>Ga0310810_10008116_pt1 | contig 12054 bp, 10 predicted proteins | sample NCmetagenome_FD_207641 | JGI IMG/M metagenome (GOLD analysis project Ga0310810, IMG submission 207641) | Soil microbial communities from experimental microcosm in Duke University, North Carolina, United States - NC | ecosystem: Engineered > Artificial ecosystem > Soil microcosm > Unclassified ...
GCTGTCTCGGCCCGGTGCCGCGGCAGCGCGCCGGCGAGGTTGGCCGCGCCCAGCGCCGTGGCGTAGCACACCGCGACGATGGCCGCGGAGCGCAGCGCCTTCATCGAATCGCTCTCGACATCAGCGAGTGGCGGCCACGAACGGCATCTCGACCTCGCTCGGCTCGCCCTTCAGCTCGTAGGACACCTTGACCATCACGCCGTCACCGGAGACCGGCTGTCCCTGCCCGACCCAGCTCTCCCCGGCATCGTCAATCGCCAGCGGAATGCTTTCCGTCGGCCCGGCGGGCCGCGTGACCTGGACGCGCACGTTGCTGGCGATCGAGGCCGGAAGCTCGGTGCGCACGGCGTCGGTGAACCACACCTCGTACTTGCCCGAGGGGCGCATCACGACCTCGTAGTGGACATCGCCGCTCATCAGCACGACGCCGCCCTGGTGCGGCGAGTGATCGCCGTGCGGTTCGGTAATGCCCGCGTGCTGGGCATCCTTCGGCGCGATCGTCGATTGCGTCGCGGGAGCAGGCTCGGATTTCGAGCAGCCGTTCGTGAGAATGGCCCCGAAAAGAATGCCTGCGAGGGCAAAGATGGGCGCCCGTCGCACCCGTGGCACTTGTCGCACCTGTCGCACCTGTCGCACCTGCGCTTGTCGCGCCCTATTTCTTGAAAATCGCCTTTGGCATCCTGACGTGAACGCCCATCGTCCCGTCGACGAGCTGGGTGATGGCCACGTCGCCGGCGAGGCTCGTAACCTGGTAGGCCGCGTGCTTGTCCAGGCCCTTGGTCTCGGCCAAGAAATCGATCATCTGCTGGATGGCGATCCGCGTCGCGGCCGTGAGGTCCAGGTCGATCCCCATGCTGATGAAATGGGTCGGCGTCTCGGCGCGCGGCCACTTGAGCGTCATTCCCTTGCGGACCGTCAGCCGGACGCGGCCGCGAAGCGACGTTTCGATGGCGGTCTGGTCCACCTCGCCGTCGCCTTGCGCAGCGTGGCCGTCACCGATCTCGAACAGTGCTCCTGGCACGTAGACCGGAATGTAGAGCGTCGTCCCCGCGACCAGTTCCTTGTTGTCGAGGTTGCCCGCATGAATGCCGGGCGGGCCACTGCTGATCCGGCCGGCCGACGGCGGGGGCGCGACACCCATGCTGCCGAAGAACGGCTTGAGTGGAATCTCGATGCCGGGACGGTAGGTTCCGATCATCCGTTGCCGATCCAGCGGGACGATGGTGATGGCTCGCCCCTGCTCGCAGTTCTCGCGGATGAAGCCGGCGCACCCGTTGTAGCCGTAGGGGATGGGTAGGTCGATCGAAACGATGTCCACCTGGAGCGCATCGCCTGGCTCCGCTCCCTCGACATAGACGGGACCGGTGAGGATGTGCCCGCCAGGTCCGCGATCGGTGACGTTGGTCACGATCGCGCGGAGCGACGCCTGGACGTCTTCCGGCTTCACGCCGGCCTTTTCCAGCCGGTCCGGGGTTGACGTGAGCATCGTGTCCACGTCGATCATGTCGCCTGATGCGATCCGCAGCGCCGGCTTCGCTTCGGACCAGTAGTAGCCGTACGCGACGGTCGCCGGCGTGGCTTCGAGGCGGTGCGTACGTGGAGACTGAGCACCGGCGAGCAAGCCTGCAGCGAGCGTAATGGCGGTGCACGGCAGCAGAGAACGGGCGGTGATGCGCATGGGTAGAGGTCAGAGGGCTGTGGGCCCGTTCGGAGTCGGATCCTGCAGTGGAGTGGGCACCGCATCGCGCTCCGGCTTCGCGACAACGGCGCCGTAGGTGGCGATTGCGCCGCCCAGCCATTCGGAGAGCACGATGAAGAACTGCAGGACGTCGAAGCCGTCCAGCAGCATGCCGGTCGATCGGGCCGTGGCCATCGCGATCAGCGCGCACGCGCTCGCGAACAGGCCAAGGCGGACGAACTCGCGTCGCAGCGCGCAGAGGAAGAGGAACACGCCGACGCCGAACTCGAGTCCGCCATAGACCGCGCGGAAGTCGGTGCGCCCGGCCGAGGTCGTAAAGGCGACCGACACCAATGCGCCCCACTCATCCGGCTTGAACAGGAAGGCGAACCCGAATCCTGCGTAGGACAGAGCGATGACGGCGAGGATGAGGCGCCACAGCGTCATGGCGGCGATTCTATCCGATACACTTGACCCCACAGCCCACTTGAGTGGAGTCTGCCATCCGCTCGGACGGGTCCACTTCGTGCCAGTTTCGCGCGGATCAGCGAGCTGATGGATTCTCAACTCAGTGAATTGAGGGGTTATCCCTCAGCTCACTTGAGTTGCGTTAAGCCCAACGATGACGCCACCGTCCGCACTACGCAAGCCACGCCAGGAACCCGTCGAGGCGCCCTGGTATCGACAGGTCACCCGGCAGCAATGGAAGACGTTTCTCACCACGTTCACGGCGTGGACGCTCGATTCGTTCGACTTCACCATCCTCACCTTCGTCCTCATCGACATCCAGCAAAGCTTCTCGGTGAACCGCGCCCTGGCCGGCGCCCTGGGCACGGTGACGCTGCTGTTCCGGATGGTCGGGGGGATCGGCGCCGGTACGGCGGCCGATCGCTACGGAAGGAAGGGACCGATCCTGTTCTCGATCGCGTGGTACACCGTGTTCGCGCTCCTGAGCGGCCTGTCCACGAGCTACGTGATGTTGTTTGCATTCCGGGGCCTGTTCGGCATCGGGATGGGCGGGATGTGGGCGGCCGGGATGCCGCTGGCGCTCGAGCAGTGGCCGGCGAAATTTCGCGGCATCGCATCGGGCATCCTCCAGGGCGGATACTCCGCGGGGTTCCTGCTCTCGTCGCTCGTCTACCAGCTTGGCTATCCGCTGATTAGCGACCGGCCTGCCTCGGCATGGCGAATCATGCTCTGGGCCGGTGTCATCCCAGGTCTCCTCATCTTCTTCGCGATGCGCCGCGTGCCGGAGAGCCCGGTCTGGATCGAGAAACAGCGCGCGGTGCGAGCGAGCGGTGCGGCCTCGCGGCTCTCGCTGGCCCGGCTCTTCGATCCGGATCTGTGGCGGGTCACGCTCCACACGTCGCTGCTGATGGGCGGGTTCGTGTTCATGTACCAGAGCACGACGTTCTGGTATCCGACCCTGTTGACGCAGCTCAAACAGCAGCCGCTCGCGTTCCTGCTGCTGCTGAATGCCGGCGGGCTCATCGGATCGGTGGCATTCGGCGCACTGTCGGAATGGTGGGGCGGCCGGCGAGGTGCGGCGACGGTTGGAATCGCGCTCGGCATCATCTCCGCGCCCGTGTATTTGTTCTCGTCGTCTGGGCTCGGTCTCCTGGCCGGTGCCTGGCTCATCGGCTTCATGGCCTCGGGCGCGTGGGGGATTGTTCCGGGCTATTTGTCCGAGCGATTTCCCACCGAAGCGCGCGGGGTCGGCACCGGTTTCTCGTATCACGTCGGCGTCGGAATCGGCTCGCTCGGCCCCTACCTGATCGGCGCGATGCAGGACGGCGGGCTCGACCTGCGCTCCGCGATGTTGCGCTGCATCGTTGCTGCGGGCATTGCTGTGCTCGTGCTGTTGTGGCTCGGTCCGGAGACCAGAGGCCGGGAGTTGACCTGATGCTCCTTCCCGGCGCTGGAAAAGAGACCACGAAGGCACGAAGGTCGCGAAGGACGGCACGAAGCCTCTCTAGGAAAACCCACGAAGAACGCGACAAGAAGTCCGCGTGACATCCGCAAGAGACACGCGTGACAGCCCAATAAAGGCCTTCGTGCGTCCTTCGTGTCTTCGTGCCTTCGTGGTTTCTTTCACTCCAGGGCGCCGGATCGCGCCGCGGCGATGAAGTCGATCACCGGCGGCGTCAGGCCGGCCGCGCGCAGGTCGGCATTGATCTGCCCACGGTGATGCTGGCCGTGAACGGGCAGGTGGGCGAGGATGTCGCCGAGCGCGGACTGGAACGGGTCGCCCTTCAGGCTGTGATAGTGGATGACCCGCGTCACGTCCGCGTCGGTCTGGGCGTCCAGGTAGGCCGCCCACCCGTCGCGCGCTATCGCGAACTGCTCCGGCAATTCGGCCGCGCTGAAGGTCGGGTTCACGCCAAAGGGCGGCGGTGTGCTCGTGACTCGCGCCAGCCAGATCCGCTTGGCGCCGAGGATGTGATTGAGCCACGCCACCGAGCGCGGGAGGCGGTCGGCGTGCGGCGCGACGGCGCCAAGGGCGACTGTGTTGCACCAGTGATCGAACGCGAACATCCGCCGGTGATACCTGAGCATCGAAGTCTCCGTGGGACTACTCTCCCGGTAGGACAGCGGCCCGCACGATCCGATCGAGTCTGGGGAACTCCCGGTCCAGCCAGGCGTTTCCCTCCCTGAACATCGGGTCCTGCTTCCCGGCGCGGATTCCGCCGCCGCTGGTCTCGCCGTACTCGCCGTTCAGTGCGAGCACGACGTCCATCCCCTCGACGACGTGGGCGAAGGGCGCGAAGCCTTGCGCGTCGAGCGTGCTGCTGTTGTCAACCAGGTTTACGAACACCTGAGTCGTCCGGCCGTCCTTTTCGGCGAACGCGAAGGCGACCGCGCCCTGGATGTTCGGGGCCTTCGGCGGGTCGTCCGCGAACGTTCGGGCCCGCCACGCGGACGCAACCTTCGGGTCCCCTGCGATGCCGAATTGCGCCCATCGGCCGGGCACCACCCGGAAGAGGCGGGAGTCGTCGAAGTAGCGGGCGCGAACGAGCGTGTAAAAGCGGTCCGCTCCGCGCGGAGCAAGCGCCCGTTCGGCTTGCAGGACGACGCTGCCCTTCGTAGTTTCGAGCCGGACACGGAAACGGTCAGGCGCGCGCTCGTCGGCGGCAGAACTCTGCGCGAGCGCTCCAGCAATCGCGACGATGACGATGGCGCCGACGATGCCAAGGTGCCTTGCCACGTTCGGGCTCTTTTTCGCTACTTCGGGTCCGCGACCTTCGGTACCTGGTAGGTCTTCTCGAGGGCGCTCAGGTATTCCTGGAACAACGCCTTGATGCCGGCGAACTCCTTCTCGACCGCGGCGCGGTACGGCTCGCTGGTGGCGAAGTCGTACAGGAGCGCCGCCATCGCCTGCGCCTGCACCTTGAAGCCGTCGTGACCCACCGGCTTGAGGTTGTCCTGCTCCATCTCGTAGGTGTGGTTCGGCCAATCGGACGTGTAGGCAGCGAAGCCGATGCCGGGGATGTCGCGCGAGACGCTGCCGCTTTCCTCGAAGCCTTGCGGTTTGCCCGGCGCGTCGAGCACCTTGCCGGCGCCGAATTGCTTCATGTAGGCGAAGGCGAGCTCGCCGAGCGTCGCCACCGAGATGCCGTCGCGGTTGCTGCCGTAGTTGTCGATCTTCACCTTGGTTCCCGTGGCCAGCGCCGCCGCCTTCGCCGCATCGTCCACGAACCCGCGGACCTGCTTCAGGTACACCTCGTCGGGATAGCGGATGTAGAAGTCCGCCTGGGTACGATCGGGCACGACATTAGGGGCCGCGCCGCCTTCGGTGATGATGCCCTGGATGCGAGCCTCGGGCCGAAGGTTGCTGCGGACGCTGTCGATGTTGTCGAACAGCTTGATGACCGCGGTGAGCGCGTTCCGGCCGTTCCAGGCGGTCATCTGGTGCGCCGGGGCACCGGTGAAGGTGTACTTGACGCCGTCGATGTTCAGGCAGCAGGTGCCGAAGCCGGGGGCCGGACGCGAGGTATTCGTGCTCGCGTGGCTCCGGACGATCACGTCCATGCCGTCGAAGACGTGATTCTTGTGCATCTGGGTCTTGGCCGACGGCTCGAGGAGTTCCTCGGCTGGCGTGCCGAACACGGTCACGGTGCCGGGCAGCCCTTCCTTCTCGAGGAACTCGCCGACAGCAATCGCCGCGGCAATCCCGATCGGGCCCTGCGAACAGTGCTGGTCGCCGTGGAACGCGCCGTTCGTGCCTCTCAGCGCGTCATACTCGACGATCACACCGAGTTGCGGCCGCCCGCCTCGCCCGCCCTTGAAGCGGGCGACGAACGCCGTATCAAACCCGCCGACGCCGACTTCGACGCCAAAGTTGTGCTTGCGGAGCGTCTCGGCCAGCTTCTGGACCGAGCGCGTCTCCTTGTAGCCGATCTCCGGGTGGGTGCAGATGTCGTCCGAGAGCGCCAGGAGCTCGGTGTCGAGGAGCTGCTTCGCGCGCGTGGCCACGCCGTCGCGCTTCGGGTTCGGCGCAGCCAGCTTGGCGACCAGCGACGGCACGTCGAGCCCTTTCTCGAGCATGTCCATCTTCTGGAGCACGTCCTTGGCCGCCTCGCGCTCGGTCTGTGTCTCCTGCGCCCACGCCGGCGCTGCCAGCGCCACTGCAACAAGTACCGTGAGAACCCGTCCGGTCATCGCCCCCTCGTGCCCCAGCCTCTGAACCTTTGTGGCCTTTAACGCCGGTGCCTCTGAACCCTCGCGCCTTTGAACGTCCGTGACCTAACTGAGCGCCTTGATCACATCCCAGCGGGTAATGATGTAGGTCTCGTCGCTCTTGAAGTCGCGGACCAGCACCGCGGGGCTGGCATCGGTCAGCATCCCCGCCAGCGCGTCCACGCCGGTGGAGATGTCGGCGAACGGAATAGCCGGCTCCATGATCGCCTCGACGGGCCCCTTCACGAGCTCGGGGTTGGTGACGATCGCCTCGAACAGGTGGCTTTCGCTGACCGACCCCACCAGGCGGCCGCCGGCCGTGACCGGCAACTGCGAGTAGGCGTTCGCGGTCATCAGGTTCGCTGCCCGCCCGACAGGCTCCACGCATTCGATTGTGGTCAGTCGCGCCTTCTGGCGATCGGCGACGAGGTCCTTCGCGGTCAACCCCTTCTTGTCCAGGAAGCCCTTTTCGCGCATCCAGTCGGGGTTGTACATCTTCCCCAGGTAGCGCGTGCCGTGGTCGTGGAAGATCACGACCACCGTTTCGCCGGCCTTGAAGTGATCCGCCAGCTGCAGCAGCCCGGCCATCGCCGAACCCGCGGAGTTCCCGGCGAAGATCCCCTCTTCGCGGGCGATCCGGCTGGTCATGATCGCCGCGTCGCGGTCGGTCACCTTCTCGAAATGATCGATAACCGAGAAGTCCACGTTCTTCGGCAGGAAGTCCTCGCCGATGCCTTCGGTGATGTACGGGTAGATCTCGTTCTTGTCGAAGACTCCCGTCTCCTTGTACTTCTTGAACACCGACCCGTAGGTATCGATGCCCCACACCTTCACCGAGGGCTTCTGCTCCTTGAGGAATCGGCCCACCCCGCAGATGGTCCCGCCGGTGCCGACGCCGACCACGAGGTGATCGACCCGGCCCTCGGTCTGATCCCAGATCTCGGGGCCGGTCTGCTCGTAATGGGCCACCGAGTTCGACGGGTTGTCGTACTGGTTCGCCTTCCAGCTGTTAGGTGTCTCGCGCTCGAGACGGGACGACACCGAATAGTAGGAGCGTGGATCTTCCGGGTCCACGTCGGTGGGGCAGACGATCACGTCGGCGCCGAACGCGCGGAGGGCGTCCACCTTCTCCTTGGACTGCTTGTCGGTGGTGGTGAAGATGCACTTGTAGCCCTTCACTACGGCGGCAATCGCCAGCCCCATTCCGGTGTTCCCGGACGTGCCCTCGATGATGGTCCCACCCGGCTTCAGCCGGCCGTCCCGCTCGGCGTCCTCGATCATCTTGAGGGCCATCCGGTCCTTGATCGAGTTGCCGGGATTGAACGTTTCTATCTTCGCCAGCACGTCGGCGGCGACAATGCCCCGGGTGATGCGGTTGATGCGGACGAGCGGAGTGTTGCCGATGGTGTCGAGGATCGTGTCGCTGATTTTGTTCATGCGCGCAGCTGCAACGGCGGCCGTGACCCGATTCTACTCCCTGGCATCCGAGGGCAGTCCGATGCCGGCACCGTGACGAAGGATGAAACGCGAACCGCAAATTCGCGAACTGATGTGCTAATCTCATCCCACTTCGTGATCCCGATCGTCGATCGATAAATGTAGACGCACGTCCCTCATGCGCAGTTCGAAGCAATCCTGCGATGTGGCCGCGGCTGCCGACCCGGTGCCGCGGGTGTCTATCGTCATTCCGACTCTTGGTAACGCGCTGATCGTTCCCTGCCTGGCCAGCATCCGCCGGCACGTGCCCGCGGATCTTGCCTACGAGGTCGTAGTGCTGGCCAACGGCCTGTCGGGGGATCGCGTGGCGGCGATCGACGCGGTCGGCTGGCCCGCGCTGCGGGTGCTCCACACCGCCGTCAACGTCGGTTTCGGGGCCGCCTGCAACCGCGCCGCGGCTGCGGCGAGGGGCGACTACCTGGTCTTCCTGAACGACGACACCGAAATCCTGCCAGGCTGGCTCGAGGCATTGGTCACCACAGCCGACCGGCACCCGCGGGCGGCAGCCGTGGGAAGCCTGATTCTCTTCCCGGATGGTTCCATCCAGGAGGCCGGATCGGTGGTCTGGCGGGACGCGTCGACGAGCGGGGTCGGGCGAGGAGTGGCGGCTGACGGGTTCGCCGGCTTCCTGCGGCGCGTGGATTACTGCTCGGCATGCTCGCTGCTCGTGCGCCGGCAGCCGTTCGAGGCGGTTGGCGGTTTCGACGGGCGTTACTACCCGGCCTACTACGAAGACGTCGATCTCTGCTTTGCCTTTGCCCGCGACGGATTCGACGTCCTGTTCGAACCGCGATCCCGGCTCGTGCACCACGAAAGCGTGAGCAGCAGCACCCCGCGCAAGACCCACCTGGTGCTGCGCCATCGTGAGGTGTTCCGTCAGAAGTGGGCCGGCGTTCTGGATCGCCTCGACCCGGTGCCGGTTGCCGCAGACGACACCGTGCTGTCGCGTGCCGTGGAGCGGGCCCGAGGTGAGCACCACCTGCTGTTCATCGACGATCGGCCTCCGCAGCGAGGCTGCGGCGCCGGATTCGCGGTCCTGCTCGATGCGATCGACGAGCTCCAGGGCACCGGCTGCGCAATCACCGTCGCCTGCAGCGCCAAGCTCGATGGCGACCTCGACGAGCTGGCCGCGCTCGGCGTGCAGGTGATGCGGGAGCCGCCCGACGCGGTTCTTGCTGGAAAGGCCGGCGAATTCGACCGCGTCCTGATCTCCCGCCCGCACAACTTCGAACGCTACGCGTCCCTGGTCCGCGCACATCAGCCCCAGGCATCGCTCGTCTACCTCGTCGAGGCGCTCTTCTACAGGCGGATGCAACGGACCCTCCAGCTGACGCCGGAATCGCCCGAGCGCACGGCCCTGACCGCCGAGATGATCCAGTCGCGGGACATGGAACGGGGTATCCCGTGCCTCGCCGACCAGGTCGTCTGCGTCTCCGACGAAGAAGCGACGATTCTCGGGGCGGTTCCAGGCGGCTGTCCCATCGAGGTAGTTCGTCCGATCGAGCGCCGGCTCAGGCCGACCACGACCGGGTTCGAAGGCCGCAGCGGGCTGTTGTTCACGCCGGGATGGCTGGCCGGTGACGGCAGCCCGAACGTCGATGCCCTGGCGTGGTTCGTCGCCGAAGTGTTGCCAATCCTTCAGCGGAGCCGGCCGGAGATGCGGCTGCGAGTCACCGGCGCCAATCCACCGTTGCCGGTGATGCAGCTGGCCGGTGACGCCGTGGAGCTGCTCGGATACGTTCCCGAGCTTCGCTCCCTCTACGAAACGGCGCGCGTCGTCATCGTCCCGATGCGGGTCGGCGCCGGAGTCAAAGTGAAGTGCCTGGAAGCCGTCCAGTACGGGGTGCCGGTCGTGTCGACGCCGGTCGGCGCCGAGGGGCTGTCGCTGCGCGATCCGCGAGCCGTGGTCGTGGCCAGTGATGCCGTCGCCTTTGCCGACGCCGTTCTCGAGCTCCACGAATCAGTCGAAGTCTGGACACGACAACGGACCCGCGTTCTTGGAGTCGCTGAGGCGTGGCAGGCCCAGCCGGATCGCAGCTGGCGCCACGTACTTGTCCCCCCAGCCCGAAAGGTAATGCATGACGCCCATTAACCCTGCGAATCTACCGGCCCTCGAACCGTCCCCGACCGTGGTCCCGCTCCGGCACCGCGGCCTGTCCGACGTGACCTCGGCAGCCGTAGATCTCGCCGACCTCAACAGCCCGCACACCCTCGCGGCGCTTTCCGTGCCGCCGGGGGCTGTGGTGCTGGACGTGGGGTGCGGTCCGGGCATCGTGTCGCGCGCGCTCGCCGAGCGCGGGTGCCGCGTCTACGGGATCGAGATCGACTCACGCAAGGCAGCTGTCGCCCGCGCCTCATGTGTCGAGGTCGCCGAGGCCGACCTCGAGACGGTGTCGCTGCCGGCGCTGTTCGCCGGCCAGCGCTTCGACGCGATTCTCTGCCTCGACGTCCTCGAGCACCTGAAGAACCCCGTCGCGGTGTTGAGCGAACTGCGCGCGATGCTGGCGCCAGGCGGAGCGGTGCTGATCTCGGTGCCGAACGTGACCCATGGTGCGCTCCGCCTCGAGCTGTTGCAGGGGCGCTTCGGGTATCGCAACAGCGGCCTGCTGGATCGCGGGCACCTGCGGTTCTTCGACGGCAGGGCACTCGCGGATCTGGTCCGGGGCGCCGGCTTTTTCGCCGAGACCACGCTGCGGGTGATCAGGCGGCTCGATCAGACCGAGTTCGAAATCGACCTCGACGCCGTGCCCGAATCGGTCCTGCAGTCTCTGGAGCGAGATCCCGACGCGCTCACCTACCAATTCTTCGTGGTGGCGCGTCCGCTGCGGGATGGCCAGTCAATCAACGAGGGCTCGAGCCTCCCGGAGCGCCTTCGCGCCCGCCTCGATCTGGTCACCGCTGAACTCGAGAAGGCAGGCACGTACGCCCGCTCTCTCGAAGCCGAACTGAAGAACCGCGACATTCACCTGCAGAGCACCGCCGACCAGGCATCGCGAATTGCGGAGCTCAGCGCTGAATTGGACAAGAGCGGCGGCTACGCGCGCTCGCTCGAAGCGGAGCTGAGACAGAGGAACGCCCACCTTCAGAACCTGACGGCGCAGGAGACGCGGATTGGCCAGCTCAGTGCCGAGCTCGCGAAGGCGTCCGATTATGCCCGCCACCTCGAAGCGGAGATCGCCAAGAGGGACGAGCGCATGCGCGAGCTCGAGGCCCTGGGACTCGAAAGGAGGACCCGCGCGGACACCCTCGAAGCCGAGCTCGGCCAAGCCGGGACCTACGCGCGCGGGCTCGAGGAACGGCTCTCGGCCAGCGAGTCGCGAGCCGAGGCGCTGGCCAGCGCGCTGCAGTCGAGGCAGGAACAGGCGGACGGTCTCGCCGCCGCGGCCGTGACCCGCGAAGGGATTGTCGAAGATTTACAGCGTCTGCTCGACGACCAGTCATCGTACGCGCGCTACCTCGAGGCAGAGCTCCGGAAGCGGGCTGGCGAGCTCGCCGTTTACGATGACGAACTGCACGTGCTGCGCGCGCATGTCCAAAAGACCGAAGCTGCCATTGCGGCGCTCCAAGGCCGGATCGAAGTCAGCGACCGTGATCTCCGATATCGAGAAGACCAGCTCCGTGTCATGCGCCTCGAATTGACCGTCGCGGAGGATGCACTTGGCGAGCGTGACGGCGAGCTTGCCCGGGCGGCGCGCGAGTCGGCGGATCTGACGGCTGCAGTCGCCGAAGATCGCCAGCGGCTGGCGGAGGCCACGCGCCTGCTGGATCGGTACCGGGTTCGGCTCGCCACTCGCGGGGCCGACGCCTTCGTCCAGAAAACGCCCGGTCTCTACCGTGTGCTGCGCGGCGTGCTGGCCACGGTCCTGGAGCGGTGGAGGCCGACCGAGTTCCAACGCTAGTGGCGCTCATCGAGTGTCTGGAGATCGCCCCAGCCGAAGGAGGAGGTGAACATCTCCATTCCTGGCACGTGGATTTCCCGCTCTCCGGCAGCGTCGCCGAAGCCGCGGCGTTCGAAATCCGCGGATGGGTGGCGGGGCGTGATGTCCCGGCCGTCGCCGTCGAGGTGATGGACGCCGAGCGTCGGCTTCGTCGCGTGCCGATCGACATCCGGCGCGAGGACGTCGCCGCCGTGCACCCGGACGCCCGCTTTGCTGCGGTGAGCGGATTTGCCACCGTTCTGCCGATGCGTCCCGATGGTCCGA
>Ga0310810_10008118_pt1 | contig 12052 bp, 14 predicted proteins | sample NCmetagenome_FD_207641 | JGI IMG/M metagenome (GOLD analysis project Ga0310810, IMG submission 207641) | Soil microbial communities from experimental microcosm in Duke University, North Carolina, United States - NC | ecosystem: Engineered > Artificial ecosystem > Soil microcosm > Unclassified ...
CGCGGGTGACGCTGCGCCAGGAGGCCGGGCCACCGGGCCGCAGCCGGCGCCGAGGAGGACGAGGACGCCCGCCATGACGATGCTATTTCTTGTCGTGGACATACTGCTTTTGGATTCAGATCTTATTCTTCGTGAGAACCTCGCGCCCTTTCGCGGCCGCCGACATGCGCTTCATGGCGCCATGCGTCGTTTTCGCCGCGGACCTCATCCTCATGGCCCAAGCATAGCATGTATTGCGCGCGGATGTTCCGCGTCGAGCGCCGGCGATTGACTTTTGCCGGGAAACGCCCTTAGCTCAAGGCTGTTCTGCTCTTTTGAGAAGGAGTCCATCATGCGGCCTCGCACGTTCTTCGCGGTCCTCGCCGCGCTGCTCCTCGCCCTGCTCATCGTGAGCCTGCTGGTCGGCCGGGGCCCGGCCGAGGACGCGTCCGACGCGTTCCATCGCCTGCTCGGGGTCTTCGGCGCGTCGCACTCCGCGGGCAGGCCGGCGACCGTCCACGAACCCATCACTCGGATCGACGTGTTCCTCCGCCTGATCGTCGCGCTGGTCCTCTCCGCGCTCATCGGCGCGGAACGGGAGTATCACCGCAAGCCGGCGGGACTCCGCACCAACGCGATGGTCGGCCTCAGTTCATGCCTGATGACCGTTGCCTCGGTGCTCGCCATCGACGCGTTCCCCGACAAGGCCATCGATCCGACCCGCGTCGCGGGACAGATCATCACCGGCATCGGCTTCATCGGCGCCGGCGCGATCCTGCGGCCGAACAGCGGCAATCACATCGTCGGCCTGACCACGGCGGCGACCCTCTGGATGGTCTGCGGGCTCGGCATCGCGGTCGGCCTCGGTTTCTACGCAGAGGCGATCGTCACCACGATCCTCGTGTTCGTCACCTTCTTCACGCTCAATAAGCTGGTCCGGAAGATCGACGAATATTCGAAGAAGAACCCGCCGAAACACACGCACGGCGTGGATGATCCCGGCAACCACGTCGAACATCGCGAACAGTGAACGTAAAGACGCCCGTTACGGGCGTCTTTTTCTTTTCAACGTAACAGCGGGCGTTTTTACGGCGCGCGTCCCCTGGTCCGATGCGGGCAGCCGGCCCAACAACAAGGCCGCCGCATGCCGCCCCGCATCTTCGAGAGCGCCTTCCCGATGCGAATGTCCCTGGTCTCGTCCTTTTTCCCTGACGTCACCCAGCAGATCCACTCGTTGCGCGCGAGCGGCGTGATGTCTTCCCAAAGCGCCAGCACTTTGGGCGCGCCAAGGACGGCCTTGCGCAGGTCGTCCGGCAACGGATGTATCGTTCCGCCAGCGATGGTCCTTTGCGGCATAGGTCCGTTCGTGATGGTCACCAGGTGCCGAGCTTCACGAGTTTCCCCTTCCTCTTCACGATGTTCTTATAGTCCCACTGGATGCGTTTCGCCTGCCTCAGCCAGCCGCGGACGGCGCCTGCCTTGATGTCTTTCACGTCCGCATAGCGCTTCTCGGCCGCCTTGAACGTCCCCTCCGGCGACAAGCCGCTGTTCTTGAACGAACGGCCGCTCCAGAAGAGGAGTCGGACGCCGTCCTTCGTGGCGGCATAGCCGACGACCGGATTGCCGTCGATGAACCAGGCCGGGCTGCCATGATAGACCTTCGCCTCGGCCTTCGGCAGTTCCTTCGCGATGATCGACCGCAGACGGTCGCACATGCGTTTGCCCGCGGGCTTTTGCGATGCGTGGTACTTCCTGATGTCGGCGGTCATGCCGTCATTGTAGCAAAGAACCGTCCTTTGCGGGACGGCATCATTGACGGGCGGCCGACGCCGCGCTATCGTGCGTCGTTACGCCGACCACGTAACATGACGCGCAAGAACGTTCCTTCACCTGGTCGAACGCAAAGGAGTTTCCCATGAGATCCATGGTGTTCGCGCTGGCGGCGGCGATGGCGCTTACGATCGGATGCACGGTCGAGGTCGTTCCTCGTCCCGGCGTCGGCGACCGGCCGCAGAACCTCGCGCAACTGGACTACCCGGTCGCTGGCTGCGAGCGCGGGCCGTACGCGCTGGCGCTCATGAACAGGACAGACTACTACCTGGACATGACGCTCGACGGTGAGCCGATCGATTTCCTGGCGCCTGAAGGTTCCTACGCCGAGCTTCCGCCCTGGACGACGGCGTACGTCTGTCTCGACTACCTGGGCGACCACGACATCACAGGCCGCTCGTTCTACGAGAGCTACGGACAGCTGTATCCGGTCGGCGGCGAGTACGGTTATTTCGCGGTGACCGACTACTACGGCTCCGATGTCGGCCCGGGCGGCCGACAGGAGCTCTTCATCGACGATTCACTGCTCTACTACTACTGAAAAAGACCCGCTCGGGTCTTTTTTCTTGCGCGCCGGCAGTGTCATCGCCGCCGGTCACCTCGCTTTTCTCCTCCGCTTTTCAAATAGAGCTTCTGTTCTTTGTGCACGCCCAACATGTGGCGAAACAGCCAGTCTTGCGCGAATGCGGCGACCCTGTCGGCAAGTTGGGCGATGTCCGTTTTTTGCTCACGGATACTCGCGAGAAAAGCCCTCAACTCGCTTCTATACTTTGCATGCGAAGCGACATGCTGCTTAACGCCCGGATATTTCGAATTGGCTAAGTACTTCTCCTCGGAGTCAAAATGATAAAAAGCATGATTAAAGAGGTGGGTAAGGCAAAAGAGCAGGTCCTTTCGCGTAAGGGCTCTGTTTCGCGAGGCTTTCATTATCTCCTTAAGCAGCGTAAAAAAATGTTTATGCTGTTCGTCGATCCAAGGAACGCCGGTCTTGTATTCATTTTTCCAGGCGATCTTTTTTTCCCGCATAACGTATGGGTTGTTCGAGACCGATCGCCGGCTCCTCTTCAACTGCAGTGATACTTAAAAGGCGGCCCCTTCGCCGCTGCATTTGTCGTCTTTTCGCGCTGCCGTGTGACGCCGTGCCTGGGAAACATGATTCATTATAACATGCTTACCCAAGTCCTGCCATCACTAGCCCCAGGTCGAAAAAATGCTCTCGCCAGGAATGATAGTAGGTTTTTTAGTGACCCACATCAAACCTCAGACCACTTCGACGATATCGACGGAGATCTCCACCGCCGGGACCGTTCCCTTGTTCTCGAGCCAGTGCGTGGTGTTCCTGTCCTCGGGCCAGCCGACGCCGGGGCCATACTCCGTGGCGACGCCGTCACGATGGTCGGTGATGGTCCCCTGCAATATGTAGACGGTGCCCGGCCTGTTCTTATGGTCATGGACCGGCCCGATGACGCTGCCGGGCTCCATCGTGAACATACGCATGCGGAGCTTGCGCCCCGCCATGCCCTCGATCTCGGGACCGAGGTCGACGGTCGCGAGCAACTTTTCCGTGACGCCTTTCGTCTCGATCGCTTGTTCGTTCCCCATGGTGTTCTCGTTATTGTTGATCGAGAGACGCGGTCTCACGGCGAAACCCTAGAGGAATAGTTTCGTCAGGAACGAGATGAGGAGCAGCGTCACGAGGTTCGAGGCCGAGTCGGAGAAGAACTTCTGCCAGGCGATCTTGCGGTCGCAGGTTCCCCAGAGGATGCCCTGGCCGATCATCGGCACCATGAAACAGAGCCAGTTGAAAAACACGAACCCGAGCCCCATCCAGAACGACAGGCCGTTGTGCACGCTCTCGGTGATGATGAACGCCGTCGCGCCGGCGGTCAGGAAGGAGAGCGCCAATTGCGCCGCGAACATCTTGGGCATCATCGCGGCGCCTTCTTTCATCTTCGCCTTCTGCTGCTCGGGCGACAGCTTGTCCATGCCGAGATAGCGCATGTGGAGCTTCCCCATCGGGGTCGCGTTCGCGTACCAGACGGTGCCGACGACCACGGAGATGGCGGCGCCGGCGAGGGAGAGCAAGAGGAGGGTCATAGGTTGATAGGAAAATGCGGATGGCGCCTTGAATGCTTGGCGCGATGGTTAGACGTGCCTTAAGTATAGCAAATGCCCGCCACTTCGCGTCATCAATTGATGATGTCCCCCGTGTTGCCGGCCAGCCTGTCGCGCCACTTTTGGATCTCTTCAGAAGACGGTCCCACCCTATCCGTGATCTCTCCCGCGATCCTCAACGAGGCGTGGGTGCGATATGAGCGTGTCGGATTTCCCGGAAAATAATTGTTCGTAACGTTCGGGTCATTTTCAAAGCTCCCCGTCGGTTCGACGACATACACGCGTTCACGCCCATCGCCTTTCGCAAGCGCGGCAGCCAGCCACGCCCCATGAGCGAGCGCCGTGAAGTACACGTGATTCATTTTAAGTTCAGGTCTGTAATTAGACTCGTTCCCTGCGGTGAGGAGATCGCCGATCCGCAGATCCGCTTTCGTGCCGTGATAAAAAGGGCCTTCGTCGGAAGGTTCCGTGCTGCACGAGGCCGCTAACTCATAATTCTTTTTCGCCGCGACGGAATCGCTTAACTTCTCATGGCATTCGGCGATGTTCGAATACAGGGAAGGAAGCGCGCTCTTTACCGTGTCGTCATGGATTTTCAATGCAAGCTCCAGATCCGTTTCAAGCCATCGCAGTCTGTCTGCGGCATTTTCTTGATGGCGGGCCACATAATGCGCCGCAATGAATTTTTCATGATCATCCGTTGCTTCGTTCCAAGCTTGAAGGAACTGCTTGGCCGCTTCCTCGGGCATGCACTTCTTTTCCATGGCGATGCCCTGAAGACAAAGTTTGACGATGTCGTTGTTTTGACTGAATTCCATATTCAAAGTCTTTCATGAATACCGAGGGTCATTTCGCGCCGGACCATCGACGCCGCTTCTTCACGAAGCGGGATGAGACGACCCTGGGATCTTGATCTTAGGTCCGGACTAGGGTAGATGAAGCATAGCAAAAACGCGCCACTTGTGTGACGCGTTCTTGCTGGCTCCGAGGCTGGGACTCGAACCCAGGACCAAAGGATTAACAGTCCTCTGCTCTACCAGCTGAGCTACCTCGGAACGAGCAACGGCAGCTTACCCAAGGCAGCAAGAGATTGCAAGATGCATACCGTCGCTCGGACGCTTCGGTCATGCGGGCGTCAGAACGTCACCGTGAGCGGGCTTCCCAGGCCGGTCACGTAATCGTAACGCCGCCGCGCCTCGCAGAAATACGCGCAATCTCCGTTCGATCCGCTCACGATATCGCGGAAGAACGCGCCGTGGCCGGCGGAGGCCTTGTCCGCGTAGAATCGCTCGTTCGAGGCGGAGAGGCCGAGCGCCTTGATGGCCGCCCATTGCGGCGCCCCGGCGCTCGTTCCGCCGAGGACGTACCAACCCCCCTTTCCCTTCGCCGGCGTCCTATAGACGGCGAAACCGGGCATGGGATCGGCGGCGTAGGCCACGTCGGGCACGGCCCTTTTCCCGCCCGCGCGCCTGATGCCATAGTCGCGCTGGTACGCCGGCTGCGGGATGAACGCGCTCACCCCGCCCCCGCTGCCGGCCCAAGCGGTCTCGCGCGCCGTCGCGTGCGCAACGTCGAGCGTCGTACCGCCGACCGCGACGACGTTCGGCGACACCGCGGGCCAGCTCGCTCCCGCGCCGTCATCACCGGATGAAGCGAAGAACGTCACGCCGTCGGCCGCGAAGTGCCCGTCGAGGTCTTCCTCCCCGGTGAACTCCTTGCCGCCCCAGCTCATCGACACCGCCACGACACCCCTCCTCTTCCGGGCGAGATCGACCGCCGCGAGGAGATCGGCGCCCTTGGCGCTCTTCGCCTCGACGAGCAGTATCTTGGCGCCGGGCGCGATGGCGTGGGCCCACTCCACATCGAGCGCGGTCTCGAGGGACCATCCCGCGTCCGCGCGCAGGCGCTTGGCCATGGCGCGCTTCTCGAAACAGCCGTTCTTCATGGTGCAAGGAGGCAGGCCCATCGCTTCGTCGAAAAAGGCGAGGTCGCGCTCGATGGTCGGCGCGTCGAAGGCGTCGACGATGGCGATGGTGCCGCTGCCGCCCTCCTCCGGAAGCCGATAGGCCCTGCGAAGATCGGCCGGACGCAGGCCCGCCGAGGGCTTGGCCATGCCCTTGGCGCGCACGTGGATGGGCGGCCGCGCTTTGAAGGAACCGATGCGGGACGCCGCGGACGCCGGTACGCACGGAAGAAGGAACGTCGAACACAGCGTCGCGACGAGAAGAATGCGTCGAACGGTCATGCTGTCGAGGGTCAGGTTTTTGAGAGAGCGCCCGTCTTCCGCGGAACTCGAGCGCGCATGTTTGTAATCGAGCCGCCTGCCGTCGTCAAGTGATCTTCGCCTGTGGATAAGCCCGATTGACCCTCCGCCGCCGCGGGCGCAACCTGAAGTCCCGATGTCCTTTTCCCTGCCCCGCCCCTTCTTTCTCATCAAAGACGGCGGGGTCCCGCCACAGGCGGGAGACCCCGCATCAAGTGCGGGGTGACACGCAACACGGAGGCTTACCATGTTCGAGCCCATCGACCTCGGCGAGTTCGAGCGCCGCACCCGCATCCAGTCCCGCCGCTCGTTCTGGCAGGGCGCTGACCGCATCGTGTCGCTTCGCAACCTCCGCAAGATCGTCGACATCCGGCTGATGAACGACGAGTACCTGCGGGACCTGCTCCTGAGCGTCACGCTCGTCGGCGACCCCGACTCGCGACCCTACGAGGGCTGCGACATCAAGCGCATGCGCGCCGACCCGGCGATGCTCGCGGTCGGCCAGACCTTCGTCGAGGAACGCAAGTTGCTCAACCTGCAGGCGTCCTTCTTCGACATCTTCAAGGGCTCGGGCGCGCCGAGCGGCTTCGCCAAGAAGGGCGCGATGGTCATCCTGGGCGAGCCGGACGATGGCGGCCTCGCGGTCGCGCACTACCTGCCCCCGCTCGTGGAGTGGCATGGCGAGCGCCACGGCCTGCTCGACGGCATGCACCGCGGCTACTCCGCGATGCGCATCGGCACGACCATCGAGGTCATCAAGATCTGCTTCCCCAAGTCGCAGTTCCCCTGCGACTTCGGCCACTGGAAGAACGTTCGGCTCGTGGACGCGAAGCCTCCGAAGGAGGAACGGTTCTACGGGCTCAAGCCCGCGCTGTTCCGCGACCTCAAGTACGTTGGCATCGACGGTTAGCCGCTCCCTTTCCGGGGCGGTTTTTCTTTTTTTCTGGACCCCGCATCAAGTGCGGGGCGACAGTTGGTTGGCGCGGGGTGACATTTTTTTCTCATGAAAAAAATCCGCCTTGCGGCGGGAAAGTTCAGCGCCTCTTGAAGAAGGCGCGCCAGAAGCGACCCATGGTGAGCCACTCGAGCCAGACGGCGAGAGCGATGAGCAGGCCCCCGGCCATGATGTCGTGGGAATGAGCGGAAGCGTGCGCGACAAGGCATTCGGTCATGATCTTTTCTCCGCATGCGACCCTACGCCTTCGGACGAGCTTGTCAATGGCCGTCGGATGAAAAAACGGTCCCGTTCGCGGGACCGTCGGGTTCAGTGCATCGCGCCTGCGGCGAGCACCGTGAAGTTGTACGCCGCGTGCACGAGCACGCAGGAGACGTACGCCGTGAACTGCGAGTTGTGGTTCTTCATGTAGAGGCGGCCGAGCATGTACCCGACGAACCCCTGGATGAAGACGTTGATCGGGCTGCCGTGCGCGATCCCGAACAGGACGCCGCAGACGGCGAGCTGCACCGCGCGGATCGTCTCCGGCGACTTGCCGCGCACGAGCGTGAGCGGCAGCATCCGGAAGACCATCTCCTCGAAGACCGGCGCGAACACCAGGCCCATGAAGACCGCGGTGCCCGGGCTGGCCTGCAGGAAAGCCGCCACCGGCGGGAAGAACGACAGCAGGTGGAAGGTCACCGACACGACCGGCATGCGCGCGTGCGTCGCGCCGATCGAGGCGGAGAGCGCCAGCACCAGATAGGAGACCCACAGCCACGAAGCGCCGTAGGTCGCGAAAATGTTCCAGACGAGATCCCGGAACGATCGACGGGTCGGCTGCTCCACGGCATCCTCCGTGTTTCCTCAAAAGGGAAAACGAAATGCGTCAAAAGACCGCTATGGTTGAGCATAGCGGCCTTCCTTCTACAGGGCAAATTGTCCTGGAGGGGTAGAGGGGGAAAGGGGTAAAGACGGGTGCCTTTTCCCCTCTTTCCCTTTTCCCCTCGTTCCTAGTAATCCCGAAGCCTGGCGATGCCCGGGTGCGTCTGGATCTTTTCCAATGCCTTGGCCTCGATCTGGCGGATACGCTCGCGGGTGACGTCGAATTCCTGGCCGACCTCCTCGAGGGTGTGGCCGACGCCGTCGGTGAGTCCGAAGCGCATTTCGAGGATCTTCTGCTCGCGCGGCGAGAGGTCCTTGATGACGTCGCGGACGTAGTCGCGCAGCAGCTGGAGGGCGGCGGCGCGGTCCGGGGCGACGTTCTTCACGTCCTCCACGAAGTCCACGAGCGTCGAATCCTCGTCGTCCTCGCCGACCGAGGTCTCGAGCGAGACGGTGTCCTGCGAGATCTGGATGATGTGGCGGACCTTGTCGATCTCCTCCCCCATCTCCGAGGCGATCTCCTCCGGCAGCGGCTCGCGGCCGAGGTCCTGGATGAGCTGGCGCTCGACCTGCTGGAAGCGGTTGATGGTCTCGACCATGTGCACCGGGATGCGGATGGTGCGCGACTGGTCGGCGAGCGCGCGGGTGATGGCCTGGCGGATCCACCAGGTGGCGTAGGTCGAGAACTTGTAGCCCTTGCGGTACTCGAACTTCTTGACCGCGCGGAACAGGCCGATGTTGCCCTCCTGGATGAGGTCGAGGAGCGACAGCGACTTGCCGACGAACTTCTTGGCGATGGACACGACGAGACGGAGGTTCGCCTCGATGAGGCGCCTCTCGGCTTCCTTGTCGTTCCGTTCCTTGCGCTTGGCGAGCGCGACCTCCTCCTCGCCGGTGAGCAGCGGGATCTTGCCGATCTCGCGCAGGTACATCTGGATGGAGTCGGCCGAGATGTCGGTCAGGTCGAAGCGCTTCTTCTCCTTCGTGGCGCGCACGGCGTTCAGGAGCTGCTCGCGCTCCTCGGCGCGGCCGAGGATACCCTCCTTCATCTCCACGATCTGCACGCCCATGTGATCGAGGCGATTGAGGAACTCCTCGAAGTGCGGGATGTACTCCTCGAGGTCGCGGAAGGTGGTGAGCACCTCGGACTCGGTCACGAAGCCGCGCATGCGGCTCTTCTTGAGGAGCATCTCGATGTCATCGGGCGTCGGCGGCGTCGCCTTCACGCGCACGATCTTCAGGGGCTTGCCGCCCTTCCCTTTGGCCGGTTTCTTCCCGCCCTTCGGCGCGGGCTTCTTGGAAAGCTTCTTCGCCGGCTTCTTGGCGGTCATCTTGGCCGGCTTCTTCGCCGGTTTCTTCGCCGGTTTCTTCGCCATACGACAAAAAGAGGACTAGACGATGAGTTCGTTGAGCTGTCGCTGGATGTCCGCGATCGCGGCCATGTCGCCGGCCTTTTCGGCATCGGCCATGGCGTGCGTGAGTTCTCGTTGCCGGCGGGACTTGTGGAGTTGTTTGAGTTCTCCGATGAGCCTCACGAGCGCATCCCTTCGAAGGTCATGGGCAAGGCCGCCGAACTCCCGCTCAGCGAGGAGTTCCAGCACGGCCGCCCGATCCGCGAATTCGCGGTGTCCTTGGGCTTCGAGGGAGGTACGGAACGTTGAGGCGGGTGCGCCGCCGTTACTTTCCGCATGATATCGGACCACGAACTCCGTGTAAAGCGGCATATCCCCGTCGTCCATGTGGTCCGGGGGCACCGCGGCGATGGTCGCTTCGGCCAGGTCGGCCCAGCCCAGGGCAAGTCCGAAGATGTGCTGGGAGACCACGCCCTGGCGGGATAAGCGGGGTTTGAGCGGAACGGCGGGCTTTTTGGGGGCCTGTTCCCCCTGGACCGGGACCGCCTTCGAGGCCCGCTGGACGGCGTCGAAAAGGGCCGATTCGGGGGTCTCGAACAGCTGGGAAAGCTCGCGGATCCAGTACGAACGCTCGACCGGCGAGGCGAGCTTGGCGACCTCCTTGATGAGGGAGTTCGAGGCGTCGCGCATCGCCTCGGGATCGCGGACGTCCGTGCGGCCCTTGGCCAGCGCCATGTACCACTCCATATAAGGCACCGCGTCGGCGATGGCCTTGCTCCAAAGGTCGACCCCTTTGCGGACGCAATCGTCCGGGTCCTTCACGCCGTCGGGCAGCCGGAGGATGCGCACGGAGAAACCCGCCGCGACGGCCGCGTCGATGCTGCGGCGCGCCGCGCTCTCCCCCGCCGGGTCGTTGTCGAAGGACAGCACCAGCCGCTCGGTGAAGCGCTTGAGGAGCTGCAGCTGTTCGTGGGTGAAGGAGGTGCCGGAGCTCGCGACGACGTTCTTCACGCCCGCCTGGTGCGAGGCGATGACGTCCATGTTGCCCTCGACCACCACGGCGAGGTCCTTCTTCTTGATCTCCTGCTTGGCCGCGTGGAGGCCGTAGAGCACGTGGCTCTTGTTGTAGACGAGCGTCTGCGAGGTGTTCACGTACTTGGCCTCGTCCTTGGGGTCCTTGCCGTCCGGCCCGGGCATGACGCGCGCGGTGAAGCCGACGACGTTGGCGTTGTGGTCGAGGATCGGGAACATCAGCCGGCCGCGGAAGCGATCGTAGTAGCCGCGCCCGCGGTCGCTCTTGGAGACGAGCCCGGCGGCGTACATCTGGTCCTCGGGCACGCCCTTCTGCCGCAGGAAGCCCATGACGGCGTCCCAGGAGTCCGGCGCGAAGCCGAGCATGAAGTCGTCGACGGTCTGTTCGTTCAGCTGGCGCTTGGCGACGTAGGCGCGCGCCCGCTCGGCCTGCGAGGACTTGCGCAGCACCTCGTGGTAGTACTTGGCGGCGGCAGCGTTGATCTTCACGAGGCGCTGGCGCTCGGTCTGCTCGCGCGTCTCGTTCTCGGAGAGCTGCACGCCCGCCTTCTTGGCGAGAAAGCGCATCGCATCCATGAAATCGAGCCCTTCCATCCGCATGATGAACCCGAAGACGTCGCCTCCCTCGCCGCAGCCGTGGCAGTACCACATCCCCTTGTCCGGCGAGATGTGCAGCGAGGCCGTCTTCTCGGAATGGAACGGGCAGACCGCCATGAAGCTCGCGCCGGCCTTCTTGATGCGCACGTACTCCGACATCAGCGCGACGATGTCGGTCTTCATCTTGATCTCTTCCTTAGCGCCGTAGGAACCCGACATATCACTGCAGCGCTTCTATCATGTCCGCGAGCGTGAGCGAAGAATGGCGCGCGTTGGGCGCGTGATCGCCGCCGCAGATGAGCATCTTCTTGGAATGGTGGAAATACCAGTCGGCCTGCGGGTCCTTGGCGCGGACCTTCTCCCAGGCGGGCGTGAGGTCGATGTCCGAGGCCGCGTCGGCGCGGACGGTGTGGTAAGTGCGGTCCGGGTCGACGATGACGACGAGCTTGAACCCCTTGGCGTAGGCGAAGGTGTCGACCTTCCGCGCGGCGGACTCGATGGCCACGGCCTTGCCGTAGCGGGTGTCGACCTCCTGGCGCTTGGCCCAGTCGTCTTCGATATGCACGGCGTTCCGCTGCACGACCAGGAGCGCGTCGAGGATGGCGAAGCCGAGCTCGGTCACTTTGCGGTCGCTGTCCGGCCCGGCCGGGTACAACTCGATGAGCACCGGCAGGGTGAAGTCCCGGTGATCGATGGTGCTGAGGCGCCCGGTGTCCTCGAGGTAGACCCAGTCGACGATCTTCCTGAGCGCGCGCTCCTCGCGCGGGTCGAGCGCGACCTTGGAGAGGACGTGCTTGAAGACGAGCGTCGTGGCGCAGTCGTTCACGTCGCCCTTGTGCTCGTCGAACTTGCCGCGGCCGACGCCGACGCAGACCACGTCGTCGCCGTCATGTTCCTGGCCGCCGCGGGGGCCGGTGGCGGTGAAGGCCAGGTCCGCGTCCTTGGCCTCGGGAAGATAGCGTTTGAGCAGCCAAAAAGCGCAGACATCGTCGAGGTGCGGTCGGTAATGGGTGACAAGCGTTTTCATGCTGCGGAGAGCCGAAAAATGGACGGCGACACCGTACA
>Ga0310810_10008119_pt1 | contig 12052 bp, 8 predicted proteins | sample NCmetagenome_FD_207641 | JGI IMG/M metagenome (GOLD analysis project Ga0310810, IMG submission 207641) | Soil microbial communities from experimental microcosm in Duke University, North Carolina, United States - NC | ecosystem: Engineered > Artificial ecosystem > Soil microcosm > Unclassified ...
AGCTTCAAGCCGACGACCTTGTCCACGACCTGGCCGCGCGCGGTCAGCATGAGGATCGGCGTGGCGACGCCGCGCTGCCGGAGCTCGCGGCACACGCCGAAGCCGTCGAGGCGCGGCAGCATCACGTCGAGCACGATCACGTCGTACGCGGCCGACGCCGCGCGCTCGAGGCCAACCTCGCCGTCGACGGCCGTCTCGACGGCGTAGCCCTCGCTCGCGAGCCGATCGCTCAGCGTCAGGCGGAGCCCGGCCTCGTCCTCGACCAGCAGCAGGCGCACCGATCCGCCGGGCGGGCTCACGGAGCGCCGCTCCCGGCCGCGCTCAGCGGGAGCTCGATCACGACCGTGGTCCCGCGGCCCGCCGTGCTCTCCACGAACACGTCGCCGCCGTGCGCGTCCACGACGCCGCGCACCACGCTCAGCCCCACACCGGTGCCCCGCACCTGCGCATCGACCGCACGCCGGCCGCGGAAGAACGGCTCGAAGATGTGCGGCAGCTCGTCCGGATCGATCCCGATCCCTCGATCCGCGACGCGGACGCGGACGCCGCGTCCGCCGGCGGCGGCGCCGATCTCCACCTGCGATCCCGGCTGGCTGTATTTCACGGCGTTGGCAATCACGTTCTGCACGGCGGACCGGAGCGCCTCGGGATCGCCGGTCACCGGCGGCAGCGCGCCGGGCCCCGCGTCGACCCGTACATCGACGCCGCAACGGCGCGCATCGGCCGCGACGCCGCCGGCCGCCTCGGCGACGACGCCGCCGATGTCTACCGGGACGCTCACGCGCCGGCTGCCGCCGGCCGACATGCCGGCGTACTCCATCACGCGCTCGACCATGTCCGTCAGCCGCCGCCCCTCGGCCTCGACGAGCGCGCCGTACTGCCGCACCTGCGCGCCGTCGCTGACGACGCCGTCGGCCAGGTTCTCCCCCGCCGATCGGATAACCGCGAGCGGCGTCCGCAGCTCGTGGGTCACGGCGGCCACGAACTCCATCTGCTGGCGCGCCAGGCGCCGCTGCCGCTGCGCCGAGCCGATGATCAGCGCGACGCTTGCCGCCAGCAGCCCGAGCACGCCGAGGCTGATGCCGAGGTTCCGCCGGCGCGACCGCGCGACGAGCGCGTCGAGCGATCCGGCCTTGCCCCGCACCAGAAGCGTCCAGGCGCCCTCGTCGCCCCGCGACACGAGCCGCACCGGCCCGCCGCCTTCGCCGCGGCGCACGATCGTGATCGACAGGCGCTCGCGGCGCGCCTCCGATGGAGCGTCCGCCAGCGCCTCCACGCGGGCATCCTCTCCCCGCAGCGAGAAGAACGGCATCGCCAGGTCGGCGCGCTCCGCATCCACGCGCTCGCCTCGGGGGGCCGCGTAGATCACGTCGGCGGGATGGCTGCGGCGGACGACGGCGGCCACGTACTCGGCGGCGTCGCCGGAGCCGAAGCGGGCCTCGACGATCGGCGCGAGCAGCCGGTCCCGCAGCGCGGTGCGATCGAGCAGCACGATGACGGCGCGGGCCAGCGCGTCCGGGCCCGGGATCCGCGGCGCGGGCCTGCCGGGCTCGAAGTGCACGAGCCTCGGGACGCCGACGATGAGCGCGGGAGCGTCGGGATCGATCGTGTCGGTCACGATCACGGGGATGTCGGCGTCAGGCGTCCGGGCAATCGACGGCATCTTGGCCGGAAGGTGCCGCCAGGCCTGGAGCGTCTCGGGCCACGGCGACGGCTCGAGCGCGCCGTGCACCGCGTCGAGACGCCGCAGCGAGCCGCCCGAGCCGGACGCGCCGTCGAACAGGTAGACGGCCTTCACCAGGGCCGCCCCGGCCGGCGTGCGCGCGGCCTCGCGCGTCGCGGCCGAGAGCGCGCCGGCAGCGTCCTCGTCGAGCGCGCGGCGGTCGACGTGAAAGGCGTCGAAGACGCGCGCGATCTCGCGGTCGAAGGCCGCGGTGCAATCGGCCGCGCGCTCGTGCAGGCCGGCGCGCAGGCGCTCCCGCTCGGCGGCGCTGACGTCGCCCAGCCACCGGTACTGGAGCGTGGCGAGCGTCGCCACCAGCGCGACGAGGGCAGCGGCCCCGACGAGCCGCCAGCGGGCGGCGCTCCCTCGACCCATGGCTTCGAGTGTACGCGAGGCACCTCAGCGCCGGACTGGCGCTTTACATTTCTTACAAAACGATTGCCGCGAGCTAACAACTTCCGCGACGGCGCGTCGTCATACTTCTCGACATGGCCAGATTCACTTCGACGATCTTCACGCTCGTCCTCACGCTCGCCGGCCTCGTCGCGCATGCCGCCGGCGACACGAGAGCCGAACAGCTCCTCGCGCAGGCCCGTGCGGCGATCGGGGCCGGGAAGAACCCCGCGCCGGTCCGCGGCCTCTCGTGCGCCGGCACCGTGCAGCGGTTGATTGGCGACCGGCAGATCGCCGGCGACCTGACGATCGACCTCCAGCTCCCCGACAAGATGCTGCGCAGCGAGAGCATCAGCCCGATGGGCGACGGCGCCGTTCTCGTCACCGACCAGGGCGTGAACGGCGAGACGCTGCTGCGGCGCGCGAAGACGCTGAACATGCCGCCGGGCGCCGTGATCCGGATGCCGCCGCCGCCCGAGCCGGGCAGCGATGCGGAGGCGCAGGCGCTGCGAAGCTCGCGCGCCGAGATGGCGCGGATCGCGCTGGCGCTGCTGCTCGCGTCGCCGGCGCCGATGCCGCTCGAGTTCGCCTACGCCGGCGAGGCCGAATCACCCGACGGGCGCGCCGACGTGGTCGGCGTCACCGGTCCGTCGAACTTCGCCGCGCAGCTCTTCCTCGACAAGGCCTCTCATCGTCCGCTGATGCTGACGTATCGGGGCATCGCGCCGCAGATCCGCATCCAGGCCGAGCGCGCGCCGGGGCCGCAGGCTCCGGAACACGCGAACGATGCCGCGCGGCCGGCGGCGCCTTCGCCGGGAGAGGTCGTGGACATCACGATGTACCTCGACGACTACCGGGCCGAGGACGGCGTGCTCCTGCCCCACCACCTGTCGCGATCGGTGGACGGCCAGACGACCGAGGAGTGGACGTTCAAGACAATCAAGGTCAACCCGATGTTCAAGGCCGATGCGTTCTCGATCCGGTAGCACACGCGCCGCGATCGCGGCGATCGGGGCGCTGCTGCTCGCGGGAAGCGCCGGCGCGCAGGCACGGCCGGACGCTTCGCTGCGCGTCACGGTGGCCGATCCGAGCGGCGCGGTGATCGTCGGCGCGCGCGTGTCGGTGGCGCCCGAACCACGAGAGGGTGCCGCGCCGGCGCCGGCGTCTCTCGAGACATCGAATCGCGGCGAGGCACTGTTCCGCGGGCTCGAGCCGGGCCGCTACACCGTGCGTGCGGAGGCGCCGGGCTTCGAGCCGACGGAGGTGCACGACGTGCGCGTGCGCGCGGGCGAGAACCACCGCGACGTGAAGCTGGCAATCGCGAAGCTGGCGGAAACCGTGGACGTCGGGCGCGACCCGCGCGAGCGCGCGAGCGACCCGCGCAGCGACGCGTTCGCGACCGTCCTGAGCCAGGCGCAGATCGACGAACTGCCCGACGACCCGGACGAGATGGAGCAGATGCTCAAGGACATGGCAGGCCCGGGGGCCACGCTCCGCGTGAACGGGTTCCGCGGCGGGAAGCTGCCCAGAAAGGATCAGATTCAATCGATCCGCTTCCGGCGGAACATGTTCGCGGCCGACGCGCACGAAGCCGGCGTCGTGACGGTCGACATCGTCACGCGGCCGGGGCTCGACGCGTGGCGCGGCTCGACCAACGTCGGCTTCCGCGGCCGGGCGCTGAGCGCGCGGAACGCGTTCGCGCCTGAGAAGGGCGACGAGGAGCGCGGGCGCTACGGCCTGTCGCTGAACGGCCCGCTCAAAAAGAAGCGCGCGTCGGTCTCGTTCACGGCCGACGGCATCGACGCCTTCGATTCGCAAACGATCGTGGCGGCGCTGCCCTCCGGGTTCTTCGCCGATTCGGTGAAGCGGCCCAACGACACGCTGAATCTGACCGGCCGCGTCGAGCTCGGTGTGGGCGCGTCGCAGTTGCTGCGCGCCGAGTTCCAGCGCAACCACACGTTCACCGACAACCTCGGCGTCGGCGATTTCGATTTGCCCGAGCGCGCCTATCGCCAGACGCAGAACGAGCAGGTGGTGCGGGTCGGCTTGGCCGGCCCGCCGCGAAAGGCGCTGTACAACGAACTCCGGTTGCAGTTCCGCCGCGGCGAGACCGTTTGGCTGCCGGCGAGCGCGGCGCCAGCCGTCCTCGTGCTGAACGCGTTCGATTCCGGCGGCGCCCAGCGATCGGGATCGACCGGCGCCGACGAGATCGAGCTGGCCGACGACCTCGACATCGCGGTCGGCCGGCACGCGATCAGGACGGGCGCCCTCCTCGAGGGCGGCCGCTACCTGACCGACGAGCTCCGCAACGCCGGCGGCACTTTCACGTTCGCAAGCCTGGACGCCTTCCGTGCCGGCCGGCCGACGACGTTTTCACGAAACGCCGGCGATCCGCGCGTCTCGGCCACGGAATGGCAGGCCGGCGTGTACGTCCAGGACGACTTCCGCGCGCGCAAGGATCTGACCGTCAGCGGCGGCATCCGGCAGGAGTATCAGACACCAATCGGCGGACTCCATCTGGCGCCGCGCGGCGGCATCACCTGGTCGCCGTTCAAGAACGGCAGGACGACGGTGCGCGCGGGCGGCGGCGTTTTTTATGACTGGTTCGACGCTTCGTCGTACGAGCAGGCCGTCCAGCTCGATGGCACGCATCAGCGGATCGAGACCACGCTCCAGCCCGGCTACCCGGACCCCGCGCTCGGCGGCCTGGCGACGATGCTGCCCCCCGGCCGGGTGCGGCTGGCGGCGCTCGACCAACCCGAGCTGCGGGAAGCGATGGCCGGCGTCGAGCAGACGCTGCCGCGCAACCTGCGCGTGAACGCGATGTACATCCGGCGTCGCGGCCTTCACCTGCTGCGCGGCGTCGACGTGAACGCTCCGATCCCCGGCGGCACGCGGCCGGATCCGGCGTCGGGCACCGTCACCGAGATCCAGCCGACGGCCGAGTCCGCGTACGACGCGTTCTCGGTGGGGATCAACTTCGCCCGCCCCGAGAAGCGCATCTTCGTCTCCGCGAACTACCAGCTCGCGCGGTCGACCAACGACACCGACAGCCCGTTCGCGCTGCCCGCCGACAGCCGCAACCTCGAGGCTGAACGCGGGCCGGCGGCCACGGACGCGCGGCACCGGTTCTTCAGCCTCGCGAACGTGCCGCTGGCCTGGCACTTCAGGCTGGGGACGGCGGTCCGCGTCCAGTCGGCGCTCCCGTACACGATCACGACCGGCCGCGATGACAACGGCGACTCGGTGAGCAACGATCGGCCGGCCGGCGTCGGCCGCAACAGCGCTCGCGGCCGTGCGCAGATCGACGTCGGCGCCCGTCTGAGCTGGGCAATCGGGCTGGGATCGCAGCCGCCGGCCGGCGTCGGCGGTCCGCAGATTCGGATCATCCGCGGGGGCGATGCCGATCCGCTGGGCAGCCTCGGCGGGCCTGAGGGGCTGAACCGGCGCTACACGCTGGAGCTCTACGTGCAGACGTACAACCTGCTGAACCACACCAACGCGCTGACGTACACGGGCGTCCTCACGTCGCCTTTCTACGGGCAGGCGACGGCGGCGGCGCCTCCGCGGCGCGCGGAAGTCGGGGTCAGGCTGACGTTCTGACGCGCGCCGGGCGGGCGCGCCCGCTGGGAGGCACGCGCGGCCGTTCTATCCGGGAGCCGGCTGGAGGCGACGGGTCTGCAGGCTCGCTCTGTAGTGCTGCTCGACGTAGTCCACGCCGTCGGCCGTGATCGTGATGTTCATGTTGTCCGCGCGCACGATGAACTTCTTCTGCAGCAGGTACCACATCGTGAACTCGAGGTGCTCGCGCGGCTTGCCGGTCATCTGCTCGATCTCGAACGGCGAGATGTCCGGCTCGTAGGGCTCGGTGCGGCGGCGCGCGTAGAGCATCTCGAGAATCGTGAGGCGGCCGATCTGCTCGGCGTCGACGTCGTTGTCGGCGCGGCCCGAACGCGAGACGAGCTGCCAGCGCCGCTGGCGGCGCTGCTCGTAGACGGCGTCGTACTGAGCCCGCCGTTCCGGGTCGCTCAGGACTCGATAGGCCTCGGTAATGGCCCGGAAGCGATCCTCGTCGCCGGTTTCCTTGTTGTCGGGATGGTATCGGGGCGCCAGGAGCCGGTAGACACGGTGCACGGTCTCGGGCTCCGCGTTGGCGCTGATCTGGAGATCTTCGTAGTAGTCGCCGGGGTTCGTGACATCCATAGCGAATCCGCCATCCGCAGCGCCGGGGCTGTCGTGAGTATCGGCGCCGTGTGGCCGAAAGCACAGTGCCACGACGTGCACGATTTGCGGGCATCCGCCCGCGCTGCCATAATCCAGCCTTCCCCCGGGGGTTGATCCATGCGACGGCTGCGGTCGGCTGCACAGGTTTGCATCGGGCTCGTCGTGCTGGCCGTCTGGCTCGAAGCGGCGCCGGCGCGCCACGGAGCGCCCGACGACCTGTCGCGGCCGCTCGGCGTCGACCCGGCGCTCGCCACCGGGACGTTTCCCAACGGCCTGCGGTACTACGTGCGGCGCAACCGGCGGCCCGAGAAGCGCGCGGAACTGCGGCTCGTCGTGCGCGCCGGATCGGCGCTCGAGGACGACACCCAGCAGGGGTTCGCGCACTTCGTCGAGCACATGGCCTTCAGCGGCACCGCCCACTTTCCCAAGCAGGCGATCGTCTCGTTCGTCGAATCGCTCGGCATGCGCTTTGGCGCCGACCTGAACGCCGGCACGTCGTTCAACGAGACCATCTACAAGCTCGACGTGCCGACCGACGACGAGGGCGTGCTGGCGCGCGCGCTGCTCGTGCTCGAGGACTGGGCCGGCGGCGTGACGTTCGACGAGCCCGAAGTGGAGCGCGAGCGCGGCGTGATCACCGAGGAGTGGCGTCTCGGGCGCGGCGCGGCCGCGCGCCTCCGCGACCAGCAGTTCCCCGTGCTCTTCAAGGGGTCGCGGTACGCGGATCGCATCCCGATCGGCCGGATGGAGACCGTCCAGCACGCGACCGCCGCGGGCCTCCGGAAGTTCTACACCGACTGGTACCGGCCCGACCTGATGGCGGTCGTCGCCGTCGGCGATTTCGATCCGGCGGTCGTGACGCATCTCGTCGAGACGCGCTTCGCGCACCTGCCGCGCGCCGCCACGCCGCGGCCGCGCCCGACCTTCGATGTCCTCGCACACGACGGGACGGTGTACGCGGTCACGACCGACCGGGAGACGACGGCCTCGACGGTATCGATCCGCACGTTTCTGCCGCTGCGCGAGACGTCGACCATCGGCGCCTATCGCGGCCGGATCGTCGACCGCGTCACTGCCGAGATGCTTGCCGCGCGGCTGGCCGAGATCGCACAGAAGCCGGACGCGCCGTTCATCCGCGCGGTCGCGGGCGGACGCGGCATCGCGCTCTCGAGGACCCGGGAGGAAGCCGTCCTCGGCGCGGCGGTGAAGGACGACCGCATCGCCGAAACGCTCCAAACCCTGCTCGCCGAGGTCGAGCGCACGCGGCGCTTCGGCTTCACAACCAGCGAGGTCGAGCGCGAGCGACAGATCATCCTCGCCTCGTACGAGCGCGCGCTCGCCGACGAGCCGAGCCGCTCGCACGTCAGCCGGGCCGACGAGTACATCCGCAATTTCCTGGAGCGGGAAAGCCTGCCGACCATCGGCGAGGAATACGCCCTGAACAAGCGGTTCCTGCCGGAGATCACCGCGGCCGAGGCGACGCGCACGCTTGCCGAATGGTTTCCGGATCGAAACCGCTTCGTCTTCGTCACGGCGCCGGCGGGCACGGGCCACACCGTGCCGACGGAAGCGGCGCTGGCCGCCGCGGTCCGCGCTGCGCGCGCCTCGCGCCTCGACGCGTACGTCGACAGCGAGGCCGGCGCCGGCCCGGCGAGCGGTGGATCGGCGCTCGTCGGCAGCCTTCCATCGCCGGGCACCGTGGCGCGGACGCGTGAGGTGGCGGGCCCTGGCCTCACCGAGTGGGAGCTGGGCAACGGCGTGCGCGTGGTGCTCAAGCCCACGTCCTCGGGCGAGGGCGAGGTCGTGTTCCGGGCCTCGGCTCCGGGCGGCACCTCGCTCGCGAGCGACGCCGACTACATCCCGGCGAGCGTGGCCGCGCAGGTCGTGGCCGCGGGAGGGCTCGGCCGGTTCAGCGTGATCGACCTCCGCAAGATGCTGGCCGGGCGGACCGCGGCCGTGCACCCCTTCATCGCCGAGATCGAACAGGGGATGACCGGGAACTGCTCGCGCAAGGATCTGGAGACGCTGTTCCAGCTGATCTACCTGGCGTTCACGCAACCCCGCGCGGACGCCGCGGCGTTCAGCGTGCAGGCCGCGCAGGCGCGATCGAACCTGGCGAACCGCGCGGCGTCGCCCGAATACGCGATGCTCGAGGCGCTCACCAGCGCGCTCGGGCGCAACCACCCGCGCCGGCGCCTGCCGACGGCCGCCACGGTCGACCAGTGGAACCTGGAGCGGTCGTTCGCGTTCTACAAGGAGCGCTTCGCCGACGCCAGCGGGTTCACGTTCGTGTTCACGGGCGCGTTCGACGAGGCGCTGATGAAACCGCTGGTCGAGCGCTACCTCGCCACGCTGCCGGCCGCGGGTCGCCGGGAGCAGTGGAGGGACGTCGGCGCGCAGCTGCCGGAAGGCGTGATCGAGAAGCGCGTGGAAAAGGGGATCGAGCCCAAGAGCGCGGTCTCGATCGTGTTCAAGGGACCGTTCGTCTCCGACCCCGGCCACCGCGCGGCACTCGCGGTGATGGCCGATGTGCTCGAGACGCGCCTCCTCAAGACGATCCGCGGCGAGCTCGGCGGCACGTACACGATCGCGGTCAATCACACGTCGCAGAAGTTCCCGCGCCCCGAATACACCCTGTCGATCTCGTTCGGCTGCGACCCCGCCCGCGCCGACGCGCTCGTCGCGCGCGTCTTCCAGGAGATCGATCGGCTCAGGGACGACGGGCCGACGGACACGCAGCTGGCGGACGTGAAGGCGGCCTTCCAGCGTGATTTCGAGACGCGAATCCAGCAGCTCAACTTCCTCGCGGGCCAGATCCTGTCCGCGTACGAGAGCGGCGAGGATCCGGCCTCGCTGTGGGATCGGCCGGAGCAGTACCGGCGCCTCGACGCGGCCGCGATCCGCGATGCCGCCCGGACGTATCTCGACACCGGGAACTACGTCAAGGTCGTGCTCGTGCCCGAGCGCGCGCCGGCCGCGGTCGGCGGCGCCAGCCGGTAGAGCGCGATCGCGGCGGCGGTGGCCAGGTTCAGCGAGTCCACGGCCTCCGCGATCGGAATCCGGACGCGCACGTCGGCGAGCGCCAGCGCCGCCTCGCTCAGGCCCTCCCCTTCCGACCCCACGAGCAGCGCGATGCGCGGCGGAAGGGCCGCCGCGAACTCCTCCAGATCGACCGACGGCTCGCCAGCGGTCAACGCCACGATGGCGATCCCCGACGCCTTCAGCGCGGCGAGCGGCGCCGGCCACGCGCCGGCGCGCACGAACGGCACGCGGAGGGCGGCGGCCATCGACGTCCGGATCGCCTTGCGGTACAGCGGATCGGCGCACGCGGGGCTGAGCAGCACGCCCGCGGCGCCGAAGGCGGCCGCGTTCCGGAACACGCTGCCGACGTTGTCGGGATTGCCGACGCCTTCGAGCACGACGAGCGGGCCGGCGGCAGCCGTGAGCGTCTCGAGCCCGCGGGGCTCCGGGCGCTCGGCGAGCGCCAGGCAGCCGCGGTGAATGTTGTAACCGGCAATCGCCGCCAGCGCCGGAAGCTCCCGCACGAAGACGGGCACGCCCGAATCGAGCGCGGCGAGCGTGGCCGCCAGCTGCCGCGCCGCGGACGGGCTCAACAGCAGCGATCGAATCGTATACGTGCCGAGCGCCACCAGGCGCTCGACGACGAACCGCCCTTCCGCGACGAAGAGGCCGCGCGACTCGAGAACGGCGGCGTCGCCGATGAACCGGTACTCGTCGACCCCGGCGACCTGTTCGCCGGCCTCACGCGGCGCACTCACGTGCCCCAACCCTCCTGCCCGGCCGCCCCTTCAATACCGTCTGAACGTCAGATTGAACCGCCCCGACATCTCCAGTTCCGCAGGCGCCGTGCCCGCGACGATCCGGGAGACGCCGTGGTAGCGGAGGCGCGCGGGCCCGCCGAACACGAAGACATCGCCGGATTCGAGGGCCATGGCGTCGATCGGATCGCGGCGCTTCAGCCCGCCGAACAGGAACCGCGCCGTGTCGCCAATCGACACCGACACGACCGGCAGGCCCGCCTCGATCGACGCCGGGCTCTCGTCCTTGTCCTGGTGCAATCCCATCCGCCCCTCGGCATCGTAGTAGTTGAGGATGCACAGGTCGGCCTCGAGGCACATGCCGCACGCCGAGGCGGCCTCGCGCGCAAGGTCGGCAAATGATGGCGGCAGGGGCGGTGCGGGCAGGCCGTCGAAATCGGCGCGCGCCGGCTCGTAGCGGTAGGTCCGGCCGTTCCAGTGCCGGCCCAGACACAGCATGCGCACGTGCATGCGGCCGCCGCCGCGAACGACGGGCACGTAGGCCGGCACGTCGCCGTCGACGAGCGCCCGGCAGGCGTCCCGAATCGCGCGCTGACGATCGAGCGTCAGAAAGCGGGGCAGATGCCAGGCGCCTTCGGCGTGCCTCGCATGCGCGCTGGCGCTCGCGCCCGCGACCGCTTCCGCCCATCCGGTGCCCTTCAGCTACGTCGACCTGCGGCTCGGTCCCTCCGGTATCGACGGCACGATCGTCGTCCACATGTTCGACGCGGCGCACGACCTCGGCGTCGACCCGCCGGATCGGCTGCTCGATGCGGAGACCGCGTCGCGCGAGGCCGAGCGGCTCGAGGCGCTCCTCGGCGCGCGGCTGCACGTGGAAGCGGACGGCGCGCCGCTGCGGGCGGAATGGACCGGGATTGACGTCGTGCCCGATCGGCAGTCGCTCCGGCTCCACGCCCGGTTCACGCGCGGCACGGCCCCGGCGGGCGCGGCCGGCAGCCTGTCGGTGTCGGCGCGGCTCTTCCCCTACGATCCGAGCCATCAGACGTTTCTGAACGTGTACGAGGGCGACGCGCTCCGATCCCAGGCGATCCTCGACGCCGGGCACGATCGCTTCGACTACTTCGCCGGCACGCGCCAGGGCGTCTGGGCGGTCGTGAAGAAGTTCGTGCCCGCGGGCATCCACCACATCCTGATCGGACCCGATCACCTGCTCTTCCTGGTGGGCCTGCTGCTGCTCGGCGGCAGCGTGCGGCAGCTGACGCTCGTCGTGACCTCGTTCACGGTGGCGCACAGCATCACGCTCTCGCTCGCCGCGCTCAACATCGTGACGCCGCCCTCGCGCATCATCGAGCCCGCCATCGCGCTCAGCATCGTGTATGTCGGGTTCGACAACCTCCTCGTGAAGGGCGGGCGCGACATGCGCGCCTGGATCGCCTTCACGTTCGGCTTCATCCACGGCTTCGGCTTCGCGAGCGTGCTGCGCGAGATGGGGCTGCCGGCGCGCGCGCTCGGCTGGTCGCTGTTCTCGTTCAACATCGGCGTCGAGATCGGACAGCTGCTGGTCGTCGCCCTGGTGGCCTCCGCGCTCGCGTGGCTGCGATCGCGCAGCGAGACGCTGGGCCGCCAGCTCGCGTTCGCCGGCTCGATGGTCGTCATCGCGGCGGGCGCGTTCTGGTTCGTTCAACGCGTGTTCTGGCTGTAATCGGACGTCGGCAAACGGAGGAGCGGATGAGACGTGAAACCATGCTCGGCGCGCTGGTGGCCATCGGCGCGCTGTCGATCGGCGTGTCGGCGTTCCAGGGCGCCCGGGGGCTGAACCCGGCGGCGCTCGAGGCGACCAAGATCGAAAAGGTCAGGGACAACCTCTACATGATCACGGGCTCGAGCCCGGCGAACCGCGACGCCTTCAGCGGCGGCAACACCGCGGTCTTCA
>Ga0310810_10008120_pt1 | contig 12051 bp, 9 predicted proteins | sample NCmetagenome_FD_207641 | JGI IMG/M metagenome (GOLD analysis project Ga0310810, IMG submission 207641) | Soil microbial communities from experimental microcosm in Duke University, North Carolina, United States - NC | ecosystem: Engineered > Artificial ecosystem > Soil microcosm > Unclassified ...
TCCGCGGCCGACTTCATCCGCGGCGACCGTGAGCTCCGACAGCGCGCGCGTGGCGCGCCACAGCGCCAGCAGGAAGAGCACGGCCACGGTCGCCGTCATCAGCACGACGATGAGCAGGTTGGTGCCGCGAATCCGCCCGAACGGTCCGCTGAACTCGGCCACGTCGCCGAGCGACACGATGGCGAAGGGCGTTCGCGGTACGACCGCCATTGAAGCGATGAACGTCGTGTCGCCCCTTCTATATGAGAGGCGACGCGTCCCCCTCGTCGAGTCGCCGACAGTTCGAAAGTCGCCCAGCGACGGCAATGGTGTCGTACCCACGCCGGCCGCGATGAACAACCCAGTCGTGGCGTCGAACACCGCGGTGCGGCCGCCGCGCCCGAAGCGCACGTCGAGCGAAGAACGGGGGAAGATCGAATCCATGCGCACCGCAGCATCGACGCGCCCGATCGCGTGGCCGCGCGCGTCGCGCACGGGAGCTGTCGCGATATAGAGATTCTCGCTCGACCCGCTGCCGGGCGTGTAGTCGTCGAAGCTCGCGACCGGACTCGAGGTCGTGTCGCGATAGACGACCCAGGCGAACTGATTTCGGGTGACGTTCCGGAGCTGCCGCAGATAGGCGATCGACACACTGTCCGGGCCTCGCGTCGCTCGCGTCGCGCCATCGAGTATCGCCGCCGCCGCGGTGTTCTCGGCGAAGAGGGCGAGATTGGTTGCCGGTCCCCTGTACCGCTCCTGCAGCTCGGCTGCCGCCTGCTCGGCGATGACCGCGGTGTTGGACGCGATGACGTCTTCGAGGGCGTCGATGGAGCGAACGTAGTCCAGCAAGCCGACGAGCAGCAGCGGGACGACTGCGAGCGCGGCGAACAGCGCGATGAATTGCCGGCGGAGCGACATTGGCCCCAAGCCTACAATACGCGCGTCCAGCCGCAAGTCACCGCTAAGTCGGTGTCGCGTGCCGCCTTGTGGAGGAATGAATGCCAGGCGCTGCGTGCGTGGTAACGAAATGCGTTACCGTCTTCGCTGTCATTCCGTCCGCACGTACTCGTCGACGTTCTTCGCCAGTACGTCGAGTGGCACGTTGCCTCCGCGCACGACGGTGTCGTTGAACGCCTTCAGGTCGAACTTCGCGCCGAGCGCTGTCGTCGCCTTCTCGCGCTGCCGGTTGATTTCGCTGTGACCAACCTTGTAGCCGCACGCCTGCCCCGGCCACGCGCAGTAGCGATCGACTTCGCTCGCGACTTCGAGCGGATTCGATCCGTTGACGTCCACGAAATACTGGACCCCCTGCTCGCGCGTCCAGCGTTTCGCATGGAGGCCCGTATCGACGACCAGCCGGCACGCGCGGAACGCGAGCGATTGCAGATATCCGAGGCGACCGACGCGATCGTCAGCGTACGCTCCGAGCTCGTCGGCGAGCTGCTCGGCGTAAAGCGCCCAGCCTTCGGAGTACGCGTTGAAGTCGAGTAGCTGGCGGATGAGCGGCATCTGATGCGTGTACTCGCCCTGCCAGATGTGGCCGGGGATCGCTTCATGGAAGGCCAGGTCCGCCAGGCTGTATTTGCTGTGGAGCTCCGTGGTCCTGAGGTTGATCCACATCCGACCGGGGATCTTGCCATCGATCGACCCTGCGCCGCCGTACGCCCCCGGAGCACCAGGCTCCTCCTCGGGCGGCAGGCGCTTCACTTCCATGTTCGGATCGACGAGCGTGTTGAACGCGCGCGGCATCTGCGCGCGAATCCAGGCGAGGCGGCCGTTGATGAACGCCATGATCTCGGCGCGGCCCTTGTCGCCTTCAGCGAACTTGTACCGGGGATCGTTCGCGAGCGCCTTCATTCGCTCGCCCACGGTGCCGCTCGGGAAACCGATCTCCTTCAGGATCGCATCCATCTGCGCGTGGAGCCGCTTCACTTCGCTCTGACCCAGCTCGTGGATCTCGTTAGGCGACAGGCGCGTGGTGGTCGAGGCCTCGAGCGCCCACCGGTAGTACTCCTCGCCGTGCGGACGTGCCGCAATCCCCGCGTCGTTCGTCGCTATCGACCGCTGTGTCTTCAGCTCGCTGAGCTGGCGCTCGAGCGCCGGCGCAATATCCCGCGTGACGATCGTCCGCGCGCGCCCCGCCCAGTCCCCAGCGATGTTCTTCGACCGCCGCGCGAGCGACTCCACGAGCGATCCGCCACTCCGAGCGTTGCTCACGGCGAGCGTCATCTGGCGCACGGCCTGGTCGATCAGAAACGCCGGTGGCACGAGACCCGCCGCGCGCGCCGCCTGCATGCGTTCGCGTTCTCCATCGAGCTGCTTCGCGTACGACTGCAGCCGCGCCAGATACGCCTCGGCATCCGGAGCGCTCTCGATGCGATGATCGGAATCGAGGAAGCGCGGGGTGTCGAGATACGCGCCGACGTTCTGGATGACGACGTACGGCGTGTTGCGCCAGCTGCCGACGGCCACGTCGCCATACGGGAGTGCGAAACCGGCGAGCGCTGTCGCGTACGCACTCCGCACGACCTCGACGGTGGTGCGCGTCGCGTGAGAGAGGCCGTTCGTGTCGAAGGCCTTGATGCGATCCAGATCCACCCGAAGCTGGTTCGCCAGACGACGCTGGCCCTCCGCGGAGCGATCGGCGAGCACCGATCGCAGTGCGGCTCTCGCGCCGGTGTCGATGCCCAGCGAGGTCGCACGCTCCGGACTCAGGCGGATGAGATTCTCAGCCAGCTCATCGAGCAACGTGAGCGCACTGGCCTCGTTCGACCTGGTCGGCATGGGCTCACCGGAACGCCCGCAGGCGGAAAGCAGCGGGAGGGCGGCCGCGGAGACGAGAGCCGCGAGCACTTCTCGCCGACTGACTGTTGTGTTGGAACGCGCGCGATCTTCCGTCATGCTGCTCAGAAAGAGTTTTCGGGTTCTTCGCCGCGATGAATGTATCGACCTGAACCATCACCAAACCATGAATTGGTCGCGGGAATGCCAATGGATGACCACCGCGCGTGGGGGTAACATTGGGTCCGATGCCACCCACCCTCATCCGGAGCCAGGGGCCCATGCTACGCATCATCCTGCTGGCCACCGTCCTCGCCAGTCGACCCATGACCGCCAACGCCGCCGCTGTCACTCAGATCGTCTCCGAGGAAGTCAGCTTCGTCGCGGGCGGCCGGACCATCCCTGGCACCCTCGTCCATCCCGAGTCGGGCACCGGCCCCGGGCTTCTGCTCCTCGCGGGCAGCGGACCGACCGATCGCGATTGGAACAGTCCCCTGCTGCCCGGAAAGAATGGCAGCGGACGACTCCTGGCCGAAGCGCTGGCGGCGCGCGGCGTGACCGTGCTCCGCTTCGACAAGGCGTTCAGCGGTAAGAACCCCAATCTGCCGATCACCGATCTCACGCTCGACACCTATCGCGACGAAGCGAGCGCCGCGCTCGACTTTCTGCGCTCGAGGGCCGAGGTCGATCCGGCGCGCGTCTTCGTCGCCGGACACAGCGAGGGCGGGATACACGCCACCCGCCTGGCCGAGTCGCGCGGCGATCGGATTCGTGGCGTGATCCTGATCTCGGCGCCCGGCCGCAGCATGCGCGAGATCCTCGAGGTGCAGTTCGAGCAGAACGTCCTCAGTGCCGCCAAGCTGACGCCCGAGCAGATGGAGGCGGAGATGGGGCCGATCCGGACCGCACTGCGCTCGTTCGCCGCCGGGCAGGATGTCGATCCGAAGACGGTGTCGTCCCGCCCGCCGGTCGTCGCGATCATGACCGCCTTGATGTCGCCACAGGTCGCCCGGATCGGTCGCGCGCTGGTGTCGTTCGAGCCGGCGCAGGCCGCGGCGGGAATCGGCGCGCCAGTGCTGGTACTGCAGGGAGGGAAGGACATTCAGGTCGACCCCGCGGAGAACGCGGAGCGGTTGGTCGCCGCGCGCCGATCCGCGGGCAAACCCGTCGACTACCATCTGAGCCCGCTGGCCGATCACGTCCTGAAGACGGAATCGCGGCCGATCGAAGAGGTCCGAGCAGACATCCAACTGGTCCAGACGCGGTACAACGCGCCGGATCGGACCCTCGACGACGACCTGGTCAAGGCGCTGGCGCAGTGGATCCGCGACCACTGAGCCAGCGACGTCGGCGGTTGAAAGTCGAGCGATGAGTTTCGGGCCATTCGCCGGTCTTACTGGATGTCATCCCCCGTGCGCAGCGAGGGGATCCAACTCCTACAGGGAGCATCCATGTCCAGCACTCAGACTCACGCACAAGCAGTCGCCAACGTCGCCGAAGGCTCGCTCATCGCCACGGTCGACCTTCCCATTTCCCCAGAGCGTGCGTTTCGCGCACTCGCCTCGCCCGAGATCATGGAATGGTGGGTGCGAGCCGGCGTCTTCGACACGCGCGAATGGAGCGGCGACGTTCGCATGGGCGGCACGTGGCAAGCGTCGGGGATGGCCAGAGGTCAGCCGTACACGCTCGAAGGCGAGTTCATCACCGTCGATTCGCCGCGTCAGCTCGCGCATACGTGGCACCTTCGCGGAACACCCGACGCCCCGACGACGGTCACGTACACGCTCGAGCCGCTTGACCACGGCACTCGAATCACGTTGCACCACGCTGGCTTCACGTCGCGGCAGGCGTGCGAGAACACGGCGACGGGCTGGCAAACCAGCTTCGATCGCCTCCTGGAGATCCTGACCGATAGCTAGTGGACCGAGTGGGGGATGTTGATAGCAGGCGATGGCCGGCCATCTTGCCAGAACTGGCAACTCGGGGACTGGCTCGCTGGGACGCCTCACGGCCTTGCCAGTTCTGGCAACGTGGCCTGCGCTCGCCTGCTATCAACATCTTCCGATCAGGCCACTAGTCGTATGTCCGCCGGGAACCATGTCGAGTTGCTTGCGCTCGCACGAGGCGGTGACCGCGAGGCGTTCCAGCGTCTCGCCGAGCCGCATCGTGCCGAGCTGCAACTTCACTGTTACCGGATGCTCGGCTCCATCCACGACGCGGAGGATCTCGTGCAGGAGACGATGCTGCGTGCGTGGCGCGCCATCGCCCAGTTCGAGGAGCGCGCGTCGTTTCGAAACTGGCTCTATCGGATCGCCACGAACGCCTGCCTCAATGCACTCGAGCGCACGAAGCGGCATCGGGTGCTTCCCGACACGTCGGGCACGCCGTTCGAAACCATGCCTAACGCCGATGGGGCCATGGATCTTCCGTGGCTCGAGCCCTATCCGGATTCGGCGCTCGCCGGCGTTCCGGATGCCGCACCTGGACCTGACGCTCGTTACGAGATGCGCGAGGCGGTGCAGCTCGCCTTCATCGCCGCAATCCAGCTCCTTCCACCACGACAGCGAGCCGTGCTGCTCTTCCGCGATGTGCTCGGCCTGTCAGCCAGCGAGGCGGCGACGCTGCTCGATTCGTCGGTGGCGTCGGTGAATGGCGCGCTGCAGCGTGCTCGCGCGCTCATCGATGAGCGATTGCACTCGGGCCGTCGTCGCTCACACGAGCCGACGCGTCGTCAACGAGAACTGCTCGAGCGGTACGTCCACGCGTGGGAGCATGCGGATGTCGCCGGCTTCGTTGCGCTGCTCAGAGAGGATGTGCTGTTCACGATGCCGCCGTGGCCTCACTGGTATCGTGGGCGAAAGTCCGTTGGAGATTTTCTCGCATGGACCTGTCGGCCTGGCTCGAGCGGCCCGTTTCGTCTCATGCCTACGGCTGCAAACGGTCAACCGGCGTTTGCGTTCTATCGCCAGTTCCACCAAACCGAGTGGCGGGCGCACTCGATCCAGCTACTCGAGCTCGATGGCGATGAGATCGCGAGCCTGACGAGCTTCGTGAGTCCGTCGCTGTTTCGAGCGTTCGGACTGCCGCCCATCTGGCATTGAGGATGACGAGAGTCCCTGGCTGCAGCGTTGGCCATGGCGAAGGCCGGTGTGGGACTGCAGAATAGGCGCGACCCTCCACCGGAGTTCCGTATGGTTTCCCTCCTGGCGCGCCGAATCGCGACCGTTGTCGCGCTAATGGCCGCGGCCGCCACGGCCAACGCACAGAACAAGCGCCCCATGACGTTCATGGACATCATGGAGCTCAAGACCGTGGGCGGCGTCTCGCTGTCGCCCGACGGCTCGAAGGTCGCGTACGCGGTGAGCGGATGGGAACATCCCAACGCGCGTGCGGCCACGGATTCCGCGAAGCCGGATACCACGAAGGGCGACAAGCACGAGATGCGGTCGCACATCTGGATGGTGCCCGCCGCCGGCGGGACGCCGCGCCAGCTCACGTTCAGCGAGCGGGGTGAGAACGCCCCGCAATGGTCGCCCGACGGACGCTCGCTCGCGTTCCTCTCGGCGCGCGGCACCGGCACGGACGTCAAGACGCAGCTCTGGATCCTGCCGATGGATGGCGGCGAGGGCTATCAGCTGACGACGTCGAAGGAAAACGTGTCGGGGTTCGAGTGGTCGAAGGACGGCTCGCGCATCGCCTTCCTGGCGGTGGACACGCTGCCGAAGACCGACGAGGCGAAGACGACGCGGCGCGACGATCCGCAGGTGTTCGAGGACAACTTCCGCCTCTCGCACGCCTGGGTGATCGACGTCGCGACGAAGCGCGCGACCGAAGTCGCACACGGCGATTTCACCGTGAGCGGCGCGCCGAGCTGGTCCCCGGACGGAACGCGGCTGGCCTTCCAGGCTGCGCCAACGACGATGATCCGCGATACCCGCTCGAACATCTACATCGCCACCATTGCCGATCGTTCGCTGAAGAAGATCACGACGAAACCCGAGGCGGGCTCGGCGCCGGCATGGTCGCCGGACGGAAAGACGATCGCATTCACGGTGCTTCCGCAGAGCCACACGGCTCGGCCCGACAGCATCATGGACCGCGAGATCGGCAACGACCACCTCATTCTGTATGACGTGGCGACGGGCACGGCGAAGGATACGTACGATCCGAAGGCCGACCTCTCGGCCGGCACGCCGCGGTGGACGCCCGACGGCTCGCGCGTGCTGTTCACGACGGGCGAGCGCGCGTGGTCCGCGGTGTACGCGTATGACGTCGCGTCCAACAAGCTGAATCGCATCGTCGGAAAGGTGCTGATCGGCAATCCGTCGCTGTCGCGCGATGGGCGGCTGGCGGCGTATACGTTAGGCACGTCGGACGCGCCGGCGGAGGTGTACGTCAGCGATCTGACGTTCGCGTCGCCGCGGAAGCTGACCGACGTGAATCCGCAGCTGCGGAATATCGCGTTAGGTGAGACGGAAGTGATCACGTGGAAGAGCACGGACGGGACGCCGGTGGAAGGCGTGCTGCTCAAGCCCGTCGGCTATCAGGCTGGACGGAAGTACCCGCTGCTCGTCGAGGCGCACGGAGGCCCGACCGGCGCCACGAACGCTGGATTCAAGGCCAACTGGGGATCGCCCGGACAGGTGTGGGCGGGACAGGGCTGGGCGGTGTTGTACCCGAACCCGCGCGGCTCGACCAACTACGGCGAGAAGTTCACGCGCGCGAACATCATGGACTGGGGCGGCGGCGACTACCGCGACATCATGACCGGCGTCGATGACGTGATCAAACGCGGCGTCGCCGACTCGTCGAAGATGGCGTTCGAGGGATGGAGCTACGGCGGCTACATGACGGCGTGGGTCGTGAGCCAGACGAGCCGGTTCAAGTCGGCGCGCATGGGTGCCGGTTTGTCGGACTTGCAGAGCATGTACGGGACGACGGACATCCCGGGCTACATCGGCACGTTCTTCAGCGGCGTCCCGACGCAGAAGACGCTCGATTTCTACCGCGCGCGCTCGGCGATCACGTTCGTGGACAACGTGACGACGCCGCTTCTGATTCAGCACGGCGGAAGCGACCAGCGCGTGCCGGTCGGCCAGGCGATGGAGTACTACCGCGCGCTCAAGGATCGCGGGAAGACCGTACAGCTGGTGTTCTATCCGCGCGAAGGGCACGGCCTCGCCGAGTATTACCACCAGCTCGACAAGATGCAGCGGGAGATGGACTGGATGACGAAGTACACGTTAGGCCAACAGCGCGTGGTTCCTTAAGCCGATGAGGAGTGCCATGAACCTTGCCGCGACGTTCATCGCGTTCGCCTTCGTCGCGGGCAAACTCGGTGCGCAGGACACGGCTGCCGGCGCGATCGCGGACGAGATCCGCTTTTCGCTTCAGCCATTGCCCGAGCAGATGCGCAGCGCCGCGACTGTGCTCCGAATGGACCCAGCACGGCCCCCCGAGGTTCTGCGCCGGGGTACGAAGGACGGAATGGTCTGCATGCATCTCATGAAGGGTGAAGATGCCTGGGATGCCCGGTGCTACGACTCGTCGATGATGCGGCTGATCCTGCGAGTCCGCGAGTTCTCTTCGATGGGCGTGAAGGCGGACTCCTTCGATGCGCGGATCAAAGCCGAGGTGGCCGCCGGCACGCTCACGCTCCCCGCGAGCCCCGTGGCGGGATATCGCGTGCTCGGCCCGCTCGGCTCGTACGACCTGGCAACCGGTGTAGCGACGGCGAAGCTGATCCGCTGGCAGTCGCTTCACATTCCGTTTGCGACGGCGTCAGCCATTGGTCTTCTCGACCAGTCTACCATCTCCGAAGGGCAGCGCACGCGCATGCCGTATGTGATGAGGTCGGGAACGTGGTGGTCGCACGTCATGATTGAGCATCCTTGACGTTGACGTGAAGACGTGTGATCACGGCTCGCTGTACTCTCGTGGCTACCATCTCAAACCAAGGTTCCGTCTCGTGAAGCTGCGCATCGCGGCCCTGCTCTTCTCGCTTCTCGCCACCGCACTACCCGCTCAGGAGCGCGACATCGTCGTCACTGGTGGGTGGCTCTTCACGTCCACCGGCAACGATCGCGTTCGAAACCCCGGCATCGTGATTCGCTCGGCCAAGTTCCTCCGCGTCGGCGGCGATGTATCGGTCGCAGCGCCTAACGCCGAGCGAGTCGTCCTCGCCGATACGGAGACGGTGATTCCCGGGCTGTTCGACCTCCACGCCCACTACGCCATAGAGCTCTTCGGCGCCGGCCGTAAGGATGAAACCGCCGCATATCCGGCGCTGTTTCTCGCGAACGGCGTCACCGCGACGTTCCCCGCGGGCGAGATGGATCCGAACGTCATGCACGACCTGCGCGTCCGGATCGAGAATGGTGCGGAACCGGGCCCGCGGCTGCTCAACTCCGGCCCGTACTTCGGCACGGCGCGCCCGGGCTGGGATCGCGACATCTCCGCGCAGCAGATCTACGACGAAGTCGATCACTGGGCGGAGCTTGGCGTCAAGGGATTCAAGGCGAAGGGCGTCACGCCCGATGAGCTGCGCGCGCTCATCGAGCGTGCGCACTTTCATGGGCTGACGGTCACCGGCCATCTCGATTCCGGCAATCGCGGCAGCGTGAATCCGCGCGACGCGATCCTCATGGGGATCGATCGCATCGAGCACTTCATGGGCGGCGACGCGTTCACGCCCGACAAGTCGGCGTATGCCTCGTACGAGCACATGACGTTCGCGACGCCGGAGTTCAAGCGGATCGCCGACCTGTACAAGCGAGAGCACGCGTACTTCGACGCGACGCTCAGCGCGTACGGCTACTACGGGAAGAAGGACCCCGACGTCTTCACGTATTTCGTCGACGAGAAGAAGTTTCTCACGCCGTACATGCGCGGCGTCATCGACGCGCGCGCGCCGCGGCCGGTGAATCAGCAGTTCGAGAACATCTACTGGACGAAGCGGAAGGAGGTCAAGGCGTTCTATGACGCCGGCGGTGGCGACCTCATCACGTTAGGCACGGACCATCCGAGCTGGGGCGAGTTCTTCACGCCGTTCTCGGTGCACCGCGAGCTGCAGTCGCTCTCCCGGTCTGGGATTCCCAACGCCGCCGTGCTTCGCATCGCGACGATCAACAGCGCTCGCGCGATCGGACTCGGCGATCGGCTCGGGTCGATCGAGGTGGGCAAGTGGGCGGACCTTGTGGTCGTTCGGGGGAATCCGCTCGCGGACATTCGTCGCACGCGTCAGCCGCGTCTCGTAATCAAGGCGGGGCGCGTGTACGACCCCCAGGCGCTCATGACGTCGGTGGAGGGGAAGATCGGCCCGATGAGTGCTGCCGACACCGCCGCGTGGGCACCAACGCCGCGCCAGCGTCGCGGAGCCAACCCTCCGAGCGAGTAAACCGCGCGCCCAGGTTCTGTCCGACGGAGTCACCTTCGTCGACGGCGGCCGGATGCCCTGAGAAGCTCCGGCCGCCGTCGCGTTAGGCCGCCTTGGCGGATTGACTCACCCGGCCACCTTCACCCGTGCGATGATGTCTCGGTAGGCGGCGGCGACCAGCGCCTCGAGCGACGCCGTGTCGAGGGCAACATCGGGTTTGACCTTCACGTGGCGCATGTACTTGCCCGTGCCCTGCAACAGCCCTGCCGGGTCGGGCAGCGCTGTGCCGTGAAAGAACCCGACGTTGACGTGGTCTCTGAAGGCGCTGACGTAGGCGAACGGTGCGTCTTCGACGCATGCCGTGGGGTATCCGTCGTGCAGGATCTCTCGAACGTCGGCCCCACGTCCGCGCATGACCGCAAACCACCGCCGCGCGATGGAGCCCAACTCGCTCGGCTGCGCGTCGAGCCACGTCCCGATGGCGGGATCTCGTTCGACTGCTCCGGTGAACCGTAGAAGTGCAGGCATGGTTGAATGTTGCTGGTCGTGAAGTGCTGCAGTCTTCTTGGTCGTTGGCTCTTCGCAACGCTGGCGCTCGCCGAACGGAGATTGGGGGGACGTCATCGGTCGGCTCGATATCCGTTCGCATAACATCTCAGGCAATGTGGGCACCCTGCCTGAGGTGTCCCCAGTGGGAGTGATTGCGTAGGTCGCGGCAATATGTTGATTCATGTGCGTCCCTGCTATGAACGGGGAGCATTGTAGGCGCACCACAGTGTCTCGCGCCCTAGTGAGGCGAAACCGCATATCGTGAGCGATCAATCGCCGTTAGGCTGCAACCGGCTGCAGAGGACCTCAGAGCTAGAGACAATCCGAGACCGATGAACCTGTTACGTGTCGCTGTTGTCGCCGCGGCGCTCTCCAGCATAGGACCGACGTTGGCGGCGCAACCCAAGAGGGGTAGCCCTTTAGGGCCAGAAGAATCGTACACGTGGTCGATCAGGGCGTCGCACGCGTATGAGCTGTTGATAGCAGTCGGTGACTCGGTCGACGTTGTCCTCCTGCGCGATCGCTGTGGTGCCTACTCCGGACATGGATCGAAAGGCTGCTGGGATGCAAGTACAGTTCAGGTGGTGCCGAAATGGGATGTTGTGGGTCGCGGGGACGCGCGTGTTCGCCCACTCCCCACGGGATCGTGGAGATTCGGGCCCGGCACGGCTGGTGCGCGACTCTACGGTGTCCGGCCAGGCGCTGCGACCGTTGTCGCAACCCTACCAGGGGGCCAGACCGTCTCGGACTCACTGTGGGTGATTGCCGCGCCTGGCGCTACTCGCATCGTGCTCGAGCCCAAGCCGACATCGATAGTGGCGGGTGACACGGTTCGCTTTCGAGTCACGGCCCGTGACTCGGCAAACAATGTCGTTGCGGTGTTGCCGTTGTCGCGGGGATGGAATCTTGTCGGGCCGCCTGATAGCCTGGGCTACACGCCAGTGGCGTTTGCTCCCTGGTCCCCTGACGGCGTCCTGGTCGCTCGCCTAGGCAGGCTCACGGACTCTCTTAACCTGCACTTTGTGCCACGACCGAAACGCTGACTATTTCGTGCCGCAGCCTAACGTATCGTTACTGCGGACAGGCGATCCGCGAACGCGGGCGCGCCGCAAGGCCTATCGCTCGCTTGCAGAACGTGGCCGTTGCGCGGTAGTGGGACGTAGTCGGTCGTGACCAGAGTCCTGGCGAGCGGTCGGGCTCCCGCGCCAGCTCGTTTGCAGCCCGGCTCCTTACGTTAGGCGGCCGGCGGGCCCGCTTCAATCAAACGCCCGCCGGTCGGCCGGCATCCCACACTGGTGAGCAAGTCGCTGTACGCTTTGCGAATTCCAGGAAAGGAGCCGGCAAATGCAACGCGCACGCCGTAAATG
>Ga0310810_10008121_pt1 | contig 12050 bp, 7 predicted proteins | sample NCmetagenome_FD_207641 | JGI IMG/M metagenome (GOLD analysis project Ga0310810, IMG submission 207641) | Soil microbial communities from experimental microcosm in Duke University, North Carolina, United States - NC | ecosystem: Engineered > Artificial ecosystem > Soil microcosm > Unclassified ...
GACCGGCGCGGTGACCTCGCTCGAGCTCGCGAAGGCGCTGCTCGAGCACGGCGCGAATCCGAATGCGCGCATCGACTGGGCGGAGAAAAAATTCGACAAGGAGGGCGGGACGACGCGCAATCCGCCGTTGATCACGCTGGGCCGGCACTATCTGACGTACGTCGGCGCGACGCCCTTTTATCTTGCGGCGCACAACGGCGACGCGCCTTACATGCGCCTGCTTGCCGACCACGGCGCCGATCCGAAATTGCCGAACGTCGTGGGGATTACGCCGCTCATCGCCGCCGCGGGCCTCGATTACTGGGAAGGCGAAGCGCCCGGCCCCTATACCGGCGTCAGCGAGGCCGAGCGGCTCGAGGCGGTCAAGCTTGCTCTCGCCCTCGGCAACGACATCAACGCGGCCGCTGATTTCGGTAATTACACCCTCGAAGGCGATCCCGCCTACATGCTGCTTTACTATCCGCTGAACCTGGAACAGCTCCAGGGCAAGGTGCCGGGCGATCCGCGCTGGAGCGGCAGCACGGCGCTCCACGCGGCCGTTGTGTCGAACCAGCCTGGCATCGTTCAGTATCTCGTGGATCACGGCGCCAGACTCGACGCCAAGACAAAGAGTGGCTGGACCCCGCTGATGCTGGCGGGCGGCGTCTTCTTCGCCAACTCGAAGAAGGACTATCCGGCGGCCGCCGCCATTCTGAAGAAAGCGATGGCCGCACAGGGCCTCGTGGAGACGGCCGGCAGGTAGCACCACGGCGATGCAAACCTTTGTTGGTGACGTGCACGCCAGCGTCCGCGCGCTAACCAGGAAGCCCGGTTTCACCGTCGTCGTGGTCTTGACGCTGGCCGTCGGAATCGCCGCCAATACCGCCATCTTCAGCGTGGTGAACGGCGTGCTGCTCGGCCGGCTGCCATACCGTCAGGACGAACGCATTGTCACGGTCTGGCAGAGCGCCCCGGCGCGCGGCGTCGAACGCGAAGCGACCTCGCCCGCGATGTTTTTCGACTGGGTCGAGCAGAACCAATCGTTCGACGCGCTCGGGATGGCGGAGCCGTGGGGCCACCTCCTCACCAGCGACGGCGAACCGGAAGCCAATCGTTCGTGGATCGTGTCGCCGGGCTTCTTTGAAACGCTTGGCGTGCAGCCGCTCTTCGGCCGGACGTTCGTGCCGGAAGAATATCAGCCGGGCAGCAGCCCCGTCGTGATCGTCGGCTACAAATGGTGGCAGCGGCACTTTGGAGGCGATCCGGGCCTGATTGGGAGAAAGCTCACATTCAACGACCAGCCGACCACGGTGGTCGGCATCATGCCTCCTGAGTTTGAATATCCGCCCGGGCGGGAATTGTGGGGGCCGCGGCCACGGCGCGCAAACGATCCGCAGAGCCGGGGCAGGACGTTCGTCTGGGTTGTCGGCCGGCTCAAACCGGGGCGCACCATCGAGCAGGCGCAGCAGCAGATGGATGCCATCGCCGCGCGGCTCGCCGGGCAGTTTCCTCAAACCAACGCGGGTATCGGGACCGCCCTCGTGCCATTGCGGCAGTTTCTTCTGGGTGATGTGCGCCCGGCGCTGCTCGTCTTGTTCGGCGCGGTCGGTCTGGTGCTCGTGCTTGCTTGCGCCAACGTCGCGAACTTGATGCTCGTGCGCGGCACCGAGCGGCAGCGCGAGCTTGCGATCCGCCGCGCGCTCGGCGCGGCACCCGGGCGAATCGTGCGGCAGTTGATGACCGAAAGCCTCGTGCTGGCAGCCATGGGCGGCGCGTGCGGCGTGCTGCTGTCGGTGTGGCTGATCCAGCTGATCGTCGCTTCCAGCGCGGACAAGCTGCCGCGCCTCGAGCAGGTCGGTCTGAACCCGACGGTCCTGCTCTTTGCCGCCGGTGTTTCAATCGCGACCGCGGTGCTGTCTGGTCTCGCGCCGGCGCTGCAGGAGACCCGTCTCGACCTGCACGACATGCTCAAGGAAGGCACCCACTCCGCCACGGCTGGAAGCGCGCGCCAGCGCGTTCGCCGGATCCTGGTTGTCGCTCAGGTCGCGATTGCATTCGTGCTGCTCGTCGGCGCCGGTTTGCTCGGGCGCAGTTTCGCGGCTCTCCTCCGAACCGACCCGGGATTCGCTTCGCGGAACGCGCTCACGCTGGAAGTCTCATTGGGGCGGCGGACGCAGGAGCAGCGAACAGCGTTTCTCGATCAGACACTGGAGAACCTCGCGGCGCTTCCCGGCGTCGCAGGGACCGCCGCTTCGTCGGCGCTTCCGTTTTCCCCAAATCAGGTAGCGCAGCCGACGACGATCAGGATCGACGGCCGCGCCTCGTTCGTTCCCGAAGGAGATGTGACGGCGAACCTGATTTCGGTGACGCCGGAGTACTTTCGTGTTCTCGGTGTGCCGCTCGTTCGCGGCCGCGTCCTTACCAGGTTCGATCGGCACGATTCGCCCGTTGCGGTGATCAATCAGACCATGGCCCGGCGCTACTGGCCGGCCGAAGATCCGATCGGCAGAAAGATTTCGTTTCAATCTTACGGCGGCACGTTCACCACGGAGGTTGTCGGCATCGTCGGCGATACGCGCACCGCGGGCCTGGAGATCGATCCGAAGCCGGAGATCTTCGTGTCGTATGCCAGCGCAATGGGATATCCCAATTCGATGACGTACTTTCTGCGCACCGGCGCCGATCCGGCCAGCCTGCTGCCCGCGGTCAAGGACAGGATTCGCGCATTCGATAAGAACCAGACCTTCTCCAGTGCGGCAACGATCGACCAGCTGGTCGGCCAGTCGCTCAATCAGCGCCGATTCAATCTCGTCGTCCTCGGATCGTTCGCCCTGCTGGCGCTGATACTCGCAGGTGTGGGGCTGTACGGCGTCGTCAGTTTTGCTACGGCGCAGCGCACCCGTGAGATTGGCGTCCGGATGGCGTTCGGCGCGGGACGGGGCGATGTGCTGCGGATGGTTATCCGGCAGGGGATGACGTTGACGCTGGCCGGCATCGTGATCGGGCTGATGGCGTCGTTCGCGTTGACGCGCGTGATGGAGAGCCTGCTCTTCGGAATCAGCAAAACGGATCCGATCACCTTCATCGCGATCGCGTTCGTCGTCGGTATCGTCCCGCTGGTTGCGTGCTATATCCCCGCGCAGCGTGCGACGAAAGTGGATCCGATCGTGGCGCTGCGGCACGAATGACAGGACCCTGGCAGCTTTCCGTCGCTATCCGATCGGATAGTCGAATCAACCGATCGGATAGTGTTCTGCGTCCGCTGCCGGCAGTTCCGGTCCTCGACGATCACCGCTAGCCATTGAATCTCGGCGATTTCTGGTCCCACCCGCAAATCCGATCGACCGCACATCGAACCGGCATCCGGATTGCCCCTGCCTCGCGCAGTGGTGACTCGAAACCTTCATTCTTTCGTCAGGAGAATGGCAATGTTGAAGAACAGACTATTCCTGTGTGCGATCGCTGTCAGTGGCTGTGGAGTGCTCGCCGCCTCCGCTGCCGAAGCGCAGGGTTTCACGCAGCCGAAACAAGGCAAGGGCGGCAGCGTCATCCAGGGCTCGGCGGGGACCAACGGGTCGTCCGGAGACAAAGGACTGCAGCATTGCGACAAACCAATGGGGGCTGTGGCCGTCGTCGAGCCCCAGGATTATGTCCTGCAGGCGCTGTCTGGATACGGACTCTCGTCGCCGGTTGGACTGATCCGCCTGATGATTCAGCAGTCGAACTGCTTCATCGTGGTCGAGCGCGGCATCGGGATGCAGAATCTGATGCAGGAACGGCAGCTCGCCAACTCCGGACAGCTCAGACAAGCGTCGAACATCGGTGGGGGGCAGATGGTGGCCGCCGACTTCGTCATGACCCCGTCCGTCGTTTTTTCCGAGAAGAACGCAGGCGGCATTGGCGGCGGCCTCGCGAGCAGCTTCGGCGGCGCGTTCGGACACCAGGCGGCGCTCGCCGGCGCCATCGCGGGCGGATTGAAGTTCAAGGAGGCGCAGACCAGCATGCTGCTCGCTGATGCGCGCAGCGGCGTGCAGGTGTCTGCGGCCGAAGGGAGCACGAGGAAGGCAGACCTCAGTCTCGGCGGAGCTCTCTTCGGCAGCGGCGGCGGTGGGGGTATCGGAGGCTACGGCAATACGAACGAAGGAAAGATCATTGCAGCGGCCCTCCTCGATAACTACAACAACATCGTCGGGAGCGTTCGCAACGATCCCAGCCTGCAACGGAGCGTCGCGTCGCTCAAGGATGAAGCGGCCGCCGGCGGCGCGGCGAAGGCCGGCGCCGTGTTCGCGGCGGGCGACGTGATCGTGCCGAAAATCGCGAACGTGAAGCTGTTCGCCCAGCCGTCGACGACCGACAAAGTCCTCGCGACATTGAGCAAGGCCGACGAGCTGGTCGTCATGGGCAAAGAAGAGAATGGATTCATCAATGTTCAGGGGGCGGCCGCGTCCGGATGGGTCCAGATCGTCCTCGTGACGCGTCCATAAGCACGCGAAGGCGTCAACGGCAGGACCGAGAGTAGCTGACGCTAGTCGAGCCTGACCAGGCCACGGCGCGTCGCGACCTTGACGGCTTCCGTTCGGCTCGTCGCCCCGAGCTTTTCGAAGAGATGACCGAGGTGGGACTTCACGGTCCGCTCGCTGATATCGAGCGCGGTCGCAATCTCCTTGTTGGCTTTGCCGTCCGCCAGCAGCTTCAGCGTCGCCATCTCTCGCGGCGTGAGCTGCACCCGCGTGACGCCCTCGGCCAGTTTGGCCGCCGCCGCCGGGGCCAGATAGGACTTTCCGGCGAGGACATCGCGAATGCAGTTGACGAGATCGTCGGCGGAGATGTCCTTGAGCACATACGCCTTTGCGCCCGCCTTGAGCGCCCTCGAGATCTCATCGTCTGTGTCGTAGGTCGTGAGGATGATGACGCGCGCCTGCGGATCGCGCTCACGGATCCGCTGAACGACCTCGACGCCTTCCATCACCGGCATCCGCAGATCGAGCAGCGTGACATCGGGATGATGCCGGTCGTAGGCCTCGAGCGCTTCGACGCCGTTGCCGGCTTCGGCGACAACGCGCAGGTCGGGTTCCTGGTTGATGATATTGGCGACGCCGGTGCGGAGCAGCGCGTGGTCGTCGACGAGAAGCACTCCAGCCCGCGCGGCTGCCTGTGCCGCCGCTTCAGTTGGCAACATGCACCTGCGTCGGCAGGGAAGCCGGCTCCCAGGCCAGCACGACCTCGGTTCCATTCCGAGGAGCGGTCACGATCGTCAGCGAGGCGCCGATCCGGTCCGCGCGCTCCTGCATGCTGGTCATCCCGAATCCCGTAGTCGATCCATCGCGAGCGATGCCGCGGCCGTCGTCGGCGACCGACAATCGCAACCCGACGGATTGGACGGCCGACGCCGTGATGGTGATCCGCCGTGCCCGCGAGTGGCGAACCGCGTTGGTCAGCGCCTCTTGCGCGATGCCGATGACTTCGCGTTCGACGGCGTCGCCGAGCCGCGGCAGTTCATCGACAACGAGGTCAATCGGCGTCTTCGCCGTCCGCTGCCCCATGTCTGCCAGCCGCTTCAGCGCGGTCGCGATGTCTTCACCCTGGCCGACGATCGGACGCAGCGCGCCGACCGACCGCCGCGCTTCCGTCAGATGGGTACGGGCCAGATCGACGGCGGTCTCGATGCTTGACGCGACGGCCACGGGCAGCAGGCCGCCGCCCTCCCGCTGCGCTCCCTGCAGCTGCATCAGAATCGCCGCGAATCCCTGGGCCATGTTGTCGTGAATATCCCGTGCGAGGCGGTTACGCTCCTCGAGCACCGCCTTCCGCCGTTCTTCACGGCGAATCAGATCGATCAGACGGCTCTGGTGCAGGGCGAGCGCCGCCTGCCGCGCCACCGCCTCGATCAGCGCGACGCGCCACCACTGACTTTCCGGCTCTGCGCCGCCAGGGCTCGAAACGGTCATCCACCCCAGATTGAGGCCGCCAAGGACCAGCGGCGTGGCGACGATGGTGGCCGAATCCATGTCGCAGGTGAACGTGCGAATCGGTTCGGGCAGTCGAGCATCGTCGCCCGCGTACTCGACGGTCTCGCTCCATCCTGGCCGATATTGGAACAGGTGATCGGCGAGGCTTTCGCACGGGAAGCGCTTGCCGCTCTTCGCGGGGTGGCTCTCCCAATCATCTTTCCGGGGTGTGAACAACCGATCCTTCACATACGCCATCCAGAGGTCACAGCGCCGACCGCTTTCGTCGATCAGCCAGACACCGCATGTGTGACTCTCGCTCTCCTCGACCATCGCCTTGGCCAGCGCGCCGAAGAACCGCTCGATATCCGGCTCGCGCACCAGCAGATCGAGGGCGAGATTGACGACCTCGGTCTGCATGTCCGCGCGGCACTCCGCGCGGCGGCGCTCGCCTGATTCGCGAATCAACGCGCTGCGCAGCACGGCCGGATCCTGCGACGTGACTTCCTCCGGCGGTTGATGTGTCGCGCCGGCCTCGCATCTCTCACCCACGGAACACCTCGCTCAAATTATCCGGCAGTTTGCGCCGGGATCGACATGAATTCCCAGCTGCCCGCATGGACGATGGCGGCATCGTCCAAAAGGACGAGATCCACGTCGTTCGACCGGCGCGGGCCAGCCTCCCGCGGAAGCGTGACGTGCCGATCGCACTCCTGCCCGATTGTGCGGCGCCGTGCCGGCGCGCGAAAGTAGCGGGGAACCGAAGAGAGAAACAGGAGGTCAGTCATGGCACGTTGGATCGCAGTGATGCTCATCGCAGTCGGATTCGCAGCAGCAAGCCCGGTGTACGCACAGGAGTCGGTGCCGGGACCGGGCGCAGTTGTCGTCACGATCATTCCCGGCGGGACGACATTTTTTACCGAAGGCAAGGAGACGAACGAACCGAGCTTCAAGAACTACGGTCTCGGCGGCGGCGTCGAGGTCAACTTCAATCGGTACGTCGGAGTCGAAGGCGAAGTCACCGGCGCGCTTGGGATCACACAGGACCTGCGCTTCGTCAGCGTCACGTCGAACCTGAAGACGCCCAACCTGCTCAACTACAGCGGCAACGTCGTCGTGTCGGCGGCGAATCGCAGCTCGATCGTCCCATACGTGACCGGCGGCATCGGCGGGATGACGCTGTTCGACAACGCCACTCTCGGGATCACCAACACCGACACCTTCCTGACCGGCAACGTCGGCGGCGGCGTCAAGTGGTTCAACGGCCGCTGGGGTCTGCGCGGCGACTATCGGTTCGTCACGGTCAAGTCGAGGGATGACGCGCCGACCTTCTTCGGGCAAGAGACGCGATTCGGCCACCGTGTCTACGGCGGCCTGCTGTTCAACGCGACGCGGTGAGGACGACATGTTGAAACGAATGATTGCCATGCTGGCCGCGACGATGCTGATCGTCGCGGCCCTGGGGTTCGTGAAGTTCAAGCAGATTCAAGTCGCCATCGCCCAGGGGGCGGCGTTCCAGCCGCCTCCCGAAGCGGTGACGACCATCGTGGCGAGCCAGGACGACTGGCCGTCGACGTTGACCGCAATCGGCACGGTCGCCGCCGTACGCGGCGTGACCGTCAGCGCCGACCTTCCGGGCGTGGTCGCGAGCCTCGCCTTCGAGTCAGGCCAATCGGTCCGGCAGGGCCAGGTGCTGGCGGTGCTGGACACCCGGCAGGAGCAGGCCCAGCTGGCCGCCGCGGAAGCGCAACGCGATCTGGCACACGTGAATTTCAACCGCCTCGAGGGACTGCTGAACGAGCGCGTGATTTCGCGGGCCGAGTTCGATCGCGCGACCGCAGAACAGCGGCAGGGAGAGGCGCGGGTCGGCGAGATCGGCGCGACCATCGAACGGAAGACGATTCGAGCGCCGTTCTCCGGCGTCCTCGGTATTCGCAAGGTCAACCTCGGTCAGTACGTCTCCGGCGGCGACGCATTGGTGACGCTCCAGGTGCTGGATCCGATCTACGTCAACTTCGGCGTGCCGCAGCAGGCGATGGCTTCTGTGCGCGGCGGCCGCACGGTCCGTGTAGTCGCCGACGGCGACACATTCACGGGCCGGATCACGGCAGTGGATTCCGTGATCGACGAGTCAACCCGGAACGTCCAGGCGCAGGCGACGTTCGCGAATCCTCAGGCGAAGCTGCACCCCGGCATGTTCGTGCAGACCGAAGTCACCGTCGGTGCCGCAAGCGCCGTCGTCTCGCTGCCGACCTCGGCGATCAACTACGCGCCGTATGGGGATTCAGTGTTCGTAGTGACCGATCTGAAAGATCCGAATGGCAAGGTGTATCGAGGCGTGCGTCAGCAGTTCGTCAAGCTCGGCGGCTCGCGTGGTGACCAGGTCGCGGTTGTCTCGGGGATCGAGGCCCGCGACGAGGTCGTCACGTCGGGTGTCTTCAAGCTGCGCAACGGTGCTGCCGTCGTGGTCAACAACAAGGTGCAGCCGGACAACAATCCCGCACCGACACCGGAGAACCGCTGATGAAGTTCACCGACCTCTTCGTCAAACGGCCGGTCCTGGCCATCGTCGTCAACCTGGTCATTCTCATTGCCGGCGTGCAGTCGATCCGGGCGCTGAGCGTCCGGCAATACCCACGGAGCGACATCGCCGTCGTGAACGTCACGACTGCCTACGTCGGCGCGAACGCCGATCTGGTGCGCGGCTTCATCACCACGCCGCTCGAGCGCGTCATCGCCAGCGCCGACGGCATCGATTACATGGAATCGTCGAGCGCTCAGGGGATCAGCACGATTACGGTGCACCTCAAGTTGAACTACGACACCAACGCGGCGCTGACGCAGATCCAGTCCAAGGTCGCGCAGGTCCGGAACGACCTGCCTCCGGAGGCGGAGGCGCCGATCATCAACCTCGAGACCGCAGACAACCAGTTCGCGGCCATCTATCTCGGGTTCTCGTCCGCCGACCTCGATCCGAATCAGATCACCGACTACCTGACGCGAGTGGTTCAGCCGAAACTGAGCGCCATCACCGGCGTCCAGCGCGCCGACATCCTGGGTGCAAGGACGTTTGCCATGCGGATCTGGCTCAAGCCGGATCAGATGGCGGCGCACGGGATCGCGCCCTCGACCGTGCGTGATGCGCTTGCGCGGAACAACTACCTGTCGGCGCTCGGGCAAACCAAGGGCTCGATGGTGTCGGTCAACCTCGTAGCCAACACCGATCTGCGGACACCGGAAGAGTTCCGGCAGCTGGTCGTCAAGGAGCAGGACGGTGTGGTCGTGCGGATCGGCGATATCGCCGATGTGGTGCTGGGAGCCGAGAACTACGACCAGGACATCCGCTTCAACGGCGAGTCGGCGACCTTCATGGGCGTGTGGGTGCTGCCGACGGCGAACACGCTGGACGTCATCGCCAAGGTCCGCGAGGCGATCCCGCAGATCCGCGGGCAGCTGCCGGCCGGCATGAAAGTCGGCGTTCCCTACGACTCGACCGAATACATCCACGATGCCATCAGCGAAGTGCTGCGGACGCTCACCGAGACGCTCCTGATCGTGATCGTCGTGATCTTCCTGTTCCTCGGCTCGTTCCGATCGGTGTTGATCCCGATTGTCGCGATTCCGATCTCCCTCATCGGAGCCGTGTTCCTGATGATGCTCGCCGGCTTCACGGTCAACCTGCTGACGCTGCTGGCCATCGTGCTGTCGGTCGGCCTGGTCGTGGACGATGCGATCGTGATGGTCGAGAACGTCGAGCGCCATCTGCACGACGGCAAGCGCCCGATGCAGGCTGCTATCGACGGCGCGCGCGAGCTGGTCGGGCCGATCGTCGCGATGACCATCACGCTCGCGGCGGTCTATGCGCCGATTGGCATTCAGGGCGGCCTCACCGGGTCGCTGTTCCGCGAGTTCGCGTTCACGCTGGCTGGCGCCGTCATCGTTTCGGGGATCGTCGCGCTGACGCTCTCGCCGATGATGGCCGCGAGGCTGCTGCGCGTGGAAGGCACCGGGCGCGGCTTCTCCGGATGGATCAACCGCCGTTTCGAAAGCGTGCGGCGCGCCTACGCACGCAGTCTGACCTCGACCCTCCGCTATCGCCCCGTCGTCCTGACGCTGTGGATCATCGTGGCGCTGTTGACGGTGCCCTTCTACATGTTCTCGCAGCAGGAGCTGGCGCCGGCCGAAGATCAGGGGTTCTTCTTCGGCTTCATCCAGGCGTCGCCGAACTCGACGCTGGAACAAACGAAGCTCTACACCGATCAGATCTACGACGTCTACAAGTCGTTTCCCGAGAGCGCCAGCATCTTTCAGATCACCTCTCCCAACGGCGGCTTCGGCGGCATGGTGACGAAGCCGTGGAGCGAGCGCACCAAGACGACGCAACAACTGATGATGGAAGCGATGGGGCCGCTCTCGAAGATCGCCGGCGTACGCGTCATTCCGCAGGCGCCTCCGCCCCTGCCAGGCGGTGGAAACTTTCCGGTGGATCTGGTCATCGCATCGGCGGCCGAACCAAAGCAACTGAGCGAGCTGGCCGAGCAGCTCGTGCGGAAGGCGTTTGCGAGCGGGATGTTCATCTACGCCGACGCGGATTTGAAGTTCGACCAGCCGCAGGCCGAAGTGGTCTTCGATCGCGACAAGCTCCGGTCGCAGGGCGTCGATCTCAGCCAGGCCGGCCGCGACTTGTCGACGCTCCTTGGAGCGAACTACGTCAACCGGTTCAGCATCCAGGGGCGCAGCTACAAGGTCATCCCGCAGGCGATACGGGCCGAGCGCATGACGCCGGATCAGCTCGAGCACCTGTATGTCACCGGCTCGCACGATCGGCTGGTGCCGCTGTCGACATTTGCCACCTTGAGAAGGACGACCGAACCGCGTGACCTGAAGAAGTTCCAGCAACTGAATGCGGTCCGAATTCAGGGCGTGATTCCGCCCCCTGTCCCGCTCGATCAGGCGCTGCGCTTTCTGGAGAGTGAAGCGCGCAAGATTCTGCCGCAGGGTTCGACGATCGACTACGCCGGGGAGTCGCGCCAGCTGCGAACCGAGGGGGGAAAATTCCTCGGGACGTTCCTCCTCTCGGCCGTCCTGATCTATCTCGTGCTCTCGGCTCAGTTCGAGAGCTTCCGCGATCCGTTCATCATCCTGGCCGGCTCGGTCCCGCTGGCGTTGTCAGGCGCGCTGTTGTTCTCATTCCTCGGCCTGACGACGCTCAACATCTACAGCCAGGTGGGGCTGATCACGCTCGTCGGCCTCGTTTCCAAGAACGGGATTCTGATCGTGCAATTCGCGAATCAGCTGAGGGAACGAGGCACCGACAAGCTCGCCGCCGTGATCGAGGCGTCCTCGACGCGGCTGCGCCCGATCCTGATGACGACGGCAGCGACCGTCGTCGGTCACTTCCCCCTCGTGCTCGCAACCGGTCCCGGCGCCGGTGCACGCAACAGCATCGGCATCATGCTGGTGAGCGGCATGATTATCGGCACGATGTTCACGCTGTTCGTGGTGCCGTCAATTTATATGTTAGTCGCCCGCGCGCGCGTCAAGGCCGTGATTCCGGCCCGCGCCCGCGAGGTGAGAGTTCCCGAACTGGCGGAGGCTGTATGAATCGGATCTGGAACAACGGCGCGGCGGTTGTGCTGATCGGCGCGTTCCTTACGTCATCCCTTACATCACGGGCGGCGACCGCTCAGGACGATCGGCGCGTCACCCTGCAACTGACGCTCGCCGACGCGGTTCAGCGCGCGATCGAGCACAACCCGGATCTGGCGATCGTCCGGCTCGACACGGAGGTGGAGGCCTCGCGTCTCGGCGAAAGCCGCGGCGTCTACATGCCGGTCTTCTCGACGACTCTCGGACGATCCCGCGATGTCACGCCGCCGACGAACTCTCTGCTCGGCGATTCGGCCGTCGATGTGAAGGACTGGTTCTCATCGACCGGCGTCAGGCAGCGTGTGCCGTGGGGCGGCGGCACATGGAGCGTCTCGTGGGACACCGCGAGAACGACGACCAACAGCCCGCTCAGCAGCTTCGACCCGAACCTGCAGTCGGGCATTCAATTCGCGTTTTCACAGCCGTTGCTGAGGGATCGGAAGATCGACGCGGCACGTCAGCAGTACGCGGTGG
>Ga0310810_10008122_pt1 | contig 12049 bp, 15 predicted proteins | sample NCmetagenome_FD_207641 | JGI IMG/M metagenome (GOLD analysis project Ga0310810, IMG submission 207641) | Soil microbial communities from experimental microcosm in Duke University, North Carolina, United States - NC | ecosystem: Engineered > Artificial ecosystem > Soil microcosm > Unclassified ...
GCAGCGGGCGGAAGCTCTTGCCGAAGCGCCAGGCGACCATTCAATGCGTGCCGCATAGGTTGAGTGATGGGCATCTCAGCTTTCGCCAAACGACATCCGGTAGTGACTTACTACGGCCTGATGTTCGCCATCTCGTGGGGCTTCGGCCTCATAGTGCTGGGCCCTGATGGATTCGTCGGCAGCAAGCTGATCTCTCGAGCGCAGTTACCGCTCGTTTACGTAGCAGCGCTCGCGGGCCCGAGCATCGCGGGCTTATTGTCCGTCGGCCTGACGCGCGGCCGGCAAGGGATGCAGGATCTACTCTTGCGATTGTTTAGGTGGGACGTCAGCCCCGGTTGGTACGCGGTGGCACTCCTGACTGCCCCTGTCCTGACGTCCTTGACTCTGTTGGTCCTCTCGCTGGTCTCGCCGAACTATCTCCCCGCGATTATGGTGTCGAGCAACAAGATGCGCCTTCTGGTGTCCGGGATTGCCGTGGCGCTGATCGTTCCAGTCTTTGAGGAGCTAGGATGGACGGGATTTGCGATCCCGCAGTTGAGGCAGCGGTACGGCGTCGTTGCGACTGGACTCATCGTCGGTCTGCTGTGGGGCGTGTGGCATTTCCCCCTCTTCGCGGGAAGCGTCCCGTCGGCTCTCTATCTGGTTGTGCTGCTCTTCTCGTGGTTGCCACCCTACCGAGTGCTCATGGTGTGGGTTTATGACCACACGAGGAGCCTGCTCGTGGCGATGCTCATGCACGTGATGATCGTCTTCGGTTCATTGGTCCTCATTCCCACCACGCCGTCAGAGGTCGGGGTGACGTTTGATCTCGTGTTTGCGGCGGAGCTGTGGTTGCTTGTCGCAGCCGTCGCGTTCTTCAAGAGAACGCAAGCTGGCAGCGAGGGCCACGTACCAGAACGTATCGTCGCCTAGGATGTTCAACTGGCGAACGACATCGACCTGCGTGTGCCGTCGAAGTCCTCGAACAGTTTTCGGAGAATGGTTGCCATGATGATGCTGGTGAACTCGAAGTGTGTCCACCAGCTGCGCCGACTGTCGGCAGGCAGCAATGAGCCGCGAATTCGGTGCGATCGCCATGTGTTGGCGCGTCGCTCGTGGCGGTGTCAGGGACGGCCCGTGTGTTGCTCTGGGTAACGTCATGTCGAACAGCGCGGCGACGCATGCCCTTCTTCGCGTTCGCGCGCGTGCATTGATGGACCCGCCATTGCGGTATCGGAACCTTCCCAGGAGGTTGGGCGTCGTCAGACTTGCAGCAATCCTGGGGATGCTCGCAGTCGTCGCTGCCGGAGTGGCAGTCTACCGGTTGTTCCAGGCGGAGATGCAGGCTGCCCGAGTCAAACTCCTTGCAGGGAGCCGAGTTCTGTCTACGGCCTGCGGACCGATCGAGGTGGCCGAGGAGGGAGATGGGCCGCCAGTGCTCGTGGTGCATGGGACTGGCGGCGGGTACGACCAAGGGCTGAACTTCTTACGTCGGAGCGTGGGCGAGGGGTTCCACCGGATCGCGATCTCTCGTTTTGGGTACCTGCGCACCCCGCAGCCGTCGGACATGTCGTCCGCCGCCCAGGCGGAGTCGTTCGTCTGCGCGCTTGACGCCGTGGGGAGCTCTCGCGTCGCGGTGGTCGGTCTTTCGGGGCGACGATGGCGTCAGGTACACGGCGGATGGAGTCGGTGCGGACGGCAAACCGACACATGCTGAGTTTCAGGCGAAGTACGACGGCAAGGACTATCCATTCAAGGGCAATCCAGACGCCGACATGCTGTCGTACAAACGAATCAACGCGAATACCTTAGAGGCCACCACTAAGTTGAATGGAAAGGGCACCATTACCGCGAAGGCCGTGGTCTCCGCGGACGGCAAGACGCGAACCGTGACCCAGGTGGGCACGAATGCGCAGGGCCAGCCCCTTAACGTCACCTCCGTTTACGAGAGGCAATAGCAACTGCGGGTAACAAATAGTTGGGCGGCCCCTGTGGCCGTCCGATTATTCGCCCGAGCGTCCTGCTACGGAGTCCGTGGCTTGGCCTTGTCCTGCCTCCTTTGCTCCTCTTGTTTCTGTTTCTTCACCTGCTGTTGCTTGTTCTTTTCTTTGTCTTTCTTGCCACCCTTGTCTCCCATGCCTGCTCCCTTTCAGCCATTATGACTCGTGGCGGCGGCCATGCCGGAATAACTCCCACGAGCATCAGCTCCAGGATGTGACGATAACGATGGTGATCACCTAACTGCACTCCTCGGTTAACGAGACACGCGGTTCAATCGCTTCCACCAAAGATCGAGCGACGGCATTGTCGCATTCCCAGCTACTAGCCCTCGGTGTGCAATCGGGTACACACCGCGCTCGCACAATCGCTCTACGATCGTCACGTCGGTCGCCCTCCCGCAACGGACCTCCGAGCCGTCACTCCAGAAGGAAGTGTCACATGAGAAGAATCGTCATCGCCGCGGCGGTGAGCCTGTGCGTGGTGTCTCTGGCGGCAATCTCGTCAGCCGACACGTTGATCATGAGAGATGGCACGCGAGTCGAGGGCACGGTGACCGGCTTTGCCGCGCGGACCATCACGTTCCGGCACGCCGACGGCGTTTCTCGTCGGTACCCCACGAGCCAGGTCGAGGCGGTGGAATTTCTCTCGGCCGACCGTGACAACCCGCGCTTTGCGAGCGATCGCAGATTCGAGGTGCCTGCTGGCACCGAACTGGTCGTTCGAACGGTGGAAAGGATCGACTCGCGAAATGCGGGCGCCGATCAGATCTTCTCGGCCATCGTCGAGCAAGAGGTGAGCGACGGGTCCGCCCGCGTGATCATCCCCGCGAACTCCAGCGCCCAACTCGTGATCCGACAGCTGTCGTCGGGCGGCGCGACGGGCAGCCCTGAGTTGGCGCTGGACGTCCAGTCGATCACCGTCAACGGGCGGAAGTATCAGGTCAGCACGACGGACCTGACGCAGAGCAGCGACACGGGGATCGGCAAGAACAAGCGCACGGCCGAGACGATCGGCGGCGGCGCCGCGATCGGCACGATCATCGGTGCGATCGCCGGAGGTGCCAAGGGTGCGGCCATTGGCGTCCTGGTGGGCGCAGCCGGCGGCGCGGGCGTGCAGGTGCTCACGAGAGGACGGGATGTCCAGGTTCCCGCCGAAACGGTCCTCACATTTCGGCTGGACAAGCCTGTGACGCTGCGAGCGGGCCAGTAGGGGGCCATCGAGATCGTGCGGTTCCACAAGCCCTAGCCGCCCACGACACGCCAAGAGAAAAAAGGAGCGTCGACAGCCATGGATATCAGACCGCTACACGATCGGCTCATTGTTCGGCGCCTCGAAGAAGGCGAGCAGCACGTCGGCGGGATCATCATCCCGGACACGGCCAAAGAGAAGCCGCAGCGAGGCACGGTCATCGCAGCCGGCAATGGCAAGGTGAACGACGACGGCACGCGCGTTCCCCTCGATGTCAAGGTGGGCGACGTGATCCTCTTCGGCAAGTACACGAGCCCGGAGGTCAAGCTCAATGGCGAGGAGTACCTCATCATGCGCGAGGACGAGGTGCTGGCCGTCATCGGCGGCGGGACGACGACGAAGACCCAGTCGTAGGAGACAACAGATTATGGCTAAACAGATTGCGTACGGCGATTCCTCACGGCAGGGCATTCTTCGCGGGGTCAATAGCCTGGCCAACGCGGTGAAGGTGACCCTCGGGCCCCGGGGACGAAACGTCATCCTCGACACGAAATTCGGGTCGCCGACGATCACCAAGGACGGCGTCACCGTTGCCAAGGAAATCGAGCTGAAGGATGCGCTCGAAAACATGGGCGCCCAGATGGTCAAGGAAGTCGCGAGCAAGACGTCTGACGTCGCCGGCGATGGCACCACCACGGCCACAGTGCTGGCCCAGGCCATCTATCGCGAAGGCGCGAAGAACGTCACCGCCGGCGCCAACCCGATGGCCATCAAACGCGGCATCGACAAAGCCGTCGAGGCCATCGTGGCGTCGCTCGAGGCGCAATCCAAGCCGGTGAGTGGCGCGATGATCGCCCAGGTCGGCACGATCTCCGCGAACCACGATGAGACGATTGGACGAATCATCGCCGAAGCGATGGAGAAGGTCGGCAAGGATGGCGTCATCACCGTCGAGGAAGCGAAGACGCTCGAGACATCACTCGAAACCGTCGAGGGGATGCAGTTCGATCGCGGCTATCTCTCGCCGTATTTCGTGACCGACCCCGAGCGCATGCAGGTGGTCCTCGAGAATCCGATGATTCTCATCCACGAAAAGAAGATCAGCTCGATGAAAGACCTCCTGCCGGTGCTGGAGCTGGTCGCGCGCGCCAGCCGCCCGTTGTTGATCATCGCCGAGGACATCGAAGGCGAGGCGCTGGCGACACTCGTCGTCAACAAGCTGCGGGGCACGATTCAAGTTGCCGCGGTGAAGGCGCCGGGCTACGGTGACCGCCGGAAGGCGATGCTCGAAGACGTCGCCGTTCTCACCAATGGCCGCGCCGTGACCGAGGACCTCGGGATCAAGCTCGAGTCAATGAAGATGGAGGACCTCGGCCAGGCGAAGAAGATCACCATCGACAAGGACGATACGACGATCATCGAGGGGGCCGGAAGCTCCGCGGCGATTGAAGGTCGTGTCAAACAACTACGTAAGCAAGTCGAGGACACGACGTCCGACTACGACCGCGAGAAGCTGCAGGAGCGACTTGCGAAACTGGTGGGCGGCGTGGCGATCATCAAGGTCGGGGCGGCCACCGAAACGGAGATGAAGGAAAAGAAGGCGCGCGTCGAGGATGCCATGCACGCGACGAAGGCCGCGGTCGAAGAAGGCATCGTGCCGGGCGGCGGCGTAGCCCTGCTGCGGGCTTCCAAGGTGCTCCAGACGCTGAAGCTCGAAGGCGATGAACAGATCGGAGTCCGCATCATCATCCGTGCGATCGAGGAGCCGATGCGCTGGATTGCGACCAACGCCGGTCACGAGGGCTCGATTGTCGTGCAGCGCGTCAAGGACATGAAGGACGAAGAGGGCTTCAACGCGCAGACCGAACAATATGAAAATCTTGTCAAGGCGGGTGTGATCGATCCGACGAAGGTGGTCCGTTCGGCCCTGCAGAACGCGGCGTCGATCGCATCGCTGCTCCTGACGACAGAAGCCGTCATTTCGCAGATTCCCGAACAGCATTCGAACGGGGCGATGCCCGCCGGCGCAATGGGCGGTGGCATGTACTGAGCGGTCGCGAAACCCGAACCTCGATCTCTGCGCCAGTTAGGATGGAACGACGCGAGCTCTCTGCCGATTGAGCGCTACGTGAACTCCTCAATACATTTCCGCCGTTGCTCCCTGGTCATGCCCAGCGATTGACGGACCAACACACCCGACTGAAGACCGGGGTCCTGCGCGTCGAGGCGGTGGGTGCGGGTTCCGATAGAACAGCCCGATCGGAATCCTTTCGCCCCATTCGAGAGTCTTGTCCATCGCGTCGTGGAAGTTCGCCGGATTGTGGTCCGTTTCCTCCAGCTTGTAGACCCCTTTTGCGGAACTCCCGATCGAACGATCTTTGGTCGCCTAGACTTGTGATCAACCTCGAAGACCCTGTGGATCACAAGCCGGGATCCGGTCCTATGAACTGAGGGGGAAGGCACGTCGCACCCGCTCGATCGAAGGAGGTCATTGTGCTGCTTCCGACCTGGCACGCGTTCGTGAACAATCTGATCTGGTTCGGGACCGGCGACTCCATCGTCTCGCTGCTGGAAAAGATCCTGCGGCCGGTTGTCGTCTATCTGGGGCTCGTCCTGGCGCTCCGGATCATGGGCAAGCGCATCTTGGCACAGCTCAATCCGTTTGATCTCGTGGTCCTGCTGATTCTGTCGAACACGGTCCAGAATGCCATCATCGGCAACGACACGTCGTTGAGCGGCGGCATCGTCGGTGCCGCGACGCTGCTTGGGGTCAACGCGGTGCTCATCCGGTACTACTACCGTGGCCCAGACGCCGAGCATAGCGTGGGGAACGAAGACGAGTACCTGATCCGGGACTTCAAGCTGCAGGAACAGATGTTCCGGAAGTACCACATCAACCTGGCCGAGGTGACGGCGCTGGCGCACGAACGCGGATTCGACGATGTGCACGAGGTGGAAAGCGCCGTGCTCTATCCGAACGGCACCATCTACATGAAGGGTGAGTCACATGACTCGACACGTCTCGACACCATCCTCCTTGAACTAAAGGCGCTCCGGCAGGAGGTGTCGGCGCTCCGCTCATGAGCGTTCCGCTCGTCCGCGTGATCGACTATCACGACCGTACGGACCGTCGCGTGTCAGAGAAGACAGTAAGCTTCCCCTCTCGTGGACCAAAGACGTGTCAACGTCGTTGAATTATTGAAATCGCGAGCGGATTCGGCGACGGTATGAAGCAGTCGCGTACGTACGGCGCCAACTTGCGCACGCCGCGCGCCGCGCCTTGACAATGCCCGTGACCCGTCACGATTTCGAGACTGGGACGCGGACCTCGATTGGTTCATCGAGCACGAGCGTCAGCGCGGCGCCACGCGCCAGCCTGATCTCATTGCCAGGGGTCGCCAGCACAACGGCGGCGCCGCCGCCTCCGCCAACGGCGGTACCAATCGCGGCGCCCTTCTTCCCGCCGATGATTCCGCCGATGATCGCTCCGCCGGCCGCCGGAATCCCGATCTTGGCGGCGTCTTCACCCTTCGTAGCCGGCGCCACGAGCTCGGTGCGCGCGACGATCGAAGGCCGCTCGGCGCGCCCCGCGACGGAAATGGATATGAACCGAAGTGCGAGACTCGCGCGCCCCTTCACCTTTCCGGATTGCTGGACCGCCGCCACTTCGCCCCTGACGACGCTGCCGGCGGGGAAAACGTCGAAGCCGTCGACCACGACCGCATCGGAGAGCGTCGCCTCGACCGGGTCCTCGACGCGGCTCGTATCGGAACCGACGGCCGAATCAAGGCGCACGACGAGCTTCGTGCCTGCCGGCACAGTGAACTCGCGGAACTTGGCGACCGGGGACAGCGGCTCCGGTTTGGCTTTGTCTACCACTCGTACGTCGGCGATCTGATCGCGGGGGACGGAACGGCTGGTCACTCCCGCCCCCACCTTCACTGTTCGTTCGTCGCGTCCGACGAGCGTGCCGTGTACCACGCCGCCATCCTGCCGGACAATCTCGACTTCCGTTCCGACGGGCACTTTCTCGACATCAGGGCGACTGACACATCCTGCGGCGGACATCGCGCAGGCGAGGGCAACGCCTGCGAGGCGCTTCGTCATACGTTCCATAAGACTTCGATAGGATAGGCTGCTGCCGGCGGCTCGTCTGTGCACTAATGCACAGTTCCGTGGAGGTCCGCTTGATAGCGTGTCCGGAGGAGCACACGTATGGAAGAGAGATCATGGCGGCGATCAACGGTGCTGACAGTACTTGTCCTCGGTGCGCTGGTACTGAGCGCCTGTGCGACGCGATCTGTGAATCAGATTCTGGCCGACCCTGCTCGGTACAGAAACCGCGAAGTTCGTGTGTCCGGCTCGGTTGTGGAAAGCTACTCACTAACAAACCGCGGCGCCTACCTGATCGATGACCGATCGGGGCAGCTGTGGGTGGTGTCCGATCGGGGCGTGCCTCGCAAGGGCGCGCGGGTCACCGTCAAAGGAACGATCCGCGAAGGGTTCAACCTGGGAACGCTGGGCGATCGGATTAGTCTCCCGGCCGGAATCGGGTCGGGCCTGGTGATGATGGAGTCGTCACACAACGCCAAGAACTGAGAGTAGGCGCCGCAATCAGCCTTTGCGCGCCGCGGCTTGGGGCGGGCGACCGCTCCTGCGAGATGTCCCTCCACGTCATCGCGGTCCTCCACTGCGAATGAAAGCAAGTGAAAGCGTCACGTCAAGGCCGCGACGCCGGCGCGTAACGTCAAGGCCGCAGCGTCGGCTGTTCTGTTTGGGACAGGCAAGGCGCATCGGGCGCGGAGAGAATGAACGCAGGTCGGACGCACGCAGGAAGGGACGGGTGCCGTCATGCTGATCCTCTTGATCGTGGTGCTCGTGCTGCTCTTCGGTGGAGGCGGTGGCTACTATTACGGGCGCGGCGCGGCGTGGGGTGCACCAAATTACGGCGGCGGACTGCTCGGTCTCGTGCTGATCGTCGTGCTGCTCCTCTGGCTGACCGGCAACATGGGCGGGCGCATGATGTTCCATTGAACCGCTGCCCGCCGCCGCGCGCGGACTAACACCGCATACCCACGAGAATTTGCGCGCCTTGGGTTTTCCGCGGGGAACGGATTTGAGCATCGGAACCAACGCGCGCATTGCGGATTACGTAAGATGAGCCACGCGATTTTCACAGCCCATCGTCAACGGCGGCGCAGTGCGATTTGGGTTCTTATCGCTCCTCGCGCTGGCGCTGATTGGAACGATTACCGCATGCCATATCGCGGAAACTGAGAGTGGCGAAATCCATTGCTGTGTTGCTGTTGCTGGTTGCCGCGAGTTGTTGCCCACCGCGCGCCGCGTCAGCCCGCCTCGCAGCCCCAGGCCGAGACGCAACCGGCGACGCCGGAGCCCGCCGCTGACGACGGTGATCGCGCTTCAAGGATTGCCGTGCGGTGAGATTGTCGACGTGAAGGTGCAGGCCGAGAACGACTTCGCCGCGTCGTGCAAGGACGGAAACAAGTATCGCGTGTATCTGAATGCCGAGGGGCGGTGGTCGTCGAGAAGCTCGCAGCGTAAACCTGATCCCTTGAGGTGCGGCGCAACCACGTGCTGCATCCTTGCACTTCCGGCAAGCAGTCGGTTCATGAACGCCTCTGTTCATCCGGGCATCGACGCGGCGGGCTTCATTCACGAGGCTGCCGCACCGTCTCAACACGGTCGATCTCACGACCCCGAAGAACGTCGGCCGAGCAACGAGACATTACGGGTACCGCCACTTGGGCTCGATCCATTCAGCTCCGATTCGAGCGCCCGTTCCAAAGCGGCAATGTGCTCCAGCAGATCGTCGATACGCGAGGGCATGGACAACTCCTGCGAGAACCGAGTGGTGGCGAATGAGCGTGCGACGTCGCGACCGACGGCCGGCCGGTTTCCGCTACTTCCCCCAGCTCTGAATGGTCCGGATGTAGTTCGCGCGTTCGTAGGCCTCCGGATCCGGTGTGGTCTTCAGGCTCAGGCGTCCTCTCGCGTCCGTGAGCGAGCCCATCTTGTTCCACTCGAGCCATTGCTCCAGCGCCTTCCGCATCACGGACACGTACGACGGGCCGTGGTTGAGGAGTGCAGAGACCATCTGCACGACGTCGGCACCCGCAAGGACGGCCTTGATCCCGTCCTGCGGGGCCACGACGCCTCCGGTCAGTGCGAGAGACGCTTGAATACGCCCGAACAGAATCGCGATCCAGCGCAGCCGAAGCGGGAGCTCCGCGCTCGTCGACAGCTCGAAGCGCGGCACGACCGTCGTCGTGCGGATGTCGATATCGGGTTGATAAAAGCGATTGAACAGGACTAAGCCATCGGCGCCAGCCTTGTCCAGGTCGTGCGCCACGCTCGCAAACGCCGTGAAGAACGGCGAGAGCTTCACCGCAATAGGAATCCGCAAAACGCGTTTCGCCTCCCGCACGCTTTCGACGAGATCATCCTCGATCGCCGCAGCTGACGCGCCGAGGTCTGTGTTGACCTGGTAGAAATTCAGTTCCAGCGCCGCCGCACCTGCCTGCTCGATGACCCGCGCGAAGTCCAGCCATGATTCCGCCGTCCGTCCATTCAGCGAACCAATCACCGGAATCTTCACGGCCTGCGTCACCCGGTGCAGGTGTTCAGCATATTGATCGGGGCTGTACGCGTAATCCGACGCTGCGGGAAAGTAATCGATCATCTCGGCGAACCGCGCATCGTCCGGGTTCATGTGCGCGACGCGTCTCTCCTGTGCCATCGCGACCTGTTCTTCGAACAGGGAATGCAGCACGACGGCCGCGCAGCCGGCGTCCTCGAGCCGCTTGACCGAATCCACGCGGTAGCCGAATGGCGATGCGCCGGCGATAAATGGATGCGGCAGACGCAGCCCTAGGTACGTGGTGTCTGTCGGCATGGTGTTCTGCTCAGTCCGGCTGATTCAATCCCAATGCTTCGGTCCCCGAACGAGTTCTCCCGGCACGCTCCGTTCCGCCTGTGCCCGCCACGCGAGCCGGCGTCTCAGCTCGGTTGCCGATGCCGACGCGAACCGCATCGCGACCGTGCGCCCGATGGCACTTGTCGCCATTGACGCGGCTGTGAGCGTCAACGCCAATCGCACACGTGACTCCTGTGACGATCGGACCCCTGGGCGGCGGCCGAGCGGCCCGGACGTAGAACCTATCAGGCCATCCGCCGCGACAACCGCTGAAGGACTTCTACTTCTTGGCTCTTTCGGTGATCTCGAGGCGGCGGCCTTTCGATGCCGTCGGCGCCGGCATGATGACCTCGAGGACGCCGTCACGGAACGTGGCTTTCGCCTGATCGCTCATCGCACCTTCAGGCAGCGGGATGACGCGACAGAAGCTGCCGTAACTCCGCTCTGTATGATAAATGCCTTCCCGTTCCTGTTCACGCTCCAGTTTGCGTTCGCCCTGGATCGTCACCGCATCGTCGGTGATGTCGACTAAAACGTCCTCGCGTCTCAGGCCGGGCAGATCCGCCTTGATCGTGAGCTCGTTGTTTCGCTGGACGACGTCGATGTCGGGCGCCCAGAGATCAACGTCGGTTGTCCGCGGCAGTGGCAGCGACATGTGTCGGCCGACCCCAATGTCAGCGAACACCCGGTCCAATTCATTCGCGAGCCGCTGCATCGCCCTGAACGGGTTCCCACCCCATTCCAACGACGTGCTCAAGCTTCGGCGAGTTGGCGTGATCGCATTCTGTTTGTCGGTCATATGGCACTCTCCTTGTTCGGTTCGTATGTATCGAGGCGTTCGGTTGAACGCGACGCGTCATGCAAGGCCTTCGTCATCGCACCCTTCAACTGTCCGTTCGAATGCTGATGCCCCGCGTCGTGCTCATTTCGGTTTCGATGGGTGGCGCAGCAGCCTAACTGCACGAATGCATCTCCTCACCTTAGGGCCTCTTCACCGCTAGCGCTGTGCTCTTATGCACAGGGACCCCACGTTCGGGATCGATCCCTGGCCAGATCAGAAGGCGCCGCGGTCACGCGATCGACGACCGCTGACGAGGTGATTGCGGAGCGAGCTATTCCGTGGTGTCACGCTAATGAGCGGCTGGGGACAAAAGCCGACGCGTGGCACTTGGCGTTGATCGACAAGGGCTTCACGACAGTGGCATTGCTCTAACACGTGATTGCAGCACTTCGGCAAGAAAAGGTCTTCTCCAAACACAGCTGGCAAGGTGCGCTACGCCATTGCGGCGCTGGGGCGACGTGGCGAGGGATTACCGCGTTCGTCAGCAGGTGAGAAGGGCGAAACAGTCGGGAGAAACGCGCGCACAATGACCGCCGCTCAGCGGAAGGCGGTTAGCGCGCGCATGCGCAGGTACTGCGCCGAACGTCGAAAAGCGCGTGCCAAAAAGTACAGTGATCCAACGAGCCGGCCGGTCCGTATTCGGGACTTAGGATGGACGAAACCGTGACAGGCAGGACAGATGTCCGTACGCCTCGGTCCATACATCAACGCCGTGGTGCCGCGCGTAGTTCTGCGCCAGGCCACACGCCTCGTTGTTGGTCTTGGCCGTGAACTGCACGAGGCCCTCGTACACGCTCACCCCATACAGAAGAGACGTCGCCAACTCGTCAGGGTTCTTCTTCACGACGAGGTCGCCGGAGGTTGGGATCGATATGAAAGGTGCCATGGCCACAGCCTACAGTCGGATGGTCCTGCGGTTCTGTTCAATGCCGCACACCCCCGCGCGCGGTCCGTCAAAGGAAGAATTGCCTATGGATTACGACATCAACGTCATCGCCGACTGTTGCGCGGACGCAGACGAGGAAGTGCACCGCGTGTTGACGACAAAACTCTTCGCGCGAATGGCCGGCGATCGCCGCGCCTGCCGCGTTGACTGTCATCGACCT
>Ga0310810_10008124_pt1 | contig 12049 bp, 12 predicted proteins | sample NCmetagenome_FD_207641 | JGI IMG/M metagenome (GOLD analysis project Ga0310810, IMG submission 207641) | Soil microbial communities from experimental microcosm in Duke University, North Carolina, United States - NC | ecosystem: Engineered > Artificial ecosystem > Soil microcosm > Unclassified ...
GGTCTTTGGTATGAGCCTCAGTGAAGCGCTTCGAAAGAATTGTCGCTTCAGCCTGGGCGGTGGGGAGCGCGACACCGGGTTTCAAACGGCCGACCATCGCCAGAGTGTTTCCCCAGCGGTTCGTTTCGGCGCTCATGGGGAAAGGAAAATACAGATCGATGTGGCTGCCGGGAGTGAAAACAGACGCGAAATCGAATGAATCCGGCATGACCCCGACCACGGTGACCGGCTCGTCGTTCAGTCGCAATGGGCGGCCGACGATACGGGGATCAGACGCGAAGCGACGCACCCACAGACCGTGGCTCAACAGCACGGCCTTTGGCCCGTTATACTTACACTCCTCGGCTGTGAATAACCTGCCGAACTGCGGCTGGACGCCGAGTAGCTGCAAAAAGTTTTGGGAAACCGGCACGCCGCTGAGGCGTTCCGGCTCGCCTTGGCCCGTCAGCTTGTTATCGCCAACACCATAGAACGCAAAATAAGCCGCGACGTCGGAGAACGACTGATTCTGCTCTCGAAAGTCGAGGAAGTGATTCACCTGCGTTGTCGCTCCCGACATATCGCCATCCTCGGCATTGTGGTTGGCGATCCAGACGAGCCGGCCAGGATCTCGGAAAGGAAGAGGGCGGAGGAGAAGAGTATTGACGATGCTGAATACGGTAGAACTCGCGCCGATGCCCAGTCCGACAATCAGAACGGCAAAAGTAGTGAACGCGCGATCGCGCCCCAGGGCTCGGAATGTGTAACGGAGGTCCTGCCGGATGCTGTCGAGGGTTGGAAGCCGGCGAGCCTCCCGAGGCGAGTTGCTCATGCTTATTAATACTATCTTGAAGACAATAGGTTACTTCCAAGATTCAAAGATGGCCTGGGAATTGCCGGGATATTTGTGTTCTCGGAAAAGGAGCCTGCCATGCCTATCGGCGATATTTGTGTGCGCGAAGTAGTCACCGCGACGCGGGACACCACCATCCAGCAGGCGGCTCAGCTCATGCGCGAAAACCATGTCGGCGACCTGCTAGTGGTGGAAACAAACGGGAAACGGCGGCCCATCGGCATCGTAACCGACCGCGACATCGTAGTTGCCGTGGTGGCGCCTAATCTCGATCCGGCGGCCCTGTCGTTGGGAGAAATCATGGGCCCCGAACTGGAGACAGCCCCCGAGGACCAGGGGGTCTTCGAAACCATTCACCAGATGCGCACGGCCGGGGTACGGCGCATCCCCGTGGTCACCGAAGATGGCTCCCTGGCCGGGATTGTCTCTATAGACGACCTGGTGCAGCTGCTTGCCGAAGAGATGACTGAACTGGCGAAACTCATTTCGCGCGAACAGCGGAGGGAGATGCACGCCCGCCGCTGATCCCGCTGCGATTTTTCACCCAGATTGTTTGGGGGCGGAACGGTAAGTCACTTGTTTTGTGTGTTTGTAGAGGGATGGAATTCGGCAGAGTAATTGCTTCTGGGATCGCAGACCAACGAAGCCAAAGCAGGCAGCCGGAACGCATCCGGTCGGTAATGGGTGCGTTCCCGGCCTGCCCTCCTTCTTTCAGGAGTGTTTCCAGGGGCGTTCCACAACCAGCTCTGCGTGCTCGGCGCAAAACCCTTCGACTACCTTACAGTCCCAGCACACCGGTTGGTGAGTAAACAGCGCTTCCGGAATCGCTTCCGGGCGTATGGCTTCCCACTCGACAATCTTCCCGCCAGGCGTCAGCAGGGCGGGTTGGTGCTCCAGCCAGTGAATCTCATCGAAGGCACGGTGGCAGTAAGTGCATTGTTTGCCTCTGTACCAGCCCGTCAGCATGGCGCGGAGCTGGCATCCAAAGGGCGAAAGTCCGATCTGCTGGATGCAGTCTTGCGCGCAATCCCGGCGCTCCGGCCAGCGGCTGCAACTGGTAAGACGGAGGTCTGCTTTGTTCCACAGGCAGGTAAACGCGGCGTGAGGAGCATCGAGACCTACAGCGGCGTATTGTCCGTTCTCCGGGCAGGTGATCACGCGCTTGCCTTGATACTTCAGGTAGATGCGGGCGAATGCTACAACGGCCCACACGAGGGCCAGGATGATGGCGATCACGGTCAGGATTTCGAACGCCACAAGCACGGTAAGGTGTCTTCGGAACAGTTCATCGACAGCGGTGAGCATGACGGAGCCCTCCTCGCCATTCAGGCACTTGCATTGGAGTGGCCATCTCCCGATCCCGTCAGGACCGGGGCTTATGGGGCGCTTTCTGCTTAATCGTCAAATCAAGCGTGATTTTGCCCAGCCGTTGCGGGATTTCACCTAGTGGCTTTGCGCCCACACGAAAACCCCCACGCTATACTGAGAGCGTTCATACCCCATCCCTGTGCTTCGAGTCGGAATCATCGGTTGCGGCCGGATTGCCCGGGAGGTGCATCTTCCGGTGCTTGCGCGGCATGGCATGGTCCGGATCGCCGCGCTCGCCGATCCTGACGTAAGCCGGTTGAGCCAGGCACGCCAGTTGGCCCCCCAGGCGGCTGCCTTTCGTGATTTCCGCGAACTGGTCGCGAGCGATTCTCTCGACGCAGTGGTGGTATGCGCGCCCACCGGTTTGCACGCCGGTATCGCGCCGGCAGTGCTTGACCGGGGGCTCCACCTCTACCTGGAAAAGCCGATTGCCGCATCGATCGAGGAGGCGGAGCCACTTCTAGAGTCTAGGCGGCCGGGTAGGGTAGCCATGGTGGGTTTCAATTACCGCTTCCATCCGCTTTTCCAGTCCGCCCGTGAAGCGATCATTTCCGGGAAGTTGGGGGCACTGCTGGCAGTGCGTTCGGTGTTCTCCACCTGGATCGAGGATCTTCCGGCGTGGAAGACCACGCGCGTGACCGGTGGCGGCGTCCTGCTCGATCTGGCGTCGCATCATGTGGACCTGATCCATTATTTGTTCGGCCAGGACGTAGCCGAAGCCAGTACACAGGTGCGTTCCGGGCGCGCCGAAGCGGACACTGCGTCGCTCGAGTTGCGCCTTCAGAATGGCCTTCTGGTGCAGTCCTTCTTTTCGCTGAGCAGCGTGGAGGAAGACCGGTTGGAGATCTACGGCGAGGCCGGGCGGCTGCGGGTGGACCGCTATCTGTCGGTGGATTGCGAGGTCCGTTCGCCGGAGGGGGCGCGGAGCCGTTTGGGGCATATCGCCGCGGCGTTGAACTTCGTTCGCCGCCCGCTCCACTTAATCAGAAAGATGCGAGCAGCCGGACACGAACCTTCTTACGCGGCGGCTCTCGACCACTTCATCGGCGCGATTCGAAATGGCACGCCAGCCAGTCCTGATCTGCTGGACGGTTACCGCTCGCTATTGGTAATTGAGGCGGCCGAGCAGTCCGCGCGCACCGGCATGAGAGTACCGGTTCGGTCGCTGCGCTCGACCGGAGCCGCGGTCTGATGGGCGCGCCCGAGCTATCGGTGGTTCTCGTGACGCCGGACAGTTACGACCGCATTCGCAAGACCATGCGATGCCTGCTGAGGCAGACGGTTCGAGAGCGGCTGGAAGTGGTGATTGTGGCGCCCACGCTCGCCGAGCTTGGAGCTGGCGACACGGCGTGGCACGGTTTCTTTTGTGTCCGCACGGTCGCGGCCGGAACTTTTCTGGACACGGGGCATGCGCGGGCCGCGGGCGTTCGCCAAGCCACGGCGCCGGTAGTGGCATTCGGCGAAGATCATTGTTTCCCCGAAGCGGAGTGGGCGGAGGAGCTGATCCGGATGCACCGCGAGCCCTGGGGAGCTGTTGCTCCCGCACTGGACAACGCCAATCCCGGCTGGTTGAGCTGGGCCGATTTTCTGCTGAACTTCGGGCCGGCCGTACTGGCCACCAAATCCGGCGCCGCGTCTCGCACGCCGTGGCACAACACGTCGTACAAGCGTGACGTTCTGGAGAGTTACGGCGCACGGCTGGAGCGCATGCTGGAAGTCGAGGGGCGGCTACAGGAGGATCTGGTGCGCCGCGGGCAGCCGCTATACCTGGCTGCCGGAATCCGGGCTCACCATACGAACATGTCCCGCCTGCGCTCTTACATGTGCGGGCAATTCTGGGGCGGACGGCTTTACGCGGCGGCCCGCGCGGAAAGCGGCGAATGGCGGTGGGCGCAACGGCTGATTTACGCCCTGGGCTCTCCACTGATTCCGCTCGTGCGTCTGCCCCGGGTGTTGCGGGATGCGCGTCGCGCCGGACACCTGACGCTGCTGCTTCCGCCCGCGTGCCTGCTGGGATTGATCTGCAGCGCGTCGGGTGAAATGGCGGGGTATGCGGCGGGCGCGGGCGCGGCCGGTGAGCGGCGCCTGTCGTACGAGTTCCGCCGCCGCGATCACGTGCGGACGCGAGACATCTCCGTGCTCGAGTCTGATTAGGAATTAGCGCGCTTTGGCCGAGCTTGTCTTTTCCATCATCGTTCCGACGTTCGACCGCCCGCTCCAGCTCGGCGCGTGCCTGGAGGCGCTGGCACAGCTCGATTACCCCAAGAACCAATTCGAGGTGATCGTGGTGGACGATGGCGGATCCTGCGCCTTGGAATCCGTGGTGGCCGGCTGCCAAGACCGGGTCGCCGTCAAACTGGTCAGGCAGCCGAACGGCGGACCCGCAATTGCCCGGAACTACGGAGCTTCGTTCGCCAACGGACAATTCCTTGCGTTCACGGACGACGATTGCGAGCCGGAAGCGAACTGGCTTGGAGCGATGGAGGCGAGGCTGCGCTCGTCTCCCGGCCGACTGATCGGAGGCCGGACCGCCAACGCATTGCCCCACGACGTCTACGCTCAAGCGAGCCAGATGATCATCGACGCGGTCTACGCACACTACAATCGAGCGGAGCAGGAAGCGCGGTTCTTCACATCCAATAACCTCGCCTTGGGGGCGCGGCAGTTCCGCGAAATGGGCGGGTTTCATGCGGGTTTCCGGCTGCCTGCCGCCGAAGACCGCGAATTCTGCGACCGGTGGCGCGCATCGGGCTTCGGGCTGGTGTATGCGGCCGAGGCAGGGGTGCGCCATAGCCATCGCATGTCGCTGGGCGGTTTCTGGGGCCAGCATTTTCGCTACGGCCGCGGCGCGCATCTCTACCACCGGATTCGGAGGGATTGGGGAGGCGGCAAAGTGCCGTTTGAAGGGCTCGCTCTGCATTGGGACATGCTCCGGCGGCCGTTTCGCGAAGCAGGCGCGCTGACCGGCATGCGCTGCACGGGCCTGATATGCCTGTCCCAGGTGGCGGCGGTGGCAGGCTATTTGCGGGAGGCGCGGGGGGCCCGCGGAGTTGGCGGGCCAGCCGAGGACGCCAGCCACGCGCCGGTCAAAGAATGAGGTGGAACTTGAGAGCGGTGTCCAGGGCGACCAGATTCAGACCCGCGGCTCGCTGAGAATGCGGCGCACCAGCTCGGCGTTCTCTTTCACCTCGTCTTTGAACCGCGGGTAATGGCCGACGATGATGGCGTCGGTGGGCTTGATATTCGAGAGCGCGAAGCGGAGGGCCCGCTCGACCGACTCGGTCGAGTCGCTCTGGCGACCAGCGCCGAAGACTTTGAACGCCAGGCACGGCTTCCTGGTCGCGCGGATGATCTTGCACATGCGCTCGGGGTCTTTTTCCATGTAGGTTTCGCCGACCGGCGCCTCGCGGAACTCGGCGCGCGTCTCATCCACCGTGCGGGAGACGCGATAGAGACAGGTCTGGAAGTAGTCGACGTCCCAGTCCTCGCTCTCGATGATGTCGAAGACCGCGGGGTTGTGCGCCGAGACCCCGACCATGACACCGGTGTCGCGTACCATCTTGCAGAACTCCTTGACCTTCCCTTTCTCGCCGGTGCGAAATCGCTCGTCGGTGCGGTTTCCATGATGGCCGACGCCTAGCGGCTTCATCCTGGCCACGACCTGCGGCATGATTCGCGGGTTCTTCATGAGCTCGAAGTCAGCCAGCAGAACCAGATGCATTTTGCCGCCCTCCTCGCGATAGCGAAGATAGTCGGCCAACGGCTGGTCGTTATAGTGCACCTGCCACGTGTTGATGCCGTTCTGCTCGGCGTTCTTCAGGACTTCGAGCTTCTTTTCCTTGGTGTAGAACTCGCGCATGAGAGCGTCGAGGGTGCGGTTGAAGTGGGAATAACCGTAAAAGGGATTGGAGCCGATGATCAGGCGGGTGATGTCGGTCGAGCCGAACTTCACGGTCGGCAACACGGGCGGGGCGTCCGCGGATGCATCACTCGTGAGCGCCAGCGCGCCGCCCAAACCAGCAGCCGATTGCAGGAATCTGCGCCGCGAAGCTGCGTTATCGTCGGGCATGAATGACCCCTTTCAGAGCTTTTATTCTGATTCTAAGCAGACGGGCCCCTGGAGTCAATCCGGTCGACGCATGCGTCGCCCCTACGATTCAAGATCGACGATTTGAGAAGCGTCGGAGGCTTGCAGGCCCGTCCGGTCCATCCGGCACCGGGCCAGCGCTGAAATCCCTCCGCGGAAAACCAAATCGATACTTTAGATGGGGGGCAAAAGGTATTTCTATTGGACGTATCCCGACTTATCGCTCTACCCTCAATCATGGGCCCGACGCATTCGCAAGTCGATTTACTGCACGAAACCAGCCGGATTGTCAGCTCCGGTTTGACGCTGGACGACATGTTGAAAGAACTCGTCCGGCTGGCGGCGGAAGTGACCGCGAGTGACGCCTGCCTGGTTTACCTGGCCGAGCCCACCGGCGAGATCGTGCTGCGCGCGTCTCAGCTTCCTCATATTCATGAGATAGGCAGCATCCGCCTGAAGCTGAACGAGGGCGTGACCGGATGGGTGGCGGCGCACAAATCGGTGGTGGCGCTCGCAGGAAAGGCCGCCTCCGACAAGCGCTTCAAAACTTTTCCCGCGCTCGTCGAGGATACGTTTCAGGCATTCCTTTCGGTGCCGCTCGTGAGTGGCGGCGATACCATCGGCGTCATCAACATTCACCACAAGAGCCCGCATGCCCACACCCCGGAAGAGATCGCGCTCGTGACGTTTATGGGCGAGCAGATGGGCGGCGTGATTGCCCGATCGCGCGTAATGGATGAAAACGCACGGCTGCAGGAGGAGGCGCTCGACATCCGGCGCCAGTTGGAAGCGCGCAAGCTGGTGGAGCGCGCCAAAGGGATTTTGCAGGCAAAGTACAACCTGACCGAAGAAGATGCCTACCTGCGGCTGCGCGGCGAAAGCCGCCGGCTGCGGCGTCCCATGCGCGATCTGGCCGAAGCCATTATCCTGGCGGAGGACGTCATCGCCGGCGGCATCCCACAACGCCTGCGGGAGCTCGATTTGGGCGAGGGCGCCTCGCAGCTCGCCGGCTAAGAAGAGTTACTGGTAGTCGCGGCGATTTCGAGACCGCCCCTACGCCAGCAGCTCGGTTAGCCGCCGGCTCGAAGTCGGAAAGGCTTCAGCCGGAAGATCAGCGTCCAGTACGCCATCGCCGAGGGTGCGGTAGAGATCGCCAAAACTTCCCATCACGCGCGTGTGGCGGCCGTGCGCCAGCCGGTCCTCGAACCGGCATGTACCCGTATTATATGGCTAACGCGTAGCGCTCATGAGTACGCAGTTCGCGCCCGCAGTGGCACTGATAACCGGTCCAGGTCTTCGCGCAGCTGCTGCAATTTCGCTCTCAGACGCCGGCGCTCGTCGAGATTCTCGACTCCAGCCAGCAGCTTTGCAGCTTCGGCGAGGCTTATCTGCATTCTGGCGCGAAGTAAATCCGCAGCGCCGTCTTTCGTTTCATCGAGCGATGCAAAGAAGAGTGCAAGATCCAATTCCCGGTCGATGATCACGGACAAATCCCGGTCTGTTTTGGCACGTAGTTCCTGCAATTTGAAAGATTGTGACCTGCGCTCCATGATTACCTCTAAGAAAAATAGACGCTGCGGCACTCGGTTTGGTTGAGCGACTATCCGTAAATTATGCTGGAGATCAAGAAGTTCTTTCAGAATCCGGCGGCAGCTTGCAACGTTCTTGCTCCTAGGACCATCCAACAATCTGCATGGTCATTGAGGTTGTGTCCGATGTTGTTTGTCCGTGGTGCTTTATCGGCAAGCGCCGCCTCGAAAAGGCGCTTTCGCTGGTCGGACGGCAAGATTTGCGGGTTCAGTGGAGAGCATTCGAGCTTAATCCTCATGCGCCCAAAGAGGGTCTGGACCGCAAGCAGTATCGGGCCCTCAAATTCGGCAGCACGGCTTATGCGAAGCAACTCGAGGCGCACGTGGCGGGCGCCGGCGCGGAGGAAGGGATCAACTTCCGATTCGACCGGATCGAGCGCGTGCCGAACACGCTAGACGCTCACCGGCTCATCTGGCTGGCAGACCAAGACGGAGAGCAGGACTCCGTCGTGGAAAATCTGTTCCGGGCTTACTTCTTCGAAGGCGAGGATGTGGGGAGGGCCGAGGTGCTGAAGCGAATCGCCGGCGAGAGCGGCCTCGATTCCGGCCGCGTGGACGAGCTGCTGAACGGCGATCTCGGCAGGAGCGAGGTGCAGGCGGAGGAGCGCGAAGCCCATAGCCGCGGGGTGAACGGAGTGCCGGCTTTCTTTGTCAGCGGCATGCCAGTTGCTTCCGGCGCGCAAAAGCCGGAGATACTGGCTTCGGTGCTCGGCCCGGCACTCGAGCAGTGCTCGCTCGAGGATGGTGGCTGCGCCTAGCGCGCGAGGGTGCGGATCTTGATATTCCGGAACCAGGTATCGGCGCCGTGGTTCTGCAGGGATATCGGGCAGTCTTTCTTCGGCTGTGTGGCGAGCAGTTCGTAGACGTGAGGAGCGATCCCCCACCGTGTCTTGATTCCTGCAAGCGCCTCGGGCGAATCCAGCGCCGTATCGACCACTTTGACTCCGTTCATCCAATGCTCCACGTGATTCCCACGCACTAAAATCCTCGAGTGGTTGAACTCTCCAACGGGACGCGCGGCTTGAGCCGAGGGCGCGACCATGTCATAGAGCGCGCCGGCGGTTTGTTTGGGACTGTTCCGCACATCGCTGTTATCGATGACCTGATATTCGAAGCCGATCACGTAGTCCTGGCCCCTTGCCGGACGCTGGCTCACGGGATGCTGGAAGGACTGTTCGACGCTCTGCTCGAAGGTTCCTTTGCTAGGCGACACGAACCGATGGTCCTGGATGCGATATTTGACTCCGCTGTTGCCGCCGGGCGAGATGCGCCAGTCGAACTCCAGCTCAAAGTCACGGAACGCGTCGTTGGTAAAGAGATCTTCGGTAATGCGCGGGTGCGCAGTGGCCTTCAAACATCCGTCCTCAATGGTCCAGGCATCGCCGGGCGGCGTTTTCAATCGCGGGTCGTCCCAGCCGGCCATGGTTTTACCGTCAAAAAGCAGCGTCCAGCCGTCGCGCACCTCCGCCGCGGTCAATGTATTCGGGGGCGGGTCGGCAGCCGCGCAGCACGCCAGAGCGGATATAGCTGCACACAAGACCCGGGTCGCTGTCCAGCCATGTTGAGACACTTTCGGTCCAAGAATATCACTATAGACGGAACAATCTGGGGGGTTTCTCCGTCTCTCTAGTGGGTTTCCGTGGGCAAGACGTCCAAGTTCCGTCCAACCGCCTCCTTTTGGGAGGCCAACCGCATCGCTATTGACTCGCTTCGCAAAAACAAGCTGCGCAGCTTCCTCACGCTGCTGGGAATCATTCTGGCTACGGCCACGCTGATTTCCGTCACGGCGTTTATCCACGGCATGAATCTCTACATTGCCGACAAAGTGTCGGACATGGGCGCGGACGGATTCCGGGTCGTGCGCATGGCCTGGTTCGGCCCCTGGGACCCCAAGAAGTTTTACGAAATGATGAAGCGAAACCCGGAGATCAAGCGGGACGAATACGAATTTGTAAAAAGCCACGTCACACTTGTAAAAGACATCGGGATGGCGGTCGACCGGCAGGCGCGCGTTACGTATAAGAGCGGGTCGGCGTCCGGCGTAGATATTCAGGGCATCACGGATAACATTCCGGCGATCAGCAGCGTAGGCGTCGAGATGGGCAGGACCTTTGCGGCGGAGGAGGCACGGCGCCACGCCACGGTAGTATTCCTCGGCCACGATCTCAGCAACCGCTTCTTTGAAGGCGTCGATCCCATCGGCAAGACGGTCCAGATCGAAGGAAACCCGTACCGGGTCGTGGGGGTGGCCAAAGCGCTGGGCAGCGTCTTCGGCGAATCACAAGACAACTTCGCGATGATTCCCATCGAGAGCTACTTCAAGACTTACGGCGCGCGCAAGGGCATCGATCTGGTGGCCAAGGCGATCGACCAGGAACATCTGATGCAGGCCGAAGATGAAATCCGCATGCTGCTGCGGGCCTATCGCCACCTGCGGCCCAATCAGGACGACAACTTCTCGATTTTCGCATCCGACACGTTTGTGAGCCTGTGGAACCGGCTGACTTCGGCGATTGCCGGAATGGCGGTAGGGATCGTTTCCGTATTCATGGTTGTGGGCGGAATCGTGATCATGAATATCATGCTGGCGGCGGTGACCGAGCGGACGCACGAGATCGGCATCCGCAAGTCCCTGGGTGCCAGGCGGCGTGACATCCTGAACCAGTTTCTGGTGGAAGCCTCATTCCTGGCGGCGAGCGGCGGCTTGGTCGGGGTGATCGCGGCCTGGCTTCTGGCGATTCTGGTGCGCAATGTGACGCCATTGCCCATGGTGTTGCCGTGGTCCTCCGTTTTCATCGGAGTCGGGCTTTCCGGCGTGGTGGGCATGTTCTTTGGAATCTATCCCGCTCGGCGCGCCTCCAAGCTCGACCCGATCGAAGCCCTCCGGGTGGAGCGATAATCCATGCCCCAGCCCGCCTTGGCGAACGGGTTCATGCTGGCGCTCGAAACCATCCGCACCCATAAACTGCGCGCGTTTCTTACGGTGCTGGGCGTCATCGTCGGAACCGGGACCATCATTGGAGTGGGCGCGATCCTGACCGGCTTCGACGCTAATATCGCGGCGGTGCTGCGCAGCTTCGGACCGAACTCGATCATAGTTTTCAAATTCCCCGTAGGGCCCCGCCTGACCGACCTGACTCCCGAAGAGCGGACCCGCAAGAGTCTCACCTACGAGAACGCTGTCGCGATTAGGGAGCGCTGCCCGTCCGTGCAGGACGTTTCCCCGATGCTCTTTCAGGACCACCGCGGTTTCATCAACGCCCACTACAAAGGGAATGACATGTACGACGTGAATCTGTTCGGCGTGGAGGAGGCCTACGCGCGAACGGGACAGGTGGATCTTCACCTGGGCCGGTTCTTCACCGACGAAGAGAGCCGGCGGCGCGCCCCGGTGGTGGTGATCGGCGCCGAGATCGAGAAGGGCCTGTTCTCTAACGCTAATCCGATCGGAAAAGTGATCAACGTGGATGGTCACGAGTATGAGGTGATCGGCACCATGCTGCGCCCCGCCGCGTCGTTCTTCGGAGAACAGGACAACCGCGTCCTGCTGCCTTACGGGTCGATGCACAAGGTGTTTCCCAATGCCAAAGACAATGCCATCGTGGTAACAGCCCGGGAGGGGAAACTTCCGCAGGCGCTGGATGAAGTCAGAACCGTGCTACGCATCGTTCGCCGCGTTCCGTATAACAAGCCGGATAACTTCGCGCTCTCGACGGCCGACGAGATGATTGGCAACTTCCGCCAGATCACGGCCATGACGTTCCTGGTGATGTCGGTACTCAGCTCGATTGGCCTGCTGGTGGGCGGCATCGGCGTCATGAACATCATGCTGGTCTCGGTGACGGAACGCACGCAGGAGATCGGCGTTCGCAAAGCCGTCGGAGCCCGAAGAACCGACATTGTTCTCCAGTTCCTGCTGGAAGCGTCGGTGTTGACCGCGCTGGGCGGGATCGCAGGCATCGTGTTTGGCTGGCTGATTTCCGTGATCAGCCGCATGATTTTTCCGTCGTTGCCCGCTACCGTGCCCTTATGGGCCGCCAGTCTGGGCATAGTCGTGTCGGTGGGCGTTGGCCTGTTCTTCGGCATTTGGCCGGCTTACAAAGCGGCGCGGCTCGATCCCGTCGAGGCTCTGCGGCACGAGTGAGGCGGTTAATGCTTCACGGGGGGCAGAAG
>Ga0310810_10008125_pt1 | contig 12049 bp, 11 predicted proteins | sample NCmetagenome_FD_207641 | JGI IMG/M metagenome (GOLD analysis project Ga0310810, IMG submission 207641) | Soil microbial communities from experimental microcosm in Duke University, North Carolina, United States - NC | ecosystem: Engineered > Artificial ecosystem > Soil microcosm > Unclassified ...
TCGACGTACGCGCCGCGCTGCTCGAGAATCGCGCCCAACTCGGCGTTGGCCGCGGCGAGCAGAGGATCGGTCGGCTGCAGCCTGGCGTTGGCGGTCGCGAGCGCCTCGCGGGCAAGTCCTTCGGCCTGGTCGAATTTCGCCTGGTCGGATCGAAGCGACGCGAGCGCGATCAGCCCTTTGACGACATCGCCGGCGTTGGGCCCGAGCAGCGATCGCCTGGCGGCGAGCGATGCCTCGAGCAGAGTGTTGGCCTGATCGAACTTGCCGAGCTTTTGATAAAGGCCGCCCAGCGTCTGATACAGCTCCGCCTGCACCAGCGGCTCGCGGTCCAGCGATTGCGCCTGGGACAGACCACGATCGAGCAGCGTCAGCACGCGCAGATTCTCGGCGGGGCCGGCGTCCTTCTCGTCGCCGTCGAACAGGTTGAGCATGAATCGCTGAATGCGCTCGGTGCGGACGGTTTCCGCCACGGCGGCGTTGCGCGCCGTGGTCAGCCGCACCGTGTACGAGACGACGAGCGCAATCAGGACGGCCAGAATCGCCGCGGCCGCCGACAACGAACGTCCGTTGCGCTTCACGAACTTGCCGGAGCGATAGCGCAGGCTGTCCGGACGGGCCTCGAGCGGCTCGTCGTTCACGAAGTGATCGACGTCGCGGATCAGCGCCTCGACCGATCCATATCGGCGCTCGGGATCCTTGTGCATCGCGGTCAGGCAGAGGACGTCCAGATCTGACCATTGCTCGCGGCTCGCCGCGACGACGCGATCGAGACGCGCGCGCGCGGCGAGCGAGGGCCGCGCGGGTTCGCCGTCCATGATGACCCGCTCGGCTTCCCCCGGCGTCCGGCCGGCGAGGTCGAACGGCAGCGTGCCCGTGAGCAGCTCGTAGAGAATCACGCCGAGCGCGTAGACGTCGGTCTGAACGCCGGTCGCGCCGCCCCGGATCTGTTCCGGCGCCGCGTAGGCCGGAGTCATCAGCCGCATGCCCGTGACCGTCGGGTCGGCAACGCGTGTCAACACGTCGAGCTGTTTGGAGATGCCGAAATCGAGCAGCTTCACCCTGCCGTCCGGCGTCAACAGGATGTTGGACGGCTTCAGATCCCGATGGATGACCAGCAGCCGGTGCGCACTCTGCACCGCTTCGCAGACGGTTCTGAACAGCCGCAGATCCGTGACCGGCGACGGCCGGCTGCGGTAGTAGTCGGTGAGCGGCACGCCTTCCACGTATTCCATGGCGAACCATGGTGTGCCGTCGGGCAGCGTGTTCGCGTCGTAGATCCGTGCGATCAACGGGTGATTCAGCTGCGCGAGGATGCGCTGCTCGCTGACGAAGCGCTCGCGGCGGCGCGGCGAGATCCACGCATCGCGCAGGATCTTGATCGCCGCCCAGCTGCCGAGATCGTCGCGGGTCGCGAGATAGACGACGCCCATGCCGCCTTCGCCGAGCGGACGAACCAGCCGATACGGTCCGAATGCCTGTTCGGCCAGCGGCGCGGACACGGCGCCGCCGATCACGGTGTCGGCCGCCTGCGCGACATCGGAATCGAGCAACGACGTGGATCGGCTGTCGTGCGCGAGCATCGCGAGCACGTCGCGGACCAGCGTCTCGTCTCCCGCGCACGCGCCGTGCAGAAATGCGGGCTGCTCGTCCGGCGCGAGATCGATCGCGCGATGGAACAGCTCCTGAACGCGTTCCCAGCGGGCGGCCTGCATGTCAGCGTGTGCGGACGATCTGTTCGGCGAGCCACGCCTTGGCGACCCGCCAGTCGCGCAGGATCGTCGCTTCCGACACACCAAGCAGGGCAGCCGTTTCAGCGACTTCGAGGCCGCCGAAATAGCGGCTTTCGATCATCACCGCCTGACGGGGATTGATCTGGGCGAGGCTGTCGAGCGCCGTGTCCAGCGCGAGCAGATCGCGAGAAGTCGCGACCACCTGATCGAGCGCTTCGTCGAACGTCACCATGCAGACGTCGCCGTTGCCGCCGCGCTTGCCCGACTGACGCCGGCGGGCGGCTTCGACCAGGACCTGACGCATCGCCCGTGCCGCGATGCGCTTGAAGTGCAGCGGCGACGCCGATCGGAATCCCGGCGACGCGGCGAGCTTCAACCATGCCTCGTTGACCAGCGCGGTCGGGCTCAGACTGGCGTTGCGGTCGTTGCGCCGGACGCTCGAGGCGAGGCGGCGCAGCTCTTCGTACGTCAGGCTGAACAGATCGTCCAGCGCTGCGCGGTCGACGACCGACGGCAATCCTTCCCAATCCGAACCGCGTTCGGACGGATCGTCCCGAGCTGGCATGACCGTGCTCTCCTGCCGTGAATGTCAGTGAGGGTGACGGGAACGCTAACACGCGGCGGCGCAGGGGCGCAACGCCCGCGCCCTGATACATTTTTTTCCATCATGACGGTCCCGGCCGCGATCGCGCGCAATGCCAGGAGTAGGCGTTGTGGCTGCTCGTCGGCAGCCTCGGAGGAACTCAGATGGGCCTGATGCCAGCCGCGGCCGGCAATCCGTTCACCAGGTTCGACAAGCAGAGCGTCATCGGCACGCTGAAACAGTGCGGAACGCGCGATCCGGACGTGCTGCACGCCCAGAAGCTGCAACTGGAGACTCCGGGAAAGCACCTGAAGGTGCTCGGCGTGATCTGTATGGCGTTCGGGGCGCTCCTGACGCTCACGGTGATCCTGTCCTGGATTGGTATTCCGTTCGCGATCTTCGGCTGGTGGGTGCGCCGCTTTGGCGGCCGCAACATCGAAACGGTGGAAGCCGCCTACGCCGACTTCGTCGGCGCGGGCGCGGCGACTGGCGTCTGACACGCAACGGCGGCGAAACGCCGCCGTTTTGTCGCCATCGACGTGGAGAGCTCGAACATGAACAGGATGATGAGCGGCCTTGCCGGAATGGCCCTGGCGGTGATGGCGGGTGCGTGCGGCGGCAGCAGTACCTCACCGTCAGCGCCAAGTACCGGAAGTTCGACGCCTGCCCCGACGACCTCCGGCCCCTCGCTGAGCTTCAGGATGGACGGCAACCTCGTCACGGCCACCAGCGTGACCGCGGCCTTCGTGAACGGCATCTTCACGCTTGGCGGCGGCGTCCCGGCAAGCAACGTCACGTTCAGCCTCGGGTTGACGCCGACCACGACGCAGACGGGAACTTATTCCCTGGGGCCCCTGAGCGCGACCAACGCGCTGCTGCTGGTGGGAAACCCGGCGCAAAGCTGGAATGGCGGCGTCGGCATCGGCAGCGGTTCCGTGACGATCACGGCGTTTACATCGACGAGCGCGTCGGGCACCTTTGCCTTGAATCTCGCACCGGTGCCGGGCACCGGCTCCGCCGGCACCAAGGTCATCACCGAAGGCAGCTTCAACGTCACGTTCACGGCAGTGCCGGCTCCTGCTCCGACCGCGAGCACAAGCTCGATCAGCGTGTCGATCGACGGCGTGGCGTGGACCAGTTCGCTGACCAGGCGTGCGACGCTCGGTAACAACCTGCTGACGTTAACCGGCCAGGACACCAATTTGAGAGTGCTCACGCTCGTCCTGCCGGTAAGCGGATCGCTGTCGATTCCGCCCTCGCAACCGGCGAACATCTCGCTCACGTTCAGTCCGACGCCATTCGGCGTGGTGAGCATGGTCCTCGGCTCTCAGCACTGGGACAACGGGTTTGCCGGGGGAGTCGGCACGGCAACGATCACGTCAATCTCGACGACGCGAGTGGTTGGAACCTTTAACGTCACGCTCGTCAACAACCCGATCAACGTGGTGCCCGTGGCCACGGCGACTCTGACCAATGGGCAGTTCGATATGACACTCGAACGGTTCTAGAGAAATTCCAAGGCTCGGCGACCAGGGTATGTGGTGTCCCCCGAGCCTTGGAATCCAGACGCCCGCGCTATCTCACTGGTTGAAGTTCACCAGCGCCGTGCCGCATCCCACCTTTTCGACCCACAGATTGGCACCGGGGAAGTCGGCGGAGGCGATATCGCCATCCGACACGATGATCTTGGCCGTAAACGACTCCTCGTTGCCGTTGCTTGCCCGATAGAAGTCGGCCTGGAGCACGACCGTTTTGTCGCTGGTCACGGCCGTTTTCAGCGTCTCGGTTCCGGCGCCGGTGCACTTGAATGTCGTGCTCGGCAGCAGCGCTGCCGTATCCCAGCGAACGCCCTCACCCGCACGGCATGGGCCCGGATCGTTTGGATTGATGCTGATGCTCAGCGGGCCCTGCAGGATATCCTCGTCGAGGCACCGGAAGCCTCCGCCCGACTGGACAAGATTCGCCACGCGGTCGAAGGCGCCGCCCCCAGTGAGAAACACTTTGCCGGTCGGGAAGCCGCTGACCGTACCGTTGAAGCCGAAGCCCACTCGCCCCGTCCCTTGCGCGTGCAGTGCCGAGCTGACCGACTGGGACGCGCCGCCGGCGCTGGTCGACTGGGACGACGTGCCCAGAGCGGTCGCCGACGGGCTCGAAGGGGAAGACCGTTGACTACACGCGACCGCGAACACCGTTCCGACGAGGAGTACTGCCGCTTTCTTCACCATCATCTGCACTTTTCCTTTCACAATCGGGCTTTGTCGACCGCCCTGCGCGAATCGCAGATGCGTCACATCCACCTAATCTGCCGACCCCCTCGAATATTCCCGATGGGTCTCGCCGCCCTCGCGTCACGATGTCGTTACACGAGACACGGCTGCCGTTCGTCCGCGTCTGAGCGCGACTGACGATCCAGCTCGCGCTCGAATGCCGTGCGAAATGCCTGGCGCGCGCGGGACAACCCGGACATGACGCTTCCGCTCGGAATGTCGAGGACGTCGGCCAGCTCGCGATAGGACAGCTCCTCGAACTCGCGCAGTGTCAGCAAGATGCGAAACCGCTCGGGAAGGCCGGAGATCGTCCGCTCGATGAGCGCGGCAGCATCCGCTCTCAGGAGCAGCGTCTCGGGATCCGGAAGTCGAGGCCAGTCGCCGGAGTGCCGTTCTTCATCGAACTCGTCGGCTTGTCGTCGGCTGCTGGCCGCCAGACGTTCATGGTATGAGTTCCGCACGATCCTGAGAAACCACGCGCGTCCGTTCCCGCCCGTGAAGGTCCTGAAGTATTGCAGCGCTCGCAGCACCGCATCCTGCACGACATCCTCGGCATCCTGGTCATTTCTCACCAGCCAGCGAGCGAGTCGATATCCGGCGTCGAGATGCGGGAGGACGACCGTTTCGAACGTCGCGTCGGGTGCAGATGTGCCGTCTGTCATGTGGCCACTGTGACCTGCGCCGCGGCCGAACAACACCGACACCACTCGTACACCGCTCGTACGGCGCTCGTACGCGGTAGTAGAATGCGACGTTATGCCGCGGGCCGGTTCGGGGCCGTTTGGTGCGCAGCTCAAAGCGCTCCGCGAGGCGGCGAGTTTCACCCAGGAGGAGCTTGCGGCCGTCGCCGGCCTGTCCGTGCATGCGGTCAGCGCTCTCGAGCGCGGTGAGCGCCGCCGGCCGCAGCTCGAAACCTTACGTGCTCTCTGCGCGGCGCTCGACCTGACGGACGCCGTCCGTGACGATCTGCTTGCGGCGGCGCGCGTTTCTGTCACCGCCGCCGGCACGCCGAAGCGCATTCCGCCGCCGCTGCCGTTGACGGCCCTTGTCGGGCGCGACGCCGATCTGCGAATCCTGCGGCGGTGGCTGGCCGACCCCGCGATCCGCTTTGTCACGCTCGTCGGACCGGGAGGCGTGGGAAAAACCCGTCTCGCGCTGCAACTTGCCCACACAATTGCCGCAGAGGGCCCGACTGGCGTCGTGTTCGTGTCGCTGGCGGCGATTCGAGATTGCGCATTCGTGGCGGCGGCGATTGGCGAAGCGCTCGGGCTCGCCGATGTCACCGCGCTCGACCTGCCGCGACGCGCCCGCGCCGCGTGTGAGGAACGGCCGACCATGCTGGTGCTCGACAACTTCGAGCACTTGCTGGATGCGGCGCCGCTGGTCGCCGAGCTGCTGGCCACCGTTCCGGCCCTGCGCGTGCTCGTCACCAGCCGCGCCTCGCTTCGTCTGCGCGGCGAGCGCGAATACGTCGTCGGCCCGCTGGCCCTCCACGCCGCTGCCGACACGATGAAGCCGGACGACCTTGCGCGCTTGCCGGCCGTGCGGCTGTTTCTCGATCGGGTTGCCGATGTGCGGCCCGATTTCGAGCTCACCTCCGCGAACGCGCCGACCATTGCCGCGATCTGCCGCCGCCTCGACGCGCTGCCTCTTGCGCTCGAACTGGCGGCGCGCTGGATGAATGTCTTGAGCGCCCGGGATCTCCTCACGCGTCTCGACACGGACGTGCTGCGCTCGGCGGAAGGCGCTCGTGATCTGCCCGAACGGCAACGGACCATGAATGCCACGGTTGCATGGAGCTATCAGCTCCTGGAACCGGGCGAACAGCGCGCCTTCCGTCGCTTCGGCGTGCTGCCGGGATTGTTTCCGATCGACGCGGCAGCCGACGTTCTGGCCGGCGCCGTCGATGGCTCCGAGACGGTCGCCGCAGCGATTCGCATGGCGGCGACCTTGATTGACAAGAGTCTCCTCGTGCGCGCAGAAATGTCCGCCGTCCCGACGTGTCCCGTTTACTACATGCTGGAGACCGTACGCGCCTACGCCGCGCTTGCACTCACGGCGGCGGGTGAGCGCGACGACGCGATGGAAGGACTCGTGCGCTACTGCGCGCGTGAAGCCGCGCTGGCAGCTGAAGAGCTCGTCGGACCCGCACAGGGCGAATGGCTGGATCGGGTGCACGAGGACATCGGCAGTTATCGCGCCGTGCTCGCCTGGCTTCTTGCGCGCGGCCGCGCGGTCGAAGCGGGTGACATGGCGTCCAGCCTGATGTTCTTCTGGGTCGTTCGCGGCCAGGCCGAAGGTCTCCGCTGGTATGAGCAGGCGCTGAGCCAGCCGTCGCTGCCGGCGGCAACAGAATGCCGGCTCCTCATCGGCGCCGCGATGATGTGCTTCGACCAGGGCGATCTGACGCGAGCCCGGAGTTGCATCACGCGGGCTCTCGACCTGGCTCGAGCTGGCGCCGGCCCGCTCGAGACGGCTCGAGCCGAGGATCTCGCCGCTCGCGTCCACCACGCCTTGGGCAACTTCGACGCCGCCCGCGAGTCGTTCAACCGCGCCATCGACAAGTTCAGGGCGCTGTCGGTTCAGTGGGGCGTCGGTAGCGCGCGGACCGGTCTGGCGCGCGTGTTCGTCGCGACCGGCGATGCCGACCACGCCGAACGGATGCTCGACGAGGCCGCGCCCGCGCTCGAGCATGCCGGGCCATGGTTCGTCTCGCGGGCCCTGTACGTTCGCGCGATCATGGCGGTGCAGCGCGGTGCGGCGTCCGAGGCGATGGCGCTCGTGCGGGACAGCCTGACGCTGGTCACCGACCTTCGGGACAAGTATGGACTGGCGTTCACGCTCGTGCCGCTCGCGACTGCAGCCGTGCTGCGGGGCGACGACATCTGGGCGGCGCAGATCCTCGGGGCGCGCGACGTCATCAGCGAACGCACGGGCGCCACAATCGTCCTCAAGATGGTGCACGACCTCCACGCGCAGGCCGAGCGCGACGTCCGCGCTCGGCTCGATGCGGATCAGTGGTCGGCTGCGTACACGGCCGGCAGAAAGGCGTCGATCGATTCGCTGCTGGCGGGGATCGATGCGCGGCTCGGCGAGAGCCTCTGACGCAGGATCCCGTCTATTCGGACAATGGCGCGCCGCCGAGTGGTTTCAGAACCGCCGGGTTGACGACGTGAATGGGCTGGCCCTGGCCGTACGCCAGAATCTGATCGAACACATCCGAGAACTGAATCTCGTACTCGTCCCTCGTCACGTAGCCGATGTGCGGGGTACAGACGACGTTGTCCATCATGATCAGCGGATCGTTCACGTCCCGCATGGGTTCGGTCTCGTAGACGTCCACCGCGGCCATCCCGGGCCGGCCGCTCCGCAGCGCCTGGACGAGGGCCTCCGGCTCAATCAACGCCGCGCGGCTGGTGTTGACCAACAGCGCAGTCCGCCGCATCCGTCCCAGGTCTGCTGCCGTGACGATGCCCCGGGTCTCGGGGACCAGCCGCATGTGCAGCGAAACGACGTCACATTGCTCGTAGAACGCCGCCTGGCTTGGGGCGATGTCGTAGCCGTCGCTCCTGGCGCGCAGCAGCGACGGCTGACGCGCCCAGACGAGCACGCGCATGCCGAATGCCTTGCCATAGCTCGCCACCGTTGCGCCAATTCGTCCGTACCCGTGGATGCCGAGCGTCTTGCCGCGCAGCGTGTGTCCGATCCCGATCTGCCAGGTGCCGGCGCGGAGCGAGCGCATCTGCTGAGGGAGCTGTCGCATCGCGGCCAGGATCAGCGCCCAGGTCAGTTCGGCCGTGGAATACGACGGCGTGTCGGCGTGGAGATTCGACGACACGATCACGCCGAGTCGCGTACACGCGTCGATGTCGATGTGCGGGTACACGCTTCGCTGACTGATCAACCTGAGCTTCTCGAGCCGCTCGAGCAACGGCGCCCGGATTTGTGTGCGCTCCCGAATCAGGACCAGCACCTCGGTGTCTTTGAGGCGTTCGGCGAGCACGTCGGTTTCCTGGACGTGATCGGTCCAGACATCGATCTGATGTCCATCCAGCTTTCGGAAGCAGGGAAGGGTCCTCACGGTGTCGAAGTAGTCGTCAAGAACTGTGATTCTCATGCCTATATTTTTCGAGCGTCGTACGCCCAGTGGAGCACGGCCTGCCGTTGTTTTCTCCGGCACTCGAGGTCGCCCCGTTCGCAGTGGTTCCGGATGGCGGACACGTGCCTCGCGATCGCGCGCCATCGCCGGATCTGCCGCGCATCGTCAGCGCTTCGCCGGCCGAGGTAGTAGCGGCAATACCACTGAAACCACCCGCGCGGATCCTGCTTGTGAATCCAGCCGCTGCGACGCCAGACCGCGAGCGACTGCGATGCGTTCACTCCGAAACAATTCATGCGCGCGTCGTGTCGCTCGGCGCACAGCTTCGCGCGAGCGAACCAGCCCTTCGGAAACTCGGCCCGGCAGTCGGTCAGGTACTTCCCGCCGAAGACGCCGAGCTGCAGCATCTGTTTCGGCGTCAGATCCGGCGTGAACCCCGGCGCGAAGTTCCGCCCGGCCGGTTCGGTTCGCCAGTAGACGTAGCCGTGCTGCATCCGATCGTTGACGACCACCTTCTGTTTCATCGCTCAGACGTGGTTGCGCAACATCCGCTCGGCCGGATGCGGCTGGAGATACACGTGGGCAGACTCGCTTCATGCCTCAGAAACAACAGCATAGTGGCGTCGTGTACGGTGTGCCGCTATTTCGTTCGACACTGTGGCCATCGTGTTTCTACCTCATTGTGAAACGCACTCCGGGGCGTGAGATTTTCTTCTGACCTCCTGTTCGGTTCGAAATGGCGTGGTTCCGGTTCTCGCCGTGCCGGAGTACAGTCGGCGGATGTCAGTCGATCTGCTGGTGTTCGGTCCCCATCCGGATGACATCGAGATCGGTCTCGGCGCGGCCGTCGCCTCTCACAGCGACGCCGGTTATACCGTCGGGCTGTGCGATCTCACACGCGCCGAGTTGTCGTCGAACGGCACGCCCGAGCAGCGGCGCATCGAGGCGGACGCGGCGGCGCAGGTGCTGGGCGCTGCGTGGCGCGAGAACCTCGGCTGGCCCGACGGCGGCATCACGCAGACGCCGGAGCTGGTCCGGTCCGCGGTCGACGTCATTCGTCGCCACCGGCCTCGCGCCATCGCGCTTCCGTACTGGGACGATCGCCATCCCGATCACCGTGCCGCGAGCGACGTCCTCAGCGTGGCGGCGTTCAGAAGCGGGCTGCGGCGGTTCGAGACCGGCGAGGCGCCGTGGCGCGCCGACTGGGTCTGCTACTACTTCATCAACGACGCGGCGTCGCCGTCGTTCGTCCTCGACGTCTCCGCACACTACGATCGCAAGCGCCGCGCGCTCGCGTGCTACGCCAGTCAGTTCACCACCGGCCAGGGCGGCGCGGTGCCGACCCGCCTGACCGCGCCGACGTTTCAGCAGCTCATCGAGAGCCGCGACGCGCAATTCGGCGCGCTCGCCGGTGTCGCTTTCGCCGAAGGCGTCATCGTCAAGGAGCCGCTGCTGCGGACGACGCTCCTGAAGCAGGTGCGATGAAGATCGGCATCGTCTGCTACGCGTCGCTGGGCGGCAGCGGGGTCGTGGCCACCGAGCTCGCGCACGCGCTCGCGTATCGCGGCCATCAGGTCCACGTGATCAGCAGCGACGAGCCGTTCCGGTGGCGCGACGGCGTTCCCGGGCTCACGTTCGAGCGCGTCAAAATCCCGTCGTACCCGCTGTTCCGGGAGCCGCAATACCTGCTCGCCCTCAGCAATGCGATCGTCCGCATTTCCCGGGATCATCGCCTCGATATCGTTCATGCGCATTACGCAGTGCCCCATGCGACGGCCGCGTACCTCGCGGACCAGATTCTGAAGTCCGAGCGCGATCCGGCGCCACCCCGGGTGGTCACCACCCTGCACGGCACCGATATCACCTACGTCGGCAGCGACCCATCCTACCGGCACGTGGTCGCCTTCTCGATCGAGCAGTCCCACGCCGTCACCGCCGTCTCGGAGAGCCTGCGGTCCGACACGATCGCCGCGCTCGGCATCACCCGCGACGTGAGAGTGATTCCAAATTTCCTGGACTGCGCGTCGTATCGCCGCCGGCCGGACGCCGATCTTCGCGCGCGGCTGCACGCCGGCGGTGTCGAGCACGTCGTCGTGCATGCGTCCAACTTCCGGCCCGTGAAACGCGTCCCTGCCGTCGTCGAGATCTTCCGGCGCATTCGGGCGCGGGTGGCGGCGCGGCTGGTGCTGATCGGCGACGGCCCCGAGCGCGAAGAGGTGGCGCGGCGCGTGTTCGAGGCAGGGCTCCAGGAGTTCGTCGAGTTTGCGGGCGAGCAGCACGATCTCGTGCCCTGGCTGTCGGAGGCCGATCTGTTTCTGCTGCCGTCGGAGCAGGAGAGCTTCGGGCTCGCCGCGCTCGAAGCGATGGCCTGCGAAGTGCCCGTGGTGGCGTCGCGCGTCGGCGGACTGCCGGAGGTGATCCACGACGGATCGACTGGCTACCTGTTCGCCGCGGACGATCTCGACGGGATGACGGAACGCGGTCTCGCCCTGTTGACCGACCGCGGCCTTCGCGCGCGCATCGCCGGCAACGCGGCGGCGCACGTGAGAGCGCACTTCTGCGTCGAGCTGATCGTGCCGCAGTACGAGCGGTGCTATCGCGACGTCTTGTAATAGAGGTCGTTATCTGACGTTCAAGGTCGTCTGCCAATTGGTGAGGACCGTGAACCCGGCATCGCCGCGCCCGGGAGCCGGCACCAGCGCGAGGAATCGCTGGCCGCGCCTTTCGCGATGAGGTCGGCGAGCGTGGGTCCTTCCACCAGCTCCATCACGAGCGCGCGGCGGTCGCCCGCCCGTTCGAAACCGTGGAGGGCCGCGACGTTGGGATGATTGAGCGACGCGAGCGCTTTGGGCTCGCGCGTGAAGCGCGCCACGCGGTCCGGATCATGCTCCCACGACGGCGGCAGGACCTTGATCGCCACGTGACGGCCAAGGTTCACGTCGGCGGCGCGGTACATTTCGCCCCATCCCACCGGCGCCGATCAGGGCGGCGACTTCATACGGGCCGAATCGAGTCCCGGGCGTGAGCCGTCACGACAGGCGCGAGTATACTTATAGACGCGCGGCTCGCCCTGAGCGAGGTCTGCGAGTCGAAGGGTGAGGTGGCCGAGCGGCCGAAGGCGGCGGTTTGCTAAACCGTTGTACGACCTTAAAGTTGTACCCAGGGTTCGAATCCCTGCCTCACCGCCAATTAGGCGGGATCCCTTCCACGAGCAGGTCAAACCGCTAGCCAAGAGTTGGACGCTCACTCTGAGCGCAGCGCGAGGAGCGGATCGATCCTGGCCGCCCGCCGAGCGGGGACGTAGCTCGCGATCGCGGCGATCACCCCGACCGCCCCGACCGCGGCCGCGATCGTCAACGGATCCCGCGCT
>Ga0310810_10008128_pt1 | contig 12048 bp, 10 predicted proteins | sample NCmetagenome_FD_207641 | JGI IMG/M metagenome (GOLD analysis project Ga0310810, IMG submission 207641) | Soil microbial communities from experimental microcosm in Duke University, North Carolina, United States - NC | ecosystem: Engineered > Artificial ecosystem > Soil microcosm > Unclassified ...
CCGGTACCGGCCGAATAGCCTGGCGTCTTAAACTGCCTGAAGCGCGTTCGCGAAGTCGGCGATCAAATCGTCGGCGTCCTCGCAGCCGATCGAGATCCGAACCAGGTTCGGCGTGATGTCGAGCTGCTTCTTGCGCTCGTCCGGCACCGACAAGTGGGTCATTGCGGCAGGCGCGCTGGCGAGCGTCTCGGTGCCGCCAAGGCTGACCGCGAGATTGGCGATCTGCAGCGCATCGAGGAACGCGAACGCCTCCTTCTCGCCACCCTTCAGGTAAAGCGAGAAGGTCGACCCTGCCCCGCTGCAATGGCGCTTGAATATGTCAGCCTGGCGCGATCCTTCCTCGAGGAAGCCGAGATAACCGATTTTCTGAACCTTCGGATGGCTCTTGAGAAAGTCGCAGACCTTCTCAGCATTCTCGCCTGCGCGGCTCATTCGAAGCTCGAGCGTCTCGAGACTCCTCAAGAGCATCCAGGCGGTGTTAGGGTCGCAAATCGTGCCGATCGTGTTGCGCATCATGCGGACGCGGTTGATCAGCTCCTTGTCACCGACGAGCCCGCCCGCGACGAGGTCGCTATGGCCGCCGACATATTTGGTCAGGCTGTAGACTGAAAGGTCGGCGCCATTGCCGAGGGGCTTGGCCCAGAGTGGGCCGAGGAATGTGTTGTCGATGGCGATCGGAGGCTGCTCGTCGGCCTGGAAGGCGGCATCGACCGCCGCCCTAACGGCTTCGACATCGACGAGCTGGTTGGTCGGGTTCGCCGGGCTTTCGAGATAGACGAGGCTGACTCGCCCTTTCTCCATGCCTTTCTCGATCGCCGCATCGATTTCCTCGCGCGTGGCCCCCGAGGGGAAATCGACCCACGATACGCCGAACTGGCCGAGTATCTTCGCGATCAAGGTCTCCGTCGCCGCGTAGAGTGGCCCCGAATGGACGACACAGTCGCCCGGCCGAACGAAGGTCAGCAATAGGGTCGCGATCGCCGACATTCCGCTCGAGAAAGCGAGCGCGTCGTCGGCGTCTTCCCACACGGCGAGCCGGTCCTCGAGGATCTCCTGGTTCGGGCCGTTGAAGCGCGAGTAGATGAGTCCTTCGGCACCGCCCGGTCGCTTTCCCGTCACGCCTTCGAAGAAACGCTTGCCGGCGGCGGCATTCTCGAAAACGAAGGTCGAGGTGAGAAAGATGGGAGGCTTCAACGAACCTTCGCTGAGCTCCGGATCGAAGCCATAGCCGAGCATTAATGTCTGCGCGCTCAGCTTGCGGTTGCCGATCTTCGTCGGTGACGGGCGCGGGGCGCGTTGATGGGAGCTGTCGGCCGCGATGTCGCGTTCGGTGGGCAAATGTGATCTCCTTTGGCGAGCGCATTAGCGCCAAGTCGACGCGTCCGCCAATCAGCTGCCGAGTTGGTGCCGATAAGCCCAGCTTGTCGTCAGCCGGGGATGGCGATGGCGCTCAATTGCCGCCCATAATCGGCTTCGCCGCGGTGCGTCGCCCGGCGGTAGCTGAAGAAGCGGTCGGAGGGCGCGTATGTATCGAGATTGAGTGCCTCCACCTCGTCGATGCCCGCTGCGATGAGGCGGTGGACGACATAGGATTCGAGGTCGAAATGAGGCCTGCCAGACTCCCCTGTGACGAAGAATCGCGCGTTGTCCGGGTCGTGCTCCACGAAGCGCGACCGAAATGCATCGTCGACCTCGTAAGAGGGCTGCGCAATGCAGGGCCCGACTGCGGCATGGATGTTTTCCCGCCGTGCGCCCAACTGCACCATCGCCTCGATCGTCGCGTCGGTGACCCCGGCGAGCGCTCCACGCCAACCGGCGTGCGCGGCGCCGACGACGACGGCTTGATGATCGGCGAAAAGCACTGGGGCGCAATCCGCGGTCAGAATGCCGAGCAGCAGATTGGGCGTGTCCGTGACCATTGCGTCGGCGCGCGGTCGTTGGCCATGCGGCCATGGTTCATTGGCAACCACGACGTCGGCGGAATGAACCTGGTGAACGGTCGCGAGCGCAGCTTCGGGGAGGATCGCGGCGATAGCGAGGCGGCGATTACCCTCGATTGCCTCGCGGTCGTCACCGCTTCCGAGACCGACGTTCAGCCCTTCGCAGACACCGACGGAAATGCCGCCGCGACGTCCGAGAAAGCCGTGCGGCAACTGATCGAGGCTAATTGCCCGAATGACTTCGACGCCGCTCAAAGCATCTTCCGCATGATGATGTCTTCGTCAGCGTGCTTCCCGACCATGAAGTCGTAGCGCCCGACCGCCTCGAATCCATAGCGGTCGTAGAAGCGCCGGGCCCGCTGGTTGTCGACGTAGACGGTTAGGTAGATCTCGACGAAGCCTTGCCGTCGCGCGTCTTCGAGAGCCCAGTCCATCAGCGCGTGGGCGATCCCCACGCCGTGAAATCCCTTGAGGATGTACAATTGCCTGAGCTCGATCGCGCGCCGATCCGTTTCGATCGGGAGTGCCGACGGGCCAAGCTTCACATATCCGACGACCTCGCCTTCGACCTCAGCGACGCGGAAGCGATATCCTGGGTCGCTGAATTCCTCGGCCCAGGCTTCGGGCGTGAACTTGCCGAGGAAAGCCGAAAGATCTTCTGCGCTGTAGAGATGCGCGAAGGTGTCGCAGAAGCTCTCGCGGAACACGCGGTCGATCGCCGGCAGTTGCGCCCTACTGGCGTCGCCATAAACGATTGTCACGCGAAGCCCGCCGGGACTGGCGAGTCTGGGGAATGGATCGCCATTACCCTGAACAGGCGACCCATATGATCGGGCGACGTGAGCCGCTCGAGCGCCGTTTGGACCTCCGCAGCGCGGTCGGGATTGGCACGTGCAAGCGATTGTGCTCGGGATTCAATCCCCAGGCGGATCAGCCATTCGCCCTGCGTCACGAGCTTTGTCACTGACGCGCCGGAATCGCGTGCGACTTCCGCTACTGCTTCGAAATCGACATGTGCGGTCAAGTCCTGCTCCCCCGGACTGGCGAGAACCGGTGCGTAGCCGTGGTGGCGAACCGCCTGCAAGGTGTCGCCCGGCCGCGATCGTTCGTGCCCGTAATCGATGAAGAGCGCGATGCCGCCTTTTGCAGTCAAACACGTCGCGATGCCGAGGACGGCTTCGTTCCGTTCGGGAGAGGTCTCGATGATCTCACCGTCACGATCGAACGCGAGTCCGCCGCCGGCCACCGTCACATGCCTCTCAACGCCATCGACGTGTTGCCGCACCGGCAGCGCATCGAGGAACTCGTTGGCGACAAGGAGCAGCGGCCTCGCAGGCAGATCGCCGATGCTTTCGTGCCAGATGGCGTCAGGGACCGTTTCGCTCTGCCGTCCGCGCAGGATCGGGCTCGTCTCGACGAGATGCACTTCGCCGCAAAAGCCGGCCGACCGCAGCACCCTGAGCGCGTCGGCGGCGAGCGTGCCCCGGCCCGGCCCGAGCTCGACATCGATCGCGTCTGTCGGCGAACCGGCGCGCTTCCACCAGTCGCCCAATGCCGCGCCGACCATCTCGCCGAACATCTGGCTGATCTCGGGCGCCGTCGTGAAGTCGCCAGCCACTCCGAATGGATCGCGCGTCGCGTAATAATAAGCGTTGCACGCTTCCATATAGGCTTCGACCGTAATCGGCCCTTCCGCCCTGATCCGCTCGCGAAGCGCGCGCTCGAGCGGAGTCACGCGACCGATTCAGTCCCTACGGTCGCTTCTACGCGTACTCGCCGCTTCTTCGCGGTCAGCATCAGGTATAGGCCGCCGACGATCAGAGGCAGCGACAACCACTGACCCATGTGCAGGCCGGTTTGCTGGGCGAACCGTACGAGCTGGCTATCGGGTTCGCGGATATATTCGATTCCGAAACGGAAGATTCCGTAGAAGAAGATGAAGGCTCCAACGAGCTTGCCCGGCTCATAGCGCGCCTTTGTCCTCCAGAACATGAAACCGAGAATGCAGAAGAGGACGATGCCCTCGAGGAAGGCCTCGTAGAGCTGGCTCGGATGGCGTGGCGGCCCGAGCACGCGCTGACCATAGGCGTTGAACTCCTGGAACCGGATCGCCCACGGGACGGTGGTCTGGGCACCCCAAAGCTCCTGGTTCACGAAGTTCGCGAGGCGGCCAAGGAACAGCCCAATCGGCGCACAGCAGGCGACATAGTCGTGGATCCGGAGCCACGACAGTTTCTCCTTGTGCGCGAAATAGAAGATCCCGAGCGAGGTCCCGATAACGCCTCCGTGGAACGACATGCCGCCGTCCCACAGCTTCAAGATCTCGATCGGATGCTTCAGATATTCGCCGAGATTGTAGAAGAGCACATAGCCCAGACGGCCGCCGAGGATGATCCCAAGCGCGGCGTAGAAAACGAGGTCATCCGCGTGCCGCCGGGCGAGCGGCGCACCGGGCTGCTTCAGCAATTTCAGCAGGTACCAATAGCCGATGAAGATGCCGGCGAGGTAGGCAAGGCTATACCAGCGAAGGTCGAACCGCCAGATGTGGAGCGCGACAGGCGTGAGCCCCAGATCGCTGAACTTCGTGAACCCTGAATATTGGTCGATCTGCAAGGGCTTCCCCATGAATGCTGAGCGCCTCATAAGGCGGGCACAGGTAAAGGCAAAGGAAACGCAGGGCATCGATGCTGAGCGAGCTTGATCGCCGATTTGACGAGGAGCTGGTGAAGGTCACGGGCCCCGGCGGCAGGATCGAAATGACGCGCGACGAAAATGGACGCGCGATCGCGGCCAAGCTTCCAGCGACCTTGCCCGAGTTCTTCCGCGCCTTCTGTTCGCTGCACGGAGCAACCGAAGCGGTGGTCGCGGGCGAAGAGCGGCTCACCTTCGCGGATCTCGGCCGCATCTCGGAGCGGCTAGCGCATGCGCTTGTCGCCCGCGGCATCAGCAAAGGCGACCGCGTCGGGATCGCAATGCGCAACTGCCCTGCGTGGATTGTGAGCTACATGGCGATCCTGAAAGCCGGAGCCGTCGCGACACTGCTCAACGGCTGGTGGGAAGCGCATGAGATGGAACATGCGATCCTCCTGACCGAGCCCAAATTGATCATTGCCGATGCGGCGAGGGGGAAGCGCATTGCCGAACGGTGCGGGCGATTCGAGACGATCTGCCTTCCGATCGAACAGCCCATCGAAAACGCGCTTGGGGAGCTGCTAGCCAGCGCGGACGAAGGAACCTCACTCCCGACGATCACTCCGGAAGACGACGCGACGATCCTGTTCACCTCGGGATCGACCGGTGATTCGAAAGGAGCGCTCTCGACGCACCGGTCGGTGACTACTGCAGTCTATGCTTATGCTACGGGCCTCGCGGTCCTGCTCGGCCTCCTGACCGAGGAAGGGCGAGCGCCGGCGGCCCAGCCGCGGACCCTCCTAACGGTGCCACTGTTCCACGTTACCGGCGAAGTCCCGGTCATGCTCAACAGCTTCGTAGTCGGGCGCTGCCTTGTGATCATGCCGAAGTGGGATGCAACCGATGCGCTGCGGCTGATCGAGAAGGAGAAGGTGACGTATTTCGTGGGGGTGCCGACGATGAGCCTTGAGCTCATGAACCACCCCGAGCGCTCGAAATACGACCTCAGCTCGCTGACCGACATCACCGCGGGCGGGGCGCCGCGGCCGGTGACCCATGTCGAGCGGCTCCGGCAGGAGTTCCCGAACGCGCAGCCGGCGCTCGGCTATGGCCTGACCGAGACTAACGCAGCCGGCTGCGCCAATTACTGGGGAAATTATGCCGCCAAACCGGCGTCGACCGGCCGTCCGCAGAAGCCAATCATCGAGCTTGGGATCCTTGGAGCGGGCGATCGCCATCTCCCATCAGGCGAAGTCGGTGAGATCGGCATCAGGACGGCTGCGAATATCAAGGGCTACTGGCGCAATCCGGCCGCGACGCGGGAGGCCTTCACCGCCGACGGATGGCTGCGCACCGGCGACGTCGGCTATCTCGACTCGGACGGGTATCTCTTCATCGTCGATCGCAAGAAGGAGATCATCATTCGCGGCGGCGAGAATATCGCCGCGGCCGAGGTGGAAGCGGAATGCTACGCCTGCCCGGCAGTCGCCGAAGTCGCGGTCTTCGGAGCCCCCGACGAGCGGCTGGGCGAAGTCCCCGTGGCCGTGATCCACTTGAAGAACGGCGAGCGGTTGCGCGAGGAGGAACTCCTTGCGTTCCTTGACGGCAGGATGGCCAAGTTCAAGATTCCGCAGCGTATCATCCTGTCGCCCGACCCGCTGCCCAAGCTCGGCACCGGCAAGATCGACCGCCGGGCGCTCAAGGCCCAATACGCCAATTGAATATCGACCGAAGGACATTGCTGATCGGAGGTGGCGCCGGCGTTGGCCTGGTCGTCGCATATGCTTTGTGGCCGAAGCAACTTTCGACCGACCTCGCGACCCGGCGCGGCGAGCAGGCGTTCGGCAATTACATCAAGATCGCGCGTGACGGGCGGGTGACAGTTGCCGTGCCGCAGGTCGAAACCGGCCAGGGCATCTGGACCGCGCTTCCGCAGATTGTCGCAGATGAGTTGGGAGCAGCCTGGGAAAGCATCGCGGTCGAGCCGGCGCCGCTCACCGGCGACTACCCGAACCCACTGGCGACCAGCGAGGGATGGCTCGATGGATTCGGGTTTCTCCGCGAGCATCGGGTCGAACGCGAGGGGAGGACGCGGATCACTGCGGATTCGACTTCGGTCCGGGCCTTCGAGCGGCCGCTGCGCGAAGCGGCGGCGGTAGCCAGGGCGATGTTGGTCGGCGCCGCCGCGGACCGCTGGAACGTCGATCCATGGGCGTGCGACACCGCTGACGGGTTTGTGATCAATGGCGTGAGGACCGTCACCTTCGGCGAGCTCGCCGAGGAAGCTTCGGACCGGAGCCCGCCAGGACGCGCACCTCTCCGAACGTCAACGAAGGGCCGCTCGATCGGCCAGCCGCTGCAAAGGCTCGACGGTCCAGCGAAATGCGACGGAAGCTGGCGCTTTGCCGCCGACGTTCGCCTGCCGGGAATGCTCTTCGCGTCCGCACGCATGGCACCGCCCGACGGCCGGCTGACGAGCTTCCCGCGAGAATCGGTCGAGCGAACGCCAGGCGTGCGCCACGTGGTCATTCGCGACAATTGGGTGGCCGTCATTGCCGACAACTGGTGGACGGCGGAACGCGTTCTTCAAAAGGCAAATCCGCTATTTTCGGCAGCGCGGACGCCGCAAAACGTAAGGGCCCTGTTCGAAAATGCTCTCGACGAGGGGCAGCCGCGCGTATTTCGGCGCGGCGATTACGAAGGCGTCGTCCGCGGGTCGCGGCCGCTCGCGGCGACCTATTTCGTCGCGCCGAGCCAGCATCTCGGGCTCGAGCCGCTGACCGCCACTGCTCGCTACGACGGCCACCATCTGGAGCTGTGGACGGCAACTCAATCGCCTGGGCTCGCTCGCGACGCTGCGGCGAAGGCAGGCGGGGTCAACAGCTCCAACGTCTTTCTCTACCCAATGCCCGTCGGCGAGCCCGCCGGGAGAGCCATGGAAGCCGATGCAGTTCCGATTGCCGTTGATCTGGCGCGCGAGCTTCATGCGCCGGTCCAGGTGACGCTTTCCCAGAGCGCCAGTCAGAACCACGATCTCGTCTCTTCGGGTGCGCTGGCGCGCATGGCCGCTCTCCCAGGCGAGGGCGGTATCACCGCCGCGTGGAACATGCAGGTCGCAACCGCCAACGGAATGGGTTCGGCGATCGCGCGAATGCTTGGAAGCGAGCACAAGAACCGCGCGATCCGCAATGCCGTGATCGGCATCCCTCCTTATGCAATTCCGAACGTCAGCATCGAAGCCGTGCGTCCGGATCTGCCGTTCCGCGTCGGCTACATGCGCGGCTCGCCGAATCGCGAATTCGCCTTCTTCACGGAGAGCTTCATCGACGAGCTCGCGCACGTGGCCGGAGTCGAGCCCCTCGCCTTCCGGATGTCGATACTGGGCAACAATGGCCGGCTTGCGCGCTGCCTCCAGGCCGCGGCACGGCTTGCTGACTGGGACGGTGGCGGCGCGGGCAGCACGATGGGACTTGCCGGAGCGTCCGCCTTCGGCTCGCACATTGGCCTTGTCGCCATGGCGAGCATCGGCGACGACCAACGGGTGAAGGTGCACCGGCTATTTGCGGCCGTTGATTGCGGCGAGGTGGTCAACAGCTCCGTCGCCGAGCAGCAGGTCGCGGGCGGCCTCATCTGGGCGCTCGGCCAGGCGACGGTGCAGACGCCGGAGTGGGTCGCGGGGATGCCGCGCGCACGCCCGTTTGGCAGCCTTGGCTTGCCCCGTCTCGTCGATACGCCCGACATCACCGTTTCGCTCATTCGAAGCAGCGATCCGGCCGGCGGACTGAGCGGGCTCGGCACGCTTCCGCTCGCACCGGCCGTGGCCAACGCCATCCATGCGGGCTCGGGCAAGCGATTGCGCTCGCTTCCGTTCGACGTGATGGCGGCATGAACGACCATCCTGATGTCCCCGAGCAGAAGGTCGGCGTTCTGCTCATCAATCTCGGCACGCCCGACGCGCCGGAAGCGCGCGCGGTCCGTCGCTACCTCGCGGAGTTCCTCAGCGACCCGCGCGTCATTGAAATTCACCCGATCGCGTGGAAGCCGATCCTCCACGGCATCATCCTTCGCACCCGACCCAGAAAATCCGCCGAGGCCTATAACCAGGTGTGGACCAACGAAGGTTCGCCGCTACGGGCGATCGCGCACCGGCAGGCCGACGCGCTTCGTCATCGCCTGCCAGACGTCAGCGTCCACTATGCTATGCGCTACGGCAATCCGGGGATCCGCGCCGCGCTCAACAATATGGTCGGCGAGGGCTGCACGCGGATCCTCGCCGCGCCGCTATACCCGCAATATTGCGCGGCGACGACGGCGACGGCGAACGACGCCGTGTTTGCCGCGCTTGCAAGGATGCGCTGGCAACCGGCGCTCAGGATCCTCCCGCCTTATTACGACGATCCGATCTACATCGATGCGGTGGCCAAGAATCTCTCGCGGCAGCTCTCGACGCTGAATGTCGAACCAGAACGGCTGCTGCTAAGCTTCCACGGAATGCCGGTAAGGACGCTGGAGCTCGGCGACCCCTATCATTGCCATTGCCGAAAGACGGCGCGCCTGCTCGGCGAGGCGCTCGGGCGGGACGTCGATGTCGCTTTCCAGTCGCGGTTCGGGCGTGCAAAGTGGCTCGAGCCTGCAACGGATGCGACTCTCGCGAAATATGCGAGAGAGGGCGTGAAGCGGGTCGCCGTGGCTGCTCCGGGCTTTTCTGCTGACTGCATCGAGACTCTTGAAGAGCTCGGAATCAGGGGACGCCGCACGTTCATGGATGGCGGCGGGCAGCATTTCGCCTTGCTCGATTGCCTTAACGATTCGCCGGAAGGCATGGACATGCTGACGCGATTGATCAGCCGTGAGCTTGCAGGCTGGCTGGAGCAGGCATAAGCGGCCCTCCGCAAACGGACAGGAGGGATGAATGGCTCGAGTGGCGATTGTCACCGGCGGCACGCGCGGAATCGGCGAAGCGATCAGCATGGCGCTAAGGGACATGGGCATGAAGGTCGCCGCAAATTACGCCGGCAATGAGGAACGCGCCCGCGAATTCTCCGACCGCACCGGAATCGCCGCCTACAAATGGGATGTCGCCGATTTCCAGGCATGCCAGGAGGGCGTCCGCAAGGTCGAAGCGGAGCTCGGGTCCGTCGACGTGCTGGTCAACAACGCCGGCATCACCCGCGACGCGACGATGAAAAGAATGGATCACGTGAAGTGGCAAGAGGTGATCGACGTCAATCTCGGCGGCTGCTTCAACATGGCGAAAGCGGTGTTCGAGGGCATGGCCGGCCGCGGTTACGGGCGCATCGTCAACATTGGGTCGATCAACGGCCAGGCTGGCCAGTACGGCCAGGTCAATTATGCGGCCGCCAAGTCCGGAATCCACGGCTTCACCAAGGCGCTGGCGCAGGAAGGCGCGCGATCGGGCGTGACCGTGAACGCAATCGCTCCGGGCTACATCGACACGGACATGGTCGCGGCGGTGCCCGAGGAGGTGCTCGGCAAAATTGTCGCTAGGATTCCCGTAGGCCGCCTCGGCAAGGCCGAGGAAATCGCCCGTGGCGTCGCGTTCCTGGTCGACGAGAATGCCGGCTTCATCACCGGATCGACAATGTCGATCAACGGCGGCCAGCACATGTATTGATGGAGCCGGATTACGCTCCACCGAAGAAAAGGTCCGTCCTGATCGCCGGGCACGCGACGTCCATCAGCCTCGAGCCGATGTTCTGGAAAGCTCTGGAGACTGCGGCGCGCCAACGCGGCTGCGCGCTGAATTCACTCGTCGCAGAAATCGACGCGGAGCGGCTGAGCGCTCGTCCGATGCCGAACCTGACGTCGGCGATCAGGCAATGGCTCTTCCTGAGACGTTAGCGAGCGAGCAGAATCCGCGCCTGTCCGGCGATCTGGGCGAGCATCGGCGCGCTTACGTGACCTTCAGTCCGCGCTCGAGCGACGAGCCCGCGGAATTGGTCGATCTGGCGCTGGTGCTCGACGATCCAATGTTCAACCCCGGCATCGACTGCGTCGCCGCGGCAGCGACTGAGGAAATCGATACGAAGCTGCTCGAAATCGCGCGCGAGTCCCGCGGTCAGCAGCCGCTCCCACTGGTCGGCTGGGACGAAGCGAGCGACCTGCTGCTGGGCCCAGTCTAACCCAAGGGCTTCGCCGAGGCGCGTATAGGCGCGCGTCGCCTCCAGCTCGTCGAGCTCCTTGTGTGCGGCGAGGGCCGCAACTCCAAAAACGCCGTCGAGTTCGTAAAGACGGACGAGCATCCGCACGATGTCGTCGCTTGCGCCGAGAGCGACGAGCCGATCCCTGCGCGCCACCGCCTCGTTGCGGACTTCGGCGCGGATGAGCTTCGTCGCGGCTGCGGAAATTCGCCGGACGCCCGGTTCCAGCAACGCACAGAGCTTTTCGACGCGCGTTTCGCCACCAGCGGCGCGAAGAACGTCGGAAATGTGCGAGCGGACACTTGCTGCTGCGATCGAGAACAGCTCGATACGGACCGTCTCGGGCAGATCGTCCTGCTCGATCTCCAGCCACAATTTGTCGAGGTCGAGCAGCCGTTCGGCGACAAGGAAGGCGGCGACCGATTGCTGGAGCGAGGCGCCTTCCTCCTCGGTGAGGTCGAACGCGACTCCCGGACCAAGGCGATTGACGAGGCGGTTCGCAACCTTCGTTGCGACGATCTCATTGCGCAGCCGATGAGCGCGGATCGCGTCGGCATGCGCCTTGCGCATCGGCCTGGGGAAAGCCTCGAACAGCTCCGGCCCGACCAGCGCGTCGTCGGCGAGGCGAAGATCCTCCGCCGCGTCTTGAAGGACCAGCTTGGAGATCGACAGCACGACCGCGAGCTCAGGGCGAGTGAGGCCCCGATTTTCCTGAAGACGGCGCAGGAGATCCTCGCTGGAAACGAGGCCTTCGACCTTTCGGTCGAGCCGCCCCGAGGCTTCGAGCAACTCGATCGTGCGCACGTGGGCTGGAAGGGTGGTCGCACCGCCCGCTTCGGCGATCGATAGCGCCAGCGTTTGCAGACGATTGTCCTCGAGGACGAGATCGGCGACCTCGTCCGTCATCCGCGCCAGCAGCGCATTGCGCTTCTCGAACGCGAGCCGCCCGTCGCGCATTTCGCGGTTGAGCGGGATCTTGATGTTCACCTCATTGTCCGAGCAATCGACGCCGGCGCTATTGTCGATGAAGTCGGTGTTGATGCGGCCGCCTTCTTCGGCGAACTCGATTCGCCCCGCCTGCGTGATCGCCAGGTTCGCGCCTTCGCCGATAACCTTTGCCCGCAACTCGGACGCGCTTGCGCGCAACGCGTCGTTCGAGGGGTCGCCCACATCCACCTGGCTCTGCGCCGAAGATTTTATGTAAGTGCCGATGCCGCCGAACCACAAAAGGTCGACGGGCGCCTTGAGAACGGCATTGATCAGGCTTGCGGGATCGAGCGCCTTCGCGTCGACGCCGAGCGCCTCGCGCGCTTCTG
>Ga0310810_10008129_pt1 | contig 12047 bp, 13 predicted proteins | sample NCmetagenome_FD_207641 | JGI IMG/M metagenome (GOLD analysis project Ga0310810, IMG submission 207641) | Soil microbial communities from experimental microcosm in Duke University, North Carolina, United States - NC | ecosystem: Engineered > Artificial ecosystem > Soil microcosm > Unclassified ...
CGGCGGCTCCGACGTCGCGGGGCTTCGCACGCGCGCGGAGAAGAACGGCGACAACTGGATCGTCAACGGCCAGAAGATCTGGACCTCCGGCGCGCATTATTCCGATTACGGGTTGTTGATCACGCGCACCGATCCCAATGTGCCCAAGCACAAGGGGCTGACGATGTTCTTCCTCGACATGAAGAGCAAGGGCGTCGAAATCCGCCCGATCAAGCAGGCCAACGGCATGCAGGAGTTCAACGAGGTCTATTTCACCGATGTGGTGATTCCGGACAGCCAGCGCCTCGGCGCGGTCGGCGACGGCTGGAACGTCTCGCTCACCACGTTGATGAACGAGCGGATGTCGATCGGTTCGCGGCTTGCGACCGGTTTTCCGGAAATGTTCGAGCTCTGCTCCAACCTGATGACGGATGACGGGCTTGCCATCGACGATCCGGCGACGCGCTCCAGGCTTGCGACCTGGGCGGTGAAGGCGAGCGGGCTGAAATATACCAGCTACCGCGCCATCTCCTCGCTGTCGAAGGGCGAGCGGCCGGGACCGGAAAATTCCATCGGCAAGCTGGTCTCCGGCGCGATGCTGCAAGACATCGCGGCTTACGCGATGGACCTGGAAGGTGCGGCCGGGGCGCTAACCGGCGCCGACGAGGAGACCGCGCGCGGCCAGTTCCAGCAGATGCTGCTCAATTCGCCGTCGATGCGTATCGCCGGCGGTACCGACGAAATTTTGCGCAACATCATCGCCGAGCGCGTGCTCGGCCTGCCCGGTGACATCCGCGTCGACAAGGACGTGCCGTTCAACAAGATCCCGACCAAGGGGCGGTAGAATCTCGTGTCCCGGGCGCGGTGCAGCGTGTACCTGGCGATGCGAAGCATCGTCCAGTACGCTGCTCCGCAGAACCGGGACCCACCTCGATAAGCCCCGGCTCTGCAACGCACCGTTACACGCTGCGTTGCGTCCGGGGCACGAAAGCGAGTTATCCATGGACGTTTCCACCAAAGACCGCATCGGCGTGCTCGAAGAGCTGTTGCAGGAGCGCTATTCGGTCCGTGCCTTCCTGCCGCGCGAGGTGCCGCGCGAGACCATCGAGCATGTTCTCACCACCGCGCAGCGCACGGCGTCATGGTGCAACAGCCAGCCCTGGCAGGTATTGATCGCAAGCGGCGAGGCCAAGGAGCGGTTTCGCAAGGAGATCTATGCCGCGGCGGTCTCGGGCGCCGAGGAAGACCATGATTTCACGCCGCCGCGCGAATATCGCGGTGTTTATCTCGAACGCCGCCGTGAGAGCGGTTTTCAGCTCTACAACACGCTCGGCATCACCAGGGGCGACAAGGCGGCCTACGCCAAGCAGGCGCAGGAGAACTACAATTTCTTCGGCGCGCCGCATGTCGCCATCGTCCACACCGACGAGCCGCTGGGCATTTACGGCGCAATCGATTGCGGCGCCTATGTCGGCAATTTCATGCTGGCGGCGCAGGCGCTCGGCCTCGGAACGATTCCGCAGGCGGCATTGGCGCGGTATTCCGGGCTGATCCGCCGTCACTTCAAGCTCGCCGATGATCGCCGCGTGGTTTGCGGCATCTCGTTCGGCTTTGCCGACCATGCGCACAAGGTCAACAGTTACCGGACCTCGCGGGCGCGCGTGGCCGACACGGTCACTTTCATCGACGAATGATCAAACAGGGATCGCCCCGGTCGCCAATGCGGCCGGGGCTTTTCGCTGTCAAAATTCAGGCGAGATCAGTAGGCGCAGACGTTGATCGTGCGCAGGCGCATGCCGCGAGGGGTCTGGACCCACTGCTGCTGATAGCAATCGCTGATGCCGGTGTTGATGTAGAGGCCGCCGAAGCCGAGGCCGTAGCCGCCGTAACCCCAGCCATGGCCCCAATGGCCGTGGTGGAAGCCGCCGGCGGAAGCGGGCGCTGCAGCGGCAAGCGTGAGGGAAGCGGCGGCGATCAGTCCGATGGTAATCTTGCGAAGCATTGTGTTCTCCAGTTAGTGGCGCAAGGCCGTTGTTTCGTCCCTGCACCTTCGTCGGAGCAACCTCGCCATTCGTTCATGCGGGTTTCCGGGAATCGTGTTTCAGGAGTGTTTCGTGGGGGGACACGAGACGAGATGTCGTGTCCCGGACGCGGTGCAGCGTTCTTCACGCTGCTCCGCAGAGCCGGGACCCAGCAACCTCGGTGGACCCCGGATCAGCAACGCACCACGCCGCAAGGGCGGCGCGCTGCGCAGCATCCGGGGAACGTCCCTCGCACAGCTAAAACCTCGGCGGACGCTTTTCAGCGGACGCCTTGATGCCTTCCTTGATCTCGGCGCCGCGCATGCTTTCGCGATGACGCCGCTCGGCGGCGGCTTCATCGAGCTTGCCGCGCGCGAACTCGTTGATGGTGCGTTTCATGCCGCGCATCGCCACCGGGGCGTTGCCGGCCAGGAGGGTGGCGAGCTTGTCGACTTCCTCGTCCAGATATTCCACCGACACCATGGCGGTGAGGTACCCGATCCGCAGCATCTCGGGCGCGCTGATCTTTTGCGCCGTCAGAAACAGTTTCTTGGCGTTGTCGACACCGAGCCGCGTCACATAGCGTTCGATGCCGCTCCGGTAATAATGCAGGCCGAGCCGCGCTGCCGGCATGAACATCTCGGCGGTATCGACACCGATGCGAAAATCGCAGGCCAGCGCCAGATCGGTCGAGCCGCCATAGACGCCGCCATTGAGCCGGCAGATCGTCGGCACGCCGAGATCCTCCAACCGGTTGACGACCACTTCGAATGCCGATCCGGCGCTCTGCTGTTCGTTGGCGCTGGTGGCGCGGTCGGCGACCGAATTGAGATCGAAGCCGGAAGAGAAGGCGCGGCCGGTGCCGGTCAGCACCAGCACGCGGACCGCGGGATCGGCCTCGATCCGGTCGAACATTTTGACAAGCTCGCCGAGGTCGTCGCTTTCCAGCCGGTTGCGGTACTGCGGCCGATTGAGGCGGATGGTGGCGCGCGCGCCGCTGATCTCCAGTACCGGCGGGGTCGCCGCGTCGGCAGAATCGGACATGTTGTCCTCCATTCTTTTTATTTGATTTCGGGTTACTCGTTTTCTTATTTGTTTTCGAGCGCGCGCCGTTTGGCCTCGATATCGATGGTCTCGGCGAGATCGGGATGCCGCGCCATCAGCAGGCGGAAGTCGACGAGGTCGAGCACCAAAAGCTTGGACAGCCGCGTGGTGGTGATATTGGCGGAGCGCAGATTGTTGCCGAGCAGTGCCATCTCGCCGAAGAACGCGCCTTCGCCGAGTTGCACCTTCTTGCCGGGCAGATCGACCTCGACCTCGCCCGCGGCGATGAAATACATGCAGTCGCCGGCCTGGCCCTTGCGGATGATCATGGTTCGCGGCGGCAGATCCATGGTGCGCAGCATGTGGGTGACGTCGGCGATGGCGGAGGGGCCGAGGGAGGCGAAGAACGGCACCTTGCTGACGGAATCCCAGGTCTTCAGGAAATTGTCTCGGCGGGTCTCGGCGGCAAAACCGGTGGCGAGAATGCCGGTCCAGAGCCCGAAAACGCCGAGGCCGCAGATCATCACCATCGCCGCAATCATGCGGCCGAGCACCGTGACGGGCACGGCGTCGCCATATCCGACCGTGGTCAGGGTGACGACCGCCCACCACATGGTAGCGGGCACGCTGCCGAAGGCGGCCGGCTGCACGTCACGCTCGAGGAAATAGACCGCAACCGATGCCAGAAACAGCACCATCAGGAAGATCACCAGCACGCTGAACAGCGGGCCGGATTCCTGCACCAGCACCCGTCGCAACTGGCGCAGGCCCGGGATTCCCGGAACCACCTTGAGGACCCACAGCACGGCGAGCAGCCACGCGGTTTTGGCTTCAATGCCACAGAGAAAGGCGAGCGGGATCGCTATCGCGGCAATGGCATCCACCAGCCCGCGGCCCGAGAGGACATACGCCCAGGCGCGGTGCGATTGCCTGGCGTGGCGCAGCCGCACCGCCCATTCGAATGCGAAATAGGTCCAGCACGCCCACAATACGGCATCGACCCAGTGATGCGCGGCCTCATAGGCGGGGGCGAACGTCAGCAGCACCATCACGCCGACGCCGATCGTCACTGCGACATAAGCCGCTTTGGTCATGTTGCGGCCGGCGGTCGCGGCGATGAATTGCGCCAGTGCCGGAACAACGAGCCGTTTGGAGATCGATAGACCGCGCATGACCGGTGCTAAAACCTGATAAATTCACGCTGAAAGCGTCATCAATTCCGACAAGGTGCCCGCCTCCGGCGAGGCCGTCAACGACGGGGCGCAAACAGCGTTATCGCCGCGAAAGGTCCGCCGATTCGGGTCGCGGCCCAGGGCCGGCGGGGGCCGGATTTTGCCCGGGATCAGGCGGAAATCCCGACAAAACGTCGGTTTTTCCCCTTATATCAAAAACGCCCCGCGGACATTACGATAGCGGGCACTGCAACAGAATCGTGAAAATTTTCACGCTCTCGAAATTGGTTGGCCTCCAATGGATACGTCTCATCTGGCAGAACACGCAGGAACGGCGGGTGCGCTTTTCGCGTCAATCTTCGTGGTTGCCACCACCACGATGCGGACCATGATCCCGTTGCGGATTTTCAGCATCGTCGGAAATGTCGTCCTGTTCGCGATGGCGATTCCGAGCCATAATTATCTGGTCATGGTGGTGCAGACGGCGATGCTGGGGGTCAATTCGTATCGGCTGCACCAGATGCTGCAGCTCGTGCGCGACGTCAAGAAATCGGTCAACAGCGATCTGTCGATGGAATGGCTGAAGCCGTTCATGACCGAGCGCAAATGTGCGGCCGGGGAGGTGTTGTTCTACAAGGACGAAAAGGCCGAGGACATGCTCTACATCGTCAGCGGCCGGTACAGGCTCGTCGAATCCGGCATCGAACTGCCGGTGGGAGCCATTGTCGGCGAATTCGGCATGCTGTCGCCGTCTAACCTGCGAACGCAGACGCTGGAATGTATTGAGGCCGGCCTCATCCTGAGCGTCAGCTACAGCAAGGTCGAGGAGCTCTACGTGCAGAATCCGGCCTTCGGGTTCTATTTCCTTCGTCTCTTCAGTTCCCGGCTGTTTCAGAACATCGATACGCTCGAGCGCCGGCTGGCCCAGCAAACGGCGGCCGCTGCGGCGCCGAAGCCCGCGTAGCGGCTGAGGGCAGGGGAGTGCCAGACCGCGGCATCATGTCTTCGTTGCGTTATCTGTTCGCCGATCTCATCGGCGAGGACGACGACACGCCGCCATCTTTACCCGAGGACCTGCCGGCGGCCGTGACGGCTGCGGCGAGCGAGGCCATCCACCTCCTGATCGATTATCAAGGCACCGGCTACGCGCAGCTTTACGTCGACCGGCTCAAGCGGTTCATCGGCCGCAACGGCGTCGATGACGCGATGCTCGCCGAGATCGCGCGGCTGCTGGCGGCGCGGATGAGTTATGAGGATCCGATCCGGATCGCGCAGCTCAAGCTTGCCCGGCCCGACGAGGCGCCCGGCGCCGCGGCCACTTCCTCCGACGTTTGCAAATTCCGGATCGATGAACTGGTCGGCGCGCTTCCCGCCATTGTCGCCGACTATATCCTCGATGCGCTGGATTGGGTGGGATGGGCGCACAAGCCGGTTTCGATCCGGTTCAGTACGGCAAGCCGCTGGGGCATTCGCCGCCTGAAGATCGAGGCGGGGCTGCGGCGGTGGCGGCTGTTCTCGGTGCGCTACGCCAAGGAGCGGGCCCTAGTCGAGCGCTGGCTGCACATGATCGGCCGCAGCCTTGTCAAGCAGCCCACGGCAGCTTCCGAGATCGTGCAGACCGCGACCATGATCCGGGGCTATGGCGACGTCTATCGCCAGGGGCTGGCGGACTGGAACGCGATCATCGACGGCCTCGCCAAGCCGACCTTCGACGGCGTGCTGGCTTTGCCGGATCTGGCCGGCGCGGTCGCGGAGGCGCGCGCGGCGGCGGTGCCGGACCCGCGGCAGGCCGCGCTCAAGCGCAAGATCGCGGAGATCAGGGCCCGGGTGCCCACAGGCCCGAGTGCCACGGCGGCGTGAATTTCTTACGCGCTATGCGCGGTCTTCACGGTCACCACTTTGTCGTCCTGCGGCGGCGGGTGCCGTTTGAGGTGATCGCGGCGCATGCCGATTTCGTCGCGCACGAACTCGTAGCCGAGCTTGAAAGTGTCGAGCCCGTCGGTCGAGATGGTACCGTCGCGCAGGCCTATCACCACGCCCCGAAGGATCGTTTCGAGTTCATCCTGCAGCTCGTCCAGGGCGTCGAGGGATTTGGCGTATTCCACCCGCTCGCCGACATCGAGAATGGCGGTCGCCAGTTCGCTGGCCTTCTCCGGCGCGATCCGGGTGATCTTGGTGTAGATGCCGGCGAAGATCGTGCCGATGACGCTGAGCGCGGCGGCGCCGAGATACATCATGTCGCTGTAGCGGTCCATGAACGACTTGATATCGTCATTGATATACTCGGCGGCCCCCGGATGGGCGACGATGAAAGCATCCTTGTCGGTCGCGGCCGGCTCGATCTTGGAGGCGAAGCCGTCGTCGAGCGCGAGCTCGGCCTTGTTCTCGTAGATAATGCGTGCGAGGTCAGTCACGGTCGTCGTCGAAAGCCGGGACTGTACGACCAGCAGCCATTCCAGCCCGATGGTGTCGGTCTCGTCGTCGGGGATCGCGGGCGAGGCCGACAGCATGCCGGCCGCAACCGTCTCTTCAGAGATAGCCGGATATTTTCGCGCCATCGCCTTCGCCGCGTCGATCGCGTTCAGGGTAAAGGCGCCGCGCTTGGCCAATTGCTCGTAGCTTTTGTCCTTCATGATCCGCGAGGCATGCGCGATCGCGACCACCGCGCCGTAACCTGACGCGAACAGCTTGTCGACGGTCGACCCCGGCGGCGCCATCTGGACGCGCGTGGCCGCTTCCGGGCTTTCGGAAAGTTCGAGAATGGTGCGGACGAAGGCGGCGCTGCTTTCGCTCTCGGCCAGCACCGCGATTTTCTTTTTCTTCAGATCCGCGAGGGTCTTGATCTTCTTGCCGCCGGGGCTGAGCAGCAGCACCACGTCGTGATCGAGGATGGCGACGGTGCGGGCGCGCGCCGGGATCTTGGCGTCGGTGCGCAGGATCGCAAGGTTGGCGTCCTTGCGGTCGAACTGCGCGAGTGCTTTGGCGTTGTCGCCGTTTGGCACGATCTTGAGCCGCAGCCGCGAGGAGTTGTTCTTCAGGACAGTGGCGAGCCGGGCGGCGAAGCGCGCCTCGAGGCCGTTGGGCTCGCCGACGGCAAAGACCAGCGTTTCGGAATTTTGCACCCAGGTCCGACCGCCCCAAACCGTGGCGGCGGTCAGAATCAGCGTCAGGACGGAAAACAACACGATCTGCGAGCGGTTACTCTTGGCGACCCGCAAACGCCGGCGTGGCACTTCCGGTTGCGGCGTTGAGGCTTCAGCGCTCATGGCTCATACCCGGTCGAGGAACATCCCGCCGCCAAACCGGCGCTGCGGGCCATCTGAATGAATTCGTAAATACCTAGAAACGAACGATAATTTTGCCTCTCGGGCAATGATATCCCGCCCCGGCCAGATTGCAACTCACCCCCCACCGGTAACCTTACCCGTGGAAACCGCGCGCGGAGGCCGCAGGTTCGCGTTAGGTCACACTATTATTTTTTCGGAGGGCCTACAGGTGCATTCCGGCCCGGGAGATGTCATAAATACCGGCAACGTTCGTCCGGGTTTGAAAACAAAATTGCGCTGACAGCCTAACCCCCGGTTTTTTGCCACCTCGTCAGTCCCCAGCAAAGGGCGTCAGCTTTGTTGTTTCCTTCCTTGTCGTCGTCGGTCCCGGTTGGTGCGCTGATCGGATGGATGCTGCTTCTCACGGTGAAGCACATCGTTGCCGATTTCATGCTGCAGAATTCCTGGATGGCGATCGGCAAGGACCAGAAGACCGGCTGGGCGTTGCCGCTGCTCGCGCATTGCCTGGTGCATCTGGCGGTGTCGCTGCTCCTGATCATGGTCGTCGCGCCGCGGTTCTGGTTCGTCGCCTTCATCGACTTTGCGATTCACATCACGGTCGATCGCCTCAAGGGGATTTGCGCGTCGTCGTTCGGCGTGACGCTGGAAGCGGAGCATCCCTGGTTCTGGACGCTGATCGGTGTCGACCAGGCGCTGCACCATCTTACCGGGTTCGGCCTGTCGATCTTCATGGCGGCGAACTGAATTCTGCCACAACCGGTATTATTCCGGACTGGCGCGCGCGCATCGCGTGAGACAGCATGCCTGTGACCGTCGGCCAGGCGGTGCCAGAAGGCGCATTCGATCAGCCCCCGGCCGGATCGCGAATCACCGTGGCGTGCCGATCTGATTCGGTTGTAACTGGCAAGTGCCCCGGAACACTACTGGTGCGGGTGGTTAACCTTTCATTAGAGAATTGCGCTGCATCTTCCGCACAGGGAGAATTTGCAATGTTTTCAAGCCGCGACGCCTTCGAGAACGATTTCTGCCCGGTCCGGGATGAATTGCTCGGCGAAATGTACCGCGCCAACGCCAACGGCCTGCCGATGCTGGTCGAGAGCGTCTCCTCCGAGGTGCGCGCCATGCTGGCGCTGTTCTGCTATCGCCGCAGCCACCTCCACGCGCTGGCGCTCGCCATTGCGGCCAGTTGCAGCGAGCGCGAACTGATCCAGTTGGGCGGCCGCGTCGGCTCGACCCTCTATGCCTTGTCCCGTGAACCGGCCGCGCGCGCCACGCCGTCGTCATCCTATGGCAACCGCAAGCCGATCACGCTCTCGACCAAGCCGCTCTCCACCTTCGCTCCGATCGACGACGACATCGACGAGGACGACCTCGCCGAAGCCGTGACGGCCTAGGTTTTCTGAATGCCGTCCCGGCCTTGAGCCGGGACCCATAACGACAACATTTCATTATTACGAAGATTACTAACCCAACCCCGTCGTCCAACCAATGGGCCACGGCGTATGGGCCCCGGCGTTCGCCGGGGCGACGAATAATTACACCAGCACCGGCAACCCGTGCCGCTTCCGCGCCATCGCGCATTCGACATCGCCGGGCATGCAGGTCCGGCATACTTCGGGCCGCACCGCATAGATGGTGCACGACGTCGAAACCCCTACCTTGCCTGACAGCGCCGAACAGCGGTCACCGTCGCAGCGCATGCCCGACAGCCGGTCGTTGACGAATTTCTCCGGAATCAGGTCGAGCGTTTCATCCTCCTCGGTCGTGAAGCGCGGCCAGTTCTGCGAATAACTGCAGCAAGCGCCGCAGGCCTGGCAGGGGCTTTCACTGGTCATGGCCGGTGCGGCGTTTTCCATGATCGTCGTGTAGCGCGGAATGAAGGGGCCGGCCAGCCGCACGCCGTCACGTGTCCTTCGGGGCTTCCCAGACCAGGCTGCGCCGCCATTTCGCCCGCAGCAGGTCGCGCCGCTCCGGGTACTTTTCGTCGTGGTAGACCGCGTCGACGACGCGGTCGGTGCGGAAACTGCGGAAATCCTTTCGCAGCTCGCACCAGGCCGCCATGATCCGCACCGCCTCGTGATAGCCGATTGCGATCGGCCAGATCGTGCGTTGGCTCTCGCGGCCATGTTCGTCGCGATAGTTCAAGGTGATCTTCTTGCCCTCGTGGATCTGGGCGCGTGTCTTCACCATGTCGATGCGGTCAGGCTCGCGGTTCCAGACCGCACGCGCGCGGCTTGCAGGTTCCAGCACGAATGGCCGCAGGCGCTCAGGGACGGTGTCCGCGATCTTCGCCATCAGGTCCTGGGCGGCGCGCGCGAGTACGGGATCGGCGTGTGCCGCCACCCATTGCGCGCCGAGCACGGCCGCCTCGATCTCATCGGGCGTGAGCATCAAGGGTGGAAGGTCGAATCCCTTTTCCAGGATGTAGCCCATGCCGGCCTCGCCGCGGATCGGCACGCGCTGTTCGATCAGCGTCGCGATATCGCGGTAGATGGTCCGCTTCGAGGTTTCCAGTTCGGCCGCGATCGCGTCCGCGGTCAGCGGCTTGCGGGTGCGTCGAAGCACCTGGATGATTTGAAACAGCCGGTCGGCGCGTCTCATGGCATGTCTCTATCTCTTGCCGGTTTTTCCGAACCCGCCTGGCCGATGCTGACAGCATGTTGGCAGCAGGGGGTGAGTATAACGGGACAACACCTCAACTGAAGGGAACTTGTCCATGACGATTTTCAGAGAATTTGGCTTCCGGGAACCCCGCCTGCCGCTCGTGAATGCCGATCTTGTGGAACAGCTGGTTTCCATCCACTGCGTCACGTCCGATCTGCGCTGGGCGATGGTCGAACTGGCATGGCGTTCATTCACCGCAATGTATGCCTTTGCGCAAGGGCAGCTTGTCCAGTGGGTCCGCGGGCATCGTACCCCGCGGCAACATCGAGGTCGCGGCCGGCCTTGCTGCTGCTGACACCACGGTGGCAGCAGGCCATCGGTAGGGTTGGCCCAATTCAGGCGATCGGGAGACTTGCATGATCACGCTTTATGGTTTCGGCCCAGGCTTTGGCTTGCCGGAAATCAGCCCGTTTGTGACCAAGACCGAAGTCCAGTTCAAGATGGCTGGTCTGGCCTATCGCAAGGAAAAGGCAAAACCGCCGGCCTCGCCCAAGGGGCAGTTGCCCTACATCGTCGACGAGGCTGAAACCATCGCCGACTCCACCTTCATCCGCGCCCATATCGAGGGCAAATACGGCTTCGATTTCGACGCCCCGCTCTCGCTGCAGGCGCGCGCGCAGGCCTGGGCGTTCGAGCGCATGATCGAGCATCATGTCTATTGGGCGCTGATCGGCGCGCGCTGGGTCGATTCGGAGAATTTTGCCAAGGGGCCGGCGCATTTCTTCGACGGTGTGCCGGAGCATCTGCGGGAGAGAATGCGCGAGGACGCGCAGTTTCGCGTCGCCGAGAACTACCTGTTGAGCGGCCTGGGTCGCCACGCCCCTGACGAGGATGTGGACCTTGCCGTTCGCTCGCTGTTTGCGCTGTCGGTGCAGCTTGGCGACAAGCCCTATCTGTTCGGACAAGAGCCTTGTGGCACCGACGCCACCGCGTTCGGCGCGCTGGCCGGCATCCTGACGCCGTTCTTCGAATCGCCGCTGCGGCAGCGCGCCGAGCAGTTCGCGAATCTCACCGCCTATGTCGACCGGATGATGCTGCAATATTATCCGGAATTCGCCTGGGCGCCGCTGCAGGAAGCGGCGTAGTGCTATGCGGCGTTGCGCCCCTGCGCCGGTTGGTTGCCGAGTAGCCCTGCCTCGATCAGTGCGTCCCGTATCCGCGCAATTTCCGGGTCGGTGACCTTGACCAGCGGCGGGCGCACCACCGCGCGCGGCAGCTTGCCGAGCAGCACCAGCGCTTCCTTCATGCGGTTATGCATGTCGATGAAGGGATCGGCGTAGAACACGCGCGCCATCGGATAAATCCGGTCGTTCAGGCGGCGGGCTTCCGCGAGATCGTTGAGCTTGACGGCGCGAAAGAGCTTCGCCTGAAGGTCGGCGATGACGCTGCCGCTGCCGGAAAGCAGGCCATTGCAGCCGAGCACCAGCGAGCTCAAGAGCCATGCGCTGTTGGTGGACAGCACATTGATGGGACGTGCGCGCCCCTGCAGCGCCCGGATCTGGCTCTCGTGCTGCGGCACCAGTGGCGTCCAGTCCTTGATGGCGCGGATGGTCGGCACTTCGTCGAACAGCCGCTCCAGCGTCGCTGCGGGATAACCCTGTCCCGTGGCCAGCGGATACTGAAAAACGATCAGCGGCAGATCGGTCGCATCGCTGATGGTCTTGAAATGCGCCAGCGCCATTCCGGCCGACTGGCCGAGCGTGAAGGGCGCCGGCGGAAACACCAGCAGCGCCGAAGCCCCGCCGCGCTGAGCCTGGCGGGCGATCCGCGCCGCCTCCAGGCTGCCGTCCGCCCAGACGCCGTGAATGATCGGCAGCCTGTCGCCGACTTCCTCGCCGGTAATCTCCATGACACGACGCTGCTCATCCCCAGTGCAGGAG
>Ga0310810_10008130_pt1 | contig 12046 bp, 9 predicted proteins | sample NCmetagenome_FD_207641 | JGI IMG/M metagenome (GOLD analysis project Ga0310810, IMG submission 207641) | Soil microbial communities from experimental microcosm in Duke University, North Carolina, United States - NC | ecosystem: Engineered > Artificial ecosystem > Soil microcosm > Unclassified ...
GGCCTGGCGGGTGCTGGAGCTGCCTATGTGCAGGGGCTTTACCTCGCCGGGTCAGCCGCCGCAAACACTTTACCTGAAGATACTTACGGCTCGACCCCCGATCCCAGGAGCGGGTCTTGGCATTGTCCGATCGTTTCAGGCTATTTGCGCCCCGCGCCGGGGGACTTTTCCTGGCGGCGCTCGTCGCCGCCGGATGCCAGCGCACCAGCGACGACGTCGTGCGAATCGGCGTCGCGGGGTCGTTCAGCGACCCGATTGGCGTGCCCATGCGGCAGGCCGCCGAGCTGGCCGCCGAGGAGATCAACGCGGACGGCGGCATCGACGGCAAGCGCGTGGAGCTGGTGATTCGGGACGACTACAGCGACCCGGATTCCGCCGTGTTCGTCGCCGGGGACCTGTACAGCTCGAACGTGTCGGCCGTGATCGGGCACCTGTTCTCGGGCATGACGCTCGCCGCCTCGCCGGTCTACAACGGGGGCGACGATCCGGTCGTCGCGTTGAGCCCGTCGTCGTCGTCCCCCGAGATCACCGGCGCGGGCGACTACACCTTCCGCATCTGCCCCAGCGACCTGGCGCATGGAACCGAGCTGGCCCACTGGGTGCGTGACCGGCTTCACCTCACCCGTGGCGCGGTGCTCTACCTGAATGACGAGTACGGCCGCGGTATCCGGCAGACCTTTGTCGCGGAGTTCACCCGTCTGGGCGGCGAGCTCGAGGCGGTTGACCCGTATCTCGGCGAGCAACCCGAAGTCGGACCGTATCTCGACCGGCTGGCGCACGGGCGCCCCCCCGAGTTCCTCATCGTCGCCGGCAATCGCAGCGAAGCGGAGGAGATCCTTCGTCAGGCCAAGAAGCGGAACCTCACCATGCCGCTGCTCGGCGGCGACGGACTCGAGGGCATCCAGGAGGCGGGCGAGCTGGCCGAAGGGGTCTATCTCTCCTCGCCGTACTTCCCGTCGATCCCCAGCGCGGCGAACCGCCGCTTCGTCGAGGCGTTCCGGCGCAAGTACAACGCGCTGCCCAACCAGCCGGCGGCCGGCACCTATGACGCGATGTTCCTGTTGCGGGACGTGATCGCGCGCGCCGGGTCCTCGCGCGCCGACATCCGCCGGGCGCTGGCCGGCGTCGGCTCGGTCACGCCGCCATTCGAAGGCGTCACCGGCACGGTCGCGTTCGACGCCAACGGCGACGTCCCCAACCAGAACGTGTACATCGGCCTGGTCCAGCACGGGGCGGTCACGGTGGTCGACGGCGTCGAGCAAAGCGTGATGGGCGCCCGATGAGAGCGCTGCGGAGCCTGCAGCACCGGGTCTGGGCCGGCATGCTGTTGCTGATCGTGCTGGTCTTCGGCATCGCGCTGCTCGGCGTGACCTCGATCCGGGCGCTCGATCGCTCCGTGAACCAGGAGCTGTCGCTGCTGCTCGAAAGCACCGACCTCGGCAACGGGCTGGTGGCGTCCGTCGCCTCCGAGATCCGGTCGGCCGAACAGTACCTGGTCCGACCCAACGACCGGCTGCGGGCCTCCACCATCGAAGATGGCGACTCGGCCTACGCCTTTCAGCGCCGCTATCGCGGCCTTGGCTCGCTCACGACCGCCGACCGGTACATCGTCAACAAGATCGCGGCCAACCAGGCGCAGATCGAAGTGGCGTACGGCATGGCCCACGCCCTCACCGACCTGGGCCGGACGGACGAGGCCCGCCGAATGGCGGATCGCGCGCGGGCGCCGGCCGATACCCTGCTCGGCGACGTGCGCGCCCTGGGCCTTGCGCAAACCACCCGGTCGATGGCGCGGGCCGGCGACCTGCGCCGCCAATCCGACAACCGACGCAGCGCCCTCTGGACCCTGTTCGGCGTGTCGTTCGGACTGGGCATGCTGACCGCCTGGTGGACGGTCCGCTCGGTCGACCGCCCCATGAACCACCTCATCGGCGCAGCCGAGCGCTTCGGCGGCGGCGACCTCCGGCCCATCCAGCTGGGCGGCGGCATGCCCACGGAGATCGAGCGTCTCGCGCGGGCCATGGACGACATGGGCGGCCGCCTGCGCGGCGTCGTGGTCTCGGTGGTCAGCGAGGCCAGCCAGATCGGCAACAGCGCCAGCGACTTCAGCGCCATGAGCGAGGAGTTGGCGGCCAGCAGCGGCGAGATCTCCACCGCCATGGTCAAGATCGCGGCGAGCGCGGAGCAGCAGGTGAGCGGAATGGAGAAGGCGGACTCCCTGCTGGTGAGCCTGCGGGAGATCGCGGAGGCCAACGCCCAGGCCTCCGCCCGAGTCGCCGAGCTGGGCGACCGGATCCAGGAGCTCGCGGCACGCCATCGGTCCGACGTGGCCGCGGCCGGGCAGTCGCTGCTCGATGTCCGCGAGGTGGTCCGGACCTCGGCCGAGCAGGTTCAGGAGCTGGCCCGGCTCTCGGAGCCGATCACCGCATTCATCGACCTCATCAAGCAGATCTCCTCCCAGACCAATCTGCTGGCCCTCAACGCGGCGATCGAGGCCGCGCGCGCGGGCGAGCACGGGCGAGGCTTCGCGGTCGTGGCGGAGGAGGTGCGACGGCTGGCGGACTCGAGCGCCACCGCGGCGGAGGATGTCGCCAAGACGGTCAAGCACATCCGCAACCAGGTGCAACAGGTCGCGGGAACGATGCAGGTGGGATCCTCCAAGGTGCACGGCATCGAGGGAGTGGCGGTCGCGGCCGCCCGCGCGCTGGAGGAGATCTCGCGCGCGGTGGGTGAGGTGCACGACGCCGCCGAGGCGGTGGCCCGTGAGGTGGCGGCGAACCAGGCCATCGTCGAGCAGCTGGGGCACCGCACCCGCGAGGTGGCGCAGAGCGCCGGCGAGCATGCCTCGGCCAGCGAGGAAGTCACGGCCGCCGCCGAGGAGCAGACGGCCAGCACCGAGGAGATGGCCGCGGCCGCCGGCGACCTGCTGCAGGGGGCGACGCGGTTGACCGCCCTGATGCAGGAGTTCAAGACCTGACCCGGCAAATGCCAAGCGCCCACCCGAACATCGGGTGGGCGCTTTCTTCTTGGGCGTCTGGTTCGCCTACCGCCGCCTCACCTTGGCCGCCTTCTTCACCTTTTTGACCGCCTTCACGGCCTTGACCGTCTTTCCCTTCGCCCGTGCCTTCGCCTTGAGCGCGCGCTCGCGGTCCGCCGCCTTGTCGATCCGGCGCTGCTCGGCGGCGTGAACTTCTGCCAGGAGCCGGTCACCCTCCTCCTGCCCCAGCAACCCGCGCCGGGTGGCGTACCGCACCAGCTCCTCGGCGTCCAGGATGCTGAATTCGGCCAGTCGGGCGCCGGCCCGGATCACGTTGCCGAGCGCATCGGCCACGGGACTCCGAAGCACGTTGGCGATGCCGGGAAGGGTTTCCAGCAAGGTCGAGATCTGTGAACCACCGAGTTCCGACACCACGCGTCCTCCTTCGCCACCGGGATCGTCCCCGCCCAAGGTGCGGCAGACGAATTCCCAGAATTCTCGCACGGGAGCGGCGGCCGCGCTAGTAGTTTGATATCATACGTCGCTAACATTTGTGACCAAACAGGCGCGGCCCCGGCTGAGCATCCAGCTGGGGCCGTGCCCGTAAACTACATTTTGACATCAGCTTAAGCTACTTGATGGTGAGAGTTCCCCGCATGTCGTACGCCCGGTGCGGCAGACAATAAAATGGGTATACCCCGGCCGGCACCTGGGGCACCGTCATGCGATACTCGCCCCCGCTCGCCGTCAGCAGCGGGCTGCTGAGATCCCCCGCCCGATTGGGCATCGCACTGTTGAACGCCCCCTTCACTCCAGGAGACAACCCCTGGCCCTCGTACACCACGCTGTGGGGCGCCCCGCTCACGACTCGGAAGACCAGCGCGTCTCCCGGCCGGGCCACTACCTGCGCCGGCTCGAACCGATAGACCTGGGTGCTCGGGGTCGCGACCAGCCGAACCACGTGACTGGTCTGCGCGTGCGCCGCGCCGTACAGCAGGGCCGTCAACGCCAACGCTGTGCCGCCTGCGCGCCAGATGCCAGACATGGGTGAGTCCCCTCTCGCGGCGTGGTATGCCGACCTTTGCATGGCCGAACGCCTTCGGTAAATTGGGAACTAAGGTGGGGTAGCCACTTCCGTGCCACCAGACCCCGCCGGAAGGGCCGACTGTGGGACGTCGGGGCATCAAGGAGTATCGCGCGCCGGAAGCGCTGATTCTGATCGCTGCGGATCGGGACCAGAAACCGTTGGTCTGCCCCTCCTGCAACTCCCCCCAGGTCGAACGCATTCCCACCCGGTCGTCATCCGAGGAGGACGCCCAAGGCGGCCGGGTGACGCTCCACTGTGGCGCCTGTGGCCGCACCGCCGCCTACATCGCTCGCACCCTCAGCCGCTCCTCCCTACCCGAAGCGCCGCGCCAGATCTAGGGTCGCCGGCCTACTCCGGCTGCGTGAAGATCCGACCCCACCGCACGGCGGTCAGGAACGGCAGGGATTTCCAGCTGGTCTGGTCGTAGCTGAAGTACACGATCAGCGGGCGGCCCCGGACATTGCTCCGCGGCAGGAAACCCCAGTAGCGCCCGTCGTACGAGCTGTCCCGGTTGTCTCCCATCATGAAGAACGAATCGGCCGGCACGACGATCGGTCCCCAGTCCTGCAGATCGGGCTGATAGCTCGCCGTATCGTGCTGCACCAGGTGCGGCACCTGCCACTCCCGCATCTTGGCCCGCTGGACCGGATCCTCCGAGCGGTGGGGGTCGCCGTGGACGACGTAGGGCTCGTCCACCCGCTGGCCGTTCCGGAACAGCTGCCCCGCTTCCATGGAGAGGGTATCGCCCGGCATCCCGATCAGCCGCTTGACGACCTTGAGCCCTTCCTCCTCGACCGAATCGAACACCAGGATGTCGTTCCGGTGCGGCTCGCGAACCGCGGGAAGCCGTTTGTGGATGAACGGTACCTCGGCGCCGTACAGCGCCTTGTTGACGAACAGGAAGTCCCCGATCAGCAAGGTGTTCTCCATGCTGCCGGAGGGGATCCGGAATGCTTCCACCAGGAAGGTGCGCAGCAGAAACCAGACCAGGAGCGCGACCACGATCGACTTGGTCCACTCCCAGGCCCAGATGACGGCGGAACGCGACCGGTCGGCCGGACCCCCGAGCGGGGGCGAAGATCGGGGCGTGGGTGTGCCAGTACGCGCGGTCATGCCTGCATCCGTGTAGAGGAGCGTTCAAGTATAACGGAACCAACGGTCAGAGCGCCTCGCGAAGCGCGGCCAAGACCTTGTCGGGGTGCTCGGCGGCATTGGCGACCCGGGCCCAGTGGCGCCGGACCCGCCCGTCGGGGCCGATCCAGACCGTGGATCGGATGACGCCCACGACCTGCTTCCCGTACATCGTTTTGGGCCCGTACGCCCCGTAGGCGGTCATCACCTCGTGACCCGGGTCCGACAAGAGGGTGAACGGCAGGCGGTACTTGGCGGCAAACTTCGTGTGTGAGGCCGCGTCGTCCGCCGACACGCCCAGCACGACGACGCCACGGTCCTGGAGGTCGGTCCAGGCGTCCCGGAACCCGCACGCCTCCTTGGTGCAGCCCGGCGTGTCATCCCGCGGATAGAAGTACAGGATCACGTTGCGCCCGGCGAAGTCCTCGAGAGAGACCCGCTTGCCGGACGGGTCCTGGAGCGTGAAGGGCGGGGCCTGGTCACCGGGCTCGAGCATGACATCTCCTCGATGGTTCACGGACTGGGCAGCGCCTCGGCGGCCACCTCGAACGGCGTGCGGATGCGCACGATGGGATACGCGGCGTGGGGCTGCAGCTCGCGGTCGAGCAGGTTCCAGGTGGCGAGCCCGTCTTCCGAGGCGGGCTCCAACAGATAGCCGGCCAGCACGCCCAGCGGCTGGCCGGTGCGCACGAGAAACCAGCCGGCCTCCGCCGTGGTCGCGGGTCCCTCGCCCCAGTGCCCCTCGACCTCGACCGGCCGATGCCCCTCGAACAGCTCCTGCAGCACCACGGTATCTACCGTGAACCGCTCGGCAGGGCCGGACCACGGCTGCCGCAAGCGTTCGACCACGATGCCCTGGCGCCGGAGCAGCGCGGCGAGATCGCCGAAGCGGGAGGGCAACAGGTACGCAGCCGGCAGCGCCTCGCGCCGAGCGGGCGCGAAGCGATCGAACACCGGCATCCGGATGGTCCGATATACACCGGTTCGGAGGCGTCGCGCGTAGCCACCGTTGCCTTCGCCGGCCGGGCGGGTGATCTCGGCTACCACGTCCTGCTGAGACGCAGGACCCAGGACCGAGCGCACCGTGAGCGAGTCGAGCGGATGCCGCAGGGACGCCGCGACCGCCGAGAGCACGGCTACGCGCTGCTCGGCGACGACGCTCAGCACTTCGTGCACGAAATCGTAGGTCGCGGTGACCCGGGTGTGGAAGTCCGCGTTGCTGTAGCCCTCGCTCAGCACCGAGAGCTTGCCCCGGAGGCCCATCCAGTTGGTGCCGAACCGCGGCCGTGCATCGTAGGTCTCCCAGCCCTGGGCCAGCGAGTCGGGATCCTGATTACGGAAGTTGCCGTACCAGAACGTGGCCGTGTCGTGCCGCCGGCGCATCCGCTCGCGCACGGCAGGCAGCAGGCGGTCACGCGCGTAGTCCCGCGCCGGCGTGGCGTTCGGGTTGAGGCCGGTGGCGTAGGTGAGCGCGTAGCCGTGGTAGCTGCCGTTGGTGGTGTGGAGATCCAGGAAGACGTCGGGGTCCCAGGCTTCCAGCAATGCGGCGGCGCCGCGGGTCTCCGGCGCCTCCATCTTCACGTAGTCCCGGTTGAGGTTGAGCCCCTGCCCGTTCTGGTTGCGGCCTACGACGGCAGGACCGTTCTGCCCGGGGCGATTCTCGTCGCCACTGGCCCAGTGCTCGTTGCCGTCGGTGTTGTAGATCGGGACCACGATGAGGACCAGGCTGTCGAGCAGCGGGCGCAGCGGGCCGCGGGTGAGGTCGCGCAGGAGCATCTGGGCGGCCTCTTTCCCCTCCACCTCACCGGCGTGGATGTTGGCCTGCATCCACACGACCGGCTTGCCGCTCCGGTGCGCCTCGGACGGATTGGATACCAGCGGCCGGGACGCGAGCACCCAGGGCACTCGGCGGCCCTCGACGCTGGTGGCGAGCGTCCCGACCCGCACCCCCGCCCCGGCACGCTGGAGCGAGTCGAGGAACGCGAGCACGTCGGCGTAGGTGGAGGTCTCGCGATACCCGCTACGCTCGGCGCGAGTGGACTGGGCCTGAACGGCCACGCCCGCACCTCCCGCCACGAGCCACAGCGGGGCCACGAGGCCGGCGAGGAGCGGCAGGGCGGGCCGGCGGACGATCAGCTCTCCTGGGTCCGGACCGGGTTCCGGTTCACCACTTTGGGCGTCACGGGCGCGCCTTCGCCCAGCCGCTCCTGGCCGCCGACCACCACCTGCTCGGCGGCCTCGACGCCGCTCCGGGCCTCGACGAAGCCCGGCGTGCGCACGCCGATGTCCACCTGGCGGCGGGTCGCCTTGCCCTTCACCACCACCCACACGAAGGTCGAGCCCTGGAGCGCGACGATGGCATCCTCCGGAATGACGACCGCGTTGGGGCGCACCGCGGTGGCGAGCCGGGCCTCGATGAACATCCCGGACTGCAGCGCCCGTTTGGGATTGGGCGTCACCGCCTTGACCATGATCGTCCGTCCGGGAAGTTGCACCACCGGATCCACGAAGTCCACGCGTCCGGTGAACTCCCGACCGGGAATGGCCGCCACGCGGAAGGTCACCTCCTGGCCCCGCTTGAGCTGGTCGGCGTAGCGCTCCGGGACCTGGAACGAGGCCCGCTGCGGCGAGACGGTCTGGAGCGACGCCAGGCGGGTATCGGTGGTCACGTAGTCGCCGAGGCTCACGAAGCGCTGGCCGACCACCCCCGCGAACGGCGCGCGAACGGTAGTGCGTGCGAGCCGCACCTTGAGCAGCGCGAGCTGGGCCTCGTTGCTCCGCGCCGTAGCGTCCGCCCGCTCCAGCTCGGACTGGGACGAGGCCTTCTGCTCCAGCAGCTCCTTGGTGCGGGTGAGCGATTGCTGCGCGAGGTCGCGGTCCGCCTCGGCCCGGGCCACCTGCGCCTTGAGCTCCGCGTCGTCCACCTTGAAGAGCGCGGTGCCCTGCCCGACGTAGGCGCCCTCGCGCACCAGGATCGCGGCGATGCGCCCCTCGATATCGGGGCGGAGCTCGATGGATTGCACGGCCTCGATCTGTCCAGTGGCGAGGATCGCGTCCACGACCGTGTCGGTCCTGGCCACGGCCACTTCCACCGGCATGGCCGGCTGGGCCCCGCCACCGCCTTCGCCTCCGGCCGGCTTCCCGGCCGACTCCGCCTTGTTGCACCCGGCCAGCGCCAGCGCCAGCCCGATGCCCAGCGCCAGCGATCGCACCGGCGCCCCTGGCATTCCCTCGATGGGTCTCACGGCACATCCCTGTTCGTGAAGAGTCGTCGGCCCAGGATCGCCTCGAGGCCGGCGAGCGCCAGCCGGGCGGCGTACCGGGCCTGCACCAGGTCCGCCTCCGACTGCGTGAGGCGGATCTGGGCGTCGAGCACGTCGAGAATCGTCGTGGCGCCCGCGCGGTAGCGCGAGTCCTGCACCCGGTAGTTCTCCCGCGCCACCAGCACCCCGGTCCGGGACAGCTCGGTCGTTGCCCGGGCCGTCACGTAGGCCTCGACGGCCGCGGTGACGTCCGGGCGCGCCGCGCGCTCCAGGTCCTCCCGAATGGCTCGCGAGACGTCGCGGTTGACCCGCGCCTGCGAGATGGCGATCTCGCGCCGTCCGTCGTTCCAGATCGGGAGTGACACGCTGAGCGCGATCGACGACACGTTCCGCGCGCTGGGAAAGAAGCTGTCGTCGAACCGGAAGTGGCTCCCGATGAGCGTGAACCGCGGCAGGTACTGGCCGCGCTGTCCCTTGAGGAACGCCGCCGCGGCCCGCTCGTTGGCTCGCGCGGCCCGGTACTGCGGACCCTGCGTCACGGCCTGCTGGACCGCCTCGTCGACCCCGATGGGCAGCTCGGGGGCCTCGGCCGTATCCACCGGCTCGGCATCCACCGGGCCGCCCTCGCCGATGCGGCGGCCCAGCTGCAGCCGCGACACGGTGAGGGCCGCGTCGCGCCGGAGCTGGTCGGTTCGCGCCTGGGTCAGCTCGAGGACCAGCTGGAGCGAATCGCTCTGGACCGCGGCCCCGGACACGACCCGCGCCCGCGCGACGCTCAGTCCCTCATCGGCCCGGCGAGTGCGGTCGGCCGCCACCCGTGAGAGCTCCTGGCTCTGGAGCACCGCATAGTAGTCCGACTCCACCTGCAGCGCGGTGCGGAACCGCTGCTGCAGCTCGCTGGCCTCGGCACCCTCGAGCTCGGCGCGGGTCCGGCCCAGGTCGGTGAACTTCTGAGCGCTGAAGAGATCGTACCGGGCCTCGACGGTGGCATTGACCGCTTCCGCCTGGTTCCGGCCGGTGCCGATGTTGAAGAACTCGGTCGAGTACTTGGTCGCGTCGATCGAGGCGGTGATCGACGGCAGCACGAGCATCGCCAGCGCCGCCCGGCGCCCCCACTCCGCGTTGTCCACCTGGCCGAGCGCCTGGACATAGTTCGGGTCGAGCCGGGTGGCGCGCGCGATGGCCTGCGCCAGGGTGACCCGGGGCGGACCGGCCGGCCCCGTCGCCGGCGGCGCCGAGACCTGCAGCAGCAGCAGGAGCCCACCGATCACTCGGCCTCCGCGGCGACGAGGGCGGCCCGCCGGCGGGTGCGGCCGCCGACCCGCGCGAGCACCCCATCGAAGATCACGTACACCGTCGGCACGAGGTACAGCGTGAGCACCGTCGAGAACACCAGGCCGCCGACGATCGCGTAGCCCAGCGGGCGACGGCTGAGCGAGCCCGCCCCCAGGCCCATGGCGATCGGCAGTGCGCCCATCACGGTGGCGACCGAGGTCATGAGGATGGGCCGGAGCCGGATGCGGCCGGCTTCCTGCGCCGCGTCCAGCGTGCCCATGCCGCGCTCGCGCAGCTGGTTGATGTACTCGACCAGCAGGATCGAGTTCTTGGTCACCAGGCCGATGAGGAGGATCATCCCGATCTGGCTGTACACGTTGATCGTCGACTGCATCAGCTTGAGCGTGAACAGGGCGCCCGTGACCGCGAGCGGAACGGACAGCAGCACCGTGAACGGATGGACCAGGCTCTCGAACTGGCTGGCGAGCACCATGAAGACCACCACCAGGGCCAGGATGAACGCGAAGTAGAGCGACGAGCCGCTCTCCTCCAGCTCCCGTGACTCGCCGGCGAGGGCGATGCTGCTGCCGCGGGGCAGCACCTCGCGGGCGAGCCGGTTGAGCGAGTCCAGCGCTTCGCCCAGGGTGAAGCCGGGCGCCAGGCTGGCCGTCAGGGTGGAGGCGCGCACCCGGTTGAAGTGATTGAGCTCGCGTGGTCCCACGCCCTCCTTGACGCTCGCCACCGCCTCGAGCTTGACCAGCGACGCGTCCCGGCCCCGGATGTAGAGGCCGGTCATGTCGCTCGGCGTGGCGCGCGCACGCGGATCGAGCTGCACGATCACGTCGTACTGCTTGTTGGCCCGGGTGAACGTCCCGGTCTTGCTGCCGCCGAGCAGCACCTGCAGCGTCGTGGCCACGTCGCCCACCGGGACGCCGAGGTCCTCGGCCCGGTCGCGATCGAAGCTCACCTCGAGCTGCGGCTTGTTGACTCGGAGGTCGCTGTCCACGTTCACCAGGCCGGCGATCTGGCGCGCCCGCGCCAGCAGGGTGTCGTTGCCACGCGCCAGGGAGTCGAAGTCCGGGTGCTGGATGACGAAGTTGACCGGGCTCCCGAACCCGAAGGCCGGCGGGTTGTTGGCGAACACGAACACGCCCGGGATGCCGAAGAACTGGGGCTGGACCTCGTTGATGATGTCCTGCACCGAGCGCTTGCGCTTGGACCAGTCGTCGAGGTTGGTGAAGATCATCCCGCGGCTCACGCCATCGCCCAGGTTCACGACGCTGAAGTAGCTCTCGACGCCCTTGGTCTTGGCCAGGATGGCCTCGGCCTGGCGCTGATACCCGTCGGTGTAGGCCAGGGAGGATCCCTCGGGCGCGATGACGAAGTTGAAGAACCACCCCTTGTCCTCGGGCGGCACGAACTCGCGCTTGAGCGACTTGAACACCACCGCGGCCGCGCCGGTGACCAGCACGGCGCCGAGCACCACGGCCAGCCGGTGTTGGAGTGCCAGCCGGAGGGTGCGGGCATAGCCGGAGGCCAGCCGGGTGAACCCGGTCTCGAGCGCGCGATACAGGACGCCGTGGCGCTGGGGCACCCGAAGGATCTTGGCGCACAGCATGGGCGTGAGCGTGAGCGCCACGAAGCCCGAGATGATCACCGAGCCCGCGACGGCGATGCCGAACTCGTTGAACAGGCGCCCCGTGGACCCGGTGAGGAACGCGAGCGGGGTGAACACCGCGACCAGCGCGATCGTGGTGGAGAGCACCGCGAAGCCGATCTCGCGGGTACCGTTGATGGCCGCCACCTCGGGCGTTTCGCCCAGCTCCTCCTGGTGGCGGTAGGCGTTCTCCAGCACGATGATCGCATCGTCCACCACGATGCCGATGGCCAGGGTGAGCGCGAGCAGCGTGAAGTTGTTGATCGAGAACCCCATGAAGTACATGATGGCGAAGGCGGCCACGATGGATGTGGGGATCGCGAGGCCGGGGATGATCGTCGCCCGCAGGTTGCGGAGGAAGATGAAGATGATGATCACCACCAGCAGCGCCGCGATGCCGAGCGTCTCCTCGGCCTCCAGGATCGAGCGCTTCACGAAGACCGACTGGTCGAACGCCGTGTTGAGGTGCACGCCCGGCGGCAGGGACTGCTGAATCCGGGGCAGCTCGCCCCGGATCGCGTCGGCCACCTGGATGATGTTGGACTTGGACTGGCGGACCACGCCGACCGCCACGGCGGCCGTGCCCTTGTAGCGCAGCGCGCTCCGCTCGTCCTCCGCCCCCAGCTCCACCCGGCCGACGTCCTTGAGCTTGACCA
>Ga0310810_10008132_pt1 | contig 12045 bp, 12 predicted proteins | sample NCmetagenome_FD_207641 | JGI IMG/M metagenome (GOLD analysis project Ga0310810, IMG submission 207641) | Soil microbial communities from experimental microcosm in Duke University, North Carolina, United States - NC | ecosystem: Engineered > Artificial ecosystem > Soil microcosm > Unclassified ...
ATTGTCTGCAGGACGACGCCGACATGGCCCTGGCCGAGGTCGCACGGCGGGTCGGGCTGTCGACCACGCCGTGCTGGCGGCGGATCAACCGGCTGCAGGAGCAGGGCATCATCCGGGCCAAGGTGGCGCTGCTCGACCGCAAGGCGGTGAACGCGGGCGTCACGGTGTTCGTGGCGGTGCGCACCGCGCAGCACAACGCGCAATGGCTCGGCCGCTTCGCCAAGGCGGTGGCGTCGTTTCCCGAGGTGATGGACTGCTACCGCATGAGCGGGGAGATCGATTACCTGATCCGGCTCGCCTTGCCCGACATCGACGCCTACGACGCGTTCTACAAGCGGCTGATCGCCAGGATCGAGCTCAGCGACGTCACCTCGATGTTCGCGATGGAGGAGATCAAGTCGACGACGCGCCTGCCGCTCAGCTATCTGCCCTGAGCGAGCTCGGCGAACAGCTCGCACAGGCCCTGGCGGCTCCAGCCGTCCCGCCAGCCCAGCGCCACGCGCAGGAAGGTCTCGCCCTGCTCGGGCTCGATCAGCTCGAAGCGATGGCCGCGAAATCCGAACGAGCCGCCTTTCACCAGAAGCAGGCCACGGCGCTCGCACCCCTGCGCGACCCGCGCCTCGAGCGCACGATATTTGTCGGATGAGGGCTGGTTGAGCGTCAGTGCGCAGAACGGCGCGTCGGCCGAAGGGTCGATCAGCGAGGGATGGCAGCGCGCCCCGAAGACCGGCGAGCGCGTGCCGATCGCCTTCGCGAGCGCACGGTTGTTGGCGAAGATCGCTGCCGTGTAGCGATCGGCGTAGGCGCGATCCATGAACCACGGCGCCGACAGCGCCGACAGCTCGTCGAGCGTGAGGCCCGCGCCGGTGAGGCCGCGCAGCTGGCGCAGCTCGGCGCCGGCTCCGGCTTTTTCGCGCGACAGCACCCGCACGATGCCGACGTTGGCCAGTTCGAGGCCGGCCTGGTCGAGCTTCAGGCCGGAGCTGTAGGCGATCACCAGCGGGCAGTCGTCGAGATGCGGCGTGAGATTGTAGGACGGCCCGGCCATCGTGATGTCGAGGATGAGGGCATGGCGGGCTGACGGCAGGGATCGGCCGCAGTCGAACTGCCCGTCGCACCAGACCGGCTCGGCGATGACGATGTCCGCGAACTCCGCTTCGTCGATCTGCCGGATCATGCGCTGCGGCCACGAGGCGAGCAGCGACGCCGTCTCAAAATAGGCGCCGGCATGCACGACGGTCAGCGGGTCGGTCGTCCCCCAGCGCGCGGCGGCGAAGTGGATCAGGCAAGCGAGGGCCGCCTGTCCGCTGCGGAACAGGACAAGGTCGCTGGCCCAGCCGGCGGGTGCCTGCAGGTAGCCCTTGCGCTGCTCGAGCAGCCCGACGTCGATGTCGCGCTCGTAGCCGAAGCTCACATCGGAGCCGCAGGGGACATGGGCTACATGGCCCGCTCGGGGGCTTTTCAGCGTGGCGTCGCCCGGATGATGGGCAACGCCCAGCCAGGTGCGGCGCAGCGTCATGGCGGCGGAGTCGAGCTGCCGCTCCTGGGCCAGCCAGTCGTTGCCGCCGCCGAGGCGCCGGGGCAGGAAATCGCCGTGTCCGGAGGCTTCTGCGGCACGCTCAGCGAGTGTGCGCAGGTCGTGGGCGTCGATCTCGATTGCGTCGCGGAATTCCATGCCCGGTCAACGCGAGGTCGCGCCTGCCGTTGCCTGTTGCTAGGATCGCATCAGCCACGGAAATGCAGGGGAAACGATGACCACGGGCAAGAATCGCAAGAAAGTGCTGATCGTCGGCTGGATGCCGCCGGCCGGGATCGAGGTCCTGAAGAAGCGCGACGACGTCGACTACGAGGTCCTGCCGCTCACCGAGGTCGCCGGCTCGTTCCACAAGAAGCTTAGCGACGCCAATGCCGTGACCCTGGGCGGTACGCCCTACAAGCAGGCCGAGCTCGACGTCTCGCCGGTCATGGAAGTGGTGGCCCGGCTCGGCGTCGGCTTCGACCAGGTCGAGGTGCCGGCGCTCAGCAAGCGCAAGATCCCGCTGATGACCACCGGCATCGCCAACTCGGTGTCGGTCGCCGAGCACGCCATGTACATGCTGCTGGCGTCGGCGCGCCTCACTAGGAAGATGGACCGCTTCGTGCGCGAGAATACCTGGGGTCAGCGGCTCAGCGACCTGCCGGCCGATCTCGCCGGCAAGTCCATCCTGGTGGTCGGCATGGGCCGTATCGGCTCGCGCACGGTCAAGCGCTGCGTTGCCTTCGAGATGGACGTCTACGTGCTCGATCCGAACATCTCCGCGGCCGACATCAAGGCGGCCGGCGCGACCAAGGTCACCGACCTCAAGGCGATCCTGCCCAAGGTCGACTTCGTGTCGATCCACTGCCCGCGCTCGCCGGAGACGATCAACATGTTCAACGCCGAGGCGCTGGCCTGCATGAAGCCGGACGCCTTCCTGGTCAACACGGCACGCGGCGGCATCGTCAACGAGGAGGCGCTCTACACCGCGCTGACCACCGGCCAGCTGCGCGGCGCGGGCCTCGACGTGCTGGAGCGCGAGCCGCCGGAGCCGGACCACAAGCTGTTCGCGCTGGAGAACGTGATCTTCAGCCCGCACATGGCGGGCGTCACCAAGGAGGCCAACGATCGCATGGCCATCGCCGTGATGGAGAACATCCTGTCGGTGTTCGACGGCAAGCCGATCGTGGCGCACTGCGTGAACAAGGAGATCTACGGCTGAGCCTCAGCCGGGAGCCAGATCATCGATCTCGTCGTCGGTCGGGAAGCGGCCGGTCTTGCTGCGCGTGTACTTGAGCGTGCCGTCGACGGTGACGTCGAACTGGCCGGATTTGCCGGGGCGCAACTCGAAGTCGGTCGCACCCAGTTTCTCGAGGCGTTCCCTCACCCGGAGGGCCTGCGGCTTGTAGCCTCAAGCGCCGCAGTATTCGATCAGCACTTTCATGCCTGCAAGGTGGGAGCTTAAGCTGCCGCCAGCAAGGGGGAATTTGCCATGAAATACGGACCTCTCGGCCGCTCCGGCCTGATCGTCAGCCGGATCTGCCTCGGCGGCAATTCGTGGGGCGCCAAGGGCCGCCGCGGCTGGGGCAAGTTCGACGAAGCCGAGGCACCAGCCTATTTCAAGCGCGCGCTCGATGTCGGCATCACCTTCTTCGACACCGCCGACGCCTACAACGCGGGCCGCTCCGAGGAGATCATGGGCGCCACGCTCCTGAAGATGGCCAGGCGCGAGGACATCGTGCTGTCGACCAAGGTCGGCATCCGCATGAGCCCGGCGCAGAACGACCAAGGCACCGGCCGCAAGCATCTGATGGCCGCGGTCGACGAGCAGCTCAAGCGCCTGCAGACCGACTACATCGACGTCTACCAGGTCCACCGGCTCGACCCCTACACGCCGGTCGAGGAGACGATGTACACACTCGACCGGATCGTGAAGTCGGGCAAGGTCCGCTACATCGGTGGCTCGACCATGCCGGCCTACAAGTTCGCGCAGATGATCATGATCGCCGACCACAGGGGCTATGCCCGGCCGATTGCGATGCAGAATCTCTACAACATGATCCAGCGCGAGGAGGAGCGCGAGATGAACCGGCTGTGCGAGGAAGAGGGCGTCGGGCTGATCCCCTACTCGCCGCTCGCCCGCGGCTTCCTCGCCGGCAACCGCAGCAAGGAGGGCGGCGGGGCGACCGAGCGCGCCAAGAACGACACCAACGTGCAGGCCGGCACCTATCGCGACTGTGACTGGGAGGTGGTCGAGCGGCTGAAGAAGATCGCGCTCGGCAAGAACTGCACGCCGGCGCAAGCCGCGCTCGCCTGGATGCTGAGCAAGCCCTACATGGCCGCGCCGATCATCGGCGCGACCGACCTCGATCAGCTCTCCTCAGCCGCCAAGGCGACGGAGTTCACGATCACGGCCGACGAGGCGAAGTCTCTCGAGGAGCCCTATCAGTTCCGCGTCTCGCCGGCCGCCTAGCGCGTGATGATGTTCGCTTGAGTCACCCCGTCACCCCGAGCGGAGCGAAGCGCAGTCGAGGGGCCTCCTCTTTTTCGACATTGGCATGACGAGGTCCCTCGACTGCGCGCCTGCGGCGCTCCGCTCGGGATGACGGCGGGTAAGTAGAGGCATCACTTTTTAGACTGGCCGGACCGGCCCTAGGCGCCGTAGGTCGCCTTCTCGAAGGCGTAGTAGAGCGGCAGCGCCTTGGCGTCGCAGAACGGCAGGACCTGCGTGGCATAGACGCCGCCGATGCCCTTGTTCTGGTCGATCCAGTAGTAGGTGTTGGCGAGCCCGGCCCAGGCCAGGCTGCCGGCCGACCGGCCGGTCGGCGCGGCCGCGTTGTTGATCATGAAGGAGAGGCCCCACTGCTTCTCGACGCCGGGGAAGAACTCGGCGTCGGCCGACAGGGGCGGCATCGCGGTCTTGAGCAGGCCGACCTTGCAGTTGCCCATGGCGTTCTTCGACATCTGCGCCACGGTCTCGGGCTTCAGCACCTGGTCGCCGCGGTCGGACCGGCCGGCGTTCAGCATCATGCGCACGAACCTGGCGTAGTCGCCGGCGGTGCCGTAGAGCCCACCGCCGCCCATCTCGAACTCCGGCTGCTGCGGGATCTCGAGTTCCATGTCGGGCGTGAGCGAGCCGTCGGGGCCGCGATGATGGATGCGCGCCAGCCGCGCGCGCATGCCGGGCGAGATGAAGAAGGCCGTGCTGTCCATGCCGAGCGGACCGAGCAGGTTGTCCTTGAGGTACTGGCCGAGCTTCTGGCCGCTCGACGCCTCGACCATCTTGCCGGCCCAGTCGATGTTGATGCCATAGTCCCAGCGCTCGCCCGGATCGAACAGCAGCGGCGTGGTCAGCGCCTTGTTCTCGCAGCCGGTGATGCCCGGCACGCCCATGGCCTGCTGGTACTTGATGATGTCGTTGTTCCAGATCTCGTAGCTGAAGCCCGCGGTGTGGGTCAGCAGGTGGCGCAGGGTGATGTCGCGCTTGGGCTTGCGCGTCCTGGGCTTGCCGGCGGCGTCGAAGCCTTCGAGCACGCCGACCTCGCCAAGATAGGGGATCACCGCCTTGGCCGGTGAATCGAGGCCGAGCTTGCCGCGCTCGACCTGCTGCATGGCAGCCGCGCCGGTGATCGCCTTGGTCATCGAGGCGATCCACACCACCGTGTCGGGAGTCATCTCGCCCGGCTGGCCGAGCACGCGCTTGCCGAAGCCGCCCTCGTAGGTGTTCCCCTTGGTGTTGGTCGCCACGGCGACCACGCCCGGCACGTCGCCTTTGTTCACTGCGTCCTTGAGGAGTTGGTCCACCGCACTCTTCATGGCGTCCTCCGCGGATTCAGGATTCGAGCAGTTGCAGCACCGCCTGGCGCAGCGGTCCCGGCGGCATCGGCTTGTTGACGAACACCTTGATGCCGGCGCGTTCGAGCGTCGCCTGGTCGATGTCGACGTCGTTGGCCGACATCAGGATGATGTGAAGCGTCGGCAGCTCGGCGCGCAGTTCGGCGGCGAGCGCGAGCCCGTTGGTGCCGGGCAGCTGGTAGTCGAGGATCGCCACGCGCGGCGGCGCGAAGGAGGCGAAGTTCAACGCCGCGGCGGCGTCGTACGCCATGCGCACCCGAAGACCGCTGCGGGTCAGCAATTGGCTGATGGCTTCGGACAGGGCGTAGTCGTCATCCACCACGAGCACGTCGCAGGGCTCAAAGGGATGCTCGGACGGAGCGTTGGTCATCTGGCCGGACGAGTTCGATGCTACACCGGCGAGGCTGCGCAGCAAAACCGGCCTTTTGCGCCCTGTCGCAGGAGGACTAAGCTGTCGCCATGACGCCCAGGAAGCTCAGCGCGGAGCAGATCGCGCAGTACGAGCGCGACGGCTACGTCTGTCCGGTCGACGCCTTTTCCGCCGAGCGCGCGGCGGCCTGGCACGACCGGCTGCAGGCCTTCGAGCGGGCCGAAGGCCAGAAGCTGACCCGCGGCCACAACTTCAAGCCGCACCTCTTGTTCCCGTGGGTCGACGAGATCGTGCATGCGCCGGAGATCCTCGATGCGGTCGAAGACCTGATCGGTCCCGACATCCGGCTGTTCCATCTCTCGGTCTGGCCGAAGGACCCCGGCACTGGGACCTATGTGAGCTGGCACCAGGACGCGACCTACTTCGCGCTCGATCCGATCTGCCACGTCACGGCGTGGGTGGCGCTGACCGACGCGCCGGTCGAATCGGGCTGCATGGAAGTCGTGCCGGGTTCGCACAAGCTCGGGCAATTGCGCCATGCCGACATGCAGGACACCGACAACCTCCTGTCGCGCGGCCAGACGCTGACCGCCGACATCGACCGCTCGCGCACCGCCTTCATGGCGGTGAAATCCGGCCAGTTCTCGCTGCACCACACCCACCTGGTGCACAACTCGCGGCCCAACCGCTCCAACCATCGTCGCGTCGGGCTTGGCATCAGCTACATCCCGACCCATGCGCGCTGCATCATGCCGACGCGTGTGACGGCGATGCTGGTGCGCGGCCGCGACGCCTACAACAATTTCGACGACGAGCGCCGGCCGCTGGTCGAGGCCGGTCCCGAGGAGCGCGCCTTCCATGCCGAGGCCGTCGCCACCTTCCGTCGCATGAACGCCGAGGTTGCCGGAGCTCCGAGATGACGCACACGATTCGCCTGCCGTACCACGAACGCTATCCCTATTCGCCGATCACCGAGCGCAAGGATTATTCCTGGCCGGGCGGCAAGCGGCTCGCGGTCTATCTCGGCCTCAACATCGAGCACTTCGCCTTCGGCGCGGGCGAGGGGCATCTGCTCACCGTCGCCAACCCGCCGCCCGATCCGCGCACCTTCTCCTGGCGCGATTACGGCAACCGGGTCGGCGTGTGGCGCTGCCTCGAGCTGTTCGACGAGCTCAACCTGCCGGCGGCGCACCTGATCAACACCACCGTGTTCGACTACGCGCCGCAGATCGTAGACGCGCTGAAGGCGCGCGGCGACGAGTTCATCGCCCATGGTCGCACCAACGCAGAGCGCCACGGCAGCATGTGGGAGGCCGACGAGAAGCGCTACTTCGAGGAAATCCGCGACGCCATCGAGAAGGCGTCGGGCAAGCGGCCGCGCGGCTGGATGGCGCCGTGGATGGCGGCGACGCGCTGGTCGCCCGACCTCCTGAAGGAGACGGGCTTCGACTTCCTGATGGACTGGCCGAACGACGACCAGCCGATCTGGATGAAGACGCGCGCGGGCCCGCTGATGAGCGTGCCCTATCCGATCGAGCTCAACGACAGCCCGCAGATCCTGGTGCGCCACCACAGCGCCGAGGAATTCCGCGACATGATCATCGGCCAGTTCGAGGAGCTGCTGCGCCAGTCGGCCAAGCAGCCGCTGGTCTGCGGCATCGCCCTCCACACCATGATCGTCGGCCAGCCCTATCGGCTGCGCTGCCTGCGCGAGGCGCTGCAGCACATCGCCAACCATCCGCAGAAGGACAAGGTCTGGTTCACGCGGCCGTCCGACATCTACGACCACTGCGCGGCGCTGCCCAGGGGCACGATGGTGGCTCCCTAGGCCATCCCGGCCCGGGCCAGGGCGGCGCGCAGCTCGTCGAGACTGAACGGCTTCTGCAGGATCGGCGCGTCCTTGTGCGTGGCGTCGAGGATGCGGCTGCCGTAGCCGGTGGCGAACACGAAGGGCAAGCCGCGCGCGCGGATCACGTCGGCGACGGGAAAGCTCTGGCGGCCGTTGAGATTGATGTCGAGCACGGCGACGTCGAACGACGCGGTGTGGGCGAGCGCGAGCGCCTCGTCGACATGGGTCGACAGCGCGGCCAGCTCGTAGCCCAGCTCGTCCAGCATCTCCTCGAGCAGCATGCCGACCAGCACCTCGTCCTCGACCACCAGTACCCGGCGTCGGCTCATGTCGTGGCCTCGCGGTCGTCGATCGCCTCGACCGGCGCGTCGATGGTGCAGACCACGCCCTCCGGCTGCCAGTCGATGCGCACCTCGCCCTGCAGCTCGGTGGCGAGCCCGCGCTCGATCATGCGCGAGCCGAAGCCGCGATGGCCTGGCGTCGACACCGCGGGTCCTCCCGTCTCCTCCCAGCGCAGCCGGAAGCGGCCGTCTCTCACCGTCCAATGCACCGAAACGGCGCCGCCTTCGCGCGACAACGCGCCGTACTTCAGCGCGTTGGTGCCGAGCTCGTGCAACGCCATCGACAGGGCGACGGCGCTCTTGGGCCGCAGTCGCAGCGCTTCGCCGCCGAAGCTGATCCGCTCGCGCGCGGTGCGCAGCGAGGCCCGCACGACCGAGGCGATATCGGCGCCCTGCCAGCTCTCGTCGGTCAGCAGATTGTGCGCGGCGCTCAAGGTCAGCAGCCGCTCCTCGAAGGCGGCGCGGGTTGCGGCGTCGGTGTCCTTCAGGGTCAGCGCCGCGATCGACTGGACGATCGCCAGCGTATTCTTGACCCGATGATTGAGCTCGTTCAGCAGCAGCCTGAGATGGTCCTCGTGGCGGTGCCGTTCGGTGACGTCGGCCGCCGCGCAGACTGCGCCCTGGAGCTCGCCGGCCTTGTTGCGCAGCGGTGCCGCCCGCAGCAGCAGCATGCGCCGGTCGCCGTTGTCGAAGCGTACCTCGAACAGCTCGTTGGTCACTGTCTCGCCCTGCGCCGCACGGTGCAGCGGTCGCTCGTGCGGCGGCACCTCGACGCCGTCGCGCAGCACGGTGAAGCCGCTCGGCCGGGTGAGCGCGTTCGACAGGTCGACCTCGCGCGGCAGGCGCAGCAGCTCGATGGCGCGGCGGTTGCCGATCACCTGGCGCATGTCGCGGTCGGTGGTGAACCAGACGGCGGTCGGGATCGTCTCGAGCACCGCTTCGAGCTCGGCCGAGCGCTTGCGCAGCGCCTCTTCCGCCTGCTGACGCCGGCTCTCGGCCTCGCGCCGGTCGGTGACGTCGCGGATCAGGACGCCGAGGCCGTCGCCAAGCGGAAAGATCACGTATGAGACGTAGCGGCCGACCATCGACAGGGCCTCGCCTTTGACGGCCGCGCGCCGGGCCATGGCGTCCTGCAGGATCCGTCCGCGCTCGGCGTCGCGGTCCTGCGGGAAATGGTCCCAGAGCGTAGTGCCGATCATCTGCTCGGCCGTCCGCCCGAAATGTTCTGCCGCATCGCGATTGTACAATATAATCCGCCAAGTCCCGTCGACCGCATAGAACGGCTGGCCGATCCCCTCGAGGATCGTGGCAAGCAGCGTCTCGGCATCGCGTTCGGCGGGCATGCGGGCTGCACCTTAACGGCGTCTTCGATTGACCGCTATCGGCCAGCAGCTATGCTAACCGCCAACAACAAATTTTCTCTCTGGGAAGGAAACTCCATGCCGATCAAGCGTCGCCAAGTCTTGTCCGGGTCAGCCGCCGGGGCCGTGACCCTCGCCAGTGGGCTCGCCGCCCCGGCCATCGCACAAAACGAACCGATCAAGATCGGCTATCTGCCGGCGCTGACCGGCCCGAGCTCCTCGACCGGTGTCGGCATCAATCGCGGCACGCAGCTCTTCGTCGAGCAGTTCAACAACGCGGGCGGCGTCGGTGGCCGCAAGATCGAGCTGGTCAGCCGCGACACCCAGAGCGACCCGACCAAAGCGGTCAACGCCGTTGCTGAACTCACCCAGCGCCAGAAGGTCGCGATGATCTTCGGGCCGCTCAACTCCGGCGAGGCGCTGGCGGCGACTCCGCTGATCGCGCGCGACAAGGTGCCGATGCTGCATCCCTGCTGGGTCGACGAGCTGATCGACGTCAAGAAGTACCCGATGGCCTTCCGCCAGGCGCCGACCAACACTCAGGTCGGCGGCGGCGCCAACTACTACGTGGTCGACGTGCTGAAGCTCAAGAAGGTGGCGGTGATCAGCGACACCACCGGCTACGGCACCGCCTCGGTCAACACCTACGTGCCGATGCTCAAGGCCAAGGGGGCCGAGGTCGTCTACCAGAACCACGTCGACGCGGCGAACCCCGACCTCAAGCCCGAGCTGCTGCGCATGCAGAGCGCCGGCGCCCAGGCGATCATGCCGTGGAGCGTCAATGCCGGCTTCCTGTCGCGCATCTGCAACACCCGCGGCGCGATGGGCTGGGACGTGCCGATCGTCGGCCAGACCACGCTCGGCTCGGGCCAGACCAAGGCCCTGCTCGAGAAGCCCGAGTACTGGAACAAGGTCTACTCGAACAATTTCCGCCAGGTCTGCTACGCCAACGGCAAGCTGCCCCCGCGCGCCCAGGAGTTCGTCGACCGCCTGAAGAAGGCCAAGGTCGAGTTCGGCGACACGCTGCTGTGGTGGGTGGCGCTGGGCTGGGACGGCGGCGCGATGATGGCCGACGCCCTCAAGGCCGCCGGCACCAAGGCCGAGGACATCGTCGCCCACATGAACAAGGTCAAGGGCTGGCCGGGCATCTACGGCACGGTCACCTGGACCCCGGAGCAGCACAACGGCTTCCCCGATTCGGAAGTGGTGATGTGCGAGGTCAATTCGCTGAAGGACGGCGCCTTCAACCTGGCGCCCGGCTACAGCGCCTAGACCATGTTCCAGTCGATCGTCTCCTACGGTCTTGCAGTAGGAGCGGTCTACGCACTGATCGGCATCACGTATAACGTGATGTTCTCGGCGTCGCGTGTGTTCAGCTTCACCGCGGGCATGCTGGGAATGCTGGGCGGTGTGCTAGGCGCGCTCTTCATCCAGAAGATGGGCATGAACGCCGTGCTGGGGTTCGTGCTGGTGCTGGCCTGCGGCGCCGTGCTCGGGCTGGTCACGGAAATCCTGACGGTGCGGCCCGTGCTGAAGAGTATCGAGCAGCATCTCTATGTCCTGTCGACGCTCGCCTTCGCGCTGATGGTGCAGCAGGTCACTGCCATTGAATTCGGCACCGAAGCGCAGCCGTTCCCGGTGCTGATCCCGATCGACGCCAATTCGATCTGGGGCATCGTCGACCAGAAATTCTGGCTGCCGGTGCTCGCCTGCGCCGTCACCATCGGCGGCCTCGAGTTCCTCTACCGCCGGACGCTGATCGGCCGCGCCTTCCTCGCCATCGCCGAGGACAGCTATGCCGCCCGCGCACTCGGCCTGCCCGAGACGCAGCTCAGGATGGCGAGCTATGCGTTGGCCGGCGTGATCGGCGCGCTGGCGGGCTTCACCGGTGCGCAGATGCTGCTCGCCTACTTCGGCAACCAGGCGATCCTCAATTTCTACGGCTTCGTGCCGGTGGCGCTGGGCGGCATGGGCTCCAACCGCGGCGCGGTGATCGGCGGGTTGGCGCTCGGCCTGTTCCAGCAGGCGGCGAACTTCCTGGTCGGCGGCATCTTCGCCGCGGTCGCGGTGTTCGCGGTCTTCATCATCGTGCTGCTGCTCAGGCCCGAGGGCCTGGCCGGCGCGGCGACGGCACGTCGCGTATGACGGAGACCACTGCTCCCATAAGAAGTCACGCCGCGAGTGCCGGCTGGCTCGGCAAGCTCGAGGGCAAGATCTCGTGGATCCTGCTCGGATTGGCCGGCCTCTTGCTGCCGCTGCTCGACGATTCCTACATCGGCGTGATCGCCACGCGTGCTTACATCTACTGGGTGCTGAGTGCCGGCCTGAACCTCGTGGTCGGCTATGCGGGGCAGATCGCCATTGGCTGGGTGTCGATGCTCACCCTTGGCGCGTACACCACGGCGGCGCTGGCGGCGGGCCGGGTCGGGGCGGAGTGGAATCCTTATCTCGCGCTGGTCGCGGGCGGCCTCATGGGCGCGGTGTTTGGCGTCATCGTCGGCCTGCCGGCGCTGCGCTTGCGCACCTTCTACTTCGCGATGACGACGCTGGGTTTCGCCACCATCGTCACCCAGGTGGCGCTCGCCTGGAAGGACGTCACCGGCGGCGGCGTCGGCACGCCGGGTCCCGTGTTCCCCTGGCCGTTCGATCCCGGCTGGGGCTTCTATTATTTCTGCTTCCTGCTGGCTGCGGTCGCGACCTGGATGACCGCCAACATCGGCTCCAGTCGCTACGGCCGAGCCCTGGTGGCGATC
>Ga0310810_10008133_pt1 | contig 12044 bp, 8 predicted proteins | sample NCmetagenome_FD_207641 | JGI IMG/M metagenome (GOLD analysis project Ga0310810, IMG submission 207641) | Soil microbial communities from experimental microcosm in Duke University, North Carolina, United States - NC | ecosystem: Engineered > Artificial ecosystem > Soil microcosm > Unclassified ...
GGACGCAGCCATGGGCGCATTCATGCCGCTTCCCTCGCCTTGCGGTTGCGGCACCCGGAACCTGCGTAGGTCTCCAGCAGCAGGAACTTCTGCATGTCCCACGCGCCGGTCGGGCAGCGTTCGGCACACAGGCTGCAATGCAGGCAAACGTCCTCGTCCTTGACCATCACCCGCATGGTCTTCAGTGGCTCGGAGACATACAGGTCCTGCGTCAGGTTGACCGCGGGCGCGGTCAGGTGCCTGCGCAGTTCGGGCTCATCGGCGTTCGCGGTGAACGTGATGCAGTCGGTCGGGCAGATATCCACGCAGGCATCGCATTCGATGCACTTGTCGCGGGTGAACACGGTCTGCACGTCGCAGTTGAGGCAGCGCTGGGTTTCCTTGAACGCGGTGGCGACATCGAATCCGAGCTCGACCTCGGTGCTGATGCTGTCGAGTTTTTTCGCCGCTTCCGACCACGGCACGAGGTAGCGCTCGTCCGGCGACACCGCGTTGTCGTAGCTCCATTCGTGGATGCCCATCTTCTGCGAGGTCAGCTGCACCGTGGGGTCGGGCCGCTCGCGGGTGTCCTCGCCGTGCAGCAGCTTGTCGATGCTGATGGCCGCGGCGTGGCCGTGCGCGACCGCCCAGATGATGTTCTTCGGCCCGAACGCGGCATCGCCGCCGAACAGCACGTTTGGCAGCGACGACTGGAACGTGGTCTTGTCGACCACCGGCATGCCCCATTCGTCGAAGGCGATGCCGGTGTCGCGTTCGATCCACGGGAACGCGTTCTCCTGCCCGACCGCGATCAGCACTTCGTCGCAATCGAAATGCTCGTCCGGCTCGCCGGTCGGCACCAGCTTGCGCCGTCCCTTGTCGTCGTACACCGCGCGCACCTTCTCGAAGGTCATGCCGGTGAGGCGGCCACCTTCGTGCACGAAGCTCTTCGGCACGCGGTAGTCGAGGATCGGGATGCCTTCGTGCTGCGCGTCCTCCTTTTCCCACGGGCTGGCCTTCATCTCATCGAAGCCCGAGCGCACGATCACCTTGACGTCGGCGCCACCGAGCCGGCGCGCGGAGCGGCAGCAGTCCATCGCGGTGTTGCCGCCGCCGAGTACCAGCACGCGTCGGCCAACGGCAGTGACGTGGCCGAAATACACCGAAGCCAGCCAGTCGAGCCCGACGTGGATTTTTTCCGCGGCTTCCTGGCGCCCGGGCAGGTCGAGGTCGCGTCCGCGCGGCGCGCCGCTGCCGACGAACACGGCGTCGTACTGCTCGGCAAGCAGCGCACGCATCGATTCGATCCGCTTGCCGCCGATGAATTCGACGCCGAGGTCGAGGATGTAACCGGTCTCCTCGTCGATCACTTCCTCCGGCAGGCGGAAGCGCGGCACCTGCGTGCGCATGAAGCCACCGGCCTTGGGATCGGCGTCGAACACGGTGACGTGGTAGCCGAGCGGGGCGAGGTCGCGCGCGACCGTCAGCGATGACGGGCCGGCGCCGACGCAGGCGATGCGCTTGCCGTTCTTCTGCGCGGCGGGTTGCGGCATGCGCGCATGCACGTCGCCCTTGTAGTCGGCGGCGACACGCTTGAGCCGGCAGATCGCGACCGGTTCCGGTTTCTCTCCGTTGTTTTCCTCCACCCGTCCGCGCCGGCACGCCGGCTCGCACGGCCGATCGCAGGTACGCCCGAGGATGCCGGGGAAGACGTTGCTGTCCCAGTTGACCATGTACGCGTCGGCGTAGCGGCCGGCGGCGATCAGGCGGATGTATTCCGGGACCGGCGTATGCGCCGGGCAGGCCCACTGGCAGTCGACGACCTTGTGGAAGACGTCGGGATTGCGAATATCGGTCGGCTTCACTACGACCCCGCTGCTGAACGGACCGGACGCGCCGGTCGTCGCTTGCCGGTCGAGTCTAGCCCCGCGGGCGTTGACGTGCACAACCTGCCAGCGGCGTCGGCTGCGTGGAACGATGCATCATGTAGCGCCGAACCTGCCCGGCATCCGATCAAACGCATGCCGGGTTGCCCGGCGCTACAGAGGACTGCATGCCGGCATGAACGGTTTGATCACGGCCCGCGCCTTCGCGCCGGGCAGCGTCGGCAACATCGGGGTCGGCTTCGACCTGCTTGGGCACACCATCGACGGCGTGCGCGATGTCGCAGTCGTGCGGCGCATCGACGAACCGACCGTGCGCATCCGTGCGATCCGTGGCGAGGGTACCGGCGCGGACTCGCTGCCGCTGGACGCCGCACGCAACACCGCGGGGCAGGCGCTGATCGCGCTGTGCGCCCACCTCGGTCTCGCGCATGGCTTCGAGCTGGAGCTGGAGAAAGGCATTCCGCTCGGTTCCGGGCTCGGTGGCTCCGCGGCGTCCTGCGTGGCGGCGCTGGTGGCGGCGAACGCATTGCTCGACGCGCCGCTTTCGCGCGAAGCGCTGTATCCGTTCGCGCTCGATGGCGAATCGGTGTCCAGTGGCAGCCGCCAGGGCGACAACATCGCGCCGATGCTGCTCGGTGGCGTGGTACTCGCCACCGCCGCGCGGATGATTCCACTCGTCGTGCCCACATGGCTGCATGCGGTCGTCGTGCACCCGGACCAGGTGCTGGAAACGCGGCGTGCGCGGGCGGTCCTGGCCGATGCGTATCCGTTGCCGCTGGTGGTCGAGCACAGCGCGCACCTGGCGCTGTTCCTGACCGGTCTGCAGCGCGGCGATGCCGGCATGATCCGCGACGGCCTGCACGACGTGCTGGTCGAACCGCGGCGCGCGCCGTTGATCCCGGGGTTCGCACGGGTCAAGTCGGCGGCACTGGATCACGCCGCACTTGGCGCCAGCATTTCCGGTGGCGGGCCGAGTGTGTTCGCGTGGTTTGCATCGAAATCCGAAGCCGAAGCCGCTGCGCCGGCGATGCGCGGCGCATTTGCCGCGGCCGGCTTCGATTCACGCAGCTATGTGACGCCGGTGGCGGGACCGCGGGCGGAAGTGCTCGAGCCGTGACGCCACACGCAAGGAACCGCGGCATTCACCCCGGCAAATCGAACAACAGCACATCGGCCACATCCGGCGCGCGCCCCGCCAAATCGAGCAGGCGCGCCTCGTCGACGAATCCCAGTGCATCGCCCGCCGCCAGCGTGCGCCCGTCGACGTCGATCGCGCCCTGCGCAACGTGCAGCCAGTAACGCCGCGACGGGTCGAGCGTGGTCGATACCGATTCGCCCTCGCCCAGTTGCACTCCGCGCAGCCACGCCTGCTGCCGGATCGCGATGCTGCCGTCGCCGCCATCGGGTGACGCGAGCGTCGCCCAGCGTCCGCGGCGCGCGCCGGGATCGAATGCCTGCTGTGCATACGCCGGCGGCGCATTGACGCGGTCGGGCTGGATCCAGATCTGCAGGAAGTGCGCCGGTTCGGTGTTGGATGCATTGAACTCGCTGTGCTCGACGCCGTGGCCCGCGCTCATCCACTGCAGCTCGCCGGGTTTGAGCACGCCGCCGCCACCGCTGCTGTCCTTGTGCGCGAGCGCGCCGGCCAGCACGTAGCTGAGGATTTCCATGTTGGCGTGGCCGTGGGTCGGGAAGCCGGCGCCGGCCGCGACCCGGTCCTCGTTGATCACCCGCAGCGGGCCGAAGCCCATCCACTGCGGGTCGTAGTACTGGCCGAACGAGAAGGTATGCCGGCTGTCGAGCCAGCCGGCATGGACGACGCCGCGCGCGGCGGAAGGGCGTTCGATGACCACGGCTACTCCGCTATTTCGTCGCCGCGGCAGCCGCGGCGGATGCTTCCGGCTTCGGCACCATCGCCTCGCTGGTGATGGCGATCACGATGTCGTCGCTGACGTTCGGTACGTACTTGCTGATGCCGAAATCGCTGCGCTTGAGCGTGGTCCTGGCATCGAAGCCGGCCGCGGCGCGGCCTGCCATCGGGTGTTCGCCGATCCTGTTGATGGTCACGTCGAGCACCGCCGGCCTGCTGACGCCGTGGATGGTGAGCTCACCGCTGACCTTCAGGCTGTCGGCATCGACGCGCTCGACCTTGCGACTCTTGAAGGTGGCGACCGGGAACCGCGCGGCATCGAAGAAATCCGGGCTCTGCAAATGTTCGTCCAGGGCGCCGACGCCGGTGTCGATGCTCGCGATCGGGATGGTGACGTCGATCGACGAACGGGTCGGATCGACCGGATCGAACTGGAAGTTGCCCTCGACCTTGTCAAAGCGGCCGGTGATGTTGCTGAAGCCGAAATGGTTCCAGCTGAATTCGACCTGGGTATGGCCGGGATCGAGGTCATACCTGGCCGGCTCGGCGTGGGCGACGCCAATCGCGAGCAGCAGTGCGGCAACGAGGGAAGTGGTGCGAAACATGGAGGATCTCCGTGGGGGATTGTCGGGAAAAGTTGGCGCGCAGGCGTGCGCAGATGTCATTCGATGCGGCAGGCTTCGTCGAAGCCCAATCGTGGCGAGCGCGCGAAAATGCTGGCGCGGTCGCCGATGCCGAGATTGATCAGGAAGTTGGAGCGGATCCGCGTGCCGGCGAAGAAGGCGGCGTCGACCTTGGCATTGTCGAAACCGGACATCGGCCCACAGTCCAGGCCCAGCGCGCGCGCCGCGAGCAGCAGGTACGCGCCCTGGAGGCTGCCGTTTCGCAATGCGATCGTGGTGAGCTCGGCTTCGGTCTTGGAGTCGAACCACGATTTCGCATCGGTATGCGGGAACAGCACCGGCGATTTCTCGTAGAACGCCAGGTCGTAGGCGACGATCACCACGACCGGCGCGGCCATCGTCTTCTTATAGTTGCCTTCGTCGAGCGCGGGCCCGAGTTTCGCCTTGGCTGCGTCCGACTTCACGAACACGAACCGCGCCGGGCAGGTGTTGGCGGTGGTCGGCCCGAACTTCACCAGGTCGTACAGCCGGTGCAGGGTGTCGTCGCTGACCTCGCCGCTGAAGGCGTTGTAGGTGCGGGCCTGCAGGAACAACTGGTCGAGTGCGGATGGCTCGATCGATGCATGGTCGGAGACGGGAAACACGGCGTCGGTCATCTGGAAATCCGGTATGGGGCGGCAGCTGGAGATGTCGGGATACTGCGGCGCTGCGGCGAAGCGCGCAGTGTAGAGTGTCGCGCGACGCGCAACAGCCAGCGCTTCCGGAACGGATTGGTCGCAAGCATGGAACGACACGCCCCCGCGCCGCCCGCAGCAGACGCCGTCTGGGCGCTGAGCGACGGCCATGCCGGCAACGTGCGCCAGGCCGTCGCGCTGGCGTCGGCACTTGCCGACGAAGCGCACGTCGAGCAGATCGTATTGCGACCATCACTGGCTGCCCGCGCGTTCGCGCCGCGTCGTTATCCGTTGCTGGCGCGACCATTCGATCGCGATGTCGCGATGGGTCCGGCGCCCAGGATCGCCATCGGCTGTGGCCGCCAGGCCGCGCTGGCGACACGCCTGCTCCGCGAACGCGGCAGCCGTGCGGTGCAGATCCTGGATCCACGGATCGAGCCCGCGCATTGGGACCTGGTCATCGCACCGCAACACGATTGCCTGCGCGGCGCCAACGTGATCCAGACGCTCGGCAGCCTGCATCCAGTCGACGATGCCTGGCTGGCGGATGCACGCACCCGGTTCGCTGCGTTCGCCGCGTTGCCGCAGCCGCGCACGGCGGTGCTGCTGGGCGGTTCCAGCCGGCACGTACGTTTCGATCGGAAGGCATTCGATCGGCTGGCGGCGAATCTCGAAGCGGCTCGCGCGCGTGACGGCGGCAGCGTGCTCGTCACCGCCTCGCGGCGCACCCCGCGGGAACTGCGCGAAGCCCTGGGCCGGCGTTTTGCCGAGACGCCGGGACTGGCCTGGCTCGGCGAAGAGGATGGTCCGAATCCGTATGCCGGCCTGCTGGCATGGGCCGATCGCATCGTGTGTTCGCCAGACTCGGTCAACATGGTGTCGGAAGCGTGTGCGACGCGCGTGCCTGTGTTCGTGTTCGACCCGCAGCGTGCGCATGGCCGCGTGCGCATGTTCCTCGACAGCCTGCTGCAGCGTGGTCGCATCCGCGCGATGGATGCCATGCTGGCGTCGTTCGAGGTCGAGCCGTTGCGCGAGACCGCGCGGGTGGCGGAGGAAGTCCGCGCGCGGCTCGCGCCGTAGTTTCGTCTAGCCGGAAAACATCAACCCGACGCTGTGTGTCGCCGCCCGGATCGCGGCGCGCGCAGCGGCGATCGCAGCGGTCTCGACCACGATCCGCGGACGCCGGTCGAGGGTGCAGTGCAGGCCGGCGTCGAGCAGGGTGGCGTGCGCGACGCGCAGGTCGGCACAGGCCGCGGCGTGGAGGGCGCCAGCGGCGCAAGCGGCGTCCAGCAGGTCCGGAGTGCCGCGCGCGCCCAGCAGCGCAGGACTGGCGTACGCGTCGCGCAGCACCAGGTACTGCAGCAGGAACTCGAGGTCGACCAGCCCGCCTTCGCCCTGCTTGAGGTCGAAGCGGTGCGCGTCGGAGCGATCAAGCTCCGCGCGCATCTTCGCGCGCATCGAACGCACGTCGTTGCGCAATGCCTCGTCATCGCGCGGCCGCGCCAGCGTTGCGTTGCGGACCTGTTCGAAGGCGTCGTGCAGGACCGCATCACCGGCGACGCCGCGCGCGCGCACCAGTGCCTGGTGTTCCCAGGTCCACGCGCGCTCGCGCTGGTAATCGGCGAAGCTCGCCAGGGTCGACACCAACAGGCCCTTGGCCCCATCCGGGCGCAGGCGCACATCGATATCGTACAAACGGCCGGCAGCGGTGACGGTGCCGAGCAGCGCCACGATTTTCTGCGCGAATCGTGCGAACCAGCGGGTGGCTTCCAGCGGTCGCGCGCCATCGGAATGCGCATCGCTGGCGGCGTCGTACAGGAACACGACGTCGAGATCCGACCCGAAGCCCAGTTCCTCGCCGCCGAGGCTGCCGTAGCCGATCACCGCAAAGCGTGCCTCCGCGATCGCCCCGTGCGCCGGCGCCATCTCGCGCTGGGCAAGCTGCAGCACCACGGTCAGGACCGCATCGGCCAGCCACGCCAGCTGCCGCGCGCTGTCATCCGCAGCCTGGCGCCGGTCGAGCGTGGCCAATGCGATGCGGAAGCTCAGCGCCTGCCGGGTTTCGTTCAAGGCATGCAGCGCGGCTTCGGTGTCGTCGGGCGCGAGCGCGCCGTTGCAGGCGGCGATCATCGCGTCGCGCCCGGGCAACGGACCGGCAACGCGTACGTCGAGCAGTTCGTCCAGCAGCAACGGATGCGCCGCGAGCCGCTCACCCAGCAACGCACTGCGCGCCAATACATCCACCAGCCGCTGCAGCGCCGCCGGCTGTTCGTCGAGCAAGGCCAGGTAGCTGGCACGGCGCAGGATGTTGTGCAGCAATGGCAGCAATCTTCGCAGGGCGGCATCGGGCTGCGGCGACGACGCCGCGCAGGTGAGCAATGCCGGCAACACCCGGTCCAGCCGCGCGCGCGCGGCATCGGACAGCGCACGCAACGCCGGGGCGCGGGCGAAGTCGCGCAGGCTGGCATCGGCGCTGGCGGGATCGGCGAAGCCGGCGTCGGCCAGCGACGTCGCGTCGCCGTCGTCGGGCAGAGCGCGCCAGTAGCCGGCGAACGCATCGGGTTCGGCGTGGCGGCGACGCGGCGCGAGCAGCGCTTCGAATTCAGTGGCGACGCGCGCGCGCTGCACATCCAGCGCGTCGCGCAAGACCGACCAGTCGTCGTAACCCAGTGCGTGCGCGATCCGCGCGCGATCCAACGGGTCCTCGGGCAATGCATGCGTCTGCGCGTCGCGCAGCATCTGCAGGCGATTTTCCAGCCGCCTCAGGAAACGATAGGCCTCGCGCATCGCCGCGCCGGTCGCCGCCGTGATGTGGCCGGCATCGACCAGTTTCGCCAGCGCCGGCAACAGCCGTCGTTCGCGCAGTTCCGGCTCGCGGCCACCACGGATCAGCTGCAGGGCCTGCACGAGGAATTCGATTTCGCGGATGCCGCCGGGGCCGCGCTTGATGTCGTCGGCGAGCTCCTTGCGCGCGACTTCCGCGGCGATCGCCGCCTTCATCTCGCGCAGTCCGTCCAGCGCGCCGTAATCGAGGTAGCGCCGGTACACGAACGGACGCAGTGTCGCCAGGAAGCGTTCGCCTGCCTCGATATCGCCCGCGACGGTTCGCGCCTTCTGCCAGGCATAGCGTTCCCAGTCACGACCTTCGCGCTGGAAGTACTGCTCCATCGCCGCGAACGACCACGCCACCCGCCCGGCGTTGCCGAATGGCCGCAGGCGCAGGTCGACGCGATGGCAGAACCCCTCCGCGGTGACTTCATCCAGCAGCTTCGCCAGTTGCTGGCCAAGCCTTGCGAAATAGTCCTCGGCCGCGAGCGGACGGGGGCCATCGCTGTCCGACGACAGGCCGCCGGCATGTTCGTAGCCGTACACGAGATCGACATCGGAGGAGAAATTCAGCTCGCCGCCGCCGAGCTTGCCCAGCCCGAACACCACCAGCCGCTGGACCTTGCCCTCGGCGTCGCGCAACACGCCGTGGCGGCTCGCGAACTCATCTTCCAGCGCCGCCAGGGCGATTCGCAGGCATTGCTCGGCCAGTGCGGTCGTGCCGGCAAGGGTGGCATCCACGTCATCGAGGCCGAGCACGTCGCGCCAGACCAGGCGGGTCGACTCCGCGCTGCGATAACGGCGCAGCAACGTCTGCCATTCACTGCGATTGTCCGCGGACAGGATCGGCGAAGGACGCGTGTCGGCGCTGCCATGCAGCAACGCTGGCAGAAGGTCGGGTTGTCGCGTCAACGTGGCGATGGCGAAATCGCTGGCGATGGCCAATGCATTCAATTGCACCTGGGTCGCCGGGTTTCCAAGCCATGGCGCGGTCTGCGGCAATGCCTGCAGCCGTTGCAGCAAGCGCAAGGAGCAGGCCTCGGGCGACGAATCATCCATGACCCGATTCTGGCACGCCGTTTACCGTGGCAAAAAAACGGGCGGCTTACGCCGCCCGTTTGACCTGTTTCCTTTCGAACGCGATCAGTTGGACGCAGCGTCTGCGTCCACCATGCCCGCACCGAAATACTGACGGCTGCCGATGGCCTGGGCGTGGTCCTTCAACCAGGAACGCACGGTCCCAGGCGTCCACGTGGGATGGATGCTGCGGACGTAGGCGGCAACTGCGCTGACATGCGGCGTCGCCATCGACGTCCCGGCCATCAGCAGGTAGGTCACCCCGCCGGTGGCGCTGATGCCGTCGTTGGCGATCAGGTACTGGCCGATGCACGTCGTCGGATCCGGGCCGCAGTCACCACCCGGCGCGGCGATATCCACCGACGATCCGTAGTTGGAATAGGAAGCAAGCACGTCGGAACCCGATGCCGCCGAAACCGCGCCCGAGACCACCTGCAGGTGGTTGGTACCGGTGGCCGAAGTGCTCATTACCGTCGACAGGTCGGAAGGCACGTGCGCGAGCTTGCCATTGAGGTCATACGCAGAGTTGCCGGACGACGCGATCAGCAACGCGCCATTGCGGTTGGCCCACTTCGCAACGCGGTCCCACGCCAGCCACGAGGCATTGCTGCCCTTGTCGTTGCGCAGCACGTGACTTCCCAGGCTCATGCTGATCACCGGATAGCCGGCCTGCGTGGCGAGGATGATTGCGTTGAAGACCGGACCATCAAATGCGCCAACCGTGTCGACCAGCCCGTCCACCGGATCGGTATAGCGGTAGCGGTCAAACACCTTGTAGGCGCCGATTTTGGCATCGGGCGCCACGCCGACCATGAGGCCGCCGCCAAACTTCGCGGCAATGGTGCCCGCCACGTGGGTGCCATGCGATTCATAACTCGGCGCCACTGCGGTACAGCCATCGGCCAGCGACCAGTCCGGGTGCGCGTCGAGGTCGATCAGGCTCGCATAGACCGGATAGCCGGCGGTGTGGTTGGGTCCACCGGCGGTGCTGCAGTAGCCGGTCGCCACGGAATTGTCGACCTGGCCGACGAGATCCGGATGGCTATCCATCACCCCGACGTCGAGCACCGCGACGCGCGGCTGCGTCGCCGCGACGGGCAGGCGGGCCCAGACCGTGGGTGCGCCGATGCGGCGCATGTCCCATTGGTAGGCCTTGTAGAGGCCATCGGCAGCGGTGGGCGCAGCCTCGGCAGCGGCGATGTCCGCGTCCGACATTGGGATCGACACCGTATCCGGCCGCTTGAAGAAGTGCTCGCTGCCGACCGACAGCACCTTGGTGTCTTTTGCGATGCGCTTGGCGAACGTGGCGTCGCCCGATACGGTGACCACGCCAATCTGTTGGAACGAGCGATTGACCTTGCCGCCGCTGTTGGCGATGCGGACAGCGGCGTCCGCCGGCAGCAGCTCCGACTTGAAGACCACGACATAACGGCCGCCGGCGTGTGCGGAAGGTGACGGCGCGCACGTTTCAGGGTCAGTCTAATGGGCGAATCAGAAAGCCATCTTGTGCACCGCACAACACGGCTGAACCCTTAAGGTAACCGAGAGACAGCAAATAAAAAGCCCGCCCCGGACGAACCGGTTGCGGGCTGCTCCCTCCCCCACGTCGGGATGCAACCCAATCGTGAAGGAAGCGTTATCGACAGTGCACGCTGCACTGCAAAATAGAACTTGCGGGTTCAGCAAAACCCGGCCGCCGGTGACGCAACCTCAACCCGGGCGCGGCCCGCGTCCAAGGTCACGCAGGATCTCCCGCGCTGCGTTACGCCCCGGCAGGCCGGTGACGCCGCCACCGGGATGGGTACCGGAACCGCAGAGATAGAGGTTCGACAGCGCGCCGCGGTAGTTGCCCTGGCCCAGCAGCGGGCGGGCGTTGAACAACTGGTCCAGGCCGAGCGAGCCGTGGAAGATGTCGCCGCCAACCAGGCCGTATTCGCGTTCCAGGTCGAGCGGCGACAGCGCCTTGTAGCCGATCACGCTGCGCCTGAAGTTCGGCGCGTAGGCATCGACGGTGTCGATCATCAACTGCGCGACGGTGTCGCGATGCGCGTCCCAGCCGTCATCCACCGTGCCGTTGCCGACTTCCGGGTGCACGTGCTGGCAGAACAGGCTGGCGACGTGCTGGCCCTGCGGCGCGAGTGTGTCGTCGAGCGTCGAGGAGATCACCAGTTCGACGATCGGCGCGCGCGACCAGCCGGCGTTGTACTGCTTGGACTTCGCGTCGAAGTACGCCTGTTCGAAGTACTGCAGGGAAGGACCGATCAGGATGCCGCTCTGGTGGTGCGGCTGCTGCTGCGTACCCGGAGCCGCGGTGAAGTCCGGCAGTTCGGACAGTGCGACGTTCATGCGGAAGGTGCCGGAGCCGCAGCGGTAGCGATCCATGCGTTCGGCGACATCTTCGTCGAGATGTTCGCGCGCGATCAGTTTCTGGTACAGCAGTTTCGGGTTGAGGTTGGAGACGATCGTCTTCGCGTGCAGTTCGCGGCCGTCCTGCAGGCGCACGCCGACAGTGCGGCCCGGCTTTCCATCGCCATGCTCGACCAGCACCTGCTCCACGCCAGCACCGGTCTCGACGACCACGCCGCGCGCCGCGCATTCCTTCGCGATCGCCTGCGTGATCGCGCCCATGCCGCCGATCGCGTGGCCCCAGACCCCGGACTTGCCGTTGACCTCGCCGAACACGTGGTGCAGCAGCACGTAGGCGCTGCCGGGCGTGTACGGACTGGCGAAATTGCCGACCACGGAATCCCAGCCGAGCACCGCCTTGAGCGGCGCGGATTCGAAATACGAGTCGAGCAGTTCACCGGCGGACTTGGTGAACAGATCGAGCAGGTCGCGACGGCCGCGCATGTCGAGGTGTTTCAGGCGCTTGGCGACATCGAACGACGCCAGCCAGTCGGCGAGCACGAACCGGTCGGACACGTTCGGCGGCGTGCGCACCATGAGTTCGCGCAGCACGTGCACGACGCGATCGAGCATCGCGTAGTAATCGGGCAGGCGTTCGGCGTCGCGCCGGCTCCACCTGGCGACCTCGGCCTGGGTCTGTTCACCACCGAGGCGGAACGCGCGGCCATCGGGCAGCGGCAGGAAGTTCGCGTAGGGACGCTCG
>Ga0310810_10008134_pt1 | contig 12043 bp, 13 predicted proteins | sample NCmetagenome_FD_207641 | JGI IMG/M metagenome (GOLD analysis project Ga0310810, IMG submission 207641) | Soil microbial communities from experimental microcosm in Duke University, North Carolina, United States - NC | ecosystem: Engineered > Artificial ecosystem > Soil microcosm > Unclassified ...
AGGTCGTGGGCAATATTGTTTCTGAGTGGACGCAGATTATAGGACTGGTGCTGCTCACCAAGAAGCTGGTGGAAGTCGGGTCAAAAGAAAGCAAGGATGCCGAATGAATTGCTCGACAACCTGATCACTGAGGCCATCCTCAGGACTTACAAGCGTGCGGCCATACGGCCATCCAATCCCATTCCCACATTTTCCGATCTACGGGATGAACTGGCTCAGTGGCGCGATGAAGACAAGAACGAACGAGTCATGGACGAGGCGCACCTTGCCGCTATCAAACTGCGCAGTTGGACCGGAGACAAGGGTGTGTACGCCAAACTGTTTTGACCGCCCGAACACAATCTCGCTCGATAACCCTTGGCTGTTTTTCAACGTGGAGCAGTTGAGTGACGACCCTCGGCTTGAAACCGCGATGAGCCTGCTCATCGCGCATGCCACAGCGCGGCGGGCATCAGGCAAGGACGCGCGCCGAAGCATTACCGTGCTCGATGAGTGCTGGTTTCTGCTCGATTCGCCAGTCCTCGCCCCTGAGGTCGTTCAACTATTTCGCACGGCCAGGAAGCGCAATGCAAATGTTTGGGGCATCGGCCAGACCACCGAGAACTTTGTGGGCACGGAATCAAAGCCCCGCGTACACGGCGCAGGGATCGTCAAGAATACGACAACCAAGATTATCGGCCAGCAGCCCGGGGACACCCGAACCAGCCATCTAAAGCGACTCACCAAGCTGTTCCTTCACGTGCAAGGAACTGTGCTTGCGCGCCTGCCAGCTTTCTCCCGTTCTGCCGCGCTACCCCGTAGATCTCCTGCAGATGCCCTTATATCTCCCGCGTCGTCATCCCCCGCGAGTACAACGACAGAATCTTGTCGTCGAATCCTGCGAAACGCCGCGCGTGCAGCACGATCTGCGGCTGGAAGCTCCCGTTGCGGTCCCGCGGCACCTCGATCTCAGCTTCTCCGAAGTCACCCTCCAGCTTCTTCCGGCTGGTGCCATTCCGCGAATTTCCGCTGCCCCGGCCCGCCGGATCGCGTTTCTCATACCCTAAGTGGTGCGGCAGCTGTGAAGCCAATGGTTCTCTGAGGCTTGGCAGCTACAAGATCGTCTCAGCCAGTTAGAGTGAAACCCCCGGCTTGCATCTCGCTGCACCCAATCATTTTCCACTCAGTTTTGCAGATTCACTGACCTTGTTTGCAATCTTGTGGCAGTTTTGTGCCTTCTCATTTTTGCAACGCCGATCAATCACAATCAAGAGTGACCACAACCACATAACTACTTAGAACTACTAGGCATGCTTCTGCGAAGCCCTTACCGATAACCTCCCAGGGTTAACCCGCATGAAAAGCAATGTGGATACTTTAGTGCAATTGATTGCACAAACTCTCAAACATGCCCCTATATGTGGTTGGTTCTACTAGAGTGTCTTTGGCAATCATCGTGCGCTAAGGCAAGCGGGATGTTCAAAGTAAGTGGATACCTTTCGAGAAAGCATAAATATAAGGGGAGACTTAGAAATGACCTTCACACAGTTCGTTAAGAATCTACACCGTGAAGAATCTGGTCAGGACCTGCTTGAGTACGCGCTGGTTCTGGCTGCGGTTCTGACGGCAGTTGTTGCAGGCTCAGCCAGCCTGGCAACCGACATCAGCACCGCGCTGACTACCATCAACACCAAAATCCAAACCGCGATCGCTAGTTAGGCGTAACTGGCGCCGGGCGGCACCGGCTTGCATGGCGCCATTTGCTTCAACCTGGCGGTGGCCGCTCCGTCGTTGGCAGCTTCACAGGATTGCTGTCTCCGCAGATCGGCTATCGAGGCTCAAACACATTCCGACCGCAGGCGGTATGCTGCGGTTTCAACTCTTTACCATCATGAATCTGGCCCAACTCATTCCGGTTCTGGCATCCGCGGTGGCAGTGACTGCCGCCCTCACTGACGTTCGTGAGCGGCGAATTCCAAACCGGCTCACCTATCCCGCCATGGTTGCGGGTCTTGCATTGCAGGCCGCGGTGCACGGCTGGCGTGGGCTGCTTCTGGGTCTGGGCGGGGCTCTTCTGTTCGGCGGTCTTTTTCTGATCTTTCACCTTGTCCGCGCCATGGGTGCGGGCGACGTGAAACTGGCGGCGGCACTGGGCTGCATCATCGGCCCGGCGGGTTCCTGGCAGGTTATGTTTGCCACCGCCGTCGCCGGAGGCGCATTGGCCATACTGGTCATGGTTTTCACCGGCCGTGTGTTAAAGACGCTGCGCAGCACGCTGGCTGTAGTCGGCTTTCACGCAGTCCACGGACTGCGCACGCATCCTGAAGTCAATCTGGATAACCCCGCCGCGGTACGCCTGCCTTACGGGCTGGCGTTTGCCGCAGGCACCCTGTACTGGGCATTTTTGATGCCCATGTGGAGATAAGTTATGGGAACACGACGGCTTGGTTTTGCTTTATTTGCTGCTTTGATTATTTCAATCGCCATCACCTCAATCTTTTACATTCGCGTCACGCGCGCCCAGTCTTCTGCCACGCCATCCACGAGGCGTGTGATTGCGGCCGCAGTCGCCGTGCAGCCCGGTATTCCGCTCACCGCGGAAAACCTGACAGAGATCAACTGGCCGGTCAACGTGCCGCTGGAAGGATTGATCGACAAGAAAGAAGATGCCATCGGCCGCGTGCCGATTTATGCGCTGGAGGCAAAAGAGCCATTGCAGAAACGCGGCCTCGCATCCAACGGTAGCTTCGGCCTTTCCGCCAAGATTCCTGACGGCATGCGCGCCACCTCCGTGAAGACCAATGAAGTAATGAACATTGCCGGCTTCATCTTTCCCGGTTCGCACGTGGATGTGCTGGTCACGCTGCGCGGCGAAAACAACGCCTCTACCACAACGCACACCGTGCTGCAGAACGTCCAGGTATTGGCGACGGGAACCAAGACCGATCCCGATCCCAATGGCAAGCCGGAAAATGTGAGCGTAGTTACCCTGCTGGTCACGCCGGAGGAATCAGAGAAGCTGGCGCTGGCACAAAGCCAGGCGACGCAAAACCAGGGAAGCATTCACTTCGTTCTGCGCAATGGCGGTGACGCTGCCAGGCCAGACACAGCTCCCATCGATATGGCCGAGTTGGCCGGAATACCCAAGAAGGTTCCGCAGCCGAAGGCGCACACTAAGCAGGCGGCTGCGACAATCGCGCCTGCGGCTTACACGGTGGAGACGGTCTCTGGCGGCAAGGTCACGGTTGCCAAGTTTCCCGCAAACGATTGAACAGGTTCCTGGTGGCTAAAGGACGAGGAGGCATTCTGAAATTCGAAGGAACAAAACGATTATTCATCATTCTTGGCGGCATCATTATTATAGTCGCTGGTTTTTGCCCGCTCGCGATGGCCCAGGGCGCTGTTCCTCCCAGCACCCAGCAGCCCGCCACGGCGGAGCAGCAATCCTCGCCCCCGCCGCAACAAGCGGCCCCGGCTGACAACTTCGCCGGCAATCAGGTCCTGCATATCCTGGTGGGCCACTCGGTTGTTATCCGGACTGACGCCCGGTTGAAGCGGGTGCTGGTCGGCAACCCGGCAGTCATTACCACCTCTACCACAGCTCCCAATGAATTGGTTGTGACAGCAATTGCATCCGGCAGCAGCAGCGTAGTGCTCTGGCAGGAAGACAATAAATCGCGCATTCTTGAAGTCTTTGGCGATGTGGACGTTTCCTTGCTGCGTGAAGCGGTTGCTCGCGGTTTTCCCCACGAGCAGATCCAGGTGGAAGCCGAGGAAAACAGGATCGTCTTGACCGGAACTGCAACCGCAGTCCCCGTGGCCGACCAGATCGCCAAAATGGCCGTACCTTTTTCCAAAGAGATCGTTAACTCGATTCGCATTGCGGTACCGGGCCGGCAAAAGCAGATATTGCTGAAAGTCAAGTTCGCCCAGGTAGACCGTGGAAAACTGACCGCCTTTGGCATCAACCTATTCAGTCTGGGAGGGGCCAACACGATTGGCAACACTTCCACGCAACAGTTCGGCAACACCGGTCTTGGCGACCAATCCAAACTTACGGGGCGTCCGTTGGGCGGGCCGCTGGCCGGTGGCCAGGCTACAGAAACGATTTCCGACCTTTTGAATATTTTTCTCTTCCGCCCCGATATCAACTTTGGCGCAGTGATTAAGGACTTGCAGCAGAGGAATGTGCTGCAAATTCTGGCGGAACCGAACCTGCTGGCCGCTAACGGCGAACCGGCAAGGTTCCTGGCCGGCGGTGAACTGCCGTACCCGGTGGTTTCCGGCGTGGCCGGCGCCAATACCGTATCTGTGCAGTTTAAGCCGTTCGGGGTAAAGCTGGAGTTCACGGGAGTCATCGAAGATGACAACAGCACGATCCGGTTAAAAGTTTTCCCGGAGGTCAGCTCGCTTGATTTTGGCAATGCAGTAACCATCAATGGCTTTGTGTTGCCGGCGATCGCTACGCGCCATGCCGAAACCGTGGTCGAGCTGCGCGACGGGCAGAGCTTCGGGATCGCCGGATTGCTGGACCAGCGGACCATTTCCCAGTACTCCAAGGTGGCGGGCATCGGTGATATTCCGATATTGGGACTGCTGTTCCGCTCCAAGTCCATCAACAAAACCAACTCCGAGCTGGTGGTGATCGTTACTCCTTCAATTGTCGATCCGGCTGCAGGGCCGGTTGAACCGCCGCAGCTGCCCAAGGAGCCGTCGACGCCGCTGGATCCAAAACATTTCGATTCCAAGATTCCTTCAGGTGGTAACAGGTAATGGCTACACCAGTAAATCTAGCTTCAGCAGTGAATACAGCAAGTCTTGCGGTAAGCACAGTAGGACTTGACGCAATGTCCTATCGCACTCTAGCCAACTTTATGCTCGCGGTGCCCGGAGCGGTGATGGCAGCGAGCGTTGAAGGTTATTCCGGGGCGGAGCGCGAAGTTGGCCGTGCCGGCGATAAGGCGCGGACCCGCGTCTGCTTCATTGACTATGATCGCAACAATGAGCAGGCTGTGTGGATTACGGAGCATCTGCGGAACAACTATCCGGACGTGCATGTGTTTGCCGTATCGGCGAATACAGAGCCTGAACGGATCATTGCCGCCATGCGCGTGGGCTGCATTGAGTACCTGCTGAAGCCGATCCAGAATGATCGTGTCCTGGACGGGCTGGCGCGGGTGGAAGCCAAGCAGAAGGAAAGAACTCGCTCGAAAGTGCATGGCAAGATCGTTACTCTGATCGGCGCCAAGGGCGGGACCGGCGTCACGTCGCTGGCGCTGCACCTGGCTCTTGAACTCACCGGGCGCAACCAGCGCAAATGCCTGCTGGTAGATCAACACTCCGCCCTGGGTGATGCATCGCTTTACCTCGGCACCGGCCGGCATCAATACAGCTTTTATGAGCTGGCCAACAACACTGACCGGTTGGACCAGGAGCTGCTTAAGGGCTTCCTCTTACGGCACGCTTCCGGGCTGCACCTCTTGGATTCGCCAGAAACCGTGGACGTTGTGCACAAGGCTTCGCCTTCCGCGGTGGAGCATACGCTGTCATTTCTGGGGGAAACTTATCAGTTCGTGGTGGTGGATTGTCCTCCGGGCCTGAGCGATGTGACCCTGGCCTGTATTTCGCAGTCCGACCAGGTTGCAATCGTGCTGACCGCGGAACTTCCATCCATTCGCAACGCCGTGCGTTACATCGAGCACATTGAAAGACTCGGGTACAACCCCAACAAAATCCAGATCGTGCTGAACCGGCACTCCAAGCGGGGACCGCTGGCCGACGATCGGATTGAGAAGGCCCTGGGGCGGAAGATTTCCGTGCGCGTGCCCAATAGCTACAACGAAGTCATCAAGGCAATCAACGCCGGTGCGCCGATCCCTTCCGGTAAATCCGACTTTGGTGAGGCAATTCAGGTTTGGGCCCAGAACCTTGCCCGCAACAGCGATGACAAGGCCATGGCCCAGTCTCAGCCCGGCGGCTTGATGTCTCTGTTCAGCAAGTAGTTTGGGAGTAAAAATGGCATTTGGATTCGCAACCACTTCAGCTCCACCGGCGCCTTCCAACGGTGCGTCCGGCAGGTCCTATCAGGAGCTGAAAACAACTCTTCACCGCGAGCTGCTGAATAAGATCGACCTGGAGAGGCTCACGTCGCTTCAGGACGCGTACGCGCGCACCCAGGTGCAGAACGTTATTTATGACCTGATCGGCGTTACCAACTTCCCTCTGAGTGGATCTGAAAGAGAGCGCATTTGCCGGGAGGTGTTGCAGGAAGTTTTCGGCCTGGGGCCGCTGGAGCCCTTGCTGCAGGACCAGACGATTACAGACATTCTGGTGAACACGCACCGGCAGGTTTACGTCGAACGCGGCGGAATGCTGGAGTTGACCAACGTTGTATTTAAGGACGCGGCGCACCTGCGCCACATCATCGACAAAATTGTCTCCAACGTGGGCCGGCGCGTAGATGAGTCATCACCCATGTGCGACGCGCGGCTGGAAGACGGATCGCGCGTCAACGTGGTGATTCCGCCACTCTCGATCGATGGGCCTATCATGTCAATCCGACGCTTTGGCCGCGTGCCTATTGGGATTGAGCAGCTGCTCTCCTACCGCACCATCACGCCGGACATGCTGGAACTGCTGCAGGCAGCGGTGCGGGCGCGGCTAAACATTGTGATATCCGGCGGTACCGGCAGCGGCAAAACCACGCTGCTGAATGCGCTTTCCAGTTTCATCTCTGATCGTGAACGCATCGTGAGCATTGAAGACTCTGCCGAGTTGCAAATGCAGCAACCGCATGTGGTGAGGCTGGAGTGCCGTCCTCCCAACGTGGAAGGCAAGGGCGCGGTCCGGCAGCGTGAGCTTGTGATCAACGCGTTGCGCATGCGGCCTGACCGCATTGTGGTAGGCGAAGTGCGCGGCGGCGAGGCGCTCGACATGCTCCAGGCCATGAACACCGGCCACGACGGCTCTCTGACTACGATTCACGCCAATAACCCGCGCGACGCCATCGCCCGCCTGGAAACTATGTCATTGATGGCGGAAGTCAACCTGCCCGACAGGGCCATTCGCCAGCAGATCGCAGCGGCGGTCTCGGTGATTGTGCAGGTGGCCCGCCTGAGTGACGGCTCGCGCCGCGTCACGCAAATCTCTGAAGTTACCGGAGTCGGCGAAGACATGGTCATGCTTCAGGACATTTTCGTGTTTGACCGTCTCGGCATCGGTCCGAACAACCGCGTGCTGGGGCGTTTCCGCGCAACCGGGCAGCGGCCTTTATTTACGGAACGCTTAAAAGCCTCTGGGATCCAGCTTTCGCCTGACCTGTTTGAGCATGTTTGCGAGGTATAGCCGTGACGATTGTAAGCATATTTTTTATCGTTCTGATCGCAGCCTTCGCCGTGGTGGCGCTGATTATCGAGCCGTCAAAAACTGACAAGCTCATCCACTCCCGGCTGGTGTCGCTGGACCGCGCGGATTCCCCATCAGGCAGTGATGAGCCAAGCATCGTAAAAGAGGTCACTTTCAGCACGGTCCCTGCGTTTGACAAGTTCCTGCGGCACAACCGCCTGGCGGTTGGCCTGCATTTGCTGATTGAGCAATGCGACCTGAAATGGACTGTGGGGCAAGTCGTGATCATCACGCTGCTGCTCGTATGCGTGGGCGCAGCTCTCGGCAACTGGTGGATTGCGCCCGGACTCCTGGGTTGGCTTCCAGGGCTGGCGCTGGGAATTGTGCCGTATCTGTTGCTGCTGCAGAAACGCAAGCGGCGTTCACGGCGTTTCGCGGAACTGCTTCCGGAAGCGATTGATCTGATGTCGCGCGGCCTGCGCGCCGGCCAGGCGCTGCCTGCAACCATTGAAACCATTGCCAAGGAATGCGATGACCCGCTGCGCGCGGAGTTTCGCCGGGCAGCAGACGAGCAGAGCTTCGGCCTGCCATTCCGCGAGGCCATGCTCAACCTCAGCCGCCGCATGCCGGTCGCTGATCTCCAGTTCCTGGTGACCGCCATTCTGGTGCAGAAAGAAACGGGCGGCAACCTGGCGCAAATTCTCGATAAAACTTCGCATGTCCTGCGCGAGCGCATCCGGGTGATCGGCCAGATGCGGATTCGTACCGCACAGGGCCGCCTGACGGGAGGCGTGCTGATGGGGCTTCCCTTCGTCATTTTTATTGGCATGAATTTTTTAAATCCTGGCTACGGCAAGGCGCTGTTTGAAACGCCGCTGGGCCAGAAGATGGTGACTTACGCCGCGATCATGATGGTGATTGGAATATTGATGATACGCAAGATTGTAAATGTGAGGTTTTAGGAGGGCCTAATGCTTATTTTCTTAATATCGGCTGCCATTACGGTCTTTCTGCTTGTTATTGCCGTCTTAGTGATGTTGACCGGCAAAGATCCGGTAGAAGCCCGGCTCATGGAGGTTTCCGCATATACAGCGCCTGACGCCGGCACTCTGATCGCCGCCACTCCCAGCACGGGCCTGGCGCGAGCGGCCGCACAAATCACCAGCCTCTTCAAGCCATTTCGTGGACTCGTTTCCGGCTTTGACAAGGACCTCGCTTACAAGCTCACACTTGCCGGCTTTCGCAAGCCGGAGCATGTGGAAATATTCACCGCTGTGAAGCTTCTCTTGCCGGTGGTCGGAATCGTGGCAGGCACTTTCTTTGCCGACAACCTGGTAGCTGCGGTCCTGGTCGGCGCCGTCGCGGGGTTTTTTCTTCCTGACCTTGTTCTTTCGCACTTGGTGACTCGCCGTCAGACACATATCCGCATGGCCCTGCCGGATGCGCTCGACTTGCTGGTGATATGCATGGAAGCCGGACTTGGCATCGACCAGGCCATGGTGCGCGTGGGCGAGGAAATGGCGGTCACCGCGCCCAGCCTGGCGGAAGAGTTTCAGATTGTCAATCGCGAGCAACGCGCCGGCAAGCCGCGTTTGGATGCATGGCGCAGCATGGCAGAGCGCCTCGATATCGAATTCGTCCGCCAGTTTGTCACCATGCTGGTGCAGACTGAGCGTTTCGGCACACCCATTGCCCATGCACTCGGTGTTTTTGCGGACACGTTGCGCTCACGACGCATGCAGGCGGCCGAAGAGGTGGCGGCCAAGACTGGCGTGAAGCTTCTTTTTCCACTGGTGTTGTTCATCTTCCCCAGCATCTTTGTTGTGTCGCTGGGGCCCGCGATTATCAACCTGCAGAAGATGTTTCAGGACCTTGCCAAGTAGCCTTATGCGACTGCAAAACAAGACGGTGCGCGCGGTCAACACAACCAGGGGGACGGTCCTGGGGGAATGCATTCGTGTTGCCGATACCGGCTTGAGCAGGATTATCGGCCTGTTGGGCGAGCGCAAACTTTTACCCGGAGACGGACTGCTGATTGTGCCCTCGCAGGGAGTGCATACCTGGGGAATGATGTTCCCCATCGATATTGCGGTGCTCGATAGTGACTGGAATGTGCTGGCCATACGGCGTCGCATGCGCCAGTTCAGAATGACGCGGATTTTCTGGAAGGCGGCGGCAGTGCTGGAACTTCCTTCCGGCATCCTGGACTCCACCGCGACAGCAATCGGCGACGCTCTGACGTTTGATCGCGTGGAAACATCCACGCAATAAGGAAAAGTTATGTGGACGCGAAATTTGATTCGCCGGCAACGGCATGACGAGGGACAAAGCCTGTTGGAGACGGCAATCGCCATGCCTCTATTGCTGGGGATCGCCTTCAATCTCATCAATCTTGGTTACTTCTGGTTCGTGGTGCTGTCGCTGGCAGCGGCGCCGCGCCAAGGTGTGCAGTATTCCGCCCAAGGTGGCGCTTCTCTCACCACGGCATCGACGCCAAGCGCCACGGATGTGAGCATTCTTGTTTTTGACAACATGACCAATGCCGTGCACGGCGCCACTGCGTTGAATACTGGCGTGCGGGTTTGCATGGGTGTCGATCCAGCCACGGGCGCGGCCAAGTGCAGCAGTTTTGGCAAGACGTTTACGTTTTCTGCGGTCCCGGCGGACCCCGAAGCGCCGGTGTTTGCTTTGAACCGTGTGGATGTCGGATACACGGTGACTCCCGTTATTCCGGGAACGGCATTCAATGTTGTGCTGCCGGCAAACATGAACTTTCACCGCCAGGTCTCCATGAGGTCTTTGTACTGACTTATGGTCCTCTCACCACAAACACGATCACGAAAGCAACGCGGCCAAAGCCTGCTGGAAACCGCCATGATGATCGTGGTGATTTTCACTGTTGTGTTCTGGATCTTCGAACTGGGATGGCTGATGTATACGTATGCCGTAATGGCTGATGCCGCCAATGAAGGCGTGCGCTATGCCGTGGTTCATAGCGGCGGAGACGTCGCCGGAACCAAAGCGAAGGTTGCAACTTTCGCGCAGACCTCCCTTCACGATGTGCGAGGAATCTCCACGTCAGTGACTTTTCCTGACGGCAACGCCGCACCACCGCACCACGTGGTAGTGACTGTCACTTACACCTACGTTCCCTGGCTCAATCAGTTCATTACCACCCCAACCATGAAGACCTATGCGGAAGGGAGGATGATCGTCCCATGAAAATCAAACGCTATAACCGCTCCCGGCAGGCGTCCTCTCAGAGCGGCCAGACCCTGATCCCGATCGTGATCCTTATCGGTCTCTTTCTGCTGGCCATGTTGGGCGTTGCCGCCGACTACACGCAGGTTTGGGCGCACCGCCAGATGGCCCAGGGCGCAGCGGATGCCGCCTGTGAAGCAGCCGCCGCTGACCTTTACCTGAAAGCGACTGATCCCACCGCATCCGGCGCGGGCGGACTGCAAAGCTTCAGCTGGATCGGCGCTGACTTTGACTGCAGCGTAGGCACCAGTTCTCCGCCTTGCAGATACGCGTTACTCAATGGCTATGCGGGAGCCGACGTTAATGTTAGTTTTCCCAATGCCTTGCCCGGTGTGGCTCCGCTCCCCGCGTCGTTAGCCACTGCTAACCCCTACGTCGAGGTGACGATCACAGATCCTGTTTCCATGTCATTCACCAAAATGGTTGGAGCGGCCGCGACCGTGAGTATCAAGGCCAAGGCCGGCTGTGGCGTTGCGCCGGTAAACGTGCCGGTGCCCCTGGTGATATTGCATACGAATACGGCCGCGGCATTGTCAGTCAGCGGAAGCTCAAAGATCCACATCTTTGGCGGCCCGCAGCGATCGGTGCAAGTCGATTCCAAGAGCGCGACCGCGATCAACGTGGGAACAGTTGACCTTTCCCAGGGCGGCCCGGCAAACACTGGCTCCGACCTTGCTGTCTTTGGCGGACCTGCAACCCAGCCCGGAGGCGTCAATACCGGTACCACCGGTCATTACATTTCTCCAGCCGCTCCGTTTGGCGATCCATTCGCAACCATCGGCGCGCCTGCGACGCCGGGTACGCTCGGTAGCGCCAGACCGGTGCCGTTTGCCATGAATGGCTGCCCCGATCCCAATGGGTGTGTGGAGTTCACTCCCGGCAATTACACCGGCTGCAATAAAAGCAGCGCAATTAACCCGGGAGACCAGGGTTGCTTGTTGCTTCCCTACACAGGATCGAACCCGCATTTCAACATAGCGGCGCCACCGTGGGCGGCGGGTACGCCCTTTGCGGCGGGGACATTGATACAGCCGACAAACCCTCAACACAACTCCGGTGGATTTGTTTACATAGCGTTGAATTCCGGCACGTCCATCTCACCGGCATCATCTGGGCCGAACCCGTGGAACCAAACCGTGTGCACACGACAAGCCGATGGGTCCTGCGTGGGCGGTACCCAAACCGATGGCAGCATCACATGGCAAAACATCGGAGTCGTTGTCCTGAACAAACTAACCACGGGCATCTTCGATCCCGGTCTGTATTACGTGGCCGCCAATGCCCTGAATCTCGGCGACAACTCAACGGTTCGTGTGAGCACCGCCACCGGCGACGGCACCAACGGTGTCATGTTTTACTTCAGCACCTCCTCCAGCGTTGGGGTCACCTCCAACAGCGGCAAATCTTCAGCCTGCGCGACCGCGTCCCCGGGTAATGGAAGCCCCAATGGATGTGTCGT
>Ga0310810_10008135_pt1 | contig 12041 bp, 11 predicted proteins | sample NCmetagenome_FD_207641 | JGI IMG/M metagenome (GOLD analysis project Ga0310810, IMG submission 207641) | Soil microbial communities from experimental microcosm in Duke University, North Carolina, United States - NC | ecosystem: Engineered > Artificial ecosystem > Soil microcosm > Unclassified ...
ACACGTGTCAACATCATGATGCCGGCTTTGGAGATGCAATAAACTGAATAATTCCGCATCGGACGCCAGGCATGAATATCTGAAATATTAATAATGCGGCCTTTTGTTTCAATCAGATAAGGCGCCGCAGCCTGTGCCAGAAAAAATGGAGCGCGAAGATTACTAATCATCAGATCATCCCAGGCATATTCCGTCACTTTTCCAAAATAGGTGCGATAATAGCGCGAAGCATTGTTAACCAGCAAATCCAGCCTGCCCCAGACTTGATGCGCCTTTTCGATCAGCGATTTATCAATATCTGGCTCGAGCAGATCCGCCTGAAGTGTGGCTGCCGAATTAGGACGCACAGCATTCAATTTCTCACATAGCACCTGGGCTTCTTCTTCAGAAGCATTATAATGCAGCACGACATTCATGCCTTCCCGGTGTAGTATTTCGGCAACAGATGCCCCAATACGGCGGGCAGCACCTGTAACCAGTGCAACCTTGGATAAAATTATGTTTTGCCCCATGACTGTCATCCTGTAAAATTTGTTCAGAACAATAATATATTATATAGACTTATGACAACTTACCACGATCTCGCGCCTCCTTCAGCTGAATCTGCTGATCGCTCACGCATGCTTACAGAATCAATCCGACAAAAAATGCAAAAACTTCAAGGACGGGTGTCATTCGCAGATTTTATGGCTGACGCATTATATGACCCAATGCTTGGATATTATCAAAACCCTGGATTTATAATCGGCAGCCGTGGTGATTTTACAACTGCGCCAGAAATTTCTCCTCTATTTGCGCGCTGTTTCGCTCGCCAATGCCGCGAAATTTTTTCCACACTTGGTGATGACGTCATTTTAGAACTTGGCGCTGGCAGCGGCCGCTTCGCGCTGGACATTTTGATTGAACTGGAACAATTACAGGCATTACCAAAACACTATCTGGTTTATGAAATTAGTGAATCACTGCGTCAAAAGCAGCGGGCACTAATCGAAACATCACGCCCGGATTTGCTATCTCGGCTCCAATGGCTGGATGAATTACCGCAAACTTTTTCCGGTGTGGTTATCGCCAATGAAGTACTGGATGCAATGCCTTTTCATATTTTCAAAATTGTTAATCAGCAGCCGCATGAACGCATGGTTACTTTTGAAAGTAATAAATTTATCTGGCAAGACGAAATGCCGCCATCTGATTTTATTCATCACGAAATTGAAACATTACAGCATGAATATCATCTTGCAGAAGGTTACCAATCTGAAATACAAATGCAGGCTGCGGCACTTGTTAAGCAGCTATGCATGCTGGTAAAACATGGAGTTATTTTGTTTGCTGATTATGGTTATGGTCAAAGTGAATATTATCATCCGCAGCGAACACAAGGCACACTTACTTGTTTCTATCAGCATCGCTCTCACAATCAACCGCTAATTTATCCTGGATTACAAGACATCACGACTCACGTCGACTTCACACGCGTCATTTCAACAGCAGCAGATTACGGCGCGAAACTTGGCGGCTTTACCACACAAAGCGCATTTCTATTTGCGAACGGATTACTTGATATGGCAGGAGAGATTGAACCATCGCTTAACGAAGCAGATGCATTTCGTTTACATCAGTCAATTAAAACATTAACAATGCCGACAGAAATGGGTGACCTCGTCAAGATTATGGCTGTAAATTTAAATACCGATGCAACTTTTTCAGGATTCAAAAACCTTGATAGGCGACGGGATTTATAGTGATAAAAAAAATACTGATTTCTGCTATGGCACCATCAGTTGCATTTTTATTATGTGCCTGCTCGCCTATCAATTCAGTAACACCTTTTGATGACAAGCAGGCTGCAATAATCGCTCGCAGTATGATGCCCCCTACTTTTTACTCAATGAAGCAAGCTCGCGGTTCAGCGAAAAACTCAACAAGGTACGAATCATCACAATGATAGCAGCGAGACCTAACGCATAATAATCAGGCGTTGTGGTTGTCCCAATCAAATCAGAAGCAACGATAAACTCAAGACCAAGCAAGAAAATCCGCGCCAGATCCAGTCTTATATGATTTAACTTAACCCCTTCACGCAGCAATTCACCCCGATAAACAAGCTTAAGATATTGAGTAATAGCAACAACTATACCCGACACAATAATCAAAATTCCCGCAAGTGAGATGGCGTATTGCAGAAATAAAACGATTGGACGTATATACATCATCATATAAAACCCCATTCCATAGTTCATTTTCAGCTTCTCCCTGAAAGGTCAATCATAGCACAATCATCAACCACCACTCCAAGTGGAAAAAAATCCTCAATATTGATATAACTTTATTAATAAGAGGAGAACAAAATGCTGGCTACAAGAATCAGCACAGAAGATGCTGCATCAGCAAATAGTGCGGAGACTAGCAAGTCTGTGTACTTTGACATTCAAAGCATTCAATCAGCCGCCGGCAATGCAAAAGACAAGGAGATTATCAATTCCATTCTTTCGTCACTAACCAGACTCAATAATAAAACCGGAAGTGATTCAGAGATAAACGATTATAAAAAATCAATCGCAATTGACCTTATCAATTCGCTTAAAAATATTTCGCCCAATCTCGCTTTAAATATTTTAATTGAAACTTCTCGGCATCCTATTTTCCTTAAATCACTGGCACATGAAATTATCATTCAAGCCATACGCACGGAAAATTTACATCGCGACAAATTGGTTGTGAGCAATCACACGCTTTCTTTTATTGTTGAATATAGAAAATCACATCCTCATGCAGTCGAAAATTTTCTTGGCAATCCCGACTTGCTACTGATGTGGATCAATCTGGCAGACACACTTGAAGTATCAAGATTGTTTAGAGAGTTTTTTCAATTCAACAGCCCGTATTATTTGCGCATGAAAAGCATCGCGGAACATGAAATTAAGACGAAAAATTACGGCAAAGGTGTCATTTGTTTTGCGCTCATGTATACAGCTCACCTCACCGCTGAAGACATCAGCTGCATTCATCTTGCAAGTAACTGGCTCAGAAAATATGATCTTGCTAATGAATATTCGCGCATCATCAAAAGCCTGCAAATCATCACTCACCCTGTTCTTGAAAACATTAACGATGCAGCAAATTGTTATATTAATACTGGAAAAATTGATCTTGTTGCGGCGAAATTTTCCTGCACAAGTTTCCGCGGTGCAAATCTTAACAATTCCATTTTGGAACATGCCTCTTTCAATGGAATAGACATGACTGGAGTTGTGCTGGATGACGCAACACTCACCGGCGCCAACATGCAAGAAATTTCACTATCACATGGTTCTTTCAAAAAAGCAAAAATGACATATTGCAATCTGAATGGAAGCAACTTAAATCATACTGATTTTTCAGGTGCTGATTTATCCTTCGCATCACTTGCCAACGCCAGTCTCACAGCCGCGATATTCGACAACACGATTTTAGAAGATACTGAATTCATCGGAAAAAATAAAATCCTCAATACAGTAGAACTAGAATTAGAACTTAACCGCCTCGAACGTATGTTGAAAGATCACCGCAATGAAGCTCGCTTGCGAATGACAATCATCAAAAATATTGTTCGCGCTGTGCACTCGGATGAATTCACCACAGCAGACGCCATCGCAGCTTTAAAAGTCGCTCACCGCCACCCCATCTGCCAATATCAAAAAGAACTCGAGGCAATCAAATCGGGGATTGATTACAGCATTCAGTATGCCAAGTCTTTTTATGTGAACTGGATGTTTGGAACAACCTCCCGGCCGCCCGAAAAACTCTCTTATGAAACCAGTGATGAAAAGACTCTGCGCATGGAGATTGAAAAACTTGAAGCACGTCTGAAATCTGAGAGCCGGCCACCCCCGCCACCCTACTTGCCGCATTAAGCGTCCTCTTTGGCAAATTGCTCACACAGTGTATGATATAAGGAGATATGGATAGCCGCTATACGTTTTCGAAAGACAAGAGGATTGTACCGTGAAGAAAACCGCAGCGTTCAAGCTTATCATAGCTACCCCAGTGTTTATGTTGCTAGCCAACTATCTGGCCATCTTCGCACAAGACTATGCACATTCAATCACCGCATGGTTTTTAGGTTATAAAGAACATCCCTTCAATATATATTTCGGCGGTAGAAGTATTCTCAATTTCCTCGTCTTGTTTAACGCGAATGATAATGTCGATTACGATTTGATAATGTCTGCTGGACGCATGCGTGATCTTGCCTACATTGGCCTTGCTGGCATCGGTCTTGCTAATGGCGCCCTATATTTCATTTCACTTCGACTAATGAAAATTAAATTAGTTCAGCACTTTCAACTGTTTTTTTATTTTATGCTCTGGCTGAATTTCATGAATATCGCGCAGTTATTTTCATACATTCCCGTGCGCGTATTTTCAGAATCCGGAGATGCAGCGCACATCGCTCAAGGTTTCAATATTTCACCATGGTGGATTTGCATTATCCTCGGATATGCGGTTACGTACATGATCTGGCACTTTTTCACCCGCACATTGCAACGCACTTATGACATACTTGCAATCAACTCTACTTTCTTCAAAGCAATATTAATGATGTTATGCGCGATACCACTATTTGGGTATTATGGCGTTGCAGGATTCATTGATAATGGTGAAATTGCACATTTCCTTTCAGCTGCATCTTTGTTTATTTTACCAGGCGTAATTGCTGCCTGCTGGCCGCTGAAGCAGACGACATCTAGACCAAAAGCTCTCAATCAAATTGACAAAATCACAGAATCCATTACGGAAACTATCAGTGAAACCTTCGCCGCTCCCGAATCAACCATTGCGGATGGATTAGCCATGCCGCATCTATCCATCGATGAAGCACACTTCATTGAAAACCTGAACGCCGTCCTTGGCAAACGCGATGCAGATATAAGGGAATCTCAAAAGAAGATAAAAAATAAATTGAGTAAAAACCGTAAGTAAGATCGCCTTCACGCTTTCACTGGCAATTTAACCGACTTTTTTGCTATCCTACGCGCCTCTAAATCAATAATAATTACCTCATAATATGACGAGCAAAATTGCATTAACCAATAATCAAAAACGGTTATTATTTCTTTCATCACTCGGTGGTGTACTGGAATATTATGACTTCATCATTTATATATTCTTAGCGCCGTATATCGAAAAATTATTCTTTGCCGATAACACAACATATATCGCAACTTTAAAAACACTCGCCATTTTTTCAGTCGGCTACCTCATCAGGCCGCTTGGCGGCATTTTCTTTTCACATTTAGGCGACCGTCACGGCAGAAAAGTTGTGTTTCTAATGACTGTATTATTCATGGCAATTCCATCATTTGGTATCGGTTTGCTGCCAACAACAATTAACACCACCATGATGCCAATTTTATTATTGTTATTCCGTATCATGCAGGGACTTGCTCTCGGCGGTGAGATTCCAGCATCAATCACATTTGTTGCCGAACATGTGCCAAGAGAACGCCGAGGCCTCGCAATTTCAATATTATTTTTCGGAATTAATGCCGGCTTAATGCTGGGCTCTTTAATCACGACAATCATGTCAGCGATTTTATCCGAACAGCAAATACTTGCGTACGGCTGGCGCATACCATTTATACTTGGCGGCTGCTTTGGATTTATCTCCATTTACTTGCGCCGCTATCTGCATGAAACAGCAGCATTCAAAGCACTCAAAAAAGATGAATTACAGCGCGTGCCGATGCTCACCGTTTTTCGCGATTACTTTGCTAATGTACTTCAAGGCGTGCTGATCGTGTCTTTGGGAGCAGTGACCGTCTTTTTTTATCTCTACTGGCCGCAATATCTTCACCAGCACATGAATTATGATTTGCCGGCAATGATGAGGCTTAATACTGCTGCAACACTGGTATTGAATTTTATGATTCTTGCAGGCGGACTGCTGACTGATCACTTCGGTTTTCGCAAAATGTTATTTGTAACTGCCGTCACACTTGGCATCAGCAGTTATCCTTTATTTTTACTATTGCAGGCAGGCGTCTTCTGGGCAGCAGTAAGCTACATGACATTCACCATTTTATTTGCCTGCATACCGAGTGCATATGGCTCTATTCTTGCAGATTTATTTCCTACTTCTTTACGCTATTCTGGAATTGCGATTTGTTACAACATTGCCTACGGATTTATCGGTGGATTAAGCCCAGTAATTTGCACACTCGCCATACAATTAACAGGATCTGTCGTCGCCCCCGCATACTATGTCATCCTGATTGCCGCTCTTACTGCGAGCGCTTGTTTTCTGGGACGCAAAACGGAAAAGCACACAGAGCCAACTTTAGAATTTTCAGCGCAGCTTGAACGATAATTTATTTATTAGCTGGGGCGGCTAGCTTCATTATCGCGCTCTCGGTTTCCTGCGCCTGTGAAAGCACGCATTGCGCATCTGCAAACAAACTCAATGATGAGACTGACAAATCAGTCATTTGATTCGAGTGACCATCCCGATCAGACAGCATCCTGATAACCTCGTCGCACGCGTCATCCATCAGATTATCTCTTCTCTCTTGCAACTTACTTAACAATTGCTGAAGATGCACTTCCTGCAATTCCATTTTCAGATGAGTATCTGGCAGCGCATCATCTACACTACAATTAATCATTAGCATCGCTATATAATGCAGATTGTCGATTTTTTCCAAATCATATTTATCACAATCTCTCGAGCAAATATCAATTATATTCTTGAAATATTTCAGATTGACGACCTTATTACCGGAGAAGAATTTGTACGCAATATCAAACAATGCATGATATTCCAAATCGTTCGTTAATTTTCTAGAAATCTTTTCAAATAGCTCGGATAACTTTAAATAATCATCCGAAGTTGCCGCGCCCTCAAATCTGATACGTCCTATCATCCTTATCGTCTTTAAAGCAAAACTCAGCGACATTTCGGAATCATTTAAATCAAGATAAAGATTGCAAATACTTAAATACAGTCTTGATATTTTATGCATTTGAAAAACATTATCCGGACTTCGAAGCCAATCAATTATCTCCAGCACCTTCTCTATTCGTTTATAAAGGTATGCTTTTATTTCCGGCTCTAGCATATTTCGTCCGCTATAATGACTTTGCGCATATCGCACATACATCAAATTAATATCAATCACTTCATAATAATAATTGTCACTAACAATGTGATGAATAGTGTAATCATCATAAAACATGCAGACATGGTCACACATCATTGCCGCTTTTTTATATGCATTCTTACTATTTGAATTCACTAAATTGTGAATAATTTCCTTATAACATTTCATTACATGTATTAAATCAGATTCCTGCCATTGCGTTTGGTCAATATCGTAAGTTATTTTTTGGATTGACTCGATTAATATTTTATTACTTCTGCGCAACCCTTCTTTTCGGGAAATATTTTTGGATTCCACGCTCATTGCTTCGATGGATACTTCCTGCGCTTTAATATAAAGATCTTTGGCCTGGTCACGAATGAGCAGCAACTGGTGTGCCCCACGAATATGGGAGGATTGTCTTTGAAATCTGTGAAACGACATGTATCTGAATTGCGCTCTTAATTTATTATAGTTATGTGCTGTCAAATTTTTTCACAAAAATATCATCCTGATGGGTCAAGTTCAATCTTTTATTTAATGATTTCATGATCAGGATGAGGCGCACAGATGGAGATGTCAGAGCAAGGTATTGAATTTATATTAATTTCAATAAGGCGGCAGATGCCGCCTTATCAGATAGATACATTCATTTCTGAATTTTTTAGTTCCGGAATGCCACTGGTATTTCACGAAAAGAACCGGAATTTAAATCAGTTTCAGATGATGAGCGCCGGAATAAACCGAAATTCGATGAAGAATTTTCCAGACTTGACCTTTCACTTGACGTCTCTTCTAGATCAGCTTCATCACTACTTGTCAGCGTATAATCATGGTCGAGCACTCGCTCTGCACGCTTGGCTGCTTCAGCCAATTCAGACTCCGCATGTCGCAACGGCTCATGAAGTGCTTCGGTTTGCTTCTCTTCCACCCTGGATAACTGCTCGTAAATATCTTCGTATCTCTTTTGGAAATAAGGATCACGCATTTGTTTTACAAATAAACTGGAGCTTGAAAGTGTACCTTCATTTGCCATTAAAAGATCTTGTTTACCGTCAATTAATCGCATGATCTGCAATAATACATCATTCAATTTTCCTTCAGGATCATACTGCCTCTGGGCGGCAATTATCATTTTCTGGAAATCCTGGAACTGGAAGGTGACTGGAATACGCCCTTGAAATAAATCAGCCGCAAATCCGAATATTTGCGAATAAACCGGATCAAACTCAAACGCTTTAGCTAGCTTATGATATATTTCACCAATTTGCAGCAAGTCCAGATAGTCATTTGCACTAATTCCTTTCACATGAATTGCCGATAGACAATACTTAAGTCCTTTATCATAGTCACCCAGATTAAGATTGACGACACCGATCATATGATTGCAGACAGCAAGGTAATTCCAGTCGTTATCTGACATGCGCGGCTCATCAGGAGCTAAAATTGATTCTTTAATTTTCGAGCAAATTTTTTCAGCAGTATTCGCAAACTCAATCCACTCAGAAACATCGCGATATGAATCTTCAGAATTGCTTAACGCATACCGTGCCATTGCATCCATTGCTGCAAGCTGAAAGTTGATTGTCGCTTTAGCATGATCCATTTCTTTGTAAAAACGGAGCATTTCTGCCGACAATTCCTTCATTTTGTCATCCGAGACCACTCTCGCAGTTGTTAATATATGAACAATTGATCCCCATGCCCGCATCGCACGCGTGTAATCTTCGGCGCTGAGCAGATCGGGGGTCAGGTGAGTGGTTAAATCAAATATAGATGCATAAAACAACTGCCAGACTTCAGCATCACTCCTGCCTTCTTCTACTGCCGCTGCATATGCCTGATCAAAGTGTTGTCTTGATAATTCTTTAAACTCATCCGCTAATGTCATCTCTCTTGGCTGCATGTCACACTCCTTTTTTTAAAATTGCAGCCCATAAATTTAATCTTATATTACATCTGCCGCAAGTATCGATTGCGGCAGAATTTTTTTACGCTAAAACAATTCACGCTCTGCGAAAATTTTCATCGCTTCACACAAATAATCTCATTAAGAGGCATACCAATTTCACGATAAAACAAAATCTGCTGCAGCATAAGCAGCTGCTCTTCCTGATAATATCGGTAGTTATTTTCACCGACAAAAGCCGGCTTCAACAATCCGATTTCATCATAAAAATGCAGCGTCCTGACGCTGACGCCAGATAAATTTGCCAATTGTTTTACGGTGTATTTCATAGTATCCCCTTAACGAGGTGCGCAGGTTAAGGTATGACGTTACATGAGAGTCAATAGAAATTTTTCGTCTATTTCAGCGATACCAGCTTCAGACCGAGAATTGAAGCGATCAACAACAACAAAAAGAAAGTACGCATTGTTGACACCGGATCCTTAAAAAACACCATGCCGATAACCGCAGTTCCGAATGCGCCTATTCCTGTCCAGACGGCGTAGGCCGTGCCAAGAGGAATGGTGGAGAGTGATTTATTGAGGCAGTAAAAACTGAGCCCTGCGCACATGACAAAACCTGCCGTGTACATAATAACAGTAAAGCCGTCTGATAATTTCATGAAAGTTGTAAAGCCGATTTCAAAGAATCCTGCGGTGAATAAGTATATCCAGCTGCTCATCATTGACCTCCATTTTCAATAATTGTAGCTCAGGGAAATGATATTTTATATACGGATTTTTGTAACTCGCATAACGCAAATTATGCATCATCCAGGCTGCATATTTAAAACGTGAATTCAGGCTTATTAATCAGAGCCGGGTTCTTCCATGTCAGAGGCGTTAACAGATTTAAATCGACGAAATTATCAGCGCGCTGGTAATCTTGATCATCATAAAAACCCAGCTTGTCATAAAAATTTTTACCGCCTTGATTCTTTTTGCGTAACAGCAAATGCACTGCGCTTAACTCTGGAATGGCATCAAGATTCAATAAGGATTTTACCAGATGCCCGCCTATTCCTTTGTGCTGATACCTGGGGCTGACAATTAATAAATCCATATATACTTCGTTCTTATAATTTTTTTCACGCTCGAATGTCGCCCAGCCTGCAAGCTCGCCGTTCACATACGCGCAAACCCAGAATTCAAATTTCTTGTCTGCAAATTTCTTATATTCTTGCGCGAAATATCTTTCATAATATGCCTGCACGGAATTAGCACCATAACGCCAGTCATCCAATTCTTTGCTGACTTCATGAGGCTGCAGATATTGTTCATATTCAGAAATAAAACTTTCGACTAAGATCGACTTTGCAACATCAACGTCGATATCATCAGCGCTTTGCATCAACTTGATAATACATTGTTCGTTTGTCTTTTTAAGAATAAACTCAGAGGATGATGCATTCATTTTAATACTCTTATTTAATTCTTTTCCCGTACGCGCGAACATCGCTCCCTCATTTTATAAATTATCTATTAATTGAAATATTTTGCCGCTCCCTACGGAATTCGAATCCGTGTTCCCGCCGTGAGAGGGCGGTGTCCTGACCGCTAGACGAAGGGAGCAATCGTTTGTCTCGCATACTATTCAAGGCTGGTTTGTACGGGACGTTCAGCAAGAGAATCTTCGCCTTCGTATAATTCTTCTGAGCCCCACTCCGTCCACGAACCGTCATACATGGCCGCATCAGGAAAACCCAAAAGATCGAGAGCAAAATTCAAAATTGGCGCGGTGGTACCAGATCCGCATGTCGTCACAATCGGTGAATTTAAGTCAACGCCGATGCCTGTTAATTGTTTGCGGATTTTTTCGATTGGTTTCCACTTACCGTCAGCTTCAAACATGGTGGTAAACGGAAAACAAAAACTGCCGGGAATATGACCTGCGCGTAAACCGTGTCGTGTTTCAGGACCGCCGGCATACCTTACAGGATTACGCATATCAATCACTTGCTCATGAGGATGATGCAGATTTTCTTTCATTTGCATCAATGTTCGCACGAGATGGCCTTGATAACTTACTTCATAAGGTTTAGGTGAAATTTCTTTCGGCAAAACAGTTTCAATTTTACCGCCATACTTTTCCCATGCTTCCATGCCACCATCGAGAATATATAAAAGATTGGTGTTATGACCAAAAACTTTCATCATCCACAAAGCGCGGCAACTGGTGCGCATTTTACTATTGTCATAAAAAATAACTTTATGTTCATTGGTAATGCCGAGCTGGCCAAGCTTTTCAGCAATGAGATTTTCATCACGTGTCAGCATGTTAGGAAGAGATGTGTTTGGGTCGGCGAACGCATTGATGTCAAAAAACCGCGCGCCCAGAATATGCTTGCTGACAAATGCCTGATACATATCACGTTCATCATCAGGCGTTACCCAGGTCGCATCCAGTATGACGACATTTTTCTGGTTCTTGCGAAATCTGTCGACTTGCGCGGCATTAATTAACCAAGCCATTACGATCCCTTAAAAAAACTTACAACCAGTAAACGAATACGAACAGGAATAACCAGACCACGTCCACCATATGCCAATACCAGGAAACAGCTTCAAATGCGAAGTGATGTTCAGAATGGAAATGACCCTTCAGTGCACGAATCAAAATAACAGTCAGCATGATGATGCCAACGGTAACATGCCACGCATGCAGTCCAGTCAAAGTGAAAAATGTGCTGCCGTAAATACCGCTGCCCAATGTCAGCCCCAGTTCGTTATAAGCTTCCATGTACTCATGGATCTGGAAACCTTCAAATGTCATACCAAGCAGGATTGTCAGAATCAGACCGATGATTAAATGTTTACGGTTATCATTTTTCAATCCCCAATGCGCCCAAGTAACTGTTACAGCACTCGTTAACAGCAACACTGTATTCAACGCAGGAATACCCCAGGTGTAAATTACTTCTTTTGGTGCAACAAATAATTCCGGGTTTGGATTAGCAAGCAGCGGCCATTGCGACA
>Ga0310810_10008136_pt1 | contig 12040 bp, 12 predicted proteins | sample NCmetagenome_FD_207641 | JGI IMG/M metagenome (GOLD analysis project Ga0310810, IMG submission 207641) | Soil microbial communities from experimental microcosm in Duke University, North Carolina, United States - NC | ecosystem: Engineered > Artificial ecosystem > Soil microcosm > Unclassified ...
GAATAGTTAAAATTAGAGTCATTTACTTTTATTATGGATGGGATGATATCGAACCGCCACTAAATTAATGCATTTATATTTATTAATGATTACAAAATCATCAATTTAGCCTATAATTATCTGCGTTGCTTTCAAGGATTATCTAACCAGGAGGTTCTATTTATGATGTGTGACAAATGTATGTCAGGCAGAGGTCTTTGCCCAGTTACACTTGGCTTATCACTTGGTATTACATGTGCGTTGGGAATATTGTTTTGGTCCGCATGGGTAATGTGGTTTGGCGTTCCAGCGATGATAGAAGGCCAGATGTACATGATGAAAGCAGCAGAAAACTGGTCTGATGCAGGGATCTGGGCAGTGTGGGGCTTGGTGAAAGGATTTGTTTTTGGTTTTGTCCTTGCACTCATTTATGACATGATTTGCCGCTGCAAATCAAAATGCTGTGGTAAGTGCAGTTGTTGCGATAACGGCAAAAAGTAAACGAATTTTGCCAATTCCGCATATCACTGCGGAATTGGCAAAAGTTATCAGTCATCATTAATTTTTACATTTTCCCTCAAGTATACGAACGAATGTGGACCAGAGATTTTAAGCAAACAGGCAACCGTATTTTGATTTTGTTGGCACAGTTTGTCATTTTGCTGTGCTTCATCATTTATTTTGACTTTCTTTATTTTACCAACTTCAGACCCGATATTCAGGCAGAACAAAACTTTCAGCAGTCGCAGTGTCTGGTTATGAGTAAAAAACTTGTGACGAGAGGAAAATTTTTCAAACGTTACCGCGCAGAATTTCTGGTGAATTACCATGCTAACGGAGCGCAATATAACCGCTGGGTTTCTGGTAATGGGCTTGATAATTCTTACTCGCATAATGAAACATCTCAGGAAGTCATTCTTTCAAATTATGATAACGGCGTGAATTATCAATGCTGGTATGATCCCAAAAATGCGGAAAAAATTATACTATTATTCAGGCAAAACTGGTATTCGCTTTACTCATTTATACTTCCAGGAATTGCCGGGTTAATTGTTTTATTATTCTTTTGCAAGAGCACTCTGGTATTTATGAGGATGATGAGAGAGAATCAAGGCTCTCTGAAAATGCCAGGCAAACTATGAAAGAAAAAATTCACACACGATTTGCTCCTGATGCAATAGGTACTTATTCTCAGGCTGTTAAATCAGGCAACACGGTTTATTTTTCCGGACAAATTCCATTGGATCCTGCAAATATGACAATGGTGACAGGTGATATGGATGCGCAGGCGGCACAGGTTTTCAGGAATTTGCAGGAGGTTGCGCGTGCAGCTGGCGGTTCGCTGGATCTGATCGTCAAACTCAGTATTTTTTTAACTGATCTCACTCATTTTCCAATTGTGAATGAAGTGATGTCGCAGTTTTTTACTGAACCTTATCCAGCGCGCTCGACAGTGCAGGTTTCTGCACTGCCTAGAGGCGCTCAAATTGAAATGGAAGCGATTATGGTTTTACCGGAGCTTTCTCAGCAGTAATAGCAGCTGGTGCGATTACAACAGGGACATCAGTTTTGTTTTTTGCTTCGAGCATATACATCGTACGCAGGATTTTCAGTGCTTCAAACAATTGATAGTCTGAATTAGCAAGAGCGAGATCATTCGTCATGATTGCAGTAGAATTTTTGTTGGATTCTGCGCCTTGCAAGTGATTTTTCAATTGATATTCCTTGATTGGCTCAATCATGGAAAGATCTTCATCCGTATTTTTTGCAATTTTCAAATCTTCAACCTGAACATCTGGAATGATGCCCACATTCTGAATGATGCGTCCTGAAGGAGTGTGATACAGTGCTGTGGTTAATTTTATAGCATGCGTTTTATCTAAAGGAATTACAGTTTGCACGGAGCCTTTGCCGAAACTTGTTGTACCGGCAACGAGTGCGCGTTGGTAATCCTGTAATGCACCAGCGACAATTTCAGAAGCAGATGCTGAACCATTGTTGATAAGGATCACTATTGGTGCTCCGTTTAACAGATCATTGCCAGATACTTTGGCGCTATATTGCGCTTCAGGCAGGCGGCCTTCAGTGTAGACAATAGTGCCTTTATATTTGTTGTTGGTTTCTGCTGTATTCATGAATGTATTAACGACTTGTACGGCTGAATCAAGCAGGCCGCCGGGATTATTACGTAAATCAAGTACGATACCGCGCAGCTGGCCTTTGTTTTGCGCCTTGAGCTGTGCGATAGCGTTTTGTAATAATTTGCCGGTTGGTTCTTGAAATTGAGTAATGCGAATATAGCCATAGTTATTATCCAGCATACGGCTTTTCACGCTGGAGATACGTATCATTTCGCGAGTCAATTTAAAAGTAAGCGGTGTTTTTTCACCTTTGCGCAAGACAGTCAGAGTAACGGAGCTGCCTGGTTTGCCGCGCATTTTATCTACTGAATCTTGCAGATTCATTTCGCTTACTAATTTATTGTCTATCGCAACGATGTAGTCACCAGCTTTGAGATTGGCCTTCGCTGCCGGTGTATCATCGATTGGAGAAACAATCTTTAAAATGCCGAATTCTGGGGTGACTTCAATGCCCAGACCGCCAAATTCACCACTGGTTGTCATTAACAGGGTTTTATAGGCATCGTCATCAAGATATTCGGAATGCGGGTCGAGACCGCTTACCATCCCCCGAATTGCATCATCCAATAGCGCGCGATCACCAATTTTCTTTACATAAAAGTCTTTGATGAGGACGATAGTATTGGTGAAGCGGTTTATATCCTCATCGCTGGCTTTATTGGCATCATCTTCTTTCGTTGACACGCTGGTGGTTTCGTTGAATGGAGAATTATTTGTCGGCTTTGCGTTATCATTGGTCACTCCCGGCTTGACAGGTGTCGTCACCAGTGTTGGTTTATTTGTTGTTTCACTGGTTGCTGGGATTTCGGCAAATAAAGCCGTACTGAAACTTATCAGAATAGTAACTGAGGTTAAAAAGGTAAGTGTGCGCATGATCACTCCTGGCTGTCCTTGCTCTTATTAACTTTAATTATAGCACCCCTGATTTTTTTTATACTAATTTGATCAGAGATTGGCCAGTCATTTCGGTGGGTTTTGGGAGGTTCATGAGGTAGAGAATGGTGGGGGCGATGTCGGATAACTTACCGTTTTTATTGATGATTTCAGCCTTGCGACCAACATAAATGAAGGGTATCAGATTACTGGTATGAGCTGTGTGTGCCTGCTTGGTTGAGGGGTCGAACATTTGTTCTGCGTTGCCATGGTCGGCGGTTATCAAAAGTTCACCGCCTGCACTGATCAGGGTTTTTTGTATTCTCCCAAGGCACGCATCTATGACTTCTATCGCATTAACGGTTGCCTGAAGGTTTCCGGAATGGCCAACCATATCAGGATTGGCAAAATTACATACGATTAAGTCATATTTCTCGCTTTGGATAGCCTCAATGAGTCGATCTGTTAATTCGGGGGCGCTCATTTCTGGCTGCAAGTCATAAGTAGCAACCATGGGGGAGGGTATGAGGATGCGGTCTTCATTAGGGAATGGTTTTTCAACGCCGCCATTGAAGAAAAAGGTTACATGGGCATATTTTTCTGTTTCAGCAATGCGCAGCTGGTGTAAACCTTCACGGCTGATGATTTCACCCAAAATATTATTAAGTGACTGGGGGGCGAAAGCCGTCGGGGCATTAAAACGAACATCATATTCGGCGAGGCAAACAAAGTCAGCGAGCTTGGGTATGCGTTTGCGTTCGAATCCATTGAATGCCGGATCAATGAATGCCTGGGTAATTTCGCGAGCCCGGTCAGAACGAAAATTCATGAAAATGATGACATCGCCATCATTTATCACGGTTGGTGTATCACCTTGCGGATTAATGATAGTGGGTTGCACAAATTCATCTGTCTCGCCGCGGTTATAAGCCATATCTAATGCTTCAAGCGCAGAAGATGCGCGGAAAGGAGCCGAGGCATCAACTATTAACTCATATGCTTTTTCGATACGGTCCCAGCGCTTGTCTCTATCCATTGCATAATAACGGCCGATCAATGAAACAATGCTGCCGCATTTATGCGTGCGGCATTGATCTTCAAGTTTTTGGAGGGATGCTGCGGCACTTTTTGGAGGCGTATCGCGGCCGTCCAGAAATGGATGCAAAAATAGGTTTTTTGTCTGTTGTTCCGCTGCGAGTTTCACTAGGGCAAAAATATGTTCTTCCTGGCTGTGAACGCCGCCAGGAGAGAGCAATCCCATTACGTGTACGGCTTTGCCATTTTGATTAGCTTTGTTGAGAGCGCTTAATAAAACCGGGTTAGAGAAAAATGTACCATCTTCGATTGCACTATCTATGCGCGTTAAATCCTGCGATACGATACGTCCTGAACCAATATTTAGATGACCAACTTCAGAATTACCCATCTGATTGCCAGGCAATCCAACACAGCGCCCTGAGCCGGATATTTCAGTATTGGGAAAATGAGAAGTAAGATTATCCCAAACTGGTTTTTTTGCGGCGGCGATTGCGTTGGCTTCAGTGTCTTTACGGCAGCCCCAGCCATCAAGAATGATTAATGTTATTGGACGCGGATGATTCATTTTCACCAACATTTGTCTTTAACTGTAGAAGTGCCGTCATTATCATTCAAAGTGTTTTGTTTTTGCAAACAGAGAGTGCTATCTTTTGTCGTTAAGGATTGAGTTTCTATCAAAAAGGGAAAGGATATGGCTAATCAGTTATCAGGAAAATTGCGGCAGCTGGCTTGCGGCGTGGGTATCACAATGATGCTGGCGGCGGGATCGGTTCTTGCAGCTGAGGACCAGATCAAGCCTGATACGAATAATGCGCCACAGGCAGATCAGCCTGCAGATACGTCGCCTGCTCCAAGTTCACCTGAAACATCTGCTGCTAAACCGACAGACCCTGAATCTGCTGCTGATGCTTCTGCCGCTGCTGCAACAGATACTGCTGCCACCGATGCTACTGGCGCAGAGTCTGCCGTGGCGGACTCAGGTGATGTAGAAGTTTTTAACGATCCGTTTGAAACTTTCAACCGCCATACATTCGCATTTAATGACTTTCTTGATACAAATATCTTGCAACCTGTCGCCCGTTTTTATAACAAAATAATGCCGAAGCCATTAAATCAGGGCGTGCATAATTTCTTCCTCAATCTCAATACATTTTCCACTATCATTGACGACTTTCTGCAATTTAATTTTTATCAAATGACTAATGATTCCTGGCGTTTTGCTATAAACAGCACAATAGGTGTTGGCGGTTTATTTGATATGGCGTCGCGCATGGGGTTGAAGTATTACGAAAATGATTTTGGTATGACGCTGGCGACCTGGGGCTGGAAAAATTCTAATTATCTTGTTCTTCCTTTTTATGGCTCATATACTGTGCGCGATGGATTTTCGCTGCCGTTTGACTTCTTCCTGTTTTCTGCTTATCAGTTTATTGAGCCGCCCAGACTGCGTTATGGGTTATATGCTGTCAGCGTTGTTGACTGGCGCGCACAGACGATGAAATATAATGAGCTCCTGGAAACAGCTGCTCTCGATAAATATGTATTTGTGCGAAATGCGTATATGCAGCGCCGTGCATATCAACTCGATGAAAATCGGCATCTTGGTGTTTATGATCGCGAAAAAGAATTCTCAGGCGTAAATCCGGATGATAGTTCGACGGGTCCTGGGGCGGGTGCTAATGTTGATGAATCTGCTAATATCGGGCAGCCGGCTAATACTGACAGAATGCAGCAATCGATGAATTCAGCGCGGTCCTGGCGTGGGCATACGGCGCATAGCGTGAGTTAATGTATTGTTTATATAATAAAAACTAAATTAGGTTGTTGTGATATGCTTAATAATATAACAAGGGTATATTCCGGTCATACGAGGGCGGGATTTATTATGAGCGAAATTGCAGTGCAAGCGGAGTCTGCGAAAACCGAAATACTGAAAATCGCCAAACAGGCGGGTACGCTAGCTTCTGGTCTGCAAAATGCTGCACCTGGGGATAAAGATGCTCCAAATGCATCGATACAATACCTCATCGCTATCACTGAAACTTTGACCAATATCGCTGACGAATGCAGCGAGATTGCTCACCCCTCAAAAGCTGCTTCTCCTGATGATTCTCTAAATAGTCCAGGAATGTAAAGCCATGCCGCGAGATACGAAAGAGTTAAAAGAAAAGCTCATGCAGCTCATCAATGAGGCAGTCTCAAATGATGAAAAGCTGCGTGCGGAACTTAATATTGGAAATAAATTTCGTTTTATCAAAGATCGTCTTCAGCAATTAAAAACCCAAATTGAAGCATCTCTACAAACGATAAAAGTTGAAACTGAAGAAAAGAGAGAAGAATTGAGTGAAGATGAGCAGCTGGTTTATGTTTATTTGTTTAATGCTCATGGTATTGATATGCAGTCATGGATGAAGTTGGTGCATCCAACTGTTTTTTATGACCACAGCGTCAATAGACCGATTTATGGAAACAAAGATCATATTGAGGCGGTAATCCGCAGCAAGGCAAATCGAACTCAACATGGCTATTTAACAGTTGCGATTAAAAAGAATGATATTCTCAAAAAAGATGACGCGGCTCCGAAGGATAATCTTGGGCATCCGTTGTTAAAAATTAAAGAAGGATCACTGCATCAGACTCGTATGTTGAATTTAAGTCATAATGGAAATACATTCGTGCTGGATGAAAATGGCAGTTTAGTGAAGACGTCTTAGCGTTTGCTTCCTGGGCGGAAATTCTTTTCGATAAAATCAATTGCTGGATCTTTGCTTGCTTCAGCTTTGTCAGCTGCAGCGACAGTGTCTTTCACATTCGTTACAGATTCTGTGATTGCACCGGCTTGTTTGGGTGCGGCTTGTTTTTGTGTGATATTCACGTTGTTGACTACTGGAGCTGAGTTGCCGAGCCACTGACGGAATTGCTGGAAGATGGCTCCTGAGAAACGAATTTGTCCTCCCATTTGCTGACCTTGATAAGGGACACTAAAATCATGCTGGGTTTTTTTGCTTTCTTCAAATGAACCATGTTTTTCAAGATCTGCTGCCAGGTTTTGCTGGATGTAGCGTGCATGAGTTTCGGAAGCAAATTTTTGGCTGGCGGCTTTTGCAGCTTCGGTCTTTTTATCAGACGGCTTGATTGGTCGGTGCAGAAAATCTTCGCGGTGTTTTTTTTCTTTTTGCGCTGCTTGCTGTTTTTTTTCTGTAACTTCGACAGAGACGGTTTCGTTGATATCACGTTCTTTATGATATTCTTCTTCCGTCTGCTGAAATTCTTCGCGTTTGGTGACGGATTCATGAATTTTTGTTTTGCTGTCGATTTTGTGTCCGGTTTCACTTGTAGTACTGCCTTCAGCCTCGGTTTTTCTTCGTCTTTCCATCTCTTCCAGTGCAGTTTTACGGCAGGATGCGCAGACGTTGCCATAGGCGGTGCCTTGTGTACCGCTCATTTCCAAAAATGCGGAAAGCGGCTTTTGTTGGCCGCAGCTTACGCAGGTTTTTGTTAAATTTGGCTGGGCAGGTTTATTCATCGCGCAGTCTCATTTTTTCTTTTAACGAGTATAATGAAATAATTATATCATAATATTTACTTCAGGCTAGGAAATGCTCAGTGAAATTTCTCTGCAAATATAATTTTTTTAATCAGAGTTGTAATGAAAACAACAATCTTGCTTGAGATCAACATATTAGTTATCCTCAGTTTCTTTAACGTTTTGCCGTTGATATGGAAAGTAATTACAAACAGTTAAGGGGAAGTAATGACAACCGACGCAATGATGGCGACAACCTCGGATAGAGGGAATATTAATAAAAATTGGAGAGTTAAGAGCATGACAAAAGGACCATCTTTACAAGATCCTTTCTTGAATTCGTTACGCAAGGAAAAAATTCCAGTATCAATTTATCTTGTAAACGGAATTAAGCTTCAGGGTGTGATTGAGTCATTTGATCAATTTGTTGTATTGCTGAAAAATACAGTAAGCCAGATGGTATATAAGCATGCTATTTCAACGATTGTGCCGGCCCGTAATGTCACCTCACCGTTCGAATATAATAACAACGGATATCAGGGTAATAACCACGGGAATGGGAATAAATCTGGCGGCATAATAAACGGCGGCAAGCAAAATTATCCGCATGATTAACAGGCCGGGATCTGTTTAGATTCTAAAGTCTGTTCCTCTGACCTTACTAGATAGAGCTTAATAAACGATTTCGGGAATTTCCTTAGGATACAAGGAAATTCCTGGATTCACACGAGCGCGTTTATTGCGTCCGTGATAAAAATAGTCTGGAGGTATATCTTGAGTGGTCGCCCAGGCAGCGGTGAACGTGCTGTCTTAGTGCATGTCAATTTTCCCGCAGGTTTAATGGCGGAGGATATTCAGGAATTTCGAGAACTTGTTGTTTCCGCGGGTGCTGAAATCATTCAAGTTGTGACAGGTACAAGAGCCGTTCCTGAGCCAAAATATTTTGTGGGTTCGGGAAAGGCGGAAGAAATTAGCAATATTGTGCACGCATCGAAAGCAGATCTGGTTATATTCAATCATGTTTTATCCGCTGCTCAAGAACGTAATCTGGAAAAGCTTTTTAAATGCCGGGTGGTTGATCGTACGGGTTTGATTCTGGATATTTTCGCACTGCGTGCTCGTAGTTTTGAGGGCAAGCTGCAAGTAGAGCTTGCGATGCTTAAGCGTATGTCAACCCGCTTGATACGCGGCTGGACTCACCTTGAGCGTCAGGCTGGTGGTATCGGATTGCGCGGCCCTGGTGAAACGCAGTTAGAAACTGACCGTCGACTTATCAGAAATAAAATAAAAACAATTGCCGGGCGTATTGCCAAAATTACCAAACAGCGGGAGCAAGGACGGAAAGCGCGTAAGCGCGCGGTGATTCCGACAGTGGCGCTCGTCGGTTATACCAACGCTGGAAAATCTACATTATTTAACCGGCTGACTGGTGCCGATGTTTTTGCGGCTAATCAGTTATTCGCAACGCTGGATCCAACGTTAAGACGGGTGGAATTTCCTGACAGCGGCCCGGTTATTTTTGCTGATACGGTAGGATTTATTCGTCACTTGCCGCATGATCTTGTCGTGGCATTCCGAGCAACACTTGAAGAAGTTGCACAGGCAGATTTATTACTGCATGTGATTGATGCTTCAGATGATGCACGCGTTGCGCATATCGAGCAAGTAAATGAAGTACTTATGCAAATCGGCGCAGAAGAAGTGCCTAAAATTCTGGTGTTAAACAAAATCGACTTAAAGCCTGAGCTTAAACCCAAAATAGACCGTGATGATTTTGGACAGATTAAGAGAGTCTACATTTCTGCTGAAAAGAATTTGGGTATGGAGGATTTGATCGCGGCTCTGGGGGAAAAGATTGGGCAGGAAATGATCGAGAAAACCGTCGAGCTAACGCCGCTTCAGGCAAAGCTTAGGGCTTATTTATATGATCAAGATGCTATATTGGCGGAGCGTGTGGATGAGGACGGTCATTATCATCTGCTTCTGCGCATGCGGCGGGTGGAGTTAGAAAAGCTTTTTGGCTAACATACGTGCTCGAATCCAGCTGCGGACGCAACTGCAGCCAGATGTGAGCTGGGCAAATAAACCAAGAGAGTATACCAATGAGTAAAAGTATCGTTGTTTTGGGCAGTCAGTGGGGTGATGAAGGAAAAGGTAAAATTGTAGACATGCTAATGGATCAGGCAACCGTGGGGGTGCGTTTTCAGGGCGGCCACAATGCGGGGCACACATTGGTAATTGATGGTCAAAAAACCATTTTGCGTTTAATTCCTTCGGGGATTTTGCATGCTCATGCACAATGTATGATTGGTAACGGTGTTGTGTTATCTCCTACTGCGTTGCTGGAGGAAATGGAAGAATTAGAGAGTCGCGGTGTGCCAGTATCCAAACGCCTGCGTATCAGTGAAGCATGTATCCTCATTCTCCCTTATCACGTAGCGCTCGATAAGGCGCGCGAACAAGCTAAAGGCAAGGCTGCCATCGGCACAACCGGACGCGGTATCGGCCCAGCGTATGAAGATAAAGTTGCGCGCCGTGGTATCCGTTTCGGAGATTTGTTTGATGAAAAACGCCTTGCCGCCAAACTGGAAGAGGCATTGAATTATCATAATTTTGTTCTGCAAAATTATCACGGGCATGAGCCAGTCGAATTCCGCCCGCTCTATGAAAGCCTGCTGCGTATGGCGCCGCGTTTGAAACCAATGCGTGCAGATGTTGCAGCCCTGCTTGCCCAATATCGGGAGGATGATCACAACATTATGTTTGAAGGCGCGCAGGGTACGCTGCTTGATGTAGATCATGGTACATACCCATACGTAACTTCTTCCAATACGGTTGCGGGGGCTGCGTGTGTGGGCAGCGGTTATGGCGTGATGTATCTGGATTATATTCTGGGTATTACCAAAGCTTACACAACCCGCGTTGGTTCAGGGCCGTTCCCGACTGAATTAAAAGATGAAACCGGTGAATACCTTGCCAAGCAGGGGCATGAATTTGGTTCGGTCACAGGTCGTCCGCGTCGCTGCGGCTGGCTGGATATGGCAGCATTGCGCCGCTCCATTCAGTTAAACAGCTTTACAGGTCTTTGCGTAACTAAACTGGATGTTCTCGATGGATTGAAGACCATCAAAATTTGTACCGGTTATCGCTTGAATGGCGAAGTGGTTTCGCTGCCGCCAATGGAAGCAGACTTGTATGCGCAGTGTGAGCCAATATACGTGGAAATGCCGGGGTGGTCAGAATCAACCGCGCGTATACGCACCTTTAGTGAACTGCCGGAAAATGCTCAGAAGTATCTGCTTTATGTCGAAGAATTGGCTGGTGTGCCGATCGATATTATTTCAACTGGATCTGATCGCAAAGATACCATCATATTGCGTAACCCGTTTGAAGATAATGAAGATGAAGATGTGTTTTATGCCGAGGAGAGGACTTGAACCTCCACGGAGTTTCCCCCACAAACACCTGAAGCTTGCGTGTCTACCAATTTCACCACCTCGGCAAGGTAGACGCGCAATTTACTCAGCACCGCCGGCATTGTCAATGAGTATTTTAAGATGGTCTTAAGAGTGGTGTGATATATCTATTATTTATGGAAATAGTGCCCTGATAACAGGGAAAATTATCATAAAGGAGAATGATATGTTCAGCAGAATATCTAATTGGTGGTATGGAACAAAACCAGCAGCTCCAGCCCTGAAACCTGCTTTATCCGATGACACGCCTTCAACTGAGCCATCGTTGCTGCAAGATGGCATTTCTGAATTTACGGAACGTCTTGATGCGGAAAAAGCGATACTCACACGTTTAATGAATGAATGGATACAGCACAAAAAAGATGTGATGGGCCATGATATGCCGCATCCTGATCATCCTCACGAAGTACAGTGTGCAAAAGAAACAGAAGAAAAAGTAAAATCTCTGGTTAAATTATTCTTCCATCGAATTAAATGTTATTTCCAGAGTGCACAATCTTATCTGCATGATGAAATTCAACGTGAAGTGGTTGGTCATATGCAGCCGTTGCGTCAACACATTAATGCATTATGTGAGCAAGCGAATGATATATCCCGATCTGAAGATGAACGCCGTGGCATCGTAATTCATATTTGCAATGCGAGTATTGTCTTGCTGAATGAGTTAAATGGCTTAGTGGAAGATGTTGATACTGAATTAAAGTACTGTCTCAAGGCAGAGCAACAAGCAGAAAAAGCCGCCAAACTTGGCATTAATGCAGGGTTATTATTGTTGTCAGGTATAATCGGAATGATGATTCCGCCAGTTAATTTTAATTTGAATGAAAATTATCGCCATTTTCTGAGTAATGAAATTCAGGGTGAAAAAGCAGAATTGATCTGCGATATCACCGAGGAAGAAGGTACGCTGCAGTTAGCCGGCGGTATCGTGGAAAATTATGCCGAGAAGTTGCGCAGATCTGGCGGTTTCTTTCCTCAGCCTTCGGTTGCGGACAGCTTGACAGCGC
>Ga0310810_10008137_pt1 | contig 12040 bp, 11 predicted proteins | sample NCmetagenome_FD_207641 | JGI IMG/M metagenome (GOLD analysis project Ga0310810, IMG submission 207641) | Soil microbial communities from experimental microcosm in Duke University, North Carolina, United States - NC | ecosystem: Engineered > Artificial ecosystem > Soil microcosm > Unclassified ...
TTCAGGGAACGCGGCTTGGGCGAGGAATTCGTGCTCGCGGGCGCTCACGGGGACCGGTTGGACTACTACGTGTCCGGTCCACACGACGATGTGCTGGTATATTCACGACCACTACGCGTAGCCCTGGGAGAACTGACGAAGCAAATCGGGGAAGCGCGGCAGACCGTGGAGACTTCCGGCGTCCGCGATTTTCGACGAGGCTTCCGCGGTGCGCTCCTGTCGATCGCGGCCTTGCTGTGGCTGGCGGCGCTGGCGTTGCTGGTGTTTCTGGCCGCGCGCATCAGCCGTCCCGTGCGCCAGCTGACGCAAGGATTGGAGCGCGTGGCCGCGGGCGATTTGGCCGCTCGTGTACCGGAAGAGGGCTCGGGCGAAATCGCGGCGGCGATGCAGGCGTTCAATCACATGGCGAGCCAGCTCGAGCAGGCCCAGGAACGGCTGATCCAGGTCACGCGCGTGGCCAGCTGGCAGGCGCTCGCGCGCAAGATGGCGCACGAGGTGAAAAATTCGCTCACGCCGATCCGCCTGACCATGGAAGAGATGGCCAGCCGTAAAGGCGCGGCCGATGGAGCGTTTCTGGAACAAGCCGCGCAAATCGTAGCGGATGAAGTGAACACTCTGGAAAAACGGGTGCGTGCATTTTCGGAATTCTCGGCCGAGCCGCCGGTGCTGCCGGCCGAGATCGACGTCAACGCAATGGTCGAGGAGCGGGTTTCTTTTCTGAAAAACGCGCATCCGGAGGTGATCTATCAGATGAACCTGGCGCCAGACCGGCCCAAAGCCGTGGCGGATCCGGATCTGATCAAGGGTGTGCTTACCAATCTGCTGGAGAATGCCGCCCAAGCGGCTCGTCCCGGCGGTGTCGTGATGGCGCGCACCGCGCGATCGGGAGAGCAATTGAGCATTGAAGTTCACGATTCGGGCCCGGGACTCAGCCTGCAGGCGCGGTCAAGCTTGTTCGAGCCGACCATTTCCTTCAAGAAGGGCGGCATGGGCCTGGGGCTCTCGATCGCGCGCAGGAGTGCGGTGTTGTGCGGCGGCGACATTCAGGCGCTCGACGGCGAGCTGGGCGGCGCGGCGTTCCGGGTAATTCTCGCGGCGGCCAGAAATGAGGCGTGAAACGCTAAAGAACATGCCGCCGCGCCGCATTCTCGTAGTCGACGACGAAGAAAACATCGGGCGCAGCCTGCGCCTGATCCTGGAGCGCGAGGGCTACGCGGTGAGCCTGTGCTCGTCGATCGGCGAAGCCAGGGCGTATCCGCAGCGTGCCGACGTGTACCTGATAGACGTGCGCCTGCCGGACGGTAGCGGGGTCGATCTGCTGCGGTGGCTGAAGGCCAACGATAACGACGCGCCGGTCATCATGATCTCTGGCCACGGGACCATCGCGGATGCCGTCGAAGCCACCCGCGCCGGCGCGTTCGATTTTCTGGAAAAGCCCTTGGGCCGCGAGCATGTTCTATTGGCATTGCGGCACGCGCTGGACGAATCCAAGCTGCGCGAAGAGAATCAGCGCCTGCGGGAACTGGTCGGCGGCGCGCGCATGATCGGATCGAGCCCCGCCTTCGCGCGCGTGGTGGAGCAGGCCACCATGGCCGCTCGCAGCGACGCCCGGGTGCTGCTGGCGGGAGAATCCGGCACGGGCAAAGAGCTGCTGGCCGCGCACATTCACGCCGAAAGCCCGTTTTCCGCGGGTCCGTTTGTCAAGGTAAACTGCGCGGCCATCCCCACGGAACTGATCGAAAGCGAGCTGTTCGGACACGAAAAAGGCGCCTTCACGGGGGCCACTTCGGCGCGGCGCGGAAAGTTCGAGCTGGCCGATCGCGGCACGTTATTCCTGGACGAAGTGGGCGATCTGCACGCGGCCTCGCAAGCCAAGCTCCTGCGTGTCTTACAGGAAGGCGAGTTTCATCGCGTGGGCGGCGAGCAGGCCATCCGCGTCGCCGTGCGCGTAATTGCGGCGACGAATCGTGACCTGGGTGAGATGGTTGCGCAACAAAAATTCCGAGAGGATCTCTACTACCGTTTATGTGTCGTACCGGTGCGCGTGCCCAGCCTGCGCGAGCGGCGCGAGGATATCGGCGCGCTGGCCGAGTATTTCCTGGGCGAGTTTTGCGCGCGCAATAACTTCAAGCCCAAGCGGCTGGCGCGGGACGTATTCGAGGCGTTCGAGGATTACGGCTGGCCGGGCAACATCCGTGAGCTGCGCAACACGGTCGAGCGCATGGCGATTCTGACGCGCGGCGATGAGATCGACGGCGAGTCGGTGCCGGTCGAGATCCGCATCGCGCGCGGCGCCGGCGCTAAAGGAAACCTGCGCGAGGCGCGTGAATCGGCCGAGCGTGAGCACATCCTGAAGGCTCTGGAAGAATCCAAGTGGAACGTTTCGGGCGCGGCTCGGGTGCTGGGGATGGAGCGAACCAACCTCCACAAGCGCATCCGCGCGCTAGGGCTGGCGCGGGAAAAATAGATTCGGACTACTGATCGTACTTGGGTACCTTGATCCGGCCTTCCCAAAAACTCTTGTTGTTCTCCTCGCAGGAGTACTCCATGATCTGGGTGTCCGTGCGCAGGGTGAAATTCCGCTTGTTGCCCCAGTCCTCGGTATAGGTCTTGGGATCGTGGATCATCACTTCGTAGGCCATGTGGCCGAGGTCGGTGCGGGTGAAACGCTCAGTGGTTTCCAGCTGGTCGCTGTGCGGATGGCCGATGGTATCGAGCCGGGTCTTGCCGTTGAAGCTGTTGGTGTGGACCACCAGCGTGTCACCTTCCCAATGTCCCACCGAATCTCCGAACCAGGTGGGATCGACGTTTTTCGCGTGGGGACGGCCGTCAATCGGGATGAGCTTGAACCAGGTGTTCTGCTCGTATAGTAAAGCCAAGTACGGACCATTCTGGATGAACTGGATCGGGTCCGGCGAATTCATCGAGCGCATCAGCCCGAACGGCAAACAGGCGCCAGTGTAGTCGCCCTGGTAGGCATCATACTTGTCCCACTGAGCTTTGCCCAAGGCGGTAAAAGGAAGCTCCTTGGGTCCGGTCGGGTCGCCTCCCCGATTCTCTTTGGCTGGCCCCGAGGCCATATTGGGAGTGTAGGGTCGGAACCAGAGCCCGCTCAAATCCGGCTTACCGTCCGCCATGCGTGGCACCGGACCCGTGGGAGCCACCGGGCCTCCGCGACCTCCTTTACCCTTCCCCTGAGCTGGTCCTTTGCCTTTGCCCTGGGCTTTCCCTTGCCCTGGGGCCGGTTCCTGCGAAAAAGCCACGCCGGCTACACACGCGACAATGGCCGCGCTCAAAATCCCCACCTGCAGACGAGTATTCATAAATGGAACTCCTACGGTACCGCCCAAATGACTCGTTCTATTCTACAGCAGGAATTCTTTCTAAAAGGGGACAGACGCCATTGTCCGCCGTGAGCGACGACAATAGACCTTCCCGGGGGACAATGGCGTCTGTCCCCTTTTGGAGGATGCGATTCAGCCGCCGGAAGTCTTGAGGAACGTTCCCCGTTCCAGCTCTTCAAAGGCTTCCTTGAGCTGCTCCTGGGTGTTCATCACGATGGGGCCATACCAGGCTACCGGCTCTTCCAGCGGTTTTCCCGAGACCAGCAGGAAGCGGATGCCGTCTTCGCCGGCCTGCACCGAAACTTCGTCGCCACGGTCGAACAGCACTAGCGAACGATTGTCGGCCTGGGCGGGCGGAGCCGTGGTCTCGGCCCATCCCACGCCCTCGGTCGGCACCGACAGCGGGCCGGAGGCGTTGGAGAATTTCCCGTCTCCCGCAAAAACGTAGGCGAAGGCATGGCGCGTGGTCTCGACCGGCAGGACTTTTCGCTTTCCCGGGGGAACCGAGACATCGATATAGATGGGATCGGCCGCGATTCCATCGACGGGACCTTTTTTGCCCCAGAAGCTTCCGCATACCAAGCGCACTTCGGTCCCGTCGTCGTCGGTGATCACGGGGATGTCGGGAGCTTTCACTTCCTGATATCGCGGATCGGTCATCTTGAGCGCCGCGGGCAGGTTGGCCCATAGCTGGAAGCCGTGCATGCGCCCGGCCGGATCGCCCTTGGGCATCTCCTGATGGATGATTCCCTTGCCGGCGGTCATCCACTGAACGTCGCCGGCGGCGATGGCGCCGCGATTGCCCATGCTGTCGCCGTGCTCTACCGTTCCGGCTAACACATAAGTGATAGTCTCGATCCCGCGGTGGGGATGCCAAGGGAACCCCGCCAGATAATCGGCGGGGACGTCATTGCGGAAGTCGTCGAGCAGCAGGAACGGGTCGAAATCGGTGGTGTTGCCGAACCCGAACGCCCGGCGCAGGTGGACCCCTGCTCCTTCGAGGGTGGGTTTGGATTTGATCAATCGTTTCACGGGCCGGATGGACATAGGCTGGGCTCCTTCAGATATAGATGTCCGGCAGCGGTCTTCGATTCAAGCAGCCCCTAAGGAGACCGTGTGCCCGCGTCAGCGTGGCCGGGGAACGTGCAGCGACATCAGGACCAGCGTCCCGTCGAGCTTGCTGAACCAGTGCGGGGTGTTCTCGGGAACGATGAAGAAATCGCCCTTGGCGACCGCTTGACTCTTGCCTCCGTTGATCGCCGTGCCGGACAGGTTCTCGGCGTTGGTTCGGGTTTCGCCCACCAGCTTGCCGCCCGTGACCAGGGTCCCGCCTCCGTCCATGACAAAGAACATTTCGGCTTCCTTCTCGTGCGTTGCGGCGGGGCCGACAACGGCGCGATACTCCAGATTCGCCGTATAGGGCGCTAGCCGGAGAAGTGCCTGGATGAAGTTGGCCTGGTCCTGTTTGCGCTCGCTCTTGGCCTTGGCCATCATCGCGACGACCTCCTTGGCGGAGGTGTAGGTTTTGTCGGGCTGAGGGGCCTGTTTGCCGGGTTGTTGCGCAACGGCTGCGGCCGTTATGAGCATCAGGGCGAGGCTGGTTAGTTTTGCGCGCATCGGAATCTCCATTTTTCTCAAACTCAAAAGAGCGGACTCCAGCGATGCTATCACACGCGAAGTAGTATTCTCTTTGAGAGGAGGCGCTCGCATGAAGATGAGAGGCTTTTTAAGTTTATCACTTGCCCTGGCCGCCACGGCCGCAATGGCGCCGTTTGCCTGGGCGCATTTTCGACTGCTGGAGCCGGCATCCTGGATTGAGGAGAACAATCTGGGCGATCCTCAAAAACTGGGACCGTGCGGCGGAACCTCGGCCAATGCCGCTAAGGGAAAGGCCGCCAATCCCGGAACGCCCACCAATATGGTCACCAAGGTCCAGGGCGGGCAGAAGCTGCACATCAAGCTCCAGGAAACCGTGTTTCATCCGGGGCATTACCGGATCGCGCTCGCGGTGAACTCCCGCGCCGAGCTTCCGGCCGATCCGGAAGTCGTCACGCGCGATAGCGAGAAGGGACCGTGGTCGGTGTCCGCGCCCATCGACAAAAACCCGAAACCGCCTGTGCTGATGGATGGATTGTTCGCCCACACCTCGAAACAAGCCGATCCGTGGGAGACCGATGTCACGCTGCCCAACATCAGTTGCGAGAAATGCACGCTGCAGATCATCCAGTTCATGGCCGAGCACGGCCGGAACGGGGATGGGGATTTTTCGTATCACCACTGCGCGGAGTTGCAGATCACGGCGGATGCTACGAAACCGATCGACCGGGCGTGGCTGACCACCGTAGGGGTTCCGGTGCAGCCGTCACCAATCCAGCCGTTGAAGAAGCTGCGCTGAGGATTGAAAAGGGCCGCCTGCCGGCGGCCCTTTGGTCTTGAATTAGGAGCTGAAATCGTCCCGAGATCAGGGGCGGTTGACGTTCTCAGCCTGGAGCCCTTTCGGACCCTTCTTCACCTCGAACTCCACTTCCGTGCCCTCCTCCAGCGTCCGGTATCCGGACATCTGAATTGCCGAGAAGTGAACGAACACATCCTCGCCGCTGGCCCTCTGGATAAATCCATAGCCTTTGGCGGCGTTAAACCATTTCACGACACCCTTTTCTCTCACTACTTGATATCTCCTCTTTCACTCCCGGAAGGCCGGGACAAGTGCTTAAAAACTCAGCCATTGTCGCATGTAATCCGCTCTATTGCAATCGGACATTTATCAACGAAAAGAAGGGGCTCAAGTCTACCTCCGCAACCGACGATAAACAGGTGGTGGTAAACATCTTGCCCAAGAAATATGCGGTTTTGGCGGCCTGTCTGGCGCTGACGGGCTGCGGGGGCGGCGGATTCGATGCCGGTGGCCTCCTGGAATCCCATCCCGTGCGGCTGGATGGGGAACAGGTGATGCTCAGCGGCGACGCGCTGAATTGCGGCGTGCGGGAGGATCTGTGGACGGTCTCCTCCTTGGGTGATGAGCGCTCCGTGGGACGGCTTTCCCAGAAAGCCCGCGACCTCCAGTTCAGCGACGACGTGCAAATCGGTGACGCGGTGGTCGGCGCTCCCTATGCTCAGATTCGCGGATCGTTTTCAGTGAAAGTGCTGCAGGTAGGCTCCCTCCGTGATGAGGATGCTTTCACCAAGCTGGCCGATGCCAAAGTGGGCGTGAAGATCGACCACAGCTGTTTTCAGAACGAACTGCCACTCGTGATGGGGATCAAGCACGGACAATTCAGCCGGTCCACCAACCCGCTTTTCCGCTTCAAAATGGACGGCGAGTGGATGGTGGATCAGATCATTCACTAATCCCTCACACCTTCGCGCCGCGTTGACTGCCTCAAAGACTGCTAGTAGTATGGTTCTCGTTGAGGCGGCTCGCTAGCCGGCAGCACACCAGGAGGGTTTTCGCTTGAGAAGAACGATCAGTTCGTTGGTATTCGCGGCGGGCGCACTTGCCGGCCTGTCTTTGCTATCCGTGCCGGTTTCCGCCCAGCGCGTCGCCGGAGTTCAGCCCCAGCCCGCGGGTTGTCCGGGTCCGCCCCAGTGGCTGATCGAGCGCAATGCAGCTGCCGCGGCCGCCCGAGGAGCTGCTGCGCCGGGCGCTGCTCCCGAGGGAGCTCTCGCCGCGGGCCGGGGTGGGCGAGGCGGACGCGGAGGTAATCAGCCTGCTGCCGCTCTGCCGCCGGTGCCGCGGTTCCCGAATGAGCCCGCCTACGGCGTGCACGCCGGCAAGCCGGACTTCGGCGGGTTGGCCAAGGGCGTGTGGAGCGTACCCTACATCGTGAACCTTCAGGTGAACGCTCACGACGAAAAAGGTTGCCAGTATATCTACCCGCCGTTCACGCCCGAGGCCAAGGCAATCTGGGAACGCCGGGAGCTGAAGGACTTGGAGAAGGACGATCCCGAGGGCTTCTGCCTGCCTCCGGGCGTTCCCCGCATGCTATACACGCCCTATCCCACGCAGATCTACCAGATGCCCGATCGCATCCTCTTCGTCTTTGAAGGCGGGGCGCATGTGTGGCGCTTGGTCTGGATGGATGGAAGAAAGCTGCCTAACCCGGACGACGTGAATCCGACGTATCTCGGATACTCGGTCGCGCACTGGGACGGGGACACCTTGGTCATCGAATCCAACGGCTTTAACAATCGGACTTGGCTGGATGCGTCCGGCCATCCGCACGGCGAGAAGTTGAATGTCACCGAAAAGCTTACCCGGACCGACTTCAATAACATCAAAGTGGAAACCACCATCGACGACCCCGAGTATTATACGAAGCCCTGGACCGCGATCACCGGAATTACCTGGACACCGAACCGGACAGGCCCATTCACCATGCGCGGCGGCGAGATCCTGGAGTACATCTGCCAGGAGAACAATCGCGACATCGTCCACGTTAAAGGGGTGCTGGGTAGATAGATGCCCTTATTGTAATTCCTGCACCGGAACGTCGAAGTGCGCGGTGTTCACCACGCCACTGCGCTGGAACTGCACCCACACGCGATAATTCCCCGGACGCGGGAACGTCAGATTGAACTGAATGTTCGGGCCTCCATCCGCGATAAACGGATGAGTATGGATCAGGTCAATCAAATCCTCGCTGGCCGCCAGCATGTGCCCCCAGGCTCCAAGATACTTCTCAATACCGTCTGCCGGCTTGATGGTGAAGTGAAGCTGGGTGTTCAGGCCGGCGATCGGCTGGGGCGGCTCGGTCCGGAAATCCACCTGCATGTTGGTTGCGTCTTTCGCGGAGTAATCGCGTGATAGATGGACGGGCGGGGGCGAAGTCCCCGGCACGATCATGGTCTTCGCGATCAACTGGGGCGTGGCGCCGTCGGGATAGAAATCGCCCAGCACGCGATACATCCCGGCCTTGGGAAGCGTGAGATGGTCGTAGCGGAACGATCCATCGGGCTGGAATACGGGGTGATCATGCACGAAGAATTCCAGATCCTGGCTGATCACGAACATGTGGAACAGTTTCTCGTGGACCACGGTGAAGTTCGTGACCGGACGGCCCTTCCAGGGATCGTGGATGGCGAAGGTCAGCTGCGCGGTTTGGCCTGGTTCAAGCACTCGCGGCGCCGTGCTCATGTCCATGTGATATTCGGTAGCTTCCGGGAGGTTCGAGGCAAGTTTCATGCCGCAGCGCGGACAGACGCCGGGAGTGCTGGAGCGCACGTCCGGATCCATGGGGCAGACCCACACCTGATCCTGCGGCAGTACGGAGCCGGCGAAGATCAGCATCGTGATCAGGGCGGCGCCGAGGATGGACAGGGCCGTTCGCACGCCCTCATGATAACGCCAAAATACATTGGATTACTTCGCTGGCAGCAGCGCGATTTTGGCGCCGGGCGGGATGCCGCGGATCACAGTCTTGGCTGGAAGAGTCAGCGGCGTCCGGAAGAGGAATGGATGCCCGAATTGCATCTTATAATCCTGCAGCCACAGTAAAGGTTCGATGGTGCCGTCGGGAAGCTGGGCGGTGATCTGCAATGAGCCCTTCTCGGGGACCGTCTCGGGCCATAGTCCGTCTAACGTGAACGTGCGCGTCAGAGCGAAATCGGCGTTCACGCTCAGCTCGCCCTTAGAATGGCGGAAGGTCTCAGGCTCAAGAGACTTCGGCGGCTCCGGCAGATCCTTGGGCTCACCTTCGGGAACACCTCCATCGGTCCAGCTCACGATCCGCTCCATCTCTTCGGGGGTCAGCGCCTGATCGTTACGGAATTCGCCGAACCCTTTGATCGCGCCCCAGGGGGGCATCCGGCGGCGAAGAATTTCTTCCTTGATCGCGACGGCCCAGGGCCGCGCGTCCGAGTACGTCATCAGGGAGAAAGCGGAGCCGCCAGGATGATGACAGGAAGCGCAGTGGCTGTTTACGATGCGCGAAATATCCCGGCTCCAGGTGATCGAGGTGGTGATGATGTCGTGCCCCTGCGCGCCGAGGCAAATCGCGAACAGGAGCAAGCCGCGCTGCATAAACACCCCTCATTATAGGACTGATATGATCGATAGCCAGGGTTAGAGGAGGCTAGGTCCATGTTGAAATTTGTACCGGTGGTTCTCGTGGCTTCATGCGCGTTGGGCGCAACCTGTGAGAGCCTGAGCTCGCTTTCGATTCCGCATACGACGATTGTCGCGGAGCCCGTGGCGGCAAGCGGAAATCGGCAGGCCTACTGCCGCGTCCAGGCAACCTCCCAGCCTTCTCCTGATTCCGATATCAAAATCGAATACTGGCTGCCGGTGGCCGGATGGAACGGGAATTTCGAGGCCAACGGCAATGGCGGATGGAGCGGAGCGATTTCGGCCAATACGCTTGCGGCAGGAATCGAGCGCGGCTATGCGGCGGCCATGACCGACACCGGCCACGCCGGCGGCAGCGCCAGCTTCGCCCTGGGACATCCGGAAAAGGTGATCGATTTCGGATATCGTGCGGTGCACGAGATGGCCGTTACGGGCAAGGCGCTGATCAAGGCATTCTACGGGCGCGACGCGCGGCACTCCTATTGGAACGGCTGTTCGGCGGGCGGGCGGCAAGGGCTCATGTCCGCGCAGCGGTATCCGGAAGATTTCGACGCGATTGTGGCCGGAGCTCCGGCCATCAACTTCACGGGTCGATCGACGCAGGCGGTGTGGATCGGTCAGGCCACGCACAAGGACGAAGCAAGCGCCTTGCCGCAGGCCAAGTTCGCCGCGATACACGCGGCGGTGCTCGAAGCCTGCGATGCGCACGACGGCGTCAAGGACGGCGTGCTGGAGGATCCCACCAAGTGCAAGTTCGATCCGAAAGTACTCGAATGCAAGGGTGCGGACGCTCCCGCCTGTTTGACCCCGGCGCAGGTGGAGACGGTCCGGAAGATTTATTCCGACGTTGTCAATCCGCGCACCCGAAGCGTGATCTTTCAGGGACACGAGCCAGGAAGCGAAAACGGATGGACCACTATGGCGGGTCCCAACGTATTCTCCATCGCGACGGACACGTTCAAGTACGCGGTGTTCGAGAAGACCGACTGGGACTATAAGACGCTGAACTTCGACAGCGACATCGCGGCGACGGATCAGAAGGCGGGCAAGGTGATCAATGCGCTGGATCCCAATCTGAAGCCGTTTCTGGCGCGCGGCGGGAAGATCATCCAGTATCACGGCTGGTCGGATCCCCAGATTTCCCCGCGCAGCAGCGTCGAATACTATAAGAGCGTCGCGGCGGCGATGGGCGGCATACCCAAGATCACCGATAACTACCGGTTGTTCATGGTGCCGGGCATGGCGCACTGCGGCGGCGGCGACGGCACAGCCAAATTCGATATGCTCGCGGCACTGGAGCAGTGGGTCGAAAAAGGCAAGGCCCCGGATCGGATCGAAGCTTCGCGAGTGCGCGGTGGTCAGACCGACCGCACGCGTCCTCTGTGCCCCTATCCGCAGGTCGCGGTTTACAACGGGACCGGCAGCACGGACGATTCGGCGAATTTCATATGCAGAGTGAATTAAGGGCGGGCAAGGTCCAATGATGCGCTTAATTCTGATTCTGGTGATGGCGGTGGTGCCGGCAGTTGCGCAGATTGATCTCTCGGGAGAATGGAACCCGGTGTTCCACGAAGATCAGCCCGAACGCATTCCCGGTCCGGAGATCGGCGACTACCTGGGGCTTCCGATCACGGACGCGGCGCGCCTGCGCGGGGATTCCTGGGATGCCGAAATCCTCACGCTGCTGGAGCATCAATGCAAGCCGCATCCGGCCGACTACGGGCCGCGCGGACCGTTCAACGTTCGGATCTGGAAGGAAGTGGATACGGCGACGCAGCAGATCATCGCCTGGCACACGCACGGCTCCTGGCAGGCCCCCGAGCGAACCATCTATATGGATGGCCGGCCGCATCCCCCGGAATACGCGGCGCACACCTGGCAGGGATTTTCCACGGGCAAGTGGGAGGGCGACATTTTGACCATCACCACCACGCACCTTAAGACCGGCTGGATCCGGCGGAACGGAATTCCGCGCAGCGACCGTGCGACCCTGACGGAGCACTGGATTCGGCATGACAATCGCTTCACCTGGGTCAGTGTCGTGAACGATCCGGTGTATCTTACTGAACCGTTCATCCGCAGCACGGATTTCATGCTGGACCCGCGCCAGCAGATCGATCCGTATCCGTGTGAGGCGGTGACGGAGGTGCCGCGGGCGAAGGGCGAAGTGCCGAATTTTCTGCCGGGGACGAATCCGTTCCTCAAAGAGTTCGCTACCAAGCACGCGATACCGGAGAAGGCCGCCCGCGGCGGGGCGGACACGATGTATCCCATGGGTAACGGCGGTGGCGTAGTGGCGGTTCCCGTCGCTCGTCCGGAGTCCAGGGCTACGCAAGGCGACGGCGAGATCCACATTTTGCCGGTCCAAGGGAACATCTACATGCTGGTGGGCGATGGAGGGAATACGACGGTTCAGGCCGGCAAAGACGGCGTGCTGGTGGTGGACACGAAGGAGGCGGCCCAGGCCGACAAGCTGATTGCAGCCATCCGGAAGATTTCCGATAAGCCGATCCGGTACGTGCTCAATACCAGCGCCGATGCGGACCTCACAGGTGGTAACGAGAAGGTGGCGAGCTCGGGTGCGACCATCACCGGGGGGAACGTCGCGCGGTCTGACGCCGGCTTCGGCGCA
>Ga0310810_10008140_pt1 | contig 12038 bp, 17 predicted proteins | sample NCmetagenome_FD_207641 | JGI IMG/M metagenome (GOLD analysis project Ga0310810, IMG submission 207641) | Soil microbial communities from experimental microcosm in Duke University, North Carolina, United States - NC | ecosystem: Engineered > Artificial ecosystem > Soil microcosm > Unclassified ...
CGACCGCTAACGCTGTCTGAAACGGTAATCTTGTCGTTTCCCGTCCCTTTCGTGGTGATTGTATAGTCGGCGAAATTGCCGCTGTAGAACGCAGTATCGATGCCATTTCCGCCATCGATGTTGTCGTCGCCGTGTCCGCCGGTGATGTGATCGTTGCCGTCCTTGCCCTGGATGGTGTCGTTATTGTCAGTCCCCATCAGGTCCAGATCGGCCTGCTTCGTTCCTTGAATTGGCTTACCCATATCGTACCCTCGCTGTTATTTGCTGTGCCCCGCATCTTGGGCGGTCAATCGCGAGCTACGCATGAAGCACAACCCAGCCCCCGCGATTTGCCCACCGCGATTGTCGTCGCACAGTGACGTGACGAATGGGAAGCTTTATTGCGATCAGGATTAATACTGAGCCCGGAGTTCCATAATGGAACTAATATTCGTAGGGCGTTCGACAATAGAGTTTACGCGCACGCCTTGCTCTTAAGTATAAGTATACTCCGAATGCTTGTGCGGGCCTCAAAACACAACCGGCGCGGCCGGAGTCCGGGAGCGCGCGGCACGCACGCTCACCGCGCTGACGCGGACGCTTCGCGAGCTGAACGAGCTGTTGAGCGAACAGCCGCAGACTGGCCGGCTCTGCGACTGCGACGTGCCGGAAGACATCGACGAATTCCGCAACGAGCTGGCGCGGCGGATCGAGGCGTTCGTGGCTTCGCAGCCTGACGACGAGTGTGCGCAGACCGAGTAACCGTACTCCGTGTCATCGCGGAAGCCGCGAAGCGGCTATCCGAGACCCGTGTATCGCTGTGCTCGGGATTTGCGGAAAGATGGGTCCCGGGTCTCGGCCTTACGGCCTCACCCGGGATGACAGCGGAGACGGTGCGCCGGCAGAACGTCTATTTCGGCTCGGGTGGTGGGTTGCGTTTCGACCACCAGATCGAACCGACCACAACAAGAACGACCAGGCCGAAGATTGCCTGCGGCAACCAGCCAAAATCCATTGTTCGCCCCTCACTAGAAATGCATCGTGGTTTTCAGGGTGATGACCGTGATGCCAACGATGACGATTCCCGAGATCAAATCCGCGACCAGGAAGGCGTAACGGGTCACCCAGTCCTTCGGGTAAGGGAGAAGGTGAATGTGCTCGTTCGGGTCCATTCAGGCGCCTACCGAATCGAGACACCGGCAAAGACGAGTGCGGCTCCGATCGCGAAGCCAGCGACGATCATGAGCGGAAGGAGCGACTCCAGGAAAAGCACGGTCGCGAGCCGATGGACCTTCCCGTCCGTCGGCAGCATCCGCCAGAAGCCGGCCGCCGAAACCGCGATGAAGGCAAAGCCGACGAGCACAATCACGAGGCGGTCCCCCCACCGAAAGGCGGCCTTGCCACAAAGCCCTCCCAGCACGGGGTGCTATGGAGTGTTGGAATCAGAAGTCGTTCCAGGCGCGGCACTTGGGACATTGCGAAGCGGGAGCGGAAATGGCCCACAACGGTACCGATGCGCTGCGTAAACGTGCGCGTAGCGTTCGGCCGATCTCGCGTAAATTCTCTGTAACCAAGCGATGACGCGCGCGCGGGGAGACGTTTCCGTCCCCTCCGCAACGTTGATCGTTCCAGGCTCAGTCGGAATCGGCGCCGCTGGCCAGCCGGTAACCGACACCAAGCTCGCTCACCAGAATGCGCGGTTGCTTTGGATTCTGCTCAATCTTGCGGCGCAGCTTGCGCACGAGAATTCGCAAATAGTGCGAATTGTGCATGTGGCGCTGGCCCCACACTTCCTTCAACAGAACATTGTGCGTGACCACATTTCCACTGTGCTGCGCCAACCGGTATTCTTTCGGTGAAAGCGTGACACGCGCGCCTTCGGCAAAAACGGCGCGCGCTGCGAGATCGATGGTCAACGGCCCGAGCTTGACGACAGGCTCTCCTCGGGCATCGCGCGCCTGACGACGAAGCGCGGTGCGCGCGCGGGCCAGCAGCTCCGCCATGCTGAACGGCTTCACGACATAGTCGTCGGCGCCTGCTTCCAGGAGCCGCACTTTGTCCTCGTCGCTTGCCCGAACCGAGAGAACGATAATCGGAACCGCGGACCACGCGCGCACACGCTCTACGATGCTTGCTCCGTCCATATCCGGAAGGTTCAGGTCGAGAACGATCAGGTCGAGTGCACGCAGCGTGGCAGTTCGCAGCCCGGCTTCTCCCGTCTCCTCCTCAAGTACCGTGAACCGCTCGAGATCGAAGCCGGCGCGAAGGAACCGGCGGATTTGTGGTTCGTCGTCGATCACCAGGACGACCGGCGAAATGTCATTCATCGTCGTCCTCGTCGGATGTCGGTTGCGGCTTCACCGGAAGCGCAATCGATAGCGTCGTGCCGTGCCCCAAGCCGGCGCTGAACGCATGCACGCTGCCGCCGCAGGCTTCGATCAACGAGCGTGCGATCCAAAGCCCCAATCCCGATCCGGGGAGGCTGCTTGCGTGTCGAGGGCTGCGATAGAACCGCTCGAAGATCTTGTCGGCTTCTCCGGGAGCAAGTCCCTCCCCTTCATCCTTTACCTCGATCAACATCAGCGCGCCGCTTTGCGCTGCACGGACCGAGACCGGCTTTCCGACCGCAGAGTATTTCGTCGCATTTTCGATGAGCTGGCCGAGCACGCTTTCGGCCAGCGAGGCGTCGACATAGACCAGCGGCAAGTCGTCCGCGATCGCAAGGATAACCTCCCGGCCGCTCAGGAGCTCACGTTTGCGCGCGAGCGCCCCGTTGACGATGTCTTCTGGGTCAACCCACCCCCGATGCGGGCGGATACCGTCGCTGCTGATGCGCGTCGCGTCCAGCAGGTTGCGGATATCCCCGTTGAGTCGCTCGGCCTCCTTATGCACCACGCGAACCAACGAAGAGAGTCGCTCGTCACGTTCAATCGTCGGCGACTGCGCAAGCACCGAGGTGGATCCGACGATCGCAGCAAGCGGCGTGTGCAGCTCATGCGAAACCGATCCGATCAGCGCGTCGCGCAAGCTCTCCGCCTGCGCCCGCACCTTGGCGTGGCGCACTGCGACGGCCATGCGTCCCGTGATGGCGGCGACGGTGACGAAGAGCAGGATGTCCGCGAGTTGCACCGGGCTATCGACGTGGAAATCGTAAATCGGTGCGTAGAAAAAGAAGGCCGGAGCAGCGATGCCCGCAATGCCGGCGAAAATGGCCGGGATGGCGCCCCATCGCAATGCCGCAACGATGACCGGGATCAGGTAAGCGATTGTAACGTTCTCAATCGGCAGCCAGAGGGAAGCCGCCGCGAGCGCTCCGGTCACGATCACGACAATGAGCAGCGCGAGCAGGACGCCGACAGTCTGGTCCACCACCCAGCGGCGGCGAGGTCCATCGCGGAGCTGCCGGATGCGGATCAGCATGGGATGAATTTAAGCGTCCGCCGGTGGCGGCCCGCAAGTCCACAAAAATAAAGGGTGCAGGCTTACCCGCACCCTTCTTTGATTGCGAGGTAATCTCCGGACGTTTCACGTCCCGCCGGCGTTCCCCACCAGGCTCGCGGTGTCGATCTTCACGCCCGGGCCCATCGTGGACGAGATCGCCACGCGGTTGATGTAGTGGCCCTTGGCGCCGGCGGGCTTTGCCTTGTTCACCGCGTCCGCGAAGGCGCGGATGTTCGCGGCGAGCTGCTCGGCCGAAAACGAGGCCTTGCCGACGCCGGCCTGCACGATGCCGGCCTTCTCGACACGGAACTCGACCGAGCCACCCTTCGCGCCGGCGACGGCCGCCTTGATGTCCATCGTGACGGTGCCGACCTTCGGGTTCGGCATCATGCCGCGCGGACCCAGCACCTTGCCGAGCCGGCCGACCAGCGGCATCAGGTCGGGCGTCGCGATGACGCGGTCGAAGTCGATGCGCCCGCCCTGCACCTCGGTGACGAGCTCCTCGGCGCCGACAACGTCGGCGCCCGCGGCCTTCGCCTCGTCGGCCTTGGCGCCGCGCGCAAACACCGCGACGCGCTGCGAGCGGCCGGTGCCGTTCGGCAGGTTGACCACGCCGCGCACCATCTGGTCGGCATGGCGCGGATCGACGCCGAGATTCATCGCGATCTCGATCGTCTCGTCGAATTTCGCCTTGGCGCGCTCCTTGACGAGCTTCACGGCCTCATCGAGCGCGTAGGCCTTGGCCGGATCGACGCCCTCGCGGGCCTGCTTGATGCGTTTGTCCTTTGCCATGACTAAGCCACCACCTCGATGCCCATCGACCGCGCCGATCCTTCGATCATGCGCATCGCGCTTTCCACCGTATCGCTGTTGAGATCGGCCATCTTCTTCTCGGCGATCTCCTTCACCTGCGCCTTGGTGATCGAGCCCGCTTTGTCGCGGCCCGGCGTCTTGGAGCCGCTCTCGAGCTTGGCAGCCTTCTTGATGAAATAGGACACCGGTGGCGTCTTCATCTCGAAGGTGAACGATTTGTCCTGGTAGATCGTGATCACCACCGGGATCGGCGAACCCTTTTCCATCTGCGAGGTCTTCGCGTTGAAGTCCTTGCAGAAGGCCATGATGTTGAGGCCGCGCTGACCGAGCGCGGGGCCGATCGGCGGCGACGGATTGGCCGCGCCCGCCGGCACTTGCAGTTTGAGGAATCCAGCGACTTTCTTCGCCATCAGTTGCTCCTGTCAGTGGTGCGGATCTTGGCAGCCTGGCGAGCCGCCTCACCTCCCACGTGTTCACGTCATCCCTTGCGCCAAACCACCAGGCTCGTTCCGCGGACATGCCGCAGGCCGAGATGACGGCTTGCCTCGATCTCCTCGAGTGCGCGGGTGACGCCCTCCCATACACCGTAGTCGTGCCAGATGACCATCCCTTTGTCGGCCAGGAGGCGGAACGCGGTGTCGGAGTCCGCGATCACATAGTCATAGGCGTGCGATCCGTCCACAAAAACGAGCCCGGCGCGGCGGAGATGCGCCGACCAGTCGAAGGCGGCCGAGTCGCCGTAGAGCTGCGTGATGCGGGCGGCCGCGGCGGCGAATTCCGGCCGCGGGTCCGCGAAATGGCGGCCCGAGCGCGGCTTGTCGACATAGGCGCGCTCGCCTGCCGCGAGGTCGAATTTCGGGGTGGCGTCCGGAGGCAAATCAAGTGTGGAAATAGTGAGTTGCGGCGGGGCGTTGACGGCGAAGTTGAGCGTGGTGCGCCCGTCGAAGGTCCCGATTTCGACGATCTCGGCGCCACTCGCGACCGCGGCCGCCGCGCTCGCCAGCACGGCAAGCTCCGCCAGATTGACGTCACCGGAACGCTTGTGCGGCTCGACAATCGAGACCGGTCTGCGCGGGATGACTTCCTGCCAGGGGACGATCGGCAGCCGCGTCGCCTGCCCGGGCGAAACGCCGCGCACGCGCCGGCTCAGCGCGCGAAAGTCCTGCGCGAGGGTGGAGAGCGGCAGATAGACCGCCCGCGCGTAGACGCCGGTGAGGCGGCCTGTCAGCGCGACGCGAAAGCCGCCCATGCGCAGGCGCGGCTCAGAGCTTCTCGACCTGTCCGAATTCGAGTTCGACCGGCGTCGCGCGGCCGAAGATCGAGACCGCGACCTTCACGCGCGAGCGGCCCTCGTCGACCTCTTCCACCGTGCCGTTGAACGAGGCGAACGGACCGTCGGAAACGCGCACCTGCTCGCCGACCTCGAAGGTGATCGAGGGCTTCGGCCGCTCGATGCCTTCCTGCACCTGGTTGAGGATGCGCTGTGCTTCCGCCTCCGAGATCGGGAATGGCTTCTTGTCCGCGCCGAGAAAGCCTGTGACCTTCGGGGTGTTCTTGATCAGGTGATAGGCCTCGTCGGTGAGGTCCATCTTCACCAGCACGTAGCCGGGGAAGAACTTGCGCTCGGCATCGACCTTGCGGCCGCGCCTCACCTCGACGACCTTCTCCTTCGGCACCAGCACTTCCTCGAACAGGTGATCGAGATGGCGCTGCTTCGCCTGCTCGCGGATCGAATCCGCGACCTTGTTCTCGAAGTTCGAATAGGCGTGGACGATGTACCAGCGCTTCGGCTTGGTTTCGATGACCGTGTCCGCCACTTTTGCGTCTCCTCAGAAATCAGGTGCCGATGCCGAGCACCAGCGTAACCGCCATGCGGATGATCTGATCCGCGAGCAGGAAAAACACCGCAGCAAGCGCCGCGAAGACGAACACCATCGCGGTGGTGATTCCAGTCTCCTTGCGCGAGGGCCAGGTGACCTTGTTCACCTCCTGCCGCACCTCTTGCATGAACTTGAACGGATTCAGCTTCGCCATTTCGTTTGCGTCTTTTTGCTGCCTGCCGATCCCAAATAGGTTCGCGCCGCCCAAGCTTCAAAGGACGAACAGACCGATCCTGTTTGGGGAGTACGTTCGCCGCGGAAGTCCGTCACCGGGCCGCTGGGCGATGGGCAGGTTCCTAATGCGGGCGCGACGCCGCGTCAAGCTCGGCTGGAGTCCCGTTGGACAATCAATGAGTTGAGGGCCGGAGCGACTGCCATGCTCCGCGTGTTGGCCGCGGCGCCCCTAGTCCACCTTGATCCCGGCCGCCTTGATCACCGGCCACCATTTCGCGATCTCTGCCCTCTGATGAGCGTCTAGTCCCTGCGGATTTTGCCGTTCCGCGGGGAAAATGTCCTGTCCGAGCGAGGCGAGCTTGGCCTTGATCGCCGGATCGGCAAGCGACTCCCTGACTGCCGCGGCGAGCTTGTCCATGATCGGCTGCGGGGTGCCTTTAGGCATCCACAAGCCATGCCAGAGCGAGACGTAGAAGCCGGGCAACCCGGCCTCGTCGACGGTCGGTATTTCGGCTGCGGTCGAGAGCCTGCTCTTGGCGGTCACTGCAAGTCCCTTGATGGCGGCGCCATGCAGTTGCGGCACGCCGGTCACCGGATCGGCGACCATGACATCGATTTGTCCCGCCACCAGATCCTGCATCGCCGGCGCGTTCCCGCGGTACGGCACGATCTGCGCGGTGGTCCCGGTCTCCTTCATGAACAGCAATTCGCTGATGTGGGTGATGCTGCCACTGCCGCCGGTACCGAAGGTGAGTTTCCCGGGATTGGCCTTCATCCAGGCGATCAGAGCCTTGAGATTGTCGGCCGGAAACGCCTTCTTCGCGGCAAGGAAGAACGGCGCGTCGGTCAGCAGACTGAGAGGCTGCAGGTCGTTCAAGAGATCGTACGGCAGCCTTTGATAGGTGGCGCCCGTGATGACGTGCGAGCCGTTCTGGCCGATGCCGATGGTGTAGCCGTCGGGCGCTGACCGCGCGACGCGAGCGACCGCCAGCGTCCCGCCGGCGCCTGTGGTGCCCTCGACGATGACGGTTTGTCCGAGCGAGGCGCGCATCCGATCTGCCATGATGCGCGCGATCGTGTCCGTCGGCCCGCCAGCCGCATAGGGCACCACGATGACGATCGGCTTCGATGGGTAATCAGTCTGAGCGAACGCGCTGCGCGCGAGCGCCGGTAGCGCGACGCCTCCGGCAACGAGCTTGAGAACGGTGCGGCGCTGAAATCTCATGGGGGCCCCCCGGGCTGCGACGGCAACAATCTACCGTGCGATCCCAGCGGCGGCGAGACCTGTCCTTGGCGCCGGATGAAAAAGGGGGCCGCCTTTCGGCGGCCCCTTATCGTATTCGGCTGAGACGGCTGTTCAGCGTCCGATCGAGGCCGCGGCCTGGATCGGGCCTCCGTCGCTCTGCGCCACGACCGAAATCGAGCCATTCGGCGAGAAGCCATGACGCGGCACTGTCCAGCTCACGGCCGACTGGCCAAGCGCATAGCCCGCAAGGCCGTTTCCGAAGGACAGGCTCTTTCCATTGGAGTCACGAAGGCTGAGTGCGGAAATCCGCAGCCGCCGGTCGCCGCTGTTGTGCGCCGTCAGGGTGACCTTGTCGCCCTGCGTCGCAACCGACCACGCGACGGTCGGGTTCTTCTTGTTGGAGGCGCCGAAGAACACCGGGATCGAATAGCGCACCATCAAGTTCACGGCGCCGTTGCGCTGCTGGGAAAGGTCAGGCAGCTGATCGACGAGCAGTCGATAGCTTTCCTCGCCGACCACCGGCTGCTTCGACGTGCGCACGATGCGCGCGACGTACTGACCTTTCGGCGTCAGGGTGACCGAGGGCGGGCTCGCCACGACATCATTGGTCGGCGCGAGATGCTCTTTGCCGTTCACGATGGACCACTTGTAGACGCGGATCTGCGCGTCGATCGGCGTCGTACCTTCGTTGCGCAGCGTGACGGTCGATGCCGCGCCCGGCGCGGTGATGTCGACGAGCACCGGCTCGACCTGGAGGGATCCGGCGCCGGCCGGCGAAGCCGCAAACGCGACAGCCGCGGCAAACAGAGCGGTAACAGTTGATCGCATGGAAGTATTCCTGCCCCAGAGGTTCAGTAGGTCACGGTGACGGTGATGGTGTCGGCATAGTTGCCCGGCGCCGGCGTGGTCTGCGCCGGAATGCGGCCGTAGACCGTGTAATTCTGCTGCGTGCCGTTACCGGTACCCGCCTGCGTGTCAGTGCCGACCGTGTTGCCCCACAGCGTGGCGCGGCCAGCGTCGGTGTAGAGCGAGTAGTTCACCGTCGCGCCGCCGCTCGTGAGCTTGCGGACCGCAACCGTCGCGCCCGAGCCGGTGCCGGCATCAAGCCCGATATTGTAGGGCGTCGTGTTGGTGCAGGTGACCTGGATGGTCGAGGTCTGGTCGGTGTTGCTGGCGAGCACGCCGACCGTGCCGAAGTTCAGCGTCGAGGCGCTGTTGATCGTGCAGGTGGCCGTGATCGTCGCCTGGACAGCGAAGGTCGTGGTCGTGCTCGCAGCGTGCGATGCTCCCGCCCAAGGAATGAGAAAGCAGGCTGCGAGCGCGGCCTTGTACCCGCGCGGAGCCCTCGCATCGAATTGCATGCAGCACCCCCATAGGAATCTGGTAGGGGTACAACTGTACGGAATTTCTTAATTAAGGATTAACCAACGGCAATTGCGTAATCTTTTGGGATCGTTTTGCGGTTCCATACTGTGCCGGATACCTATTTCTATTTGTCATCGACCGCCACACTACCTGTATGACTGAATCTTTTCTGCGGCATGCCCTAGCGCAAATGTGCGCGAACAATGTTCGCCGCAGACGACCAAGCAACGCCAGTATTTGAGAGAGATGGAGCGCCGCCGAAGCGCGATCCCGAGACGTTCAATAAGTCACTGTAATGGTGATCGTGTCGGTGTAGGTGCCGGGCGCTGGCGCGGCCTGCGAGGGGACGCGTCCGTAGACCGTGTAACTCTGCGCCGAGCCGTTTCCGGTTGCCGCGACAGTATCGGTGCCTATCGTATTGCCCCACACCGTGGTGCGGCCGCTGTTGCTGTAGAGCGTGTAGTTCACCGTGTTGGCGCCGCTGGTCATCTTCCGGGTCGCAACCGTCGCGCCCGTCCCCGCGCCCGCGTCGAGCCCGATGTTGTACGGCGTCGTGTTGGTGCAGGTGACCTGGACGGTCGAGGTCTGGTCCACGTTGGTGGACAGAACCCCTTGCGTGCCGAAGTTCATGGTTGTGGCGCTGTTCACCGTGCAGGTGGCCGTGATCACCATCTGCACCGTCATGGTCGAGGTCGACGTTGCCGCCGAGATCGGCTCTCCCGAGGCAACCAGCGAACAGGCCGCGAGCGCGATGGCACAGCCGCGGAATTTCGCCTTCAATGGCATGACGTTCCCAACGGAGATTAGACAAAAGAATAACTCTCCGGAATCGTTTAATTAACGATTAACCAATGAGGTCGAGGGAGATCGAATTTTGGACCCCTTGGCCGTTTTCGAGCTGCGCGATCGTTATTCCGACGGCGACGGGTCATGGGCACGAGTTGAACTGTGCAGCTTTCGCTTTGGGAATTCTTGCGAGCAACCGCAAATCAGTAGGTCACCGTAACCGTGATCGTGTCGGTATAGGTGCCGGGCGCAGGCGCGGCCTGCGTCGGAACGCGTCCGTAGACCGTGTAACTCTGCGCCGAGCCGTTTCCGGTCGCCGCGACAGTATCGGCGCCAACCGTATTGCCCCACACCGTGGTGCGGCCGCTGTTGCTGTAGAGCGTGTAGTTCACCGTGTTGGCGCCGCTGGTCATCTTGCGCAGGGCGACCGTCGCGCCGGTGCCGGTGCCGGCATTGAGGCCGATGTTGTACGGCGTCGTGTTGGTGCAGGTGACCTGGACGGTCGAGGTCTGGTCCACGTTAGTGGAGAGCACGCCTTGGGTGCCGAAGTTGAGCGTCGAGGCGCTGTTCACGGTGCAGGTCGCCGTGATCACCATCTGGACTGTCATGGTCGCCGTCGACGTCGCCGCACAAAGCGGTTCCACCGCGGCGAGCAGAAAACAGGCCGCCAAGGCGGCAGCACGGCCGCGGAACCTTGTGATTGATTGCAAGACGCTTCCCCAACGGAACTTCGAGCGCAAACGACTCTACGGAATAGCTTAATGAAAGTTTAACCAAGGAAGGCTTTGTAGTGCTCCTGCTAGTCTTTCCCGGTTCCATACTGTCGCACCCGCATGTTTCTACTTGTGCAAACGCTACGCACTACCTGTGTGATCGGTACACTGCTGCTCGTTTGCAAGCCTGCCTTTGCGCAAACATGTACTGTCAGCATGGGCAGCATGGTGTTCGGGAGCGTCAACACGCTGACGGGCGCGGCTGTCGACACCACTGCGACCATGACCGTCACGTGTTCGGGAGGGCAGAACCAAGGGCAGCGCCTGTGCATCAGCATTGGCGCAGGGTCCGCGAGCGACGCCACCAGCCGGCAGATGACCTCGGGCACCAACAGCGCACGCTATGATCTCTTCGCAAACTCGGCCCGCACCACGCTGTGGGGGTCCTGGGAGACGGGTTACGACAGCGCCGGCTTGCAGCTCGATGTCAGCCGCGGCAGCACGACTAATGTGACCGTGTACGGGCGCTTCTTCGGCTCGCAACAAACCGTGCCGGCCGGCGCTTATCTGGCGACGTTCACCGCCAATCCATTTGTGCGCTATGGCAACAAACAGGGGGCACCGAATTGCCCCACAGGCGGCTTGACCAGCAGCACGTCATTCTCGGCAACCGCGACCGTCCTGAGCAGCTGCAATGTGAATGCGACCAGCGTCAATTTCGGATCGGCAGGGATCCTGAGCGGGACCACTGATGCGCAGGGGACGCTGTCGATCCAGTGCAGCTCCGGTCTGCCTTACACGGTGAGCCTGAACGGCGGGAATTCGGGCGCGACCGATCCGACCCAGCGCAAGATGAGCTTCTCCAGCGCCAACGTCACCTACGGGCTCTATCGGGATGCGGCGCGCATTCTGCCGTGGGGCAGTACGGTCGGCACCAATACGGCGTCCGGGACCGGAACAGGGTCGACGCAAACTCAGACCGTCTATGGGCGCGTCGCCGCCCAGAGCACCCCTGCCCCCGGCACCTACTCGGACTCCGTCGTCATCACCGTCGCGTATTGAGGTTGCGTCTGCGGCACGCCGGATCTAGCGCGCGATCCGCAGCCGCGCGAGGTTCTGCGCGATCGAGGAGAACACGGCGTTGAGTTCGCTCGCCTGGCTCACCTCGTAATACATGCTGGTCTTGCTGGCGCAGGCTTTCAGCAGTGACGCTTCCCGTCGATCACCCGCACCGTATAGATCTTGATGTTCGCAGCCTTGGCATTGGTGCAGGCCAGCGAGGTGCGCGCGTCAATCGCCGACTCGCTCGTCGACCAGCGGTTTTGCGTGTTGGTGCCGTCGGTCAGCAGCACGACGACCTTGTCGCGGTCGGGAGACGGCTCGGCCGCCTGCGAAGCGGCAGGTTCGACGTTAGCGAGTGCCAGCCCCACTCCAGCCCGATCGTGACGTTGGTGTTGCCCGACGCCTGCATCGAATCGATCTTGCTGTTGAGGTTGGTAAAGCCGGTGTCGTCGAGCACGTCGGTGAGCGGCATCATCGACACGAGCTGCGACCCGCACTGCTTGGCGGGGAACAACGTGCTGTGGTTGCCCGAGACCGGCGTCGCATCGTTCACGTCGTTCGACTGGTCGCGGTCCATCA
>Ga0310810_10008141_pt1 | contig 12038 bp, 10 predicted proteins | sample NCmetagenome_FD_207641 | JGI IMG/M metagenome (GOLD analysis project Ga0310810, IMG submission 207641) | Soil microbial communities from experimental microcosm in Duke University, North Carolina, United States - NC | ecosystem: Engineered > Artificial ecosystem > Soil microcosm > Unclassified ...
CGTCGCAACCGCGGCCAGCGAAAATACCAAAGGCAGAATTAGTATTAAGGCGATCTTTTTCATAGTTTTTTGCGGTGGTTGAATAACAGATATCAATTTCCCAGATCGTCGCAATTCCGGGGACCGACCTCCGTCCGCGGCCATCGTCTTACCGAAGATTATCGCTGGCAACCTTTCTTTATTCGCTAGCTCGCTAAGGCATCAACGCGTTTCCAGTCTTCGGCCGTTAACTTCAGCGTAGCGGCAGCCATGTTCTCTTCTAGATGTGCGACCGAAGACGTGCCAGGAATCGGCAACATCGCGGGAGATCGGTGAAGAAGCCAGGCGAGGGCCAGTTGCACAACGCTGGCGTGATAATCCCTCGCCGCCGCTTCCAGCGCATTGTCCTTCAACCCCCTGTTTCCACCAATCGGTGACCACGGCATAAAGCCCAACCCTTCCTTCTCGCAATAGGTCAGCGTTTTTTCCCACTTCCGGTTGCCAATGTTGTACTGGTTCTGCACGCTCACAATCGGCAGGACCTTGCGCGCCCGATCGATTTCTTCGGCCGAAACCTCGGATAATCCTACGTGCCGAATCTTTCCAGCCTCCTGCATCTTCTTGAGTGCTCCGAGCGACTCTTCCATCGGCACCTTCGGATCGATGCGATGCAATTGATACAAATCGATTCGCTCGAGCTGGAGCCGCTTCAAACTGTTCTCCACACACCGGGTGAGATATTCCGGTCGGCCGTTCGGCACCCATTGTCCAGGCCCAGGTCTCGTTAGCCCGCCTTTGGTGGCAATCACCAGGTCCTTTGGATAAGGGTGAAGGGCCTCTGCAATCAGCAGCTCGCTGGTCTCTGGTCCATAGGCATCAGCTGTGTCGATCAGGTCAACGCCGAGATCGATAGCGCGTCGCACAACTTTGAGGGCGTTATCACGATCAGGTGGCCAACCCCAAATGCCTTCTCCGGTGATCCGCATCGCCCCAAACCCGAGCCGGTTGACCGAAAGATCGCCCCCTAACCGGAAAAGGGAATTGGCGCCTGCTTCCGTAACCGCTGGCGAGTTCGCCGCAAAAATCATGTTCGATCCTCCCGCAATCAGCGTAGCTCCGCCTGCCAGAGTCGTGCCAAGAAATTTTCGACGGGTCATAGAACTCGGAGATCGGAGGGTCAGAGACCGGATAACAACTACGCCGCTACTTTTTGCGAGTGTAGTCGATCTCCAAAGTTTTCATTTCCTGGCCACCACGGTTCTCGTACCATTCGAAGGTATGATGGTTCTTGTCCGTCATCTTGACTACAGAGCGGACAGGAGTCTTCATCCCAGGCGGCATCTCCATTTCGCCGGTGTAGGTAACCGTTTTCGTGGCGGGGTCGTACGTCCCTTCAAAGGTGAGTATCCCGGTGCCCATGTTATCAACCCAGGATGAAGTAAATTTCTGCTTCACGTTGTCATACCCGTCGATCGACATCCCCTTGAAGGTGAAGTCTTTCATTTTGCCATCAGCGCCGGGCATTTTCATGCTTCCGGTATGATCGCCGACGAAATAGCGGCCATTCATGATTGACTTGTATGTGACGCTACCCTTGGAAACAGTAGGTTCCTTGCCGGGTTCCATCATTTTCACGGAAGTGCTCCAGGAACCGGCGAGATCAGCGAGAAGCTTATGATTGTCGTTGAGTTTCGCCAACTCCATCATTTGCTTCATCATCTCAGCCTCGTTCGGTGAAGCCGTGGTCGTGGCAGGGGCAGAAACGGCCGGGCTGGTGACACTGGTTGGGGGAGTGCTCGGCTGTGGAGCCGGGGTTTGTGCGGAAGCAATGGAAGCGATAACGGATATCGCCACCGGAGCGATCAGGGCTGAAATAATGCGGGTGTTCATGCGAATGATTCTTCCCGCAGGTTCGACCGCGTCAAATGAAAAGGCGCATCGCGAAGTCGGAGGTTAGCGGTCAGAGATCAGAGGTCAGTCAAACCGGGTAGCGCGCGGATTCTCCGCGCAGACAGGCGCATTCTGCGCCTGCCGGGAAGTGGTCAATGGTCGATAGCGAAGAGCAAGCTTTCCTTGCTGCGATAGCTCGGTGTATGAGCCAGGAGTTTCGGGTGCAAGGATGCCCAGCGCGCGTTGCTCTCCAATTTTCGTTGATGCCTGGGTTGAATCAAAAAATAACGCGCGTCCGCAGGCAATTCGTCCAAGGTAGTCAGGTAGGTTATGGGCGCGCGAACATAAAAGAGATATGGCTGAAAGTCGGGGTCGATTGCGTAAAGCCGCTGATCGGACGGGAGAAGCGCGTTTATTTGTGCGGCAATCGGTTTTATTCGTTCGTGCCTCTTCAAATAGGTCACGGAGCGGAGCGGAAAAATTATCATCGCGCCGATAACACCTATTGCTATAAGGAAGAAGATTAAAGTTCGTGAAACTCGAATACCTCTAATACTCCATTGAAACGCTTCATTAGCGATGGCGCTGCCGACAATCCAGCAAAACGGCGCTTCCAACGGCAAAATATATCTCGGAAGTGTTCCCGGAATCAGCAATACACCGACGAACGGTATAATACTTCCCCACGCCAGCCCGTAAGCGACGTTGCGCTGTAATGGGTCAGCTATTTTACTCAATCGAATAAATGGGACCAGTAGTATCCAGGGAAGTAGATAAGCAAAGCCACGGGGAAAGTTTAGTAACCAATCCTCCGATCGGCCTTCTTCGCCGTGGAATGCAACCGCCGCTTCTCGTGACCAGGCTTGCAAAGGCGAGTGAGAAGGTAATGCCCGAAAGTACGGAATCAACCAGGCAGCAAAAATTCCAAGCATTACCGCTAGGCCGATTAAGTGCGCGGGGTGGGTTAGGTCCCGGAGGCGGCGATTTTGCCAGAGAACCGCGCAAAGGATAAGATAAAAAAACAGAACGTGACTTGGACCTTTCGCCAGTAAGCCTAAGCCAAGGAAGATCCAGGGCACGATGAAGGTAAGCCAGGGTGAGCGCTTTTGTTCCCAGAATACCAACCATAGAATAAGGGCGAAGGCGAAGAGCGAGCAATAGATTGCCTCGATCTCGATCATTCGTCCCTTTTCAATTAGTCCGAGATTCGTTAGCCAGCAGAGTGCGGCGATGAAGGAACCGATTGGGCCCAGGCTGCTTCGTCCGAGCGTTGCTAGGGTGAGAGCCGCGGCCAGGATAAACAAGGCGGATGGAAGACGCGAGGTCCATTCGTTGCGAATTCCTGAAAGCTTGAACGAGGCAGCGACAAGCCAATTGATTAACGGCGGCTTATTCAAATAAGGCCGCGCAGCGATATAGGGCACAACGTAGTTCGCCCTATCGAGCATGTGAACCGCCGGCAGAACGCGGTGACCTTCTTCACTGCGAAGCTCGGACGAGCCCAGGTTGGTCAGGTAAATGAAAACCCAGACGACGAGCAGAATCAGACAAGCGGTCAGTCTGGACATTAACGAAAAATAAAAGCAGAGCGAAGAGGTTGGAGCAAGGAGGACGGCGCGAAACGTCGCGTTATCGGTTACAAGCATCGAGAATCGAGGTTTCGGGACAATAAAAGCAACGCAAAATTTTCGCGCGGTTTGGTATCGCGCTATGTTCTGGAACGATGAAACGCGTCTTTGGGTTGGAGACGGAATATGGGATCACGGTGGACGGCGCGGAGTCGGTGGATGTGGTCGCGGAATCGATCGCGCTGGTGCGTAGTTATACCGAGCACGGGGCGTTGATGAAATGGGATTATGGCCACGAAGATCCGCATCGCGATGCGCGCGGTTTTCGGGCTAAAGAATTGCGCCAGGACGCGGATGAATCGGCCTACTATGAGATCGATAAGAACCGGCCGCTGACCTTCCAGGAAATCAAGAGCGACCTCGTCCTATCTAACGGCGCGCGCTTTTACAACGATCACGCCCATCCGGAATATTCCACGCCGGAGTGCACGACGTTACATGAGATTGTAGCCCAGGAGAAAGCGGGCGAACGGATTCTGGCCGAATGCGCCCGACGCCGGAATGCGCACTTGACGGATGGCGAACGGGTCCGGCTTTATAAAAATAACACCGACTTTCTCGGTCATAGCTACGGTTGCCACGACAATTACCTGATGCGGCGCGATGTCCCATGGGACCACATCGTCGCCGCTACTCTGCCGTTTCTGATTACGCGACAGATTTTTGCCGGCGCCGGCAAGATGGGGATTGAAGCGGAGAGCGCGACGGGTCAGCCCGGTGTGTTTCAGATTTCGCAGCGCGCGGATTTTTTCAGCGTTCTGGTCAGCATCGACACGATGAATCGACGCCCGCTGGTGAACACGCGGGATGAGCCGCACGCCGACGCCAGCAAGTATCGACGGTTCCACGTCATTGTTGGCGACTCGAACATGAGTGAGTGGGCGACGGCGATGAAGTTGGGCACGACCGCGCTGGTGCTGGAATTGATTGAGAGCGGGAAAGCGCCGCAGTTGGAAATCGCGCAGCCGATTGACGCGGCGAAATCGATTAGTCGCGATCAGAATTACGATTGGATCATCGAGTTGCGCGACGGACGGAAGATCTCTGCGATCGATGTGCAGCGGCTTTATTTGAGTGCGGCGCAGAAGGTCGAGCACAATGACGAGGAGGGCAGCTGGATTTTGCGCGAATGGGAAAGCGCCCTCAATGACCTGGAGCGGGATGTGATGTTATGTCGCGATCGAGTGGATTGGGCAGCGAAGAAATTTCTGCTGAGCGAGTTGCAGGGGGAGGAGAAATTACAATGGAGCGATCCGTGGCTGCAGGCGATTGATCTCGAGTACCACAATATCGATCTGGAGCGCGGATTATATTATGAGTTGCTGCGCCAGGGTTCGATGCGGCGGGTGGTTAGCGAAGATGAGATTCGCCGCGCCATTTTTTCTCCCCCGGAAACGACGCGGGCTTTCTTGCGGGGGCGTGCGGTTGCGCGTTTTACCGATCAGATCGAATCGATTCAGTGGAATGAGATTGTCTTGTCCGATGCCGGACGCTCCCAACGCATCGCGCTGCCGGAACCGGCGGATGAAAATTTGAAGCGGTTGAACGCCGCCGTGCGCGAGAGCGCCAACTTTGCGGATTTTCTCCGGGCTCTGGAAAGCTAGCAATTCTGCCTCGCTCCCGAGGCCCGGCTGAGCATCTATGTTCCTGATGACTGGCGAGATGCAAACATTGCATCCGAAAGGCACCGCCAATGTGAATACCACGCCGCGATGGGTCTGGGGGACGACAGATTACGAATGCGCGCTTTGCGCCTCCAGGATCCAGCGAAAGCAAGCTCATAGTTTTGTTTTCCGTCGGTTCTGGCCGTAAGACCAGCCAAATATCTTTGAACAAAGATTAGAGAAGATCGGGACGCGTGGACCTCCGAGAAAAAAGGTGGCCAGAGTGTTCTGGTGCACAAAGCGCTTCATCAGCAGGAGCCAGATGGTGGCTCCAATAAGCATTCCGAAAATGAACAGAACGACAATCGCTGGTGCGAAACCCAGCATGGCAATCAGTCCAGGGTGCGGCATGAACTGAGTGAGCCATCGCCCCAGGGCGATCTCACCCGCGACGGCAGGGACGAACATGAAGGTAAACAGACTAAGGCACAGGGCCGGATGCTCGCGACACGGAAGGCGAGTGCCAGTTTCGTGCGAGTTATGATCTGCTTTCATTTGATTTCAGCGCTTCCTCCCAAGCTTCAAACAACGAGGCTGATATCTGGCCCGCAAGCGATTCGATGCGGTCGGGTTTTATCTAACGAGATCAAACTCGGCTACGGCTTCCATCTCCGCAACCTTGATGGGATAAGCCGACAAGCGTGGATGGCCTGTGTGGCGGCGACAGCACCCTGTTCTCATTAACACCGGGCTTCAGGCCGGTGTACAACCCGCACTCATCTCAATAGAGCCGTTTCAACGGCTTAATTCCATCTCGCACGGAGAACCACCAGCCCGACGGGCGATGTTAATCGGAGCGCAACTGACAGCTCGGTCGAAGGGAGCAACAACGATGTTCGCGATTTTTCCCATGAAACCAGGATTGATTTTCCACCGGGCTTGAGGAAACTTCGTCCCGCTAAAGGCATGCAGCACGTTACCGCGTTCTCACCCCCGCAAACTGTCCCGGCTGCGCCTGCCGTCGCGCGAAAGCCCAACTTGTGGATTCTGGACGGTTGGCGCGACTTGATTCTCTACGTCTGCACTCCGCTTGTGATCCTGCCGATCTTCGTTCTGGCGCAGACGCGTTGGAGCGCGGAGGACATTTATCTTTTTGTCGCTGCCTTCGGCGCGATGGGCCATCACTTGCCGGGGATGATCCGTGCCTACGGCGATCGCGCGTTATTCCAGCGCTTCAAGTACCGGTTCATTTTTGCCCCAATTTTTTTAGTGGTCGTCTGCACGGCGTTTTTCTTGTGGGATCTCAAGGGCATTGTCCTGGTCGCCTTTATCTGGGGCGTTTGGCACGGCATGATGCAAACCTACGGGTTCTGTCGCATCTATGACGCGAAAGTGGGCTCGTTCGCCGCCCTGACGCGCCGTCTCGATTTCGCCTTGTGCGGGATCTGGTTTGCCACTGCGGTCCTCCTCTCATCGCAGCGAATGACGGATACGCTGGAAAGCTATTATTCGGCGGGTGGTCCTTTTATTCCACCGGGACTCCTTCGAGGGGCGCAGCAAGGATTGTTTGGCCTGGCGCTCGCGGTTTCAGGCATATTTCTGGCAAATTTTATCTGGATGTGGATGCAGGGGAAGCGCCCGAGCCCGGTCAAGCTGGTGCTTCTCATCACCAGCATTTCTTTTTGGTGGTATTGCAACAACATCGTGGCAAGCGTTCTGGTTGGCATTGCATTGTTCGAAGTGTTTCACGATGTCCAGTACCTGTCGCTGGTTTGGATCTACAATCGTAAACGGGTCGAGACAGACAGCTCGATCGGCGGGTTTATGCGTTTTGTATTCCGACGCAGTGGCTCGCTGGTTGGAGTTTACGTCGGCCTGATCTTTGCCTACGGGGCGCTCGGCTATTTCAAGGCGGATGTCGGGATCGACGTAGTGAAACGCATACTTACAGGCGTGGTGACCGCTTCCGCGCTCCTGCATTTCTATTACGACGGATTCATTTGGAAAGTACGGGAGAAATCAACTCGGCAATCTCTCGGCATCGGCGGCGGCACCGCTGACGTTTCGACGAAAGGTTTTCTTCCGAGTTGGGCCTTGCACGGCGCGAAATGGGCCGCGGTTTTTGTCATTCCGCTTGGAATACTCTGGTATAGGGAGGTGCACATCCCCGGGAATCAACTCGAACGCCTCGCCATGATCGCCGCTGATCTTCCGAGTGGCTCGCGGGCGCATGTCAATTACGCCACCGCTCTGCAAGAAGCCGGCCGGGCCGATCAAGCGGCCGAGGAGTTTTCCACCGCACTACGTTTTAATCCCGATTCCGCCAAGACCCACGTCAGTCTGGCCACTGTCCTGATGGGAAAAGGAAACTTGGAGGAAGCGCAGACCCATTTCGATGAAGCGCTCCGGATCGACCCCAACAACGCTGAGTACCACTCCGGTCATGTTTATCTTTTGGAGCAACTTGGCCGCATTGAGGAAGCGGCGGCGGAGTCCGAAGCCGCTGTGCGTTTGGCGCCAAAGTCCGCCCAGGCCCGGTATAGCTATGGCGCGTTCTTGGAAAAGCATGAGAGGCTGGAAGAAGCAATCGCCCAGTATCGGCAGGCTCTGCAGGCGGACCCCCGTTTTGTCGATGCCCACATCGATCTTGCGAGCGCGCTTTTCGCAAAGGGCGAGTTGCAGGAAGCAAAGGCGCATTATCTGGAGGCGACGCGGCTCGACCCGAAGCTCGCTCAGCCTCATAACTATCTGGGAAAGATTTTTATGCAGGAAGGCGACGCGCCCCAGGCGATCGCGCAATTCGAGCAGGCGCTTCACCTTCATCCCGACTTTCCGGAGGCGGAGGAAAACTTGCGCCTGGCCAAGGCAAGCGACCCTCAATCTTCATCCCCCCAGTAGAATCTCACCGCTCAGCGTGACTCGCGTTCACGGGAACGGACACCCAAGTGCAAACGACGGTTCGACAGGCCGCGCGATGCTAAGAGCCGGGAGTGGGCGGTGCCGCATTGGAAATGTCTACGACGCAGCGCCATTGCTTATCCGGATCTAAACGCCAGACTGATATTCCACGAAGGTGCAGCGTGATCGTACCGCCATTTGGCCCAGGCAGCGTGAGCTCGTCCGTGCCTCGCATGTATGCGAATTTGCCGTCGGGTGAGAATACAGGTTTCTGCGAGACCCAGTGAATCTTGAATCCCGGCGTATTAAAGCTCGCGGTAACGTAGGCACGAATAGCCGCTTTGCCCTCGAAGACAGGCTGCCCCGGAAAGAGAAGAACGGCGTCCTCAGTCCAATAAGAGACTACCTTCTCAACATCCTTCCCGGCGGTAGCGAGATCTGCCCACTCCGCATCCCGGCGCAACAATTTCTCGCCTTCGGTTTTGGAATCGAACTGTCGCTCAGAACAACAATCCAGAGCCAATGCGAGAAGAATCAAGAATAAATAACGGGATACTTGCATAAGATAGTTAGTAGTCTGTGGTTTGTAGTCTGGTAATCTTGCAGCCAGTGGTCATGTCAATCCGTTCGCCTCAAAGGGTGCGCTTCAGTATTGAACACGACTTTGTCGAAATCTAAAGTGTCCGGCGAAGCGAAGAGGAGATAAAAGTATTTGAAGGTCTCGGCCAGGACGAAGCTTTCCATTTCATCTCGCTTTTCTTTTGTGACAACGTCCTGGAGCGCGGCGTAGCCGGCATCGACCCGGCAGTATTTCACAAAGTCGTCGAAGATTTTCTCTCCCATCTTCCGGTACTGTGGATCATGCGTGAAGTGATGAAGATAGTAGGTCGATTCCACGATCTCAGGGCGTAAATGGTAGCCGTTGTAAACAATCTGCATCGTCTTGTAATCGATGATCTCCGGTTCGATCTCGTGCATGTTCCACATTTTGAACGATGAATCCTGGAGCCGCCGCGCCCGCGCGACGTCGCCGGAGTGTGCCAGTAGAGCCGGAAAGAAGGCGTCGAGCGCGCCGTATTGCGATGCGGTTAACCTGCCCGTGTTCATGTCGGCGTGGCCGTACCACAATTCGCCACGGACATCGTCGGCAAGATATTTATTAACCGCGCTAATGCTCGCCTGCCACATCTCCTGGCAATCTTTATCCCCAAAAAGCAGCCAGCATTTCCAGAGATATTCGTAGTAGGAATCAATCCCGCCGCTGATGTGACTATCGGCGTCCACCCACACGCCCGTCTCGACGTCGATGGTCGACCCAACCAGACCGATCGCCGAGCGGCGCTTGAAGGTTTCCATCAAGGCACGCTTGGCTTTTTCGTAGTAGATCGGTTTACCAGTTAATTTGCTCAGTGTCCCGAATTCCAGCAGCAGCGTGCCTGTCTCAGCCGGGTTCGTTTTCGCATCGCGAATCTGGCCGGTTTTCAGATTGACATAAACGTAAGGAAGTCCGGTCGGCGAATTGAAAACGGGTAAGAGCCGGTTGCCCAAATCTTCAGCCAGATCGAGCAATCGTTTGTCATTCGTTAGTTGATAACTAGAGAGCAATCCACCAAGCAAACGGATCGTGATTTCGAAATTCTTGACGTAAACGTCACGATCGAACGAAAGATCTGTCAGGATGAGCTCTTTCGTTTTCGCCGCTTCCTCATCCAGCTTCATCAGGATGAGCGTGTCCAGCGCGTCGACCGGCGTCATGAGAAGCGATTGGCCGTACCAATCGTGCGACGTCTTGCTCAGCGGCTTTAAGGCATCATGTCCCCAGGCGTACTTCTCGTAATTGGTCCACGCATGCAGAAACTCACTCCGAACCCGGGTCGCAACCTCGCGCGCATGCGCGTCCTCCCGCGATTGCTTACAACCGCCGCTTACGAAAACGATAGCAGCCGCAACAGCCCACCCGGTCAGCCTCTGGGGAGCACAGGCTGCCAGCCGGCGATTTGCAGGAACTTCCCGCGAGCCTTGGCGTCCCGCCACGATTAGTCGGTAGCTGATGACAGTTAAATCACTCATGTGCCCGCCCAGCGAGCCTGCTCGCGAACTCCTTTCGGAGTTGGCGGCATCGGCCGGTTAGGCTTGTATTTATTAGGGAAGCTTCGCCGCAAGAACATCGACCTTCTCGATGAGCGGCGGTTGCGCGAGAAGCTCTGAGGCTTTTGCCATCAACGCCGCCGCGACTTTTCCCGAGAGGTGAGCTTGCCGCCCTGCCTCATCCGGAAAAGCATCGAAGATTCCGAACGTTGTCGGTCCAAGGCGAATTCCGAACCACGCCACCGTCGCGGGCTCTTCCTCTACGATAGGAAGCCCGCCACGCAAGAAGCCTTCAACCTCCGCCTCTTTTCCCGGTTTCGCTTCTAATCGAACGAATAATGCGGTTTTGACCATATTATCTCCTCTGAATATGATGACATTATTATGACAGCGTCGGCCGTCGGCAAGCTCTAAAGCCTAACGAGAGAAAGCTTAGCCGCGACTGACGACCTGCCTGCAACGCTTCGCGCGGCAGCGATGCGGAGGGAGCAAGTGTGACACGTTGTCGTGTGGTCGGTAGTCTGTGTTCAGTAGTCATATAGTCAGGTAGTCAGTAGTCGGCTACTCGGTGATGACTTTGTCGGCCCATTCAATCAGTGAAACAAAGATCTTAGGATTGCCGAATTTTGCGCCGAACTCGGCCAGATCTGTTTCCGTCACCCCGCGCGCGCGTGAGCAGGCGCCGCACGCGTAGATCGGTATCTTTTTGGCGACGAGTTTGGCGAGGACTTCGCCCAGGGGCGGCCAGCCCACCGGAACCACTGCGTTGGCCACTGATTTCCGCATCAAAGATACGGCCTCGCCAAGAAGGAATATCTGGACCTCATGGCCGGCTTCAGAAAGGGCATCGCCATGTAGAAAAGGAAACGCGGCCTTCGTCGGGTCGTCCGAACCCCAGGCACTTTTCATGAGGATTTTCAGTTTGGTTGAGTTTGTTGTTGCGGCGGGGACAGCGGCCGCTGCAGCGAAAAGCGGCACGGCTGCCAGTTTTCTCAGAAACGATCGACGTATCATATGATTACGGTTGCTTGATCTAACGAGACAGACGCTCAGCCCTGACTCAGGTTAGCGCAACTGGCTGCTCGTCTTCTGTCTACCATCTGCAATCTCCCAAACTAATACTGTCTGGGTCCGTCGACCGCCCTCGGCAAGCGCTGGCCCTGAGCCTGTCGAAACGGCAGCGGGTGGTCACATCGCATTAAAGATCGCTAACATCTTTTCCTCTGATGGAGGATGCAAAACGTGATTTGCGGCGAATTCTTGAGCCTCGGGATAATGGGTCTGCCGAATTCGCGTCGCCGCCATCTCCAGGTCGTATTCTGTTCGATGGAACTCAACGTCCGGTCCAAGCAGAAGCCAATAAGCGCCGGGATCTCCAAAGGGCATCCCGACGCTTCCGGCGTTGACGACGCGAAGGCCGCCGATCATGCGGTTGAATTGCATATGCGTATGGCCGCAAACAAGCACGTCGGCATCCGTCTCACCGATAATCGAAACTAGTTTGTCATCAGGGGTGAGCCGAGTGAAAACATCATTAGGATTTTGCGGCGTAGCGTGACAGAAGAGAACTTTGCCTATTCCGCTGATGTTCATATGCAGGGTAGTCGGCCATGCTGCTAGCAATTCGCCTTCCGACGGGTGAAGCTGTGCCGCATTCCATCGAATGCTATGGCGATATCGGGCAGGCAGCCCGGAATCCCGGCCGTTCATCTCCGCGAGCACCGCTAGTTCGCCATTACCAACGATGAACTGGAACGGGAGGTCGAGTTCGAGCAACCGGACGAGAGTTTCACGGGGCATGGGACCGGGAACGACGTCTCCGCCGACAACGACCCTGTCCGCACCGGCACGCGCTACGTCCTCCAGCACCGCCTCCAGTGCAGGGAGATTGCCGTGAATATCATAAAGCGCTGCGACCGTCATGAGAGCAGATGTCGGAGAACAGAAGTCA
>Ga0310810_10008142_pt1 | contig 12037 bp, 8 predicted proteins | sample NCmetagenome_FD_207641 | JGI IMG/M metagenome (GOLD analysis project Ga0310810, IMG submission 207641) | Soil microbial communities from experimental microcosm in Duke University, North Carolina, United States - NC | ecosystem: Engineered > Artificial ecosystem > Soil microcosm > Unclassified ...
GCCCGTGTCCGCGCAGACGGTCGCGATCACCAACGCGACCATCTACCCTGTGTCGGGTCCGAAAGTGGAACACGGCACCGTTCTGATTCGGGATGGCAAGATCTCGGCGATCGGCACGAATGTTTCCATTCCCAGTGGCGCGACTCGTATCGATGCGGAGGGTCGCTGGGTTACTCCGGGGTTCATCCAGTCAGGCACTACCTTGGGCATCAAGCTGCTCGAATCGGGCGGCCTGACCCAGACCGCCGAGGATTCGCTGGGCGGCGAGATCAACGCTGCGTTCAACGTGGCGGAAGGCATCGACCCCGCATCCTTGACCATCCCCGTGGCCCGGCTCGAGGGCATCACCGGCACGGTAGCAGTGCCCTCCTATGGGTTGATCCGCGGTCAGGGCGTCTGGTTCGATCTGGTGGGCGATCGGTTGGAGGATCTGCTGGTCAAATCGCCAGCGGCGATGGTGGTGGATTTGAGTGAAACCGGCAAAAGCGCTGGTGGCGGCAGCAGGGCGGGCTCACTGCAGAAGCTCCGTCGGGTGCTGCGCGACGCGCTCGAATACTCCCGCCGCAAGGAGGATTACCGGCGCGGTCAGATGCAGCCGCTGTCGGCGTCGGCCGAGGATCTCGAAGCGCTCGAGCCGGTGGTGAAGGGCGAGCTCCCCGTGCTGGCTTTTGCCAACCGGCGTAGCGATATCGAGAACGCGTTGCGGGTGGCCCGGGACTTCAAGCTGCGGCTCATTATCTGGGGCGGGATCGAAGCGTGGCAGGCAGCCGGCGAGCTGGCGGCGGCCCGGGTCCCCGTGGTGGTCGAGCCCCTCACCAACGTACCGACGTTCGACGCGCTGAGTCCGCGGCTCGACAATGCGACGCTGCTCCGCGCCGCCGGTGTCACGACGGTGCTAGCGCAGCACGACATGGCCCACTTCCGCGACCTGCGGCAGGCAGCTGGCAACGCCGTCCGCAATGGGCTTTCATGGGACGACGCCCTGCGGGGCGTGACGCTGGCGCCGGCTGAAGTGTTCGGGCTGCAGGATCGCTACGGCTCTCTCGAGCCGGGGAAGGTGGCCAACCTCGTCGTCTGGTCCGGTGACCCGTTCGAGTTCTCGAGCAGGGCGGAGCACGTGTTTATCAGAGGCCGCGATGTGGGAACCGAGAGCCGGCAGACGCAGCTGCGGGACCGCTATCGCGAGCTGCCGCCCAAGTTTTGAGTCGTGAGTGAGCTCGCCCGGTTCGCCCTGATCACGTTCACATCGATCCTCTTCATCGTGGATCCGGTGGCGGCGGTCCCCGCCTATCTCGTCATCACCCAGGATGAGACGGCCGAAAGCCGTCGGCGCACGGCGCTCCGCGCCTGTGTCGCGATGACGCTGCTGCTCGCCGTCTTCGCCGCCACCGGAACACTCATCTTCCGCGCGTTCGGAATAACGCTTCCGGCGTTCAGGGTTGCAGGCGGCTTGATCTTGTGGTTCTCGGCCATGGAGATGTTGCGTGGGGAGCGGCCCACGCGGGAGGGCAGAGTCGAGATCCAGGAGGCGCAGGAGAAGGAAGACGTCGCGCTGGTGCCCCTGGCGATCCCCCTGCTGGCGGGACCGGGGGCGATATCCACCATCGTGGTGTTGGCGGGCCAGGCTCACGCACCTCCCCATCTCGCCCTGCTGTACGCGGCCATCGTGGTGACCGGTGTTGTTTCCTATCTCACGTTGCGGCTGGGCGAGCCGCTGCTCCGAAGGTTGGGAAAGACGGGCATCCGAGTCATCACCCGGATCATGGGACTGCTCTTGGCAGCGGTCGCAGTACAGTTTGTGCTGACGGGTGTAAAGGATGGGCTCCGCCTCTAGGTCGCGGGCGGCGGCTTCCTAGAGAAAGGGCGTAGCGACCGCCGTGGCCACCAGTGCGACGCCCCACACGAGATCCAGATTCACCCAGAGCGTGCGCAGCCAGCTGACCCCCAGCCAATAGTATACGGTGAGGGCGGCGACAGCTGTGACGGCCAGGTAGGCTCCGGTGTGCAGTGCCGTTGCCATGAGGCCACCGTACGCCGAGCCATCGTGGTGCCCCGCGCTCGCGCTCAGAATCCAGGGGATCACCATGAGGCCGGCGCCGTGGGCCGACGCCATCAGCGTCGACCATACCACCAGATCGCGGAAGCCCACGCGCATCCCGACCCAGCGCGGGTGCCGGGCACGTATCAAGCGTGAAGCGCCAAACACAAACAACCCGGCCGCTACGATCCACCTGAGCGGCTCCGGCCCGATAACGATGCCCGCCGCCATGGCCGCGAGCACGGCGACGGCAATGGCGAGCCCGTGCCCCAACGCGAGGGGCGGCAAGGCGCGCCAGACGGCTGCCGGCCGTCGCTCTTGAAGACCCAGCGCCACCGCGAACAGCCACCCCATGGCAGGGTTGACCCCGTGCCACGCGCCCAGGACCAGCATGGCGGGACCGACGCTGGACGATCCGTCCATCATGCGAAGCAGAAGGAATCCGAGGACGCGTCGCCCCCCTGGAGCCGCACCTGGTGAGGCCGCATCCCGTCTGGCGTTTCGAGGAAGAAGTTCTTGTCGACCGTCATGCCTCCGTCACTCCCAGCGTCGAGCTTCACCATCCAACCTCGCACACCATCGGGGTAGAACTGCGCATCCCAGGGCGAATAGAGCGCGTTGGTGAAGTACACGCGTCGGCCGTCTCGGCTCACCTCGACCATTTGCGGGCCACCGTTGAGCGGCGTGTCCGGCCGGGCCGGATGGGGTGACCGCTGTACGATCCCGCCGATGCGCACCGAGCCGGTCTTCCGCGGATGAAATGGATCTGAGACGTCGTACTGCAATAACTCACCGGTGCCCCAGCACGACACGTAAAGGAACCGGTCGTCGAGCGAGAGATTGATGTCCGTCACCAGCGGCGGCACCGCCTTGAACCCCTTGAGCATCGGAGGCAGCTGATCGGGATCAGCCGGCTCTGCAGGGATGGTGATGACCTTCTCGACCTTCCAGCCGCCGTTGCCCTGCGGCCGATGATAGAGCCAGACCGAGGCGGAGAGGTCCGCCAGGGAAACGACTACACCCAGGAAGCCGTAGGCCTTGCCGGGGTCGCGGGCGGCCCGCAACTCGAGCGTGATCTGGTACTCCGGGCCGAGAGGGAGGGCTTGAACATGACGCCGCTTGCGCAGGTCCCAGATGTGGATCTGGTTGCCGTACTTGCCGCCGAGCAGGAGCTCGGGGTTGACTCCCTCGCGCACCATGTTGGGCGTACCCCATTCGCTGGTGACTAGGGTATCCAACCCTAGGTGCCAGGCGAAGTCATAGGCGAGGTATTGGGAACCCCGGTCCTTTTCCCATGCGCCCTGCGGCTCGAAAGTCTCGTGGTCGAGCACGAACAGACCGCCCGGTCCGTCTCCGGTCTTGGCAGAGCCGAGCGCGTTCACGTAGATCCCGTCCGGCCCACAATGCACTGTATGCGCACTGGCATAACCGGTGCGTGCAGCGATTTCCTCGGGCTCGATCACTTTGACGATCTTGGGGGCCCGGGGGTCGGGCTTGGTGTCCAGGATATACACTCGGGACGAATTGAGCCCCGGTACCACGAGGTAGCGGCGCTCGAGGTGCGCGTGCGGCGCCGAGGGGCAGAGCGAGGAGCTGCACGCGTTCCAGCCAAAGTGGTGCAGCTCGTCTCCCACATTTGGCAAGTCCGTGCGGCCCACGAGCGACCCGTAGCTGGAAGAGCGGGGATTCACGTCGACCACGCCCATTGCGTCCGGCCGGCGTTTCGTCGGGTCGATTAGCACGACGTACGCGAGCTCCTCGGCCGGCGCGCGAATGGCGTCGCGAGCTGAAGCGTAAAATGTCGGGTCAGGGCGCAAGCGGGCCATAAGGAAGCTCCGAGTCCAAGGGGCGTGGATGAGCCAGGGGGCTAACATGGGAAGCGCGGCGGCGGGATGGCAAGAGGGTCGCGATCTTGGGACGGCCGGCCCTAAACGCCCGCCCGGCGTCGCCCGTATATCGTCAAGTCCTCTCTAGGAACCGCCCCTTGCTGACTAGGCTACGGTCACTCCAACTGGCCGCCGCCCTATTGATGGTGGCGGTGCCAAGGTTGGCTGCCCAGGTCGGGGGGACCACCGACATCATCACCGGGAAAGTCACGGGGCCGTCCGGCGATCCGATCGCGGACGCGACGGTCGAAGTCATCTCGGTCGAGACTCAGGTCTTGCGGCAACGAGCCACCGATGCGCACGGCCGGTTCACGATCCTGTTTCCCGATGGCGGCGGACAATATCAGGTCCTGGTGCGTTACATCGGGATGACGCCGCTGCGACTGACAGTCGCCCGCCAGGCGGACGAGGATCGCCTGGTCGTCAATGCACGCATGACCCCGGCCGCGACCACGCTCGAGGAGGTCACGGTTCGGGGTCGTCCACGGGTTCGTGATCCCGGCACCGCCGGGCCGGGTTCGCTCGAGCGAAACCTCTCTTCCGAGTTCGTCGAGCGATTGCCCATCGACGCGTCCGACCCCAACGTCCTTGCGACGCTGGCTCCCGGTGTAGTCGGCATCGAGGCCACGGATTCCAGTAATGCCGCGTTCTCGGTCGCCGGACTTCGACCGGACGCGAACAATGTGACGCTCGACGGCCTCTCCGCCGGCGGATCAAGCGTGCCTCAGGACGCGGTCCGAAACACCCGAGTGATCACCAGCACCTACGATGTGGCTCGCGGCCAGTTCAGTGGGGGGGAGGTCGCTTCCACCACCCGAAGCGGCACCAACGTCCCGCAAGGCTCGTTCACGTACCTCCTGCGCGACCGGGATCTCGCCTGGGGTGGAGAGACTTCATCGCCGTTCGGGCAGGGTTACACCCAGAACCAGTTGGGCGGTGGGATGGGTGGGCCTCTCGTGCGCAATCGTCTGTTTGCTTTCGGCTCGGTGCAGGGGCGCTGGCGCGACCAGGCGGTGACATCGCTGAGCTCGGTCGATCCCGCCACCCTTGCCCGGTTGGGCGTGAGCCCCGACTCAGTGGCTCGTTTCCTGTCGCTTGCGCAGGCCACCGGTGTTCCCACGAACCTTCCCGGCATTCCTCCAGACCGCGCCAACGACAACGCGACAGGATTGGTGCGACTCGATTGGAAGCCCTCCGACGCACAAACACTGACATTGCGGCTCGACGGTCACTGGATATCGCAGGACCCCACCCGCATCGGCTCGCTTTCGCTTCCGGTCACGGGCGGAACCACTTCAGGCCATGGCGGTGGGGTCCTGACATCGCTCACATCCTACTTCGGTGCCAACCTGATCAACGATCTGCGTGGCTACCTCTCGACCGATCATCGTGTAGGCGCAGGGTATCTCGTGCTTCCCCAGGGAAAGGTGCAAGTCGCCTCGGACGCCTCTGACACGACCCGTGGCGTTACGACCTTTACGTTCGGCGGTGGTGCCTCTTTTCCCCAAAGCAACGACAACACGGCGCTCGAGGTCTCGGAGGAAGTGTCGTGGCTCCCCGGCTCGGCGAGCCACCGGGTGAAGCTCGGCGGGCTCCTGAATGTTTCTCACTTCGAGCAGGTGCAAACCCCGAACGCCTTCGGCACCTTCACCTATCCATCGCTCGGGGCGCTGGAAGCGCAGCAGCCTTCTCAATACACCCGCACTCTTTCGCCCCTCGAGCAGGCGGGTACGGCCTGGAACACTGCACTCTACGTCGGCGACATCTGGCGAGGCAGAAGCGGACTTCAGGTGACCTACGGGCTTCGGCTGGAAAGCTCGAGCTTCGGTGGGGCGCCGCCCTACAACCCGGTGCTCGACACGGTGTTCGGGATCCGAACCGATCGGATTCCCAGCGAGGCCCGCCTCTCGCCTCGAGCTGGTTTCACCTGGACCGTCGGAGGCGGCGCCGGCGGAGGCGGGCGCCCCGGCTTCGGGGGTGGGGCGACGACCATTATTCGTGGCGGGTTTGGAGAGTTTCGCAGCCCGACGCCGACCAGTTTGTACAGTTCGGCTCTGGCTGCGCCGGGGCTCAGTACTGCCGAGAGCCGGCTGATCTGTATCGGCAGCGCGGTTCCGACACCGGATTGGGCCAGCTACCTCCAGGATCAGACGACGATTCCGACCGACTGCACCAACCAGGTGACGACCGTGGCGATCTCACCCAACCCCAACGCCACGGTCTTCGATCCCAGCTTCACCGCTCCGCGCGCCTGGCGTGGCTCGCTCGGTGTCCAGCACCGACTCTGGGGCACGCTGAGTGTCTCGCTCGACGCGAGCTACGCCCGAGGTGTGAGCCAGTACGGGTTCCGCGATCTCAACCTCACACCGACTCCCGGCTTCACCCTTCCAGCCGAGGGAAACAGACCGGTCTACGTGCCGGTGGGCGACGTGGTCCCGGCGACCGGCGCGGTAAGCTCGGTGAATTCGAGAGTTGATCCACAGTTCGGGCAGGTGATCTCCATTGGGTCGGATCTCGCTTCCGACACCCGCCAGGTCACGGTCGGCTTCAACGGCATCACCGGCCGGGGTGCAACCTTCCAACTGTCGTACACATATACGCGTGCGCAAGACCAGTCGTCGTTTTCCGGCGGCGGCGCATCGCAGGGGTTCGCTGCCGCGACGACCGCGGGAGACCCGAACCTGCGAGAATGGGCCACCAGCAGCTACGAACGGCGCCACTCCTTCCTCGGCACGGTGACGTTTCCGATCACCGGCTCGCTCGAGGTCACCAGCATCGGCCGGCTGAACTCGGGCATCCCGTTCACGCCGCTGGTCGGGTCGGACATCAACGGCGACGGGGCTCGCAACGATCGCGCATTCATTTTCAATCCCAACACGACTACCGACCCGGCTGTCGCGAGCAGTATGCGAGCGCTGCTTTTGTCAGCGCCGAGCAATGTACGCGATTGCCTTCAGCAGCAGCTCGGTACTGTGGCGGGACGCAACTCGTGCAACGGCCCCTGGCAGCCGTCGCTCGACTTCCAGGTCAACTGGCGGCCTAGCTGGTTCGGACTGGACCGACGGCTGACCGTGTCCCTGGTGACGGTCAACTTTCTGGGCGGCTTGGACAATCTGCTGCATGGCTCCGGTGATCTCCACGGGTGGGGCTCAGCTACCGCGCCGGACCCGGTGCTGCTCTACGTCCGCAACTTCGATCCGACGACGGAGCAGTTTGGCTACACGGTCAACGGGCGGTTCGGTTCCACGGTCGGCGCGAACTCCGGGATCATCACGCCCTTCCAGATCGGCTTTCAGGCGCACTTTACGATCGGCCCGGACCCCGTTCGCGACCGACTGAGATCCGCGTTCGGTTCCCGCGGGGGCGGTTTTCGAGGAGAGGGCGGTCCAGCTCTCGACGCGAATGAATTCGCAGAGCGGTTCGCTCGAGTGATGCCCAACCCGATTTCGCCAATTCTCGAGCGGCGCGACTCACTCCATCTCTCCGATGCGCAGGTGACCCGCTTGCAAGCGATCTCCGACTCGTTCGAGGCGCAGAACAAGGCGTTAGCCGACTCCGTTCGGGCGGAGATCGATCGGGCCGGGGATCGCCCGGACCCGGCAGTTCTGTTCGCCCGCATCAGGCCGAATCTCAATCGCGCGCGGGAGCATGGGCGCGAGGCCGTCGCGCGGGCTCGGGATGTGCTTACGCCTGAGCAATGGGCCCAGCTTCCTGACAGCCTTCGCTCTCCCGATAACCGGCGCCGCCGGGGCGACTGAGGCACGGCAAGGTCCGCTTGCCGATCCGCACAGGTCTCCTTTGCAATTGGCCAGAGGGTTGCGCTAGAATCGGGGGCCGCGCTAACGCGCGCCGCGGTTCCGACATTCTCCTGGAGCTTACCATGCGAAGGTACTTGACCGAGTTCATCGGCACGTTCTTTCTCGTGTTCACCATTGGGCTCACGGTGACAGCGGGCAGTCCGATGGCTCCCCTCGCCATCGGCTCATCGTTGATGATCATGGTCTATATGGGGGGCCACGTTTCGGGGGGTCATTACAACCCGGCGGTGTCGCTCGCGCTGCTGCTCCGTGGGAAGATGAGCTCGGTGGGGGAATTCGTCGGCTACGTGGTGAGCCAGGTTGCCGGGGCCATCGTGGCTGCGTTGACGACTTACGTCATCGTAGGTCAGACGCTGAAGGTGGCGCCGGCCGACTCCGCGTCCACCCTTGGGGCGCTGCTCGTGGAGATTCTGTTCACGTTCGCGCTCGCTCTGGTCGTGCTGAATGTGGCGGCGTCGGCCAAGACCCAGGGAAACTCGTTTTATGGCCTGGCAATCGGGTTCACCATCGTGGTCGGCGCATTTGCGGGAGGTCCCATCTCCGGGGGCGCGTTCAATCCGGCAGTGGGCACCGGCCCAATCCTGGTGGACGCCGTGGTCGGCGGCGGTTCGCTGTCGCATCTGTGGCTGTATCTGATAGGGCCGTTCCTGGGTGGTGCTTTGGCTGCGGGGGTGTTTGGAATACAAGAGGTAACTGCGTAAACAGTGACCGGTAAACTATGAACGGGGGCTCAGATGCGCGCCGAGCCCCGTTCATCGTTCACTGTTCACCGTTCACGCTTTTTACGGTCTGCGACCCTCGCCGGTCGTCAGGCATCTTCATCCAGTCGGCAGTTTGCCTCGGCCGCCAGGGCCGCTACAGTCTCGTAGGAGTTTGTGAATGTCGCCTGTCAACCGACACCGTCTCAATCTCACCGGTCTCATCACCGGCGCGTTCGTTGCCGGTCTCTTGCTCGCGGGAGTGCTGAATGTGCCCCGCCTGGGCAACGCCCAGCAGGTCGCGCAACAGGCCGCCCGGCCTGCCGCCAGCGCAACGAAGCCCTCGAACGACAACCCGGCCGCCGCCACGCTGTACGACCTGAGCGAGGCGTTCGCGTCGGTGGCGGAGCACGTGAAGCCGAGCGTCGTGTACGTCAAGTCCGAGCGCAGGCCGGACGCCGATGACGGCGAGAACGGTCCCCGCATGCAGCTTCCCCCGGGGTTCGAACGTTTCTTCCAGTTCGACCCCAACCAACGGAATCAACGGCAACGGCTGGAGCAGGCTTCGGGCTCGGGCTTCATCGTGTCTCGTGACGGTTATATCCTCACCAACGCTCACGTGGTGGACGGCGCCAAGCAGGTTACCGTACGCCTGCTGGACCGGCGCGAGTTCAAGGCCAAGGTCATCGGCACCGATCCCGCAACCGATGTCGCCGTACTCAAGATCGCGGCCGACAATCTGACGCCGGCTACGCTGGGGAACAGCGAAGCTACCAGGGTGGGTGAGTGGGTGCTCGCCGTCGGCAATCCCCTTGGCGACAATCTGACGTTCACGGTCACCCAGGGTATCGTGAGCGCCAAAGGGCGGGCGCTCAACCTGCCGAACCGAACCGATCGAAGCATCCAGGACTTCATCCAGACCGACGCGGCCATCAACCCCGGCAACTCCGGGGGACCGCTGGTCGGCGTGCGGGGTGAAGTCATTGGGGTGAACTCCGCCATTGCGAGCGAGACCGGGTTCTACTCGGGCTACGGCTTCGCGATCCCCATCAACCTGGCCCGCCGGGTGATGGACCAGCTGATCAAGAGCGGCCACGTGGACCGGGTCGCGCTCGGCATCCTGGTTCGGGACGCCACCGCCAACGACGCGCAATACGTCGGACTGCCGGAGATCCGCGGTGTGCTGGTGCAGGACTTCTCGCCGTCCGGCAATGCGGCCGAGCGCGCGGGCCTCGAGGCGGGTGACATCATCGTCTCGGTTGACGGGCAGCCGGTGCAGTACGTCGCCCAGCTGCAGCAAGCCATCGCATTCAGGAAGCCGGGTGAGTCGGTGAAGATCGAGGTCGCCCGCAAGGGCGGGGTTCACAAGACGTACACCGTCCCACTGCAACGCATCAGCGACAAATCCGAGCTTGCCTCTGCGGATAACTCCAACGATTCGAGCGCCGAGCCCGGAACCGCGGCCATGCCCGCGCTCGGCCTCTCGGTGGCGCCGCTTGATCGGGAAACCTCCGAGCAACTCGGCGTCCCGGCGGCCGTGAAGGGTGTGGTGGTCACCAACGTGCAGCCTGATGGGCCGGCCGCGGAATCGATAGCGGATCCGGACAATGGCGGGCCCGACGTGATCGTCTCGCTCGAAGGCAAACCGGTGCGCACGCCTCAGGAACTGCGGGCGGCAATGGCAGGCTTCAAGCCGGGCGAGGTCGTTACTCTGCGCGTCTATAACCCCGCTGCGAAGAGCTATCGGATCGAGCGGCTCAAGCTGGGGGAAGCGGTCGCGAAGTAGTCTTCTACAATCCATAGGAAAGGGCGGGTCGCTGCGGCGGCCCGCTCTTCTTCTTTAGACTCGGCCGCGCGATTGACCGGTCGCGAGGGCCCCTGCCACCATGTGCGCGATTCGGAGCGGTTCGGGCAGTCGCGATTTCCCCAGCATTCGTCGCACCAGCGCCGCCGCTTCGGCCGGACTCAACCCGGCAGCGGCCACGTACAAACCGGGAGCCGCCTCGATGGCGGCGGGCGACCGATCGACCAGCGGCAATCGGTCGGTCAACCCTGCGGCTCGGAGCGCGTGCCTTAGCTCTGAGCCGGCGGGATTACGACGGGTCACTGCAAGCGCCGGCCGGCCCACGGATGTCGCGAGCCGATCGAGATCTACGACGCCCAGGCCGGCGATTGTGATGCCACCCAACAGAATTGCCTGAATGCTGCGGAAAGTGCGAAGGTCTCGTATCCACGCGCTCAGCAACCCGGTCACGTCGTCTCCATCCACCGGGATGCTTCCGACGGCCACCGCTTCCACCAGGTCCGGACCTTCCATCACGACCCCAACGATCGGCACCTCGCGATCCTGCCCCTTGCGAAACGGTGCGTCGTCGATGCCGAGGATGTGCTCCCGCACTCTTGATCTCCGTCCGGTCCTGCCGCGAACGGGCCGGTGCTTACTTCGCGCGCGCGCCGGCCTCGGCAAGGAGGCCGGCCGGTGTCGTGCTGAGCAGGCGCTCTGCTTGAGCAGCGTGGTCGGCCGCCGCCAGTGCCTCGTACGCTTCTCGCGGCGATCCGCGCGAACGACGCGATCCGTGATGGTCGGTCGCGATGAGATCGACCAAGTTGGCCTCGAGAAGATCCCAGGCAAGTACCTGGGCTTGGGGGTTCGCCGTGCGGTAATAACCGGTAAAGCTCCCGGTGTTCACCTGCAACAGCGCACCGGCCTCGCGCCAGGCGGCAGCCGTCTCCAGCGGATCGAGCCTTTCGGGAAATCGGTAGCGCTCGGCGTGCGCGATCACGATCTTGCGGCCGCCTTGAAGGACCTGGTCGATTACGTCCGTGTGGGTACCCTGCAGGTCGAATCCGAATTCAACGAGCAGGTAGGGTGTACCTGCGAGACCCAGTCCATCGCACCCCAGCACCGGCGCGATGAGCTCGGCGCTCGAGGCCCAGATCTCCTGCCCCAGCCCAAGGTCCGGTAGCCCAGGCTCGCTCTCGACGAGCATGCGGAGGGCATCAAACGCGCGACGGTGCCGGCTCAGCTCGCGCTCGACCGCCGTCACGCTCGCCAGTTGCGGAAGGAGGAGGTGGGGCGTTGCTACAACCGTTCCCACGCCGTCCTCGGACAGCGATCGCAAGCATTCGATCGCCTCAGCGAGAGTTCTGGCGCCGTCGTCAACGGCTGGAATCAGGTGATTGTGCAGATCGACGAAGGGTTGGTGCGATGAAGTCATGGTGGCCCAAAGTCTAGCAACGTTCATGCCCCCTGTTCTAGCCGATCCAGCAATGCCGTCTGCTGCTTGAGGGCTTGCACGGCCGTCTCGAGCTCGGTCGGCCGAAAGCGGACGGAATCGCCTGGGCGCCGCTGGGCGAGCCGCCCGATGTCCGCCGTCGCCACTACGCCGATGCGCGCATAGCCACCGACGGTCGGGCCGTCGGCGAGGAGCACGATTGGCTGCCCACCGGCCGGCAACTGGACGGTACCGATGCACGCAGGGGCAGAAGGACGGTTCTGGACGACCGATGGCGGAGGAGCCCCCGCCTCCAGCCGGTATCCCATTCGACTCGTCACCCGGGACACCTTGTACTCCGCGGTGACAAATCGGTCCCAGT
>Ga0310810_10008143_pt1 | contig 12037 bp, 9 predicted proteins | sample NCmetagenome_FD_207641 | JGI IMG/M metagenome (GOLD analysis project Ga0310810, IMG submission 207641) | Soil microbial communities from experimental microcosm in Duke University, North Carolina, United States - NC | ecosystem: Engineered > Artificial ecosystem > Soil microcosm > Unclassified ...
GCGACGAGAAGCAGAGGAAGCGCCAGGAACCGGAGCACGCCTCGTCCAGGGTTGCTACGCGGCACCCTGCCGTCAAGGGCCACCCCGCGGCATGCCGGATCCCTCGGTCGGGGCGGTTGAAACGGGCACCCACGGGTAACGCACTGTCCATGGACACGACAATCGCGTTCCTTCGTCCTGCGAACGACGGTGCCACGGAGATCGTCGTCAACTTCGGGCTGCTGTCGGGCCGGGAGGCGACGCTCGCCGAGGTCGACCGCCTGGCACGGCGGCTCTGCGAGGTGATGCCCGAGGCCCGTGTCCACGCCGTCCGGACGCACGACGTGACACGCAGCTCCGAATCGGTGGTGCATCAGGTCGTCGTCGAGGCCGGCTCGGCCGCGGGCGACGCGGAGAGGATGCGCTCGCTGTCGGAGCACTGGGCCAAGGAGTGCGCCGAAGACCGGTCGCTGGAGCCGCTTGGCATGTGACCCCGCGGATCCTGCGTCAGAAGGCCCAGAAGACGGGGACGAGCAGCACGGCGACCACGCGGAAGAGGACGGGCAGTGGCCGGCCGAGCTTCCAGTAGGTGTCAGCGCGGCGCGGGGACGGTCCGACCCGGGCCGCCGTTCGGTTACTCGAGCACTGCGGCGATGCCGAGCATCACGAGGGAAGCCACGAGCAGGATCCCCATCAGCGGGAGCATGAATCGGATCCACCTGTCGTACCGCACCCCTGCGAGCGCGATCCCGGCCATTACCACGGCGCTCGTCGGGGTGATGAACCGCGCGAGCCCCGCACCCCAGCTCCAGCCCGTGACGACGAGCGGCCGCGAGACGTCCGCGAAATCGCCGAGCGGGGCGAGGAGCGGCATCGCGAGCGTGGCGTGGCCCGACGACGACGGGATGACGAACGCGATGCCCGTGTTGATGATGAACACGAGGCCGATGAAGCTGACGGCGGAGGTGCCGCTCACGGCGTTCTCCATCCAGCTGAGGATCGTGTCGATCGTCTGGGTGTTGTTGAGGATCACCGTGACGCCGCGAGCGAGCACGACCGCCACCCCCGCTCCGATGAAGTCGCCGAAGCCGCGTGCGATGTTCCCCGTGATCTGCTTCTCGCTGAACCCGGCGACGAGGCCGACGACGACGGACGCGACGAGGAACAGTGCGATCAGCTCGGGGAACCACCACCCGAGGTTCCACCACGGGTCGTTCGGCAACGGCACGTGCGTGAGCGGATCGACCCTCTCCTCGAGGTGGAGGATCGAGTCCCACGGGATCACCGAGAAGACGAGCAGCGCGAACGTGAACGCCGTGATCGCGAGGACGATCTTCTGCCGTCCGGTGAGCACGAGGTGGGAGGCGGCCTCCTCCTTCTCGACGAGCTCCTCGTCCTCGGGCAGGAAGCCGACGAGCGAGCGGCCGGGGCTCGCTTTTGCGCGCTCCGCGTACCGGACGACGTAGGCGATCGTGATCGTGGTGAGCACGGCCCAGCCGATCCAGCGGAGCCCGATGCCGTCGCCGATCCCCGTGTTCGCGAACTCGCTGGCCACGCCGATCGAGAACGGATTGACCGTCGACGCCATCGCGCCGACCGTGGTCGATGCGATGATCATCCCCGCCACGGCCATGCGGTCGTAGCCGAGCGCGAGCAGCAAGGGGATCAGCAACGCGTAGAACCCGAGCGTCTCGTCCGCCCAGCCCATCGTCGTCCCGAGCAGCGAGAACAGGGCCATGACGGATCCCGCCCGTCCCCACGATCGGCATGCCCTGCTCGACCTGGGCGAGCGTCCGGAACTCCTCGTCCGTATACGACTCCCCGGTCCACTCCTCGCGGCGGAGACCGTCGACCGCGACGTCGCCTGTCTCGTCCCAGAGCGACGCGAGCGCGCACAGGAGCACGACGAGGGCGTCTGGGGCTGCGCCGCCGTACTGGCCCGAATGCTTGTTGCTCGCGAGCGTCCGCACCTCGACCGTGATGCGCGCGTCGCCACGCAGGGACACGGTGAGCGACGGCTGCCCAGCCCGGATCGAGCCGCCGTCGGCGACGAGGATCGCGTCGGCGCGAAACGGCTTCGGGTTGGCCGCCGGATACCCCTCCTCCAACGGGCTGCCGACCTCCTCCTGACCCTCGATCAGGAGCTTGATCCCCACCGGCGGCCTGCCTTCCCAGGCCCGAAGCGCGCCGACGTGGACGAGGATGTTGGCCTTCGAGTCGGCCGTGCCTCGTCCGTAGATCGCGCCGTCGCGCTCGGTCGCCTCGAACGGCGGCGACATCCACAGCTCCTCGTCGCCGGGCGGCACGACGTCGTAGTGCCCGTACAGGAGAACGGTCGGAGCCTCGAGCTCGATGGACGCGAAGCTCTGGACTCCCGCGTCACGCAGCAGCTCGAGAATTGCCTGATGCGCCTCGAGCAGCGCCGGACGGGTGTGCTCGGGGAAGCCCCATTCGGACAACGAAGGGATCGCCACGAGCCGTGCGAGATCCTCCTTCAGCCGAGGCATCAGCGCGGGAATCGCCGTTGCAGGGGACGGGCGCGAGCTCACTCTGCCCTCAGGGTTCGGGTCATGAGACGGGGATCCGACGGTCGCGATCGATCATCCACCACGACGGGCACGTTCTGCAACGCCCCACGCCGCGTCGGGGTGCCTGGCGCGACCCTTCAGTCGCTTGCGGTCAGCGAATCCTGACCGTGAAGCTCTTCTGGATGACGGTTGCGGAGTCCCCGGTGACTCGGATCGTGACCCGGTAGTTGCCCCTCTTGGTCGGCCTCCCGGAGAGGGTGCCCGTCGCCCTGTCGAGCGTCAGCCCTGGTGGACGCTTGCCGCGGAGCACGAAGGTGCGGGTCTTGCTCGCCCCGGTGGTCCTCAACGTCCAGCGGTAGCGCAAGCCGACGTGGCCTGCCGCGGGTGCCCGGGCGTTGCGGGCGAACGAGAGCAGAGGCAGGATCGTGATGTTCCAGGGGACCGACGCCTTCGCGCCGGTGCTGTCCGTGATCGTGACCGTGAAGGCGTACTCACCGGCTGTCGTACCCGCCCCGGCGATCTTCCCGGTCGCCGGGTCGAGGGTAATGCCGGGCGGCATCGTGCCCTCGGCGCCGAAGGTGTACGGACCAAGGCCGCCGACGGCCTTGACGCCCGTTGCGACAGGCTTCGCGACGAGCCGTTTGACCGTCAAGCCGGTCGGGGGCGCGCTCGTGTCGATCAGCGTCCGGATCGCGAGCGGCGCCACGACGAGCAGCGAGAACTGATGGGTGTCGCTCGTGTCGGCCGCGTTCGCCCGCACGGTGAATCCGAAAGCGCCACTCTGGGTCGGCGTCCCCGAGATGATCCCGTTCTGCGCGAGCGTGAGACCGGCGGGCAGGGTGCCGCTCGCGAGGCTCCACGAGCTCACCGTCCCTCCGGAAGCGGTAAGCGCGGGCGACGTGTACGCGGCGTTGACGTTCGCATCGGGCAGGCTCGCCGTGGTGATCGTCAGCTTGGGATTGACGTTGATCACGAACCGGTCGTCCGACGGCGTCTTCCCCGGGCACAACGACGTCTTCTTGTACGAGGCCGTGAGGTAGAAGTCGAAATGCCCCGCCTGCGTCGGTGTCCCACTGAGGAGACCCTCGTCGGAGATGGACAGCCCGGGCGGGAACGCGCCCGACGTGACCCGGTACGTGGCGCAGTCGAAGTCGGCTCCGCGCTCGAAGTCCGTCTCGCTGTCCCTGTCGAGATAGATCAGCAACGAATAGGGCTGTCCGACGGTCCCCGTGGGACAGACGGCCGGCTCCTCCTCCACGCAGCCCATGCGCCACTTGTCGAAGTTCCCGGCCGACCCGCTCGACACGACGGCCAGCGCAGCCACGCACGCCAGGGAAGCAATCGCAAAGATCTCGAGACGACGCATCGGCCCCCCTTTTGGCGTGATTCGGACGGTATGGCCCGGCTTTCGCGGAACAGGGTGCCACACCCGGAGCCACTCTGCCGCGTCGGGCTCCGGGCTCGACGGCGACACGAAGGTCTCGGCGCGGTCATTCGATCTCCGGCGGCTCCGCGGGCAGCCCCGCTCATATCGGCCGAACGGACGACCGGGCAGACGAGGAGCGGCTCGTCCGCCGACGACGCGACCTCGCCGGCGGGATCGCCCGGGTGGGCGATCCTCTCGAGAAGCCGCGCGGGCGACGATCCTCGCATCCCCGTCCCATCCCAGGAGGTGACTCGATCCTCGCCGTCACCCTCGGGAACGCCCCGGGGTAGAGGGAGCGACGTACCATGAACGACGCCACCATGAACGAGCAAGGAAGGAAGCGGGTCAGAGTCGTCGTCGCCGACGATCACCCGCTCTACCGTGAGGGCGTCGTCAGGGCGCTCCTCGCGAGCGGCAACGTCGAGATCGTCGCGGAGGCGGAGGACGGCCGATCCGCCCTGGCCGAGATCCAGCAGCACCAACCCGATGTTGCCCTACTAGACTACAAGCTGCCGGAGCTCGACGGCGTCGCCGTGACGCACGCCGTTGTCCGCGAGCAGCTAGCGACGCGCGTGCTGATCGTCTCCGCCTTCACCGACAGCGGCGTCGTCTACCGGGCGCTCGAGATCGGAGCCGCCGGTTTCGTCTCCAAGGAGGCCCGACGCGAGCAGATCGCCGACGCGGTGCTCGCGTGCGCGCGGGGCGAGAACGTCGTGCCCCCGGACGTGGCCGCAGGGCTCGTCTCCGAGATCCGGCTCCGCAAGCAGAGCGACGCGCCGGCCCTCACCCCACGGGAGCAAGAGATCCTCCACATGATTGCCGCGGGCAAGAGCCTGCCCCAGATCGCGAAGGAGCTCTACCTGGGCCTGACGACGGTGAAGACACACGTCCAGCATCTCTACGAGAAGCTCGGGGTCTCGGACCGGGCCGCTGCCGTGGCGAGCGCGATGCGGCGAGGTCTGATCGAGTAGGAGAAGGTGGCGCGCCCGACCTTCCCCGTCTCGTCCGGGGATGCGACCTCCGAGGCGGAGCGCGCCGTCGCGTGGCTCCGGCTGCCCGCGGTCGCGCTGATCGCGCTGGGCGAGAGCATCCGCCCGAACGACGAACGCGCGTGGTTCCTCGTGGTCCTGGCGCTCTTCGCCGTGTGGACCGCCGGTGTGCTCGCATGGGTGCATCTTCGCCGTGCAGGCGAGCGCTTCGCGTTGATCGCGACTGCGGTCGACATCGCCGCGATCGGGGTCCTCGCGGTGCTCTCGGGCGGCGCCACCTCCCACGCACGGCTCGCCTTCTTCCTGATCCCCGTGGCCGTCGCGTTCCGGTTCCGACCGGCCTTCACCGCGCTCGCGGTCGTCCTCACGACCGCGACGTACGTGATCCAGGCGATCGCCTCCTCGCCGGGCACCGACCAGCCTGCCGTCACCCGGTTCATCGTCACGCAGGCCGGCTATCTCGCCTGGGTCGGCGTCGCCTGCGTCATGCTCTCCGCCCTCCTCGAACGGCGGACCGAGCTTGCCGTCCGTCTCGCCGCCGACCGGTCGCAACTGCTCACCGACGCGCTGGAGGCCGAGCAACGGGAGCGGAAGGCGCTCGCCGAGACGCTGCACGACCAGGCGATGCAGAACTTGCTCTCCGCGCGCCACGAGCTCGAGGAGGCGGGCGAGACGCTGAGCCATCCCGCGCTCGCCAGGGCGGACGAGGCTCTCGTCGCCGCGGCCGGTCAGTTGCGCCAGGCCGTGTTCGACCTGCATCCGTACGTGCTCGAGGCGGCCGGTCTCGATGCAGCTTTGCGTTCGATCGCTCAAGAGGCTGCGACGCACGGCCACTTCCGCGTGCAGCTCGACCTGCATGGCGCGGGGCCGCACGCGCACGATCACCTCGTCTTCTCGGCCGCGCGGGAGCTTCTCTCGAACGTGGTGCGACATGCGAGCGCCACGGAGGTCGGCGTGCGCCTCGCAGAGCGGGACCGGGAGCTCGTGCTCGTGGTCGAGGACGACGGCCGCGGCGTCCTCGCCGGGCACCCGGAGGCGCAGCTCGCGGACGGCCACATCGGCCTCGCGGCACAGCGTGTCCGGATCGAGGCCGCGGGTGGGCGTCTGGAGCTGCTCTCGACGCCGGGACACGGCACTCGGGTCGAGGTGCGGGTCCCTTCCGGCGCGGAGGGCGGCGGAGGCGACGGCTGAGGGCGCCTCGGCTCACCGTTCGTGCGGTCGGACGATTGCGGCCGAGGCGCGGCACGCAGACCATCGACGAATGCCAACGGAGAGGACGACCGAGGGAGTGGAGGAGACCCTGTACGTCGTCGCGGCACAGCGTGTCGCACGTGCGACGGTGACGGGGTTCGGGCTCTGCGAGGAGTCCGGCCATCCGCTGTCGGACGGACAGAAGGTCTCGCTGCTCACCGCCGCGATGCTCGAGCTCGACGGGATGCGGGAGGAGATCGAGGGCGTCGTGCGGGTCGAGCGGCTCATCGCCGAGCTGCGCGGCCTCGACCGATCGTAGGACGGTCCCGCGCGACCGATGCGCGGCCTCGTGCGGCTTCCGCGCCGGTCGCGCCGCGGGCAGTCGTCCGATCGGTGGACGACCCCGTCCGCCTGACGCCCGACCGCGAGCGTACGGGCGATCGTCTTTCCGCAGGATCGGCCGGCAGCGGCCCTGCGGGCAGCGTGGCTGTATGGAGTTCGATGCGCGCGGAGGGCGGCGGCGCCGGTGACCACGGCCGACCCGATTCTCGAAGCGTGGCCCGGCGGCGCGCCGGCGGGCGAGCCGGCCGCGGTCGCGGGTCGCACGCCGTTCCAGCTCTTCTGGGAGCGATTCAGGGAGGACCGCGTCGCCCTGGTCGCGCTCGGCTTCATCGTCTTCGAGATCCTCGTGGCGGTCTTCGCGCCGTGGATCGTGCAGCTCCTCGGCCATCCGCCCAACGCGCAATACCCCGGCACGCTCGACCCGACGTTCGGCACGCCGACCGGCCCGTCGCGGGAGTTCCTCTTCGGTGTCGACACCGTCGGCCGGGACGTCTTCGCACGCGTGGTCTACGGCGCACGGGTCTCACTCGAGGTCGCGCTCGTCGCAACGGTGCTGTCCGTGGGTCTGGGCGTCGTCGCCGGGCTGCTCGCCGGGTTCCACCGTGGCACCGTCGACACCGCCATCTCGCGGCTCATCGACATCACGCTCGCTTTCCCGATCCTGTTGCTCGCCCTCGGGATCGCGTCGTCGTGCTCGATCGGCAACGGGTGCGTCGGCGGGGCCGTCAAGCCAGGCCTGTCGACGGTGATCGTCGCGATCGTCGTCGTCAACTGGACCTACATCGGGCGCATCATCCGCGGCCAGGTCCTCTCGCTCAGGGAGAAGGAGTTCGTCGAGGCCGCGCGATCAGCGGGCGCGGGATCGACGACGATCATGTTCCGGGAGCTGCTCCCGAACCTCGTGGCGCCGATCGTCGTCTACTCGACGCTCGTGATCCCGCAGAACATCCTGCTCGAGGCGGCGCTCTCGTATCTGGGCGTCGGGATCAACCCTCCCCAGGCGAGCTGGGGCGAGATGCTCGCCGAGGCGACGCCGATCTTCGCCACCGCCTGGTGGTTCTTCCTCTTCCCGGGGCTCGCGCTCCTGCTCACCGTGCTCGCCTTCAACCTGCTCGGCGACGGGATCCGCGACGCCCTGGACCCGAAAGCGGCATGACCACCCTGCATCAACCCACGCTCGAAGGAGGAGCGATGTCCGCACTCACAAGAGTCGTCGGCCGCCGCCGCATCGCGGTGACGGCTGCGCTGATCACAGTGATCGTCACCGCGGTCGGCGCCGCCGCCGCATCGGCCGGCGGCCGCCAGACGGGCGGGACGATCACCGTCCTCTCCGCCGGCGACGTCGACCACATCGACCCGGGCCAGGCGTACTACTCGTTCACGTACGAGATCTCGTACGCGACCCAGCGGCCGCTCTTGTCGTACCGGCCGAACTCGATCAACGCGATCCCCGACCTCGCCTCGGCGATGCCGACGTACTCCAACGGCAACAAGACGGTCACCGTGCACATCCGTCCGGGCGTCCGCTTCAGCCCGCCGGTCAACCGGACCGTCACCTCTGCCGACGTCAAGTACGCGATCGAGCGCGGCTTCTCGTCGAGCGTCGCGAACGGCTACGCCGGCGCGTACTTCGGCGACGTCGTCGGCGCGCCCGCGAAGGCGACCAAGGGCGTTCCCGACATCAAGGGCATCAAGACTCCGAACAAGCGCACGATCGTCTTCGAGCTGAAGCGACCGGACGGCATCTTCACCGGCTCGCTCGGCCTCCTGATGACAGCGCCGGTTCCGCGCGAGTACGCAAGGCAGTTCGACGACCAGACGACGTCGACGTACGGGATGCACCAGGTCGCAACCGGCCCGTACATGATCAAGAACGACTCGTCGGGGAACATCAACGGCATCGGCTACAAGCCGGGGCAGTTGATCGAGCTCGTCCGGAACCCGAACTGGAGCGCGAAGACGAGCTGGCGCCCGGCGCACGCCGACGAGGTGCTGTTCAAGGAGGGCTACCAGGATCCGACCGTCATGACGCGGACGATCCTCTCCGGCGCAGCCGACGTCAACGGCGATACCCCGCCGCCGCCGGCGGAGCTCCAGTCGATCCTCGGCAATCCGTCGCAGCGAAAGGAGCTCCACTTCACACCGTCGGGCGGCAGCCGCTACGTCGCGCTCAACACGTCGAAGCCGCCGTTCAACAACCTGGACGTCCGCCAGGCGGTCGCATACGTGCTCGACCGGAACGCGATGCGCCTCACGCGTGGCGGGGCGATCGACGGCCGGATCGCGACGCACTTCCTCGACCCGAGCTTCAAGAACCAGGGCTTCGTGCAGGCAGGCGGCCTCGGGTTCGACCCGTTCCCGAGTGCAGGCTTCCGCGGGAACGTCTCGAAGGCGAAGGCGTTACTCCGCAAGGCGGGGTTCGCGAACGGGATGTACAAGGGCCCGCAGGTGACGATGGTGGCGGACAACTCGCCGCCCGGCTCGAACACCGCGCAGGTCGTCGCCGCGGACCTGGCGAAGGTCGGCTTCAACGTGAAGACGATCTCCGTCACGCACTCGACCATGTACACGAAGTACTGCAACGTCCCGAAGAACGAGCCCAACATCTGCCCGAACGTGGGCTGGCTGCCGGACTTCCACGAGCCGCAGGCCGTGCTCGACGTCACGTTCGCGGGGAACAGGATCACGCCGGTCAACAACTCGAACTGGCCGCTCCTGAACGACGCCAGGATCAACGCGGCGATCGCACATGCGAAGACGATCGTGGCGCCGAACGCCCGTTGGGCCGCGTGGGGCAAGATCGACGAGATGGTCACGCGGTCCGCGGCGGCCGTCCCGTGGATCTGGGAGAACTTCCCGACGCTCTACTCGAAGCGCGTCACTCCCGCATCGGAGCTGTGGAACTCCGGTGCACCCGACGTGACGTTCATGTCCGTCTCGGGCACGTAGGGAGCGTCACGTCGACGACGCTCGACACGGGTGCTTCCTCCCCCCGGGCCCGCCCACCCGGGGGAGGAAGCACGATTGCGGTCGCGATCGGCAGCGTCCTCGCCTCGTCGATGCTGCGCTACATCGTGGGCCGCATCCTGTGGGGCGCGTTCCTGCTCGTCGTCGTCAGCGCGCTCACGTTCCTCATCTTCACCGTCTTCCCGTCGGCCGATCCCGCGGCGCTCCGGGCCGGGAGGCAGGCGACGCCCGAGCTGATCGCACAGATCCGCCACACCCTCGGCCTGGACCGGCCCGTCTACGTGCAGTACTGGATCTTCCTCAAGGGCCTCGTCCTGCACTTCGACCTCGGCTACTCGTACCAGAACAGCGTCTCGGTCAAGTCGCAGATCTTCACCCGCCTTCCCGTGACGCTCTCGCTCACCGCGGGCGCCTTCGTGATCTGGATGCTGGCCGCGATCCCGATCGGCGTGATCTCGGCGATCCGGCCCCGGTCGCTGCTCGACCGCGCGACCATGGGCGCGGCGCTCGTCGCGATCTCGGCCCCCGTCTACTTCCTCGGGTTGATCGCGCTGTTCCTCTTCTCGAACGACATCGGCGTGGTCCATCTCCTGCCGGGTGCGGGAACGTACGCCCCGATCTCGGTCTCTCCCTGGCACTGGTTCACGTCGCTCCTGATGCCGTGGTGCGTCCTCGCTGCCGCGTTCGCAGCCTTCTACGCGCGCATGGTGCGGGGGAACCTGATCGACACGCTCGGCGAGGACTACATCCGCACCGCGCGCGCGAAGGGCCTCTCCGAGCGCCGGGTCGTGATGCGCCACGGCCTACGCGCGGCACTGACCCCGGTGGTGACGATGGCAGGCCTCGACATCGGGATCCTGCTCGGCGGCGCGATCCTCACCGAGACCGTCTTCAACATCCCCGGAATCGGGCGGTACGCCTACGACTCGATCATCAACTCGGACCTGCCCGCGATCGAGGGCACTGTGCTCTTCGGCGCCTTCTTCATCATCACCGCGAACATCTTCGTCGACATCCTGTACGCGTTCCTCGACCCACGAGTGCGCTACTGATGGCGCTGCTCGAGATCCAGGACCTCCACGTCCGGTTCGCCACGCGTGACGGCGTCGTCCACGCGGTCGACGGGGTGTCGCTCTCCGTCGACCGGGGGCGCACGCTCGGAATCGTCGGCGAGTCCGGCTCGGGCAAGAGCGTCACTGCGCTGACGGTGATGGGTCTCACGCGCCTGCCGAACGCGACGATCGAGGGACACGTGCTGCTCGACGGCGTCGACCTGCTCGGCCTTCCTGACGACGAGCTCCAGAAGGTCCGAGGCAGGCGCGTCGCGATGATCTTCCAGGATCCCCTCTCGTCGCTCCATCCGCTCTACAAGATCGGCTGGCAGCTCGGCGAGGCGATCCAGGCGCACGAGCACGTCTCCGACAAGGCCGCCCGCGCCCGTGCGCTCGCGGCTCTCACCGAGGTCGGGATCCCGAGCCCCGCCGAGAGGCTCTCGAGCTACCCCCACGAGCTCTCCGGCGGGATGCGGCAGCGCGTGATGATCGCGATGGCGCTCGTCCTCGACCCGGAGATCCTGATCGCGGACGAGCCGACCACCGCGCTCGACGTCACGGTCCAGGCCCAGATCCTCGACCTCGTCCGCGCGCTTCAGGCGGATCACGGCACCGCGGTCGTCCTGATCACGCACGACCTCGGGGTGATTGCCGAGACCGCCGACGAGGTCGCGGTCATGTACGCGGGCCGCATCGCGGAGCTTGGGCCGCTGGGCGCGGTGATCGACCGACCGGAGCACCCGTACACGTGGGGTCTGCTCCAGTCGCTCCCAGGGGCGGAGACCTCGCGCTCGGAGCCGCTGCACCCGATCGACGGCGCGCCGCCGAGCCTGATCTCGGTCCCGACGGGCTGCGCGTTCCATCCGCGCTGCCCGTACGTGCTGCCCGTGTGCCCGGCGAAGCAGCCGGCGCTGCTCGAGACCACGGCGGGCCACACCGTCGCGTGTCATCTGCCGACCGCGCTGCGCCGAGAGATCGGCGCCGAGGTCCGCGCCTCGCTGGAGACGAGGACTTGAGGACCGGCACCCAGGCGGCTCCGCCGAGCGTGTCCGGCGTCGCCGGGAACGGCGCACAGCGGCGTCCGGGCGTCCCGTTCCTGGCAGTGCAGGACCTCGAGAAGCTGTTCCCGCTCACCCGCGGCGTCTTCCTCGGCCGCGAGCGCGGCCACGTGCACGCGGTCGACGGGGTCTCGTTCGAGATCCCCCGCGGCGGCACGCTGGGGCTCGTCGGCGAGTCCGGCTGCGGGAAGTCGACCGTGGCGCGACTCGTCACGCGGCTGCTGGAGCCGACCGGCGGTCGCGTCGTCTACGACGGCAACGACATCACCCACTGGAAGACCCGGGCCCTCCGGCCGTTGCGACGCGAGATCCAGCTCGTCTTCCAGGACCCCTACTCGTCGCTGAACCCCCGTCGCACGGTGGGCGCGATCGTCGCCGAGCCGCTTCGCCTGCAGCACCTCGGGACGCGCACCGAGCGGAGAGCCCGCGTGCGAGAGATGCTCGCCGTGGTCGGTCTGAACCCCGAGCACTACAACCGCTACCCGCACGAGTTCTCGGGCGGCCA
>Ga0310810_10008144_pt1 | contig 12036 bp, 8 predicted proteins | sample NCmetagenome_FD_207641 | JGI IMG/M metagenome (GOLD analysis project Ga0310810, IMG submission 207641) | Soil microbial communities from experimental microcosm in Duke University, North Carolina, United States - NC | ecosystem: Engineered > Artificial ecosystem > Soil microcosm > Unclassified ...
CTCACGCACATGCCGTAGCCGAAGTTGGGCGCCGGCGAGATGGTGCCCTTGAAGCGATCGATCGCCCACAGCCAGCGCGACGGTCGGGCCAGGAACGCGTTCGGCGACAGGAGGATCAGCGGGATGCGCCAGTAGATGGCGAACAGCACCGCGCCGATGAGTCCCATGTCGTGGTAGAGCGGGCACCAGCTCACCTCGACGTCGCTGCGGTTGATGCGCAGCGCCTGGCCGATGGCGTGGATGTTCGACACCACGTTCTTGTGGCTGAGCAGGACGCCCTTCGGGTTGCCGGTCGACCCGCTCGTGTACTGGATGAAGGCCGGGTCGTCGCCGTGCGCGCGAAACCGCTCCTCGGTCTTGCTTCCGCGCGCCTCCAGCTCCTCGACGGTGACGAGCGCCCGCATGGCGGGCACGCGCAGGTGGAGCTCTCCGAGCAGACCCTTGATGCGCCCGCTGGTGACGCACAGGTGCGCGCCCGAGTGGGTGGCGATGAGGACCAGCTTCTCGATGCCCGCCTTCATGCGCAGGCCGACCGGCGGATAGGCCGGCACCGGGATCGCCTTGAGCAGCTCGACGGCGAAGAAGCAGGCGATGAAGTCGAGCGAGGTCGGCAACACCATGAGGACGCGATCGCCGGCGGCGACCCCGGCCGCCGCCAGCGCCACCGAGAAGCGGGTCGCGCGGTGGTAAAGCTCGCGGTAGGTGACGTGGCTGTCGGCGCCGCCCTCCCTGTCGGGCAGGAGCGTGATGCCGATCGAGTCCTCGAGCTTGGCGGCGGTCGCGAGCGCGTGGAGCAGCGTGCCGTGCAGCGGCCGCAGGTCCTCCGGCCGCTCCGGCAGCCCGTAGGACCAGACCGCGGTGCGGAAGTTGGAGCGCTCGGCCTCCGGGAAGGTCGACCGGAAGACGCGATTGATGGTGCCTTCGCGCGGGTTCACCGGGGCGTCCCTTCGTCGAGAGCAAAGCCGTGCAGGAGCGCCAGGTCGCGGATGTGCCGGATGCGCATCGGATCGAGCGCGCCGTAGGAGAAGTCCTCGCCGATTCCGGCCAGGCCCATGAGGAGGGTCTCGGCCAGGCAACCGTACACCTCGCCGGGCGGCAGGTTCATGCCCTCGATCGCCAGGGTCTGGCCGAGCGGGGCGCGCACCACGCCGCCCTTCAGGACGACCGCGCGCGGGCGCGCGCGCAGCACGCTATCGTCGACGTCGCGCGGCACCGCGACGTCGCAGATGACGACCGGCTGGTCGGGATCGATGTGCTCCGGCAGGACCACCGGGCGCGCGGCGTTGGAGGCGGCCAGGATGACGTTGCAGGCGCGCAGCGCCGCGAGGTCGGTGGCGACCCTGACCTCGGCGCGCGGCCGGCGCTCGGCGTCGGCGCGCCGCGCGGCGTTCTCGTGCAGCGACCTGGCCGCCTCGCGAAGCCGGCGTTCGGCGCCGGGCCGGCCGACCAGGACGATCTCCTGGACCCAGTCCGCGGCGACCTCGGCGAGGACGCGGCCGATGTTGCCGACGGCGCCCACCACGCCGAGCACACGGCGCGCGAGGCCGAGGCGGCGGCAGGCCAGCTGGGTCGCCTCGAGCGCGGCGGCCGCGGTGAGCGAATTGCCGGTCGTGAGCGCGACGTCGGAGACGCGAATGTCGCGGCAGTTGTGGGTGAGGATCGAGGTGAAGCCGCCGAAGCCGAGCACGGCGCAACCGAGGCGGCGGGCCAGCTCCACGCCCTGGTCGACGAGCGCGAGCGCCCACTCGCCGCCGCCCGAGCGCATCGCCTCCACCACCTGGCTCGGCGTGAACGGAAGGCCGATGACGGTGGCGTCCACCCGGGTGCCGGAGGGGGAGCGGAGGTGGGTGCGGGCGGCGACGAACGGTTCGACCAGGCCTCGGGTCCTCTCGAGAAAGGCGTCGCAGTCGTCCGCGCCCAGCGGGCGGAGCGCGGGATCCCAGTCGAGGAGATCGCCGGGGGCGAGGAAGTGGGTGAGGAAACCGACGCGGGCGGCCCCTGGATCCGGGACCGGCAGCGGACGCAGGATCTCGGGTGACGCGCGAGGCGGCGCTTCTTCACCGGCTCGGCCGACCGCGAACCGGACGAGAGCGTAGGCCTCGCCGCGCCGCAGGATGCCGGCCAGGCGCTCGAGCGCGGCCACGAAGCGATCGATGTCCGCCGGCTCGATGTAGGCGGACGGCTCGAGGCGAATGGTGGCGCGCGCCGACAGGGTCGGTGCGATGCGGATACCCTCCTCGTGGAGGAACCAGCCGGAGACGATGAAACCGAGCAGCTCCTGCTCGCCGAGAAGGCGGATGAGCGGAGAGGGGGAGTTCTCCTGCGTGGCCAGCTCGACCCCGATGAGGAGGCCGCGGCCGCGGACGTCGCGGACCTGATCCGGCCAGCGCGCCATCACGTCGCGCAGGCGAGCCAGGAAGTAGGCCCCGCTGTCGGCGCAGCGCCGAACCAGCGCCTCGCCGTCGGCCTCGAGGAGGTCGAGCGCGGCCAGCGCGATCGCGCTCGACAGCTCGTCGTCGGCGAAGGTCGACGTGTGGAGGGTGGCGAACTCCTGCTGGTAGCGATCGCGCGCCACCAGGAGCGCCGAGATCTTGGCGATGCCGCCGCCCAGCGCCTTCGACAGGAGGTAGTAGTCGCCGGCGACGCCGGCGTGCTCGGCGGCGAAGAAGCGGCCGGTGCGCCCCATGCCGCTCTGGATCTCGTCGAACACCAGCGGGAAGCCGTGCCGATCGGCGGAGGCGCGCAGCGCTCGCAGCATCTCGGGGGCGATCTCGCGCACGCCGCCCTCTCCCTGGATCGGCTCGACGAAGCAGGCGGCGACGTTGATCAGCTCGCGCGCCCTGAGCTCGACGGCGCCGTCCGCGCCGATGTCGAGATCGACCCAGCTGACGGCGGCCGCGCGCAGCATGTCGTCGATCGACTCGGGCGCCTCCGGGCGGCCGACCGCGAGGAAGCGGGTGGCCGGACCGATGCTGCGCCAGGGGGCCTGGTACTCGGAGCGGTGGGTCAGCTTGAGCGAGCCGGAGGTCTTGCCGTGGAAGGCGCCCTCGACCGCCAGGAACACGGGTGGGCGATCCAGCGCCTCGAGAGCGCGGTGGTAGAGGCGGAGGAACAGCTCGTCGACGCCGTCGATGCGCGCGAGCCCGAAGAGGCGCGCGGCGCGTTCGAACAGGGCGTCCGGCAGGTGAGCGCTGTGCTCGCGCAGCCGGCGGCGCACCTCGTGCTGGCGCGACCCGAGACGGGCGAGGAGCTGGTCGACCCGGCGGCGGCGCTCCATCTCGGCGTGCTTGATGGCGGCCTCCACCGCCTCGGCGCCGGAGTTGGCGAAGTGGGCGATGAACGGACGGCCGGCTGCGCGCTCGGCGCGCGCGGTGAGGCGCTGGCCGAGGAGTCCGGTCGCCGGGCGCAGGCTGGCCTGCGCCTGCACCGGCACCTCGCTCTGCAGGAGCTCGATCGCGCGCGCGACCAGCGCCGGGTGGTTGTGGCCGAACAGCGAGGCGCCGAACCCGCCGACCAGATCGAGCACCTCGAGCTCGACGCCGGTCTCGTCGCGATAGTACAGGCGATCGCCGCGGGCACGCTGGTAGGCGACGTCGAGCCCGATGGCGCGCAGCCGGGCGGCGAGCAGCGGCTTGACGTGCTCGGCGAACGCGGCCGCGCCGGGGGACGAGCTCACGTGCCCGCCCCGCGCCGCCGGTCGATGAGCGCCGCCAGATCGGCGACCGTCTCGACCGCGGCCAGCTCGGGATCGCTGTCGCCGATCTCGAGGCCGAAGCGATCCTCGACCGCCAGGATCAGGTCGAGCAGGCGGACCGAGTCGAGCCCGTAGGCCAGGAGCTTGCCGTTCGGCTGCACGGCCGCGAGATCGACCGCGCACACCTCGGCGATGAATCGCTTGACGGTCTCGAGCGTGTCCTGCCTGGCCACGTGTCCTCCTCACCAATCTCGCAGCGCCGCGCGCAGGCGGCGGCCGGACTCTGCTCGCATGCGCGCGAGCGCCTGCTCGGCCGCCGCACAGTCGAGCTCCACTCCCCAGCCGGCGAGCGCGCGGCGGGCCGAGGCCAGCGCGCCGCCCGCCACCTCGCCGACCGCGTGGCGCGCGAGGTCGACCTCGTCGAGGCCCGCCGGCGGCACCTCGGTCATCCGGGCGCGCGCGCGCCGTGCCGGATCGGCGAGCTCGCAGGTCGCGATCGCCGCCTCGAGCTCGGCCCAGGCGCCGGCGATGGCGAAGCCGGTCGTCTGCTCGGCCAGCGCCTCGGCCGGCAGCGCCGTCGGCCAGCGGCGCGGCCTCCACCGCGCCGTCGCCGAGCTCGGCGGCAGTGGTGGCTGGACGCGGCAGCCAGGGTCGGCCGCGGCGGCGCGCCGACTCCACCAGCGGCACCGGGGCGAGCTCGCGGATGCGCGCCATCGACTCCTCGCCGCCGCGTACCATCTGCCGCACGCGCCAGAGGAGGTGCTCGAGCATGATGTGACGGGTGCCGTCGAAGACGCCGTAGAGCGACGCGTCCTTCACCACCTGCTGGAAGGGGAGCTCGGCCAGGAGCGCACGCGCGCCCAGCACCGCGCGCCCCTCGGCGACGGCGCGCTCGGCGAGATCGCAGGCAACCAGCTTGCCGACCGCCGTGTGGTAGGCGGCTCGCGGTCCGAGCGCGTTGGCCGCGGCCGCCGCCTTGAGCGCGATGCAGGCGCACGCCAGGTCGAGCGCCGCCATCCGCACCAGGTGATCGGCGACCGCGTCGAGCCGCGCGATCGGCTCGCCGAACGGGGCGCGCTCGCGCGCGTAGGCGAAGGCGATCCCCGCCGCGCGGCTCGCCGTGCCGCTGGCGAACGCGGCGATCCCGCCGCGCGAGATCGTGAGCGCCGCCTGCACGATCCGGAAGCCGTCTCCCTCCGCGCCGATCAGGGCGTCGGCCGGAACCCGCGTGCCGCGGAAGCGAACGCCGCCGATGTCCGCCGCCGGCACCGGCACGGTCTCGATGCGCGGCAAGAGCTCGACGTCATCACCGCGCTCGACCAGGAACAGGCTCAGCCCGGCGGTGGCGCCGAGCGGACCGGCGCCGGGCGGCGCCGTGCGCGCCAGGGTCATCCACAGATCCGCGCGGCGCACGAGGTTGATGAGCTGCTTGTCGCCGGTGAGGCGATAGCCGTCACCGTCGCGCTCCGCCACCGTCGCGGTGCCGGCGAGGTTGGATCCGGTCGACCACTCGCTGAGCAGCATGGCGGCGCGCGCGCCGGCAGCCACGCGCGCGGCGATGCGCGCCAGCTGCTCGTCGGACGCGGCGAGGTATGCTGGCAGGAGCGCGAGTCCGGTGATGCCGAGGCTCACCGCCAGGCTGCCGCTGGCCTGCGCCGCCAGCGCATTGAGTGACTGGATGTGGCAGACGGTGGTACAGGCGCCGCCGGTGAACAGCTGTGGCAGGCCGAGCGCGTCGAGCCGCGCGGCCACCTCGGCGGGATAGCGCCGCTCCCGCTCGCAGCGCTCCAGCTCGGCGCGTGTCGCCGGTTCCTCGAGCTCCCGCGCGATCGCGTCGAGCGGCCCCGACAGCCATGAGGACAGCGGCGCGAAGCGTTGCCATGTCGGGAACGCGTCGACCACTGCGACGAGGATACACCCGGCTGATTGCCCGCAGAATTTCCGTGTTACGTTCGTGCCGGGGATGTTGCGCGGCTGTGCCCGCGTAAGCACGCGCACGTGGATTACGACTTCGGTGGAACGGAACGCTTCGAGGTGACCGCTCGCCTCGGCGAGGGCGCCATGGGCGTGGTCTACCGCGCGCTCGATCGCGAGCGGAACGAGGCGATCGCGATCAAGACCCTGCGCAACCTCGACGGCGAGGGCCTGCTCCGCTTCAAGAACGAGTTCCGCTCGGTGCAGAGCCTGCAGCACCCGAACCTGGTCTCGCTCGGCGAGCTCATCGAGCGGAACGGCCGCTGGTTCTTCACCATGGAGCTGGTCGACGGCGTCGACTTCTACCGCCACGTCAGCCCGCTCGGACATCGCGGGGAGGCGCCCGGCGCCACCGCCTCCTGCGACCTCGAGCGCCTGCGCGCCGCGCTCGGCCAGCTGGCCGGCGGGCTGGCAGCGCTGCACCGCGCCGGTTTCGTCCACCGCGACATCAAGCCGTCGAACATCATCGTGGCGAGGAGCGGCCGCGTGGTGCTGCTCGACTTCGGATTCGTCGCCGGCGTCAACGAGCGCTCGAGCGATCGGGTGGTCGGCACGGTCGCGTACATGTCGCCCGAGCAGGCGGCGTCGATGCCTGTCGGCGCCGAGTCGGACTGGTACAGCGTGGGCGTGGTGCTGTTCGAGGCGCTGACCGGCCGGCAGCCGTTCGAGGGAATGCCGCTCGAGGTGCTCATGGCGAAGCAGCACCGCACCGCCCCGCGCCCGAGCGCGCTGGTCGGCGGGGTGCCGCCCGATCTCGATCAGCTGTGCGCCGATCTCCTTCGCATCGCGCCCGGCGATCGCCCCGGCTAGGCGGAGATCCTGCGCCGGCTCGGGGTCGGGGTGGCGGCCGTCGGCTCGACCTCCATCAGCGTCCCGCACACGCTGTTCGTCGGCCGCAGGGCGGAGCTGGCCGAGCTCCAGGACGCGCTCGACTCCTGCCGCGCCGGCCAGGCGGTGGCGGTCTTCATCGAGGGAGAGTCCGGCATCGGCAAGAGCTCGCTGGTGCGCGCGTTCACCAGCAGCCTCGGCGAGGACGTCCTCGTCCTGGCCTCGAACTGTCACGAGCGCGAGTCGGTGCCGTACAAGGCGTTCGACGGAGTGGCCGACAACCTGAGCCGTCACCTGGTGGCGCTTCCAGGCGTCGACGCCGCCATGTTGATGCCGCTCCACATCAGCCCGGTTGCCGAGGTGTTCCCGGTGTTGCGCCGCTGCGAGGTGGTGGCGCGCGCCACACGCCCTGCCTCGCGCGCCGCGGTCGACCCGACCGAGCTGCGTGCCCGCGTGTTCGCCGGCCTGCGCGAGATGTTCGCCCGCCTGGCCGCACGCCAGCCGGTGGTGGTCGTGATCGAGGACTTCCAGTGGGCCGACGCCGACAGCCTGGCGCTCCTGCGCGAGCTGATGCGACCGCCGGGCGCGCCGCCGCTCCTTCTGGTCTGCACGCTGCGCGACGCCAGCGCTCCGCGCCCGCTGGCCGGCTCGCCGGCAGCCGCCATCAACGCCGATCGCTCGCTGCACATCCGGCTCGAGGGGCTCACCAGCGAGGACGCCCGCGAGATGGCGCGCCAGCTGGCCAGGAATCTGGCCCCGAACATGGAGGGCTCGATCGATGCGGTGGTGCGCGAGAGCCGCGGCCATCCCCTCTACATCGACGAGATCGTCCGCTTCGGCGCCATCGCGGGGATGGATCAGCCGGCCTCGCTCGAGCTCGACACCGTGTTGTGGACCCGCATCCTCGGCCTCGACGAGCCGACCCGCGACATCCTCGAGCTCGTCACCATCGGCGGCGGACCGCTCGACAAGGGCGTGGCCGCCGCCAGCGCCCGCCAGAGCTTCGCCGACTTCACGCGCCGGGTCGGTCACCTGCGGCTGGCCAAGCTGGTGCAGACCACCGGGGTGCGCATCAACGATCGCATCGATGTCTTCCACGACCGCGTGAGGCAGGCCGTGCTCGCGCACCTGTCGCCCGGCCAGCGGAGCGAGTTCCACGAGCGGCTCGCCGTCGCGCTCGAGGGCGCCGGCGGCGCCGCGCCCGAGACGCTCGCCATTCACTGGGGCGGCGCCGGCGAGCCGGACAAGGCGCTCGAGTACACCCGCGTCGCCGCCGACCAGGCGGAGAAGGCGCTCGCCTTCGACCGCGCCGCGCGCCTCTACCGCCGCTGCCTCGATCTCCTGCCGCCGCGCTCGCCCGAGACCACCGCCGTGCGCAGCCGACTGGGCGACGCGCTGGCCAACGCCGGCCGCGGCCCCGAGGCGGCCAACGCCTACCTCTCGGCCGCCGAGGGCTCCGAGGACGGCGACGTCGTCCAGCTGTACGCGAACGCCGCCGGCCAGCTCCTGCGCAGCGGGCACGTCGACTCGTCGATCGAGGTCCTTCGCCGGGCGCTGGCCGGGCTCGATCTTCGGCTGCCGGAGACGCCGCGCGCCGCCCTGTTCTCGCTCATCCGCCAGCGCGCCCTCATCCGCCTGCGCGGCCTCGGCTTCAAGCAGCGGCGCGAGAGCGAGATCCCGGAGCGCGACCTCACCCGGGTCGACATCTCCTGGGCGCTGGCCGGCGGCTTCGGCCTCATCGACGTCGTGCGCGGGGCAGAGTTCCAGGCGCGTCACCTGCGACTCGCGCTCGCCACTGGCGAGCTGGGGCGGGTCGCGCGCGCCCTCTCGATCGAGGTCGGCTATCGCCTCACCGCCGGAAGCCGCGGCGGGCAGTCGGCCCGCAAGGTGCTCGCGCTCACCGAGGAGCTGGCGCGCGAGCTCGGCGAACCGCCGTCCCTCACCGGCCTCAACACGCTCATGGCGGGGATCGGCGGCGTCTGCCTCGGAGAGTGGCGAGCGGCCAACGAGTCCTGCCGGCGCGCCGAGGTCATCCTGCGCGACCGCTGCAGCGGCGTCGGCTGGGAGCTGTCGAGCGCGCGCATCATGGGGCTGTGGTCGCTCTGGTACCTGGGGCAGGTGAGCGCGATCGTGGAGCGGCTGCCGGACGTCCTGCGCGAGGCCGAGGACCGCGGCGATCTCTACGCCGTCACCTCGTATCGCACCTACTTCACTCCGATGGCGCTGCTCGCCGGGGATCGCCCCGACGACGCGGTCGCCGAGGGAGACCAGGCGCTGCGCCGCTGGTCGCAGCGCGGCTTCCACTTCCAGCACTACTTCCACCTGTTCGCCTCGACCCAGGTGCATCTGTACCGCGGTGATCACGAGGCGGCCTACCGCACCGTGATGGACGCCTGGCCGCTCCTCGAGTCGTCGCTCCTCCTCAGCGTGCAGCAGAACAAGGTCGAGGCGCTCCACTTCCGCGCCCGCGCCGAGCTGGCGCACGGTCGCGCGACCGGCGCCCCCTGCCTGGTCAAGACCGCCCTCGAGCGGGCGAGGAAGATCGAGAAGGAGAAGACCGGCTGGGCCGACGGCCTCGCGCTCCTGGTGCGCGCCGCCGGCGAGGACGCGCTGGGGCGCCCGGAGCGCGCCCGCCCGATCCTCGAGCGCGCGATCGAGCGACTGCGCGCCGCCGACATGCAGCTGTTCGCCGCCGCCGCCAGCCGTCGCCTCGGCCTCCTCACCGCCGACGCCGCGCTGGTCGAGGCGGCGCAGGGCGAGCTGCGCGATCTCGGCTGCGCCAATCCAGCGCCGATGGCCGACATGCTGGTGCCCGGCTTCGGCTGCGTTTAGAGCCGTCCCAGGCGCTCGCTCGCTGGTTCGGACGCGGTGGGCGGTCCCCTCGTGGGACGCTCGCTTACGCTCACCGAAGGGTGCGCCTTCGCGCCCCTTCGTCTCGCACGTGCTCGCTCGACCGCATCCGTTGGCATCCGGCGCTACGCGCCGGAGCACTTCGCGACGCCCCCTCGGGGACCCCCACGCGCATCCTACCGCGCTCGCTCGCCATGTCCGGCTCCAGGCCAGGAGATCAACAGGGAAGGGACCCCAGATCGAACCGTGTACGGCTGCTCGTCATCGCACGGCGCGAACTGGTAACTCGCTCGGGCCCGCCAGCGGGTCGAACCGAAGCCGGACGCTTCGGAGCGGGCCGCAGCCTCGCGGCGGGCGGACAGCAAGATAGCTACTTGACGCCGAGCAGCTCGACCTCGAAGACGAGCGTGGCGTTCGGCGGGATGACGCCGCCGGCGCCGCGCGCGCCGTAGCCGAGCTCGGGGGGGATGAGCAGCGTCCGCTTGCCGCCGATCTTCATGGTGGCGACGCCCTCGTCCCAGCCCTTGATGACGCGGCCCTGACCGAGCGGAAACTCGAACGGCTTCCCGCGATCGACCGAGCTGTCGAACTTGGCGCCCTTCGCGCCGTTTTGCCACAGCCAGCCGGTGTAGTGCATGACGCAGGTCTGCCCGCGCGTCGGAGATGCGCCGTTGCCGGGCTGGGTATCCTCGTACTGGAGACCGCTCGGAGTCTTCGTCATCGCCATGCGCGCATCCTAAACCGGTATGCTGGGCGCGTGCCCGACCCGCTGACCGTATTCCTCGCGACCGCCGTCGGGATCGGCGCATCCGGAGAGTCGGCGCCCGGGCTGGTGAGCCCGTCGCCGGCGGTGACCGGCCACCTCGAGGTCGGCGTGGAGTGGCGCCACGCGGTGTCGATCGCGCTCGCCACCGCGCTCGGCCGCAGCTGGTACGACAACACGGTGCCGCCGCCGGAGGGAGTGAGCCCGGGCGACAGCCTGGTCGTGACCCGCGCCGGGCTCGGGCTGGTCGGCGAGGGGCGCATGACACTGCTCGAGCCGCTCGACACCGTCTCGTTCACCGCCGGCGCCGGCGCGTATCTCGATCGAGTGAGCGGCCGGGCCAAGGGCAGCGTCCTCGGGGTCGGCGGCAACTACTACGAGGAGAGCGACGTCGGCGCGGCGATCGAGGGGCGGGTCGGCGCCGACCTCCGGCTCGGCCGGGCTGTGCTGCTGGGATTGCGCGGCGGATGGATGTGGTACGGCGCGGATCTGCCGGACGTCACCGACGGAACCGCCTCGCTCGGCGGCCCGTTCGTCGAGCTCCGGCTGACGCTCGACGTGAGCGACCTCAGGATGGATCAGCCGAAATAGGGTGCTAGGCTGATGTGCGTGCGGGGCGCTCTGATCGCGGCGGTGCTGCTGGTCGCGCTGCCGGCGCGCGCCGACGACAAGCCGCCGAACCCGTGGGCAGAGCAGACCGGGCCGTCGCGCGGACCATCGCACTCGATCGGCGGCTACAGCGCCGGTTGCCTCGCCGGCGGCGACGAGTTGCCCATCAAGGGACGCGGCTGGCAGGTCATGCTGCCCGAGCGCAAGCGCTACTACGCACACAGCGAGATGATCGCATTCGTGCACAAGCTGGCCACCGAAGCGGTCAGGGCCAAGCTCGGCACCGTCTCGCTCGGCGACCTGTCGCAGCCGCGCGGCGGGCCGGCGCCCAGCGGTCACTCGAGCCACCAGACCGGCCTCGACATCGACATCTGGTACGTGGTCGGCAAGGCGGGCATGAAGAAGGGACCCTCGATGGTGCGCGGCACCAGGCCGGCGGCCGGCTGGGGCGCGCGGCAGATGAAGCTCCTCGAGCTGGCGGCGCGCGACTCGCGGGTGGAGAGGGTCTTCGTGCACCCGGTGCTGAAGCGCGCGCTGTGCGAGAAGGTGAAGGGGGACCGCTCCTGGCTGCACCGCGTCCGGCCCTGGTGGGGGCACGACGAGCATTTCCACGTCAGGCTGAAGTGTCCCGACGGCGACACCGGCTGCGTGCCGCAAGAGCCTATCGCCGAGGGAGACGGCTGCGCGGAGATCGCCGGCTGGCTGGCGCCGGAGAAGGCGGCCGCGCGCGCCGAGAAGCAGAAGGCCTATCAGTCGCGGGTCGGCGCGGTGCCGGTCCTGCCCGACGCCTGCAGCGATGTGCTTCGCTAGCGCGGCCGGCGTCCGAGCACGATGTACTGGTCCGGCAGCGACTCGCTCGCCAGCTCTGCGGTGAAGCCGCCGGCGCGCAGCTCGGCCATGACCGTGTCCGGCGCCAGGCGGTGATCGGGCGGCGGTCCGCGCTTGCTCTCGAGGGTGAAATCGACGATCGCGACCATGCCGCCGGGCCGCAGCGCACTCGCCAGGCGCGCCGCGTACTGCTCTCGCTGATGGATGTGGTGCCAGGTGTCGACCACCAGCACGCGGTCGGCCGACGCGGCCGGCACGCCGACGTCGTCGGCCGGCGCCAGGATCGCATCCACATTGCCGAGCTTCTCGCGCGCGGCCCGCTCTTTCATGTAGCGGACCATGTCCGGCTCGATGTCGGTCGAAATGACCCTGCCCTTCTCGCCGACCGCGCGCGACAGCCGCGCCATGAAGTAGCCGGTGCCCGCGCCGATGTCGACCACGCTCATGCCGGGCTCGAGCGCGAGCAGCTTCACCACCTCGTCCGGCTTCT
>Ga0310810_10008145_pt1 | contig 12036 bp, 9 predicted proteins | sample NCmetagenome_FD_207641 | JGI IMG/M metagenome (GOLD analysis project Ga0310810, IMG submission 207641) | Soil microbial communities from experimental microcosm in Duke University, North Carolina, United States - NC | ecosystem: Engineered > Artificial ecosystem > Soil microcosm > Unclassified ...
ATGCGGTCTCGCAGCCGGACGTCGACGCGCACGCCCAGGTCGGCCTGCGCTTCCAGTTGGGCCTGGCCCACGAGGCGGCCGGACGCGGGCGCGAGGCGCTCGAGGAATTCGAGCGCGTCTACGCGCTGCAGAACAACTATCCGGACGTCGCGCTCAAGATTCGCGTGCTGCGCAAGACTCTGGAGTCGGCCTGATGTCGCGCCCGCCCGTGCGTGACGGCGGGCGGCGCATCGACCTGCACGCACACACGACGTTCAGCGACGGGCTGTTGACGCCCGCCGAACTCGTGCAGCGCGCGATCGAACGCCAGCTCCTGGCCGTCGCCGTCACCGACCACGACACCGTGGCCGGCGTGGCGCCCGCCCGGGTCGCCGCGCAGGGCGCGCTCGAAGTCGTCCCCGGCATCGAGATCTCTTCGGCGCAGCCCGGCTTCGACCTGCACATCCTCGGCTACTTCGTCGACATCGAGGACACGACGTTGCGCGAGCGCCTCGTGCGCTTTCGCGAAGAGCGTCTCGAGCGGGCGCTCGAAATCGTCAAGCGCCTCGCCGAGCTCGGTGCGCCGGTCGAGGCCGAGACCGTGCTCGCGCTGGCCGGCCCGGGCGTCGTCGGGCGGCCGCACGTCGCGGAAGCCCTCGTGCGCGCCGGCCACGTCGAGAGTTCGGACGAAGCGTTCCGTCGTTTCCTGGGCGCGCGCGGCGAGGCGTTCGTGCCGCGCCCGGCGTTCCGCCCGGCCGACGCGCTGGCCTTGATCCACGCGGCGGGCGGCGTCAGCGTGCTCGCGCACGCCGGCCCGGCCATGCCCGACGCCATCATCGAGAGCCTGGCGGCCGATGGATTGCAGGGCCTCGAGGTGTGGCACCCGCAGCACGGCCCGAGCACGGTGCGCCGCTACCGCACGCTGGCCGCGCGCCTCGGCCTGCTCGAGACCGGAGGCTCCGACTTCCACGGCCCGGGCCGCAGTCTCGATCTCGGCGACATCGCGGTCCCGGCGAGCGCGTTGGGCCCGCTGAAGCGGGCGGCCGGCGTCGCCGGCTGAGCCGGCGGCGGGCGGCGCGCGCCCGCACCGCCCGGGCGGTCCCCGCACACCGCGCCGCCTGAGGCGCAGACGCCTGAACGATCCCGGCGCCGCCCGAACGGGACGGCTTCGCGAGCGCGACGCCGCGCGTTGACTCGGCGCGCGACGCGCCGCTACCCTGCCCCGACTCGGTTCCCCGCGCACGCGCCTCCTCTTGGAGATTTCCAGATCTCACGCCAGCCCACGTCTCCACGGCGCCTCTCCTACGCGGCTCTCATGGTCGCGGCCGGCCTCACCGGGGTCTACGCCGAGAACATCCCGAATTTCGAAGTGCTGACGCTCGTGGTCTTCCTGTCGGGCATCTTGCTCGGCGCGGCCTGGGGCGCCTGGGTGGGAGGGCTGACGATGTTGGTCTTCTCGCTGCTCAATCCGTACGGTGCCGTTCATCCGCTCGTGACCGCCTCGCAGGTCGCGGGCGAGGTCCTGTCCGGCGTGGGGGGTGCGTGGTTCGCGACGCTCGGGCTGCCGGCCAGAGCGCCCTGGCTGCGCGCGGCCGTGCTCGCGCCGACCGCGATCGTCCTGACCGCGGCGTTCGACTTCCTCACGAACCTCGCGACCGGCGTGCTGTTCGGTCAGATTCGCGTCACGTTGCTGGGAGGCATTCCATTCGCTCTATGGCACATCGGCACGAACGTCGCGCTGTTCGTGGTGCTGGGCACGCCGCTCGTCGGCCTGTTCGCGCACTACCGGGCGCGGCTCTCCTCCTAGTCGCGCTCCTCTTCGGCTCGGCCCACGGGCAGGCCGTGGTCGGCGGGCGTGACGACGCGAACTCGCTGATCGAGGACTCGGTCCCCGATCTCGGCGCGTGGTGGGCGCAGCCCGGGGAGCCGGGGTGGACGCCGTCGTCGTACCTGGGCATTCCGTTCCTGCCGACGCTGGCCGGCCACGTGACCGGCGCGTGGAGCGAGCGCGACCCGGGCGCGGCCCCGAGCGCGCTGCCCTGGCCCGGCGTGCCGGCGCGCCGTCCGATCGCGTGGAGCGACTCGGCGGCTTCCGCGCTCGGACTCGGCAGCGCGTGGTCGGGGTTCGACGGTTCGCTCGGCGGCGTGGCCGCGCCACGCACGCAGTTCGATCGACGCACGGCGCACGGCGTGTTCCGCTTCGCGACCGGCGACCTCGGCGTCGACCAGAATTCGCTGGCCTTCGAGCGCGGCGACTCGCTGGCCTGGGGCCGCGTCGAGGCCGCCGCCGGCAAGCGCGGCGCCGTCGGCCCGCTCGGCCTCGCGGGCGCGCACCTGTGGGGCGCCGCGCTCGGGACGACACGCGGGCGCCATCGCTTCGACGCCGAGTTCGCGCAGCGCGGTTACGGCGCCGAACTGTTCGAGCGAACCGAGCGCGAGGCCGCGTCGGGTCAGAGCGGCTCGATCGGCTGGCGCTGGAACGGAGGCACGCGCTACGTCGGGGCGCGCCTCGAGCGCGGCTTCGACGGCCACCAGAGCTACGATGACGGCTCGAACTTCTACCTCCTGTATTCGCGGCGCGACGCGCAGGAATCGCGCGCGCGGCTGGAGGCGGGCCAGACGCTGGGCCGCGCCGCGCTCGACGCGCGCTTCGAGGTGGCGGACGCCGAGGTGCGGCGACTGACGCCGCAGGGCGATCCGGCGTTCAACCTGCTCGATCAGTCGTTCGACCGGCGCGAGCGCGCGTGGTGGAGCGCGCTCGGCGCCACCACGCCGGTGGCCGACGGCGTGCTGCGCGCGGACCTGGGGCTGGGCTACAGCCGCGCGCTCGATCGCACGCTGCTCGCGCCCGGTCTCGGCTTCGCGTTCGGCGACGCGCGCCTGGGCGGGCGCGTCCTGGCGATGCGCGTCGTGCGCCCGGTGTGGAGCGATCTCTTCGCGGGACAGTCGCCTTTTCTCCAGAACACGTGGGGCGGGGGATTCGAACTGCGCGGCGCGGGCGCGGGGGCGCGCCGCTCGTGGACGGCGAGCGCCGGATTGCTCGTCGGCGTCACGCGCGATCGGGCGATCTGGCTGCGCCACCCGATCCAGGACCTCGCGCTGCGCTTCGGCGCGCTCCCCGATCCGTCGCGCACCGGCTTCGCGCTGGCCACGAGCGGCGTGGACTGGCGCCGCGGCGCGTGGGGGATCGGCGTCTCGGGCTTCGCGCTCGGTCGCGACCCGAGCGCGGCGCAGGCCCAGGTCGATCCCAACGTCGGCGCGCGGACGCACCTCGACACGCGCTTCGCGCTGTTCAAGGGCGACCTCGGCGTCCATCTGCGCGTCGAGAGCGCGTGGGTCGGCGCGCGGCAGAGCGAGGCCACGTCGGCGGGCCTGGCCGGCTACGCGACGTCCTCGGCCAGCGCCGGGTTCACGCTCGGCGATGCGCGCATCGTGCTCGCCGCCCGCAACCTCGAGGACGTGGCCCACGAGGAAGGCTGGCTCGACCCGCGCACGGGCGCGATCGCGAAGGGCCCGCGCCGCGACGTGAGCCTGGCCGTGACCTGGCTGTTGTTCGACTGACCGAGCCCCGCCCCCCGACTCTGAAGAAGAAGAGGTGTGCCGTGGGGGCCATGCGGTGTGGACTCTGACGCCCGCCGAAAGGCGCGGGCTCGAGATCGTCGCGCTGCTGTTCGCGATCGGCGCGCTCGACGATCTGTGGCGCGCGAGCCATCCGCGGTTCGCCGCCGAGCGCGGAGCGGCCGCGGCGCCGGCCGGCGGGACCACGCCCCGTGCCGCGCCCGCCGCGGGCGCGCCCCCCGGCCGGTCCGCCGATTCGACGCGGGATGCGGGCCGCGTCGACCTCAATCGCGCCACCGCCCCGGAGCTCGACGCACTGCCCGGCATCGGGCCGGTCCTGGCCCGTCGCATCGTGGAACACCGCGAGCGCTTCGGGCCTTATCGCCGCGTCGAGGACCTGCTGGACGTGCCCGGTATCGGTCCCAAGCTGTACGCGAAACTCGAGGGGCGAGTCGCGATCGTTGAGCCATCCCACCCTGCCGGGGCGCCCTGACCGGGCATCGTGCAATCCGCAACCCGGCGCGCGCGCTGAACGTGCAGATTCTGCTTCAGCGCCGCGCGATGCCCTCCGATAAATCCATCGAGGTCCGACCGTCCGTTCCGCTCTGCGCAGGCTCGCGGAATGGGAGGAGGCGTCCGGCATGCGTTCGCCGGAGGCCCCTCGTCACGGCGTGTCCCCAAGCGATTTCGAATTCCGCGCCGAGCGTCGCGCGCGGTCCAGCCGTTCGCCAACATTGGGAAGACCAACGTGCAAGACGATATCGTCCAGAAGCTGCTCGAAGCGCGGCTCATCGACGAGAATGCGGTCACCAAGGCGGCCCATCAGCAGAAGAACCTGGGCGGCTCCCTGACCGGAAATCTGGTCAAGACCGGCGCGATCAGCGAAGAAGGTCTGCTCGACTTCCTGTCGCGCCTGTACGGCGCGCCGCACATCAACCTCAAGAACTTCGAGCCCGATCCGCAGCTGACGCGGCTCATCCCCGGCGACGTCGCGACCAAGTTCATGGCGCTGCCGGTGTCCCGCGTCGGGCGGCGCCTCATCGTGGCCATGGCGAACCCGTCCAACATCTTCGCCATCGACGACATCAAGTTCATCACCGGCTACGACGTGGAACCGCACGTCGCGTCCGAGGCCGCGCTCAAGAAGGCGATCGATCGCGCGTACGACTCCGCCGGCACGATGGCCGACGTGATGAAGGGGATGGAAGACGACCTGTCGGTCCTCGAGGACGACAACGCGGCCGAAGAAGCCGCCGGTCTCGCGGCCGCCGACGAAGCGCCCATCGTCAAGCTGGTGAACTCGCTGATCGCGGACGCCGTGCGCAAGGGCGCGTCGGACATTCATATCGAGCCCTACGAGAAGTCCATGCGCGTGCGCTTCCGCATCGACGGCGTGCTGCAGGAGATGATGGCGCCGCCGTTCAAGTTCAAGGCGGCGATTCTGTCGCGCCTCAAGATCATGGCCGAACTGGACATCGCCGAGCGCCGCGTGCCGCAGGACGGACGCATCAAGATCAAGGTCCTGAACCGCACGATCGACCTGCGTGTCTCGTCGCTGCCGACGATCTTCGGCGAGAAGATCGTCATGCGTATTCTCGACAAGAGCAACCTGAACATCGACCTCGGCAAGCTCGGCTTCGAGCCCCAGTCGATGAAGGACTTCGTCGACGCGATCGCGAATCCCTACGGCATGGTGCTCGTGACCGGCCCCACCGGTTCGGGCAAGACCACGACGCTGTACTCCGCGCTGTCGCGCGTGAACACGCCCGAAGTCAACGTCATGACCGCCGAGGACCCGGTCGAGTACAACCTCGACGGGATCAACCAGGTGCTGGTCAACGACGACGTCGGCCTGAGTTTCGCGGCCGCGCTCAAGGCGTTCCTGCGCCAGGACCCGAACATCATCATGGTCGGCGAAATCCGCGACATCGACACGGCGTCCATCGCCGTCAAGGCCGCGCTCACCGGCCACCTCGTGCTCTCCACGCTGCACACGAACGACGCCCCCAGCGCGATCGGCCGAATGATCGACATGGGCATCGAGCCGTTCCTCGTTGCGTCGTCCGTGAACCTCGTGCTCGCGCAGCGCCTCGTGCGCCGCGTGTGCTCGGCTTGCAAGAAGCCGTTCGAGCCGAACGAAGAACTGCTGAACGAACTGCAGCTCGACCGAAACGACATGAAGGGCGCGACGTTCCTGACGGGCGAGGGTTGCGTGGACTGCAACAACACGGGCTATCGCGGGCGGCAGGGCGTCTACGAGGTGATGCCCATGTCGTCGAAGATTCGCGATCTCGTGCTGGACCGCGCGTCGGCCGGCGAGATCAAGAGGACGGCGATCGAGGAAGGCATGCTGACGCTGCGCCGTGACGCGTTGCAAAAACTCAAGCGCGGTCTCACGACCGCTGAAGAAGTGCTCAAGGAGACGGCAGCCGACAAGCTGTAGTCCGGTGGCCCGGAAGGGCCCCGCGGGCCGATGCGACCGGGAAGCCGGACGCGCCGCCGTGAACGGAAGGAGTGAATCGACGTGGTGACACTTCGCCAGTTGCTCGAGGACGTGGTCCAGAAGCGGGCGTCCGACCTGCACATCACGGCAGGCGTGCCTCCCGAGATGCGCATCGACGGCCTGCTGCAGCCGACCGAGTACGAAGTGCTGACGCCCGAGGCCTGCGCGTCGCTCGCGTACAGCGTCATGTCCGACGAGCAGCGCAAGCGCTTCGAGACCACGCGCGAGCTCGACTTCTCGTTCGGCATCAAGAACCTGTCGCGCTATCGCGCGAACGTGTACCTGCAGCGTGGCGTCGTGTCGATGGCCATCCGCCAGATCCCGTTCGACATCATCGCCATGGAGAAGCTCGGGCTGCCGCCCATCGTGAAGGAGTTCACGAACCGCCAGAAGGGCCTCGTGCTGATCACCGGTCCGACGGGCAGCGGCAAGACGACGACGCTGGCCGCCATGCTGGATCGCATCAACGGCGCGCGGCAGTCGCACATCATGACGATCGAGGACCCGATCGAGTACATCCATCACCACAAGAAGTGCATCGTGAACCAGCGCGAAGTCGGCGCCGACACGAACTCGTTCCCGACGGCGCTCAAGTACGTGCTGCGCCAGGACCCGGACATCATCCTCATCGGCGAAATGCGCGATCTCGAGACCATCGAGTCGGCGCTGACCATCGCCGAGACGGGCCACCTCGTGTTCGCGACGCTGCACACGAACTCCACGTACGAAGCGGTCAACCGCATCGTGGACGTGTTCCCGGCGGATCAGCAGAAGCAGATCCTCACCCAGCTCGCGTTCACGCTGGAGGGAGTGGTCACGCAGCAGTTGATTCCGCGGAGCCGCGGCGGCGGCCGGGTGATGTGCGCCGAAGTCCTGGTGTGCACGCCGGCCATCAAGGCCGTGATCCGGGAAGGCAAGACGCACCAGATCTACAGCCTCATGCAGGCCGGACAGAAGTTCGGCATGCAGACCATGAACCAGGCGCTTCTCCAGGCGGTGCTCGACAAGGCGCTGTCCCCGGAGGATGCAATCGACCGCGCCTCGGACCGGATCGAGCTGGAATCCATGCTCGGCAAGGTCCTGCGCAACGCCGCGTAGGAGACGCCCACAATGCCAGTCTTCGTTTGGAAAGGTCGGACGCTCGCCGGGGAGTCGCAGGCCGGCGAGATCGAGGTCTCTCGTCAGGAAGAGGCTCTCGAGATTCTGCGCAAGAAGAAGATCCTGATCACGTCCATGCGCCCGAAGACCGGCGGTTTCCAGATGCCGAAGATCGGCGGCAGCGGCGTGAGCACGAAGGACCTGGCCATCTTCACGCGCCAGTTCGCGACCATGATTTCGGCCGGTCTGCCGCTCGTCCAGTGCCTCGACATCCTCGCCAAGCAGTCGAGCAAGCCGTCGTTCGGCCGCGTCATCGGCGAGGTCACGCGCGAGGTCGAAGCAGGCTCGACGCTGTCGGACGCGCTCGGCAAGCACAAGGACATCTTCGACGACCTGTTCCGCAACATGGTGGCGGCCGGCGAAGCGGGCGGCGTGCTCGACGAGATCCTCATGCGTCTCGCGACGTACATCGAGAAGGCGGATGCGCTGAAGCGCAAGATCCAGAGCGCGCTCGTCTACCCGATCGTCGTGCTCACCGTCGCGCTGGGCGCGACGGCGTTCATGCTCATCTTCATCATCCCGACGTTCGCGAAGATGTTCAGCGACTTCGGCGGAGAACTGCCGCTGCCCACGAAGATCGTGCTCGGCGCCTCGCACCTGCTGCAGGGCTACTGGTGGCTGGGCCTCCTGCTGATGGGCGCCGCCGCGTTCATGTTCAACCGGTTCTACGCGACCGAGAACGGGCACCGCACCGTCGACCAGATCATGCTCAAGCTCCCCGTGCTCGGCGACGTGCTCCTGAAGGGTGGCGTCGCGCGCTTCACGCGCACGCTCGGCACCCTCATCGCGTCGGGCGTGCCGATTCTGTCGGGGCTCGAGATCACGGCGCGGACCGCTGGCAACAAGATCCTGGCCGAGGCGATCATGACGGCGCGGGCCTCGATCCGTGAGGGTGAGACCGTTTCGGCGCCGCTCAAGGCGTCGGGCGTCTTCCCGCCCATGGTCGTGCAGATGATCTCGGTGGGCGAGCAGACCGGCGCCCTCGACGAGATGCTCACGAAGATCGCCGTGTTCTACGAAGCCGAGGTCGACACGGCCGTGGATACGCTGACGTCGATCATCGAACCCGTCATGATCGTGATCATGGGCGGCATCGTCGGTGGCATGGTCGTCGCCATGTACCTCCCGATGTTCAAGCTGATCAGCGTCGTGGCCGGCGGTAACAGCTGATGGGAACCGGATTGCCGCGGAGCGCCTCGCCTGCGGGCGAGGTCCTCCGACCGGTGGTGGATCGGTGGGCGGGTCTGCGCTCGCTGATTCGTGCGCGGCTGCTCATCGCCACGCTGGCGCTGCCGATCGGGGTGCTGCTCCGCCCCGAGTCGAGTCAGGCGGCGTGGTGGGTGCTGTGGTGGGCCCTGCTCGCGGTAGGCGTGCTCTCGGCCATCTTCTGGCTCGGTGCGCGCATCCAGCGCGGGCTCACGGCCCAGATCTACGCGCAGCTGACCACGGATCTCGTGGTCATCACCGTGCTGTCCGCGTACACCGGCGGACGCGACAGCCAGTTCATGCTGTTCTTCGGACTGACGGTCATCAGCGGCGGACTTCTCGGGCGCATCGCCGGCGGCGCGTTCGCGGCGAGCGGCGCGTGCGCGGCCATCCTGGCCATGCCCGCCATCACGCATCTGCTGAGCGCGCGCGGCACGGGCACGCTGGAGGCGACGCTGCCTCCGCCGGGGACCCTCATCGCGTTCCTGGCCACGGTCGGCATGCTGAGCGGCGTGCTCGGCGAGCGCGTGCGCCGCACACGCGACGACCTGGAGCAGACCGCACGCGAGCTGGACCGCGTGCGCCTCGACAACGACGCGATCCTGCGTCATCTGACGACCGGCATCCTGACCGTCGACGCGGAGGCGCGCGTCGCCTACCTGAATCCGGCGGCGGAGCAGATGCTGGGAATGCGCTCGCTGGACGTGCGCGGCCAGGCGATCGGCGAGGCGCTACCCGACCGGCTGGCGTCGCTGCGCGACGTCGTGCTCGAGTCGCTCAAGCGCCGCGCACCGCGCGCGCGCGCCGAGCTGCTCATGCAGACCGCGGCTGGCGTCGCGCTGCCCGTCGGCGCGTCCACGAACCTGCTCAGCCACGAGGACGGCGTGACCGGCGTGGTCGCGGTCTTCCAGAACCTGACGGAAGTGCGCGAGATGGAGCGCCGCGTGCGCCGCAACGAAACGCTTGCCGAAGTCGGGGCGCTGGCCGCGGCCATCGCGCACGAACTGCGCAACGGCCTGCATCCGATCAGCGGGTCCGCCGAGTGCCTGCAGCGCGAGCTGCATCTGGAGGGCGAGAACGCCGTCCTGATGAGCCTGATCATCGCCGAGTGCACGCGCCTCAACCGCTTCGTCACCGATCTGCTCGGCTACTCGCGCGATCGCGACCTCGCGCTCGAGACCCTGGACCTCGACGAGCACCTGAGCGAACTGTGCCAAGCCCTGGAGCGCGACCCGCGCCGCCCCGAGAAGGTCGTCGTGCGCTACGAGCCGGCGGTGTCGGGCCAATTCGTTCACGCGGATCGCGAGCAGATCCGCCAAGTGTGGCTGAACCTGGCCACGAACGCCCTGGAAGCCATGCCTGGTGGCGGCACGCTCAGCGTGCGCACCCGGGTCGGCTCCGGAAACCAAGTTCTCATCGAATTCGCGGATGAAGGTCCGGGCATCGCCGCGCAGGACCTGCGGCGTATCGGTCAGCCGTTCTTCACGACGAAGGAGCACGGCACCGGGCTCGGCGTCCCGATCGCGTTGCGCATCGTGGAGCGGCATGGAGGCACGCTGGTCTTCGACAGCGAGCCGGGCCGCGGAACGCGGGCGCGCGTGACGTTGCCGGCCGCCGAGCCGGCCGTCCTGGACGCCGCCGCGTAAGTGTTGTGCAACTCACTCAACGAGAGAGGTGATTCCGATGTCGGCGGAACGGATCCTGGTGGTGGATGACGAGCAGAGCATGGCCCAGTTCCTCGGGATCGTGCTGCGCAAGGAAGGCTATCAGGTCACGACGGTGAACAACGGCCGAGACGCGCTCGAGAAGGTCAAGGCCGAGACTCCGGACGTCGTGATCACCGACATCAAGATGCCCGGCATGGACGGCATCCAGGTGCTGCAGGGCATCAAGAAGCTGGATCCGGCGATCCCGGTCGTGATCATGACGGCGTACGCGTCGCAGCAGTCGGCGATCGACGCCGTGAACCTGGGCGCGTACCAGTACCTGATCAAGAACGCGAAGAACGACGAGATCAAGCTGATCGTCCGTAACGCGATCGAGATGCGCAAAGTCCGCGTCGAGAACCAGTACCTGAAGCGCGAGTTGAAGCGCGGCCACGACGAGAAGACGATCATCGGCACGTCGGACGAGATGATGCGCGTGTTCCGCATGGTCGAGAAGGTCGCGGACAGCGAAGCGACGATCATGATCCAGGGCGAGAGCGGCACGGGCAAGGAGCTGATCGCGAAGCAGATTCACTACAGCAGCCGCCGCGTGCAGGGTCCGTTCGTCAGCATCAACTGCGGCGCGATCCCGCGCGATCTGCTCGAGAGCAACCTGTTCGGCCACGTGAAGGGCTCGTTCACCGGCGCCGTGCGCGATTCGCAGGGCCTGTTCCAGGTCGCCGAGGGCGGGACGTTCTTCCTGGACGAAGTCGGCGAGATGCCGCTGGCCACGCAGGTCAAGCTGCTGCGCGCGCTGCAGGAGCGCGAAATCATCCCGGTGGGCGGCACGCAGCCGATCAAGATCGACTGCCGTCTGGTCGCGGCCACGAACGCCGATCTCGAGAAGGAGGTGGCCGAGGGCCGCTTCCGCGCGGACCTGTTCTACCGGCTGAACGTCATCCCGATCAAGCTGCCGTCGCTGCGCCTGCGCCGGGACGACATTCCGCTTCTCGTGGACCACTTCCTCAAGCGTCACGCCCAGACGAATTCGGCGAAGACGGTGAGCAAGGAGGCCATGGACCTGCTCATGAAGTACGACTGGCCGGGCAACGTGCGCGAGCTGGAGAACGTCATGGAGCGCGCCATGATCCTGGACGAGGGCGGCCTGATCGACCCGGACGACCTGCCGGAGAAGATCCGCTTCGGCGAGAGCCATCGCGGCAGCCTGGTGATCGACTCGCCGACCCTGACGCTCGAGGAGCTGGAGAAGGAGTACATCCTCAAGGTGCTGAACCACACGCGCTGGCAGAAGAAACGGGCCAGCGACGTGCTCGGAATCAACGCCTCGACGCTGTATCGGAAGCTGATCGCCTACGGCGTCGAGAAGCCGGGGGGATCGATCGAGGACGATCGCGACTTCAACGAGGCCGACGCGGCCTGAAAGATCGTGCGACGCGCACGGCCGGTCGCGGCCCCGTGCACTTTGCGCGGCGTGCAAGATCGGTGGTTGGAGTTTGCGCGGTCCGAGTCCGCGGCGGCGCCTCGCGTGACGTCGGGCTGACGGGGCAAGTAGCAGGGGCACTGGACCTTGAGGCGCTGGTCCGCCATGGGGAACCGACTGGCACACGCATTGCGTTTGCACTAGTTCGAGGGTCACGCAGGAACACAACCAGATGACCCGGGTCCCACCTCACCCCACGGAGCACAGACCATGAAGAACACGCAGAAGGGCTTCACCCTGATCGAGCTGATGATCGTGGTCGTGATCATCGGTATTCTCGCGGCGATCGCGATTCCGAACTTCATCGCGATGCAGAACCGCGCGAAGGAAGGCAGCACGAAGGCCAACATGCACACCTTCCAGCTGTCGGCCGAAGACTACGGTGTCCAGCACGACGGTACGTATGCTGACGCCGCTGGCGACGTCGCAACGCTGCTTCCGTCGGCGGGTGCCAACTTCAAGAACCCGTTCGATCAGACCACGGG
>Ga0310810_10008146_pt1 | contig 12036 bp, 9 predicted proteins | sample NCmetagenome_FD_207641 | JGI IMG/M metagenome (GOLD analysis project Ga0310810, IMG submission 207641) | Soil microbial communities from experimental microcosm in Duke University, North Carolina, United States - NC | ecosystem: Engineered > Artificial ecosystem > Soil microcosm > Unclassified ...
CCGAGCGCGGCGCCGACGGTCGCGAGCACGAGTCCCTCGCCCAGGTAGAGCTTGACGATGCTGCCGGGCGATGCGCCTAACGCCGATCGCACCGCCACCTCCTTCGTCCGCGCTTCGGCACGCACCAGGAACAGGCTTGCCACGTTCGCGCAGGCGATGAGCAGGACCAGCGCCACGGTGCCGAGGACGGTGAACAGAATCGGCTTGATGTCCCCGACCACGTCATCGCGCAGCGAGTGCAGCACGACCCGGATCTTCGCCTGCTCGAACATCGTCCGTGTCATCATGCCCGGCGCGTCATCCGGCAAGCGCATGAGGAGCGGTGTCATCTCCGCTTCGGCCGCGCGCATCGTGACGCCCGGACGGAGCCGGCCGATCGCGTCGCGATTGAAGCTGCCGGTGTTCAGGTGCGCGCGATCGATCCCCATGGGCAGCCAGAGCTCGGTCGTCGCGTCCGGGAAGTGGAAGCCGGCTGGCATGATGCCAATGACCTCGCGAGCCGTGCCGTCGACCTGAATGGTCTTGCCGAGCATCGCGGGATCGGCGCCGTACCGACGTCGCCAGAGCGCGTCGGACAAAATGGCGACCGGCGGCCCGCCTGGCCGATCTTCCTCTTCCTTGAAGTTGCGCCCGATGGCCGGTCGAACGCCGAGCGTCGGCAGCAACGACGCAGTCACATTCGCCGAGCTCACACGCTCGGGATCCTGGCTGCCGGTCAGGCTGGCGGCGGCGTTCTGATAACTCGCCGTCGACTCGAAAGACCGAGTCGCCTTGTCGTGGTACTGGATGTAGGAGGCGTCCGACTGCTCGACCTGCTCCATGCCGATTCCAGGAGCGGTATGCCAGAGCTGCACGAGGCGCTCTGGCTCGTGATAGGGCAGTGGACGGAGCAGGACGGCGTTGATGACACTGAACGCGGCCGTCGTGCCGGCGATCCCGAGCGCCAGGGTGAGGACGGAAACCGTAGTGAAGCCGGGCGTCCGCGCGAGGCGACGCAGGGTTGGGCGAATCTCGGCGACGAGCGACATCAGGACCCGGTCTGAAGGGTGATGACAGCGGTACGGGTGAAATTCGACATGCGTTTCAGTCAGAAGGTTACGGTGCGGTGCACCAAAGTGACATCGCCTGTCTGGATGGTCACGACGTCGGGGAGTCGCGGGGGCAGCGGCGGGACGTGAAGCGTCTCAAATGGGGGAACGCCGGGAGTCCGCGTGAGCAGGTCCAGCGACACACGACTTCCGGCTGGAACGGTGAGCCCGAGCCTGATCCCGGTTGGCGGCGGCGCACTGTACTGGAGAGCCCACCCGCCGCTGGACGCGCCACGGCGATAGCGTGACGGGTCGATCGGTCGACCATCGATCGACGAGCGGATCACGGGTGCACCGAGCGCGCGCATGTCGATCGTCTCGGTCGCCGTCGGTGCGAGGACGCCAATCATCAGTCGCCGCTCGGAGCCCGAGGTCGAGTCCCAGAGGACGGAAGCGGTGGGCTGCGGTGTCGAGACAGGGAACGCCGACGCGTAGGCGACCGACGTCCCCCTGCCGAGAAGCCGGCCAAGCCAGGTCGGAGGTGCCGGCCGCGGCTGGCCGCCGGCAAGTGCTCGCGCGGTCGGTCCGCGAACGGCAAGCCAGGCATTGGCGGAATCGGCGTCGAACGCGTACGCGATGGTCAATGGCGTCGGATGCGCGGGCGAGCTCCGGACGGTCGCCATGCCGATCGCGGTCGCGAAGGCCGCGGCGATGAGTGCCGCACCGGCTGCAGCCCAACGCCGTCCTCCCAACGCTTCCATCTGCGGCGCGAGCAGCCACGCGAGCAGCGACACGAGAGCGCCGGCGGCGATGGCACCGGGACCTACGGCGCCGAGCAGGATGGTGCTGAGGGCGAAGACGGTGGAGACGATGATTGCCGCCGCGACGGCGGTGGCGATCCAGAGCAGCACGTCGCTGCCGGCGGTCCACGTGGGTCGCTCGGGCGAGGCGGTTCCTCGTGCCGCCGAGCTCGTGAGGCGCGTCGCCAGCAGCCCCGCGATGAGCGGCCAGGCGAACATGAAGCTCACACCCGGCAGCCGGAGCGAGACGACGAGCGTGAGGATCGCCCAGACGACGAGTGCCCCGACGTGAGCGCCGGGAGCGGTCGCCCACCGCCGAACGAGCGCCCAGAACCCGAGCGCAATCGCGAGCGCGATCAGGGCCAGCACCGCCGTGTATACGCCGCGGAACATCGGTGCGCCGCCCCAGCCCATGCTGTCGTGCGTCCGCACGATCAGGTTCCCGACGCCGAGCGCGACTCCGGCCGCGGCACACGTCGAGACGATCGTGCCGGCGGCGCCTAACGTCACGTCGCGGACCCAGCGCGTCCCGTCGCGCGCGAGCTGAACGACCGCGGCCACCACGAGGAGCAGCCCGATGATGGCGATGGGCAGCACCCAGCTCTCGGGGTAGACGATCAGCCCCACGAGCGGCATGTCGAAGAACACGGCGTCGCCCGTGACGGGCCTGGGCAGCGGGCCGTCGCCGAAGGCGCGGGCGAGGGTGAGCATCTGCGAGCCGTGGTGCTGGAGGCTGCCCTGGTCGAGGTAGAACACGTCGTCGTGCGCGGTGTGGTAGCGCTCCACGCCGTCCGCGAACGCGAAGTTGAGCGCCGGCTTGCCCAGCGGCGCCATCTCGGACAGGTCGGTGTCGTTAGGCAGCGAGCGGTAGACGGTGACCGACAGCGACGTTGCCGAGACGTCGCCGGCGTGCCTGAGCATGCGGGCGACGTCGAGGTTGCCGGCGCCCGTCTCGAACATGTACGACCGTCCCGACGTGCCGCGCGCCTCGAAGTTGAGCGTGACGCCGACGTCCTTGGCCCAGGGATGCTCGCGGACGAAGGCGGCGGCGCCGAGCAGGCCGGCTTCCTCGCCGTCGGTGATCACGACCATGATGTCGTGCGCGAGCGGCGGCCCGGCGCGAAGGGCCCGCACGGTCTCGAGCACCGCGGCGGTGCCGGCCGCGTCGTCGCCGGCGGCGGGCCCTCCGCCGACGCCGTCGTAGTGCGCCATCAGGACGACCGCTGGCCCGCCGGGCGTCCGCCCGGGAACGCGGGCAAGGATGTTCCGAATGTGTCCGGCGACGGGGTACCTCGTGCCAACCCCGGTGGCCTCCTGAACCTGCGGCTCGAGCCCGAGAGCGTGCAGCTGACCGAGCACGTAGTCGCGGACGCGGGCGTTGTCGGCGCTGCCCGTGGGATGTGGTCGCTGCGCGATCTCGCGCACGTGGGAGAACGCGCGCTCGGCCGAGAACGCCGTTGCCGGCGCGGATGCGGGGACGGGGTCGGGTGGCTCGCTGGCGCGCCTAACGAGCAGCGCGCAGAGCACGAGCAGGCCGGCGACGGTACCGGCGACGCGGCGCGGCGTGGTGGAAAGCATTTCCGTGGATTCTACACGCGTGCAGGCTCACCGCTACGGGACCCACCGTCATCCCGAGTCGCCGGGGTTTCATCTCTCGCCGCGCTCGGGATGACGACCGTATCTTCCAGCATGCGCCACCGACTCTCACCTCTCGTGCTGGTCTCGATCGTCGCGTGCGGCCCGACGCGACACCCGACGCCGCAGCCGGTCAGGGCCACACTGCCACCAGGCGCGCAGGCCATCTCCTTCCTCGGCGACACGCTGCGCGCGTTCCCGTTGACGCCCGAGACGAGGGCGCGGTACGAGACCCAGCTCGTGGAGGCGAAGGCGGCCTACGACCACACACCGACCAACGTCGATTCCATCATCTGGTACGGGCGCAGGCTGGGATATCTCGGCCGGCTTCGCGAGGCGATCGACGTCTACTCGCGCGGCATCGCGCTGTACCCCGACAACCCGTGGCTCTACCGGCATCGGGGGCACCGCTACCTCTCGGTTCGTGAGCTCGATCGGGCCGCGGCCGACCTGGAGCGCGCCACCGAGTTGACGCGCGGCAAGCCCGACGAGATCGAGCCCGACGGGCAGCCTAACGCGAAGAACACGCCGATCGGCACGCTGCAGTCGAACATCGCCTATCATCTCGCGCTGGCCTATTACCTCAAAGGCGACTTCGCGCGTGCGATTCCGGTGTATCGGCAGGAGATTGCGGATGCGCGCAATGACGATCGCGTCGTATCGACCGCACACTGGCTGTACATGAGCCTCCGCCGCCTGGGACGAGACGCTGAGGCCGCCCAGGTCCTCGTGCCAATCCGGCGCGACATGAACGTTGTCGAAAACGACACCTACCATCGGCTGCTGCTGCTCTACAAGGCCGAGCTTCCGGTCGACTCGGTGCTCACGGTCGGCCCGAGTGGGGAGATGTCGGTGACCGATGCCACCGGCGCGTACGGCGTCGGAAACTGGCACCTCTACAATGGCCGGCGCGCGGAGGCGGAGCGGATATTCCGGCGCATTCTCGCGGGCGGTCAGTGGGGCGCGTTCGGCTACATCGCGGCGGAGGCCGAGCTCGCGCGTATGGGACTGACGCGGTGACAGCGTGAAGACGCTCGGTATCATCGGCGGGATCGCACCAGCATCCACGATCGAGTATTACCGCATGCTGATCGCGACCTATCAGCAGCGGCGACCCGATGGCAGTAACCCGCCGGTGATCATCAACAGCATCGACATGCAGACGATGCTGCGGTTGATCGCGGCTGACGCGCTCGACGAGGTGACCTCCTACCTGTCGGCGGAGATCGACAAGCTGGCGGCGGCGGGAGCCGAGCTCGGGCTGCTCGCGTCGAACACGCCGCACATCGTGTTCGACCGGCTGCGGCGCGGTTCGCGAATCCCGCTCATCAGCATCGTCGAAGCCACGTTGGACGTGGCGAAAGGCTTGAACCTGACGCGCGTCGGTCTCCTCGGTACTCGGTTCACGATGCAGAGTGCCGCGTACCCGAGCGTGTTCACGCGCCGGGGCATCGCGGTGGTGGTGCCTGACGCATCGGATCAGGAGTACGTGCACGGGAAGTACATGAGCGAGCTGGTTCGCGCGGAGTATCTCCCGGAGACACGAGCCGGCTTGCTCGCTGTCGTGGAGCGGCTTCGCACCCGCGCGGGGATCGACGGCGTCATCCTCGGCGGAACCGAGCTGCCGCTCATCCTCCGTGACGTCGCCCATGTCGGCATCCCGTTTCTCGACACCGGCAGGATTCACGTGGAAGCCGCCGTGGAACGGATGCTGGCCTGAGGGACGACCGCGCGGATTTGGACAGAGAGCCTGGCCCCACAGACGAAAGGGGGAACGGATGCAGCGATGACCCGGATCGGTCGGATCGCTCCTCGGCTATGAACATCTCCGCTCGCCACGTGCCAGGATACAGAAATGAATGACCTCGGGACGCGGATCAGAGCGTCCCGAGGTCGTTGAATAAAACAGATGAGAGGTCGGCCGTGCCGTCGGAGCCGTGACTGCCAGCGGAGCGAATCCGCGACCATTCGCGGAATCGAAGTTCGCAATTTGCGTTAGGCCTTGCCGTTCGATCTCCGTCACCGATGCGGCGGGGTGACTCCGTGCGCGGCCAGGAGACGCGCCGTGCCGCTGTCCACCAGCGCGAGGAGATCGGCCCCCTCGATCGTCTGTGTCTGCAGAATATCTCCGTCGTCGACACCGATGCGGCGCAGGTCGAGGCGCAATCGGCCGTCGGGCCGCGTGTAGAGAATGCCATCGACGAGCTCCGTGGCGCCCGCGAGCCGCGCGGCGGTAAGTACGGCAGCAGCGCTGGTGTCTCCCTCGGCTGACGCGCGGCGTGTGAGCTCGAGCATGCGCGGAGCGCTCACGACACGAATTCCCTGCACGCGCGCGAGGTTCGTCGCGAGCAGGTCAGCGAGCGGGAGTCCATAACGCCGATCGGCCGACCCGCTGTAGTCCGTGATCCGGCCTATCGCCACGAGAGGAGCGTCGCGGACCGCGGCATGCGTCAGGCGATCGCGCACGACCGCCGTCCCTTCAGCAACGATCGCGATTCCGGCGGCCGCGAGCGCGACCTGCCACCAGCGGATGCGGCTGCGGCGCTCCTCCCTCGCGGGCGATGTGACCGGCGCCGCGACCGGATCCGCGATCACTCGGGCTTCGATGTGCCTCGGCGGCGGCGGATAAGCCGTCCGCTCCAGCGTAAACTCCGGCGGAAAGTCGTTAGGCAGCTCGGCCGCGGTGCGATCGTCGTGGACGGCGCGGGGCGTGATCGTCTCGATCGGCTCATCGACGGCCACCAGGGCTTCCGCGGCCTGCAGCTCCGCCTCCGCGCGAGCGCCAGCACGCAACTCCCGTCGAATCCGAGCCGCGAGCGCGACGACGTCGCGGTCCGCCGGAAGGTCGAGCTGCTCCTCGAGCAGCGTCTCGTGTACACGCGCGTGCTCGAGTGCTCCGTGCTTGTCTCCGGCCGCCATCAGCGACCGCATGACACCGATCGCATAACGAGCGCTCAGAGGATCCTTCGCCGACAGCCGGCGCCACCACCCGGTGGCGGTCGTGTGGTCGCCTCGAGTCTCCGCCGCGACGGCCAGCTTCTCCAGCGTCTCGAGGTACTCCTGCAGCAGCACCGACCGCTCTGCATCGGCCCAGCGGTCGAACCCATCGTTCCCCGGGAAATGGAAACCATCGAGGAACGGTCCCGCGTAGACGCTCACCGCGATTTCCGGCCGGCTCGCGCGAACCGCCGCAGTGAACTCCGCGACGTCGCTCGTGATGACCTCGGGGTTGAGGCGCAGGTCTTTCACCCCGACGATCGTTTCATCGGCGCCGAGCTCCTGACGGAGTGCGTAAATGCTCTGCGTGATCGCCCGGCGGGCGCGCTCGTCGTCGGAATCCGGCCACACCAGTGCGGTGAGCTTCTCGCGCGTGACCGCGCGGTCGCCGGCTCGCGCGAGTATCGCGAGCAGCGCCAAGCGACGCGGCTGAGCCGCCGCTCCGGCCAGCGTGCTCCGATCTCTCCGCACACAGAGCGTGCCGAATGTGATGATGCGCAGCGTCATGCCAAGATGATGCGCTCCCGGCGACGATTGCTTATGCTAACAGCGGACGCGGCCACCACAAGCTGCGCGCACGCGACGATGTCGTACCGCACTACCTATAGTTATGGATGGAAGTCCATGAACGCGGAGCGCAAGCGGCTGGTGCTGGAAAGCTGGGACGCCATAGGCCGAAACCACGACCGTGTCGCGGCCGCGTTCTACGACCGCCTGTTCGAGATCGATGCCGGGGCGCGCTCGCTATTCGCGGAGACGAACATGGTTGCACAGCGTGGCAAGTTCGTCCAGATGTTGGGCGAGATCGTCCGGAACCTGGACTTGCCGAGGGAGCTCATCCCGACGGTCTCCGCCCTGGGGCGACGGCACGTCGCGTACGGGGTTCGTGATACCGACTACGAGCGCGTCCGCGAGGCCCTGTTCGCCGCGCTGGCGGCGGCGCTCGGGGCCGGGTTCACGGACGAAGTCCGTGATGCATGGGAAGAGGCGTACGCGCTCACCGCCGCGGTGATGAAGCGCGGCGCGCAGAGCGGAACCGCATCGCCGGCCACGTCGTAAAGCCCATCATGCCGATCTTCGAAGCGATCAAGCTTGCGCTGGCTCAGATTCGCGTACAGAAGCTCAAGAGCTTCTTCACGCTCATCGGCGTGGCCATTGGCGTGATGTTTCTCATCGCGATCGTGTCGATCGTCCAGGGGGTTGGCCAGTACGTGGAGGACGATCTCGTCGGTAAGCTCATCACGAAGAACTCGTTCGACCTGCGGCAGCACCCGAGCATCCAGATCGGCGACATGGACGAGAGCGAGCGGCGGGCCTGGCGCGGCCGGCCGCGACTCACCGAGGACGACATCCCTCCGGTCGTCGCTGCATTGCCCCCGAGTGCGCGATGGTCGATCTCCGCCGAGGGCAATCTGGCGCTGGAGTCGCGTTACGCGAAGCCGCGCAGCGTCATGGTCGAATGCGTCGACGGCTACTGGTTCGACATCCGCAACATGGGCGTTTCCGAGGGGCGCCTTCCGACGGCACAGGAATACGAGCTCGGCACGCCGGTCGTGGTCATTGGCGAAGAGACGCGGAAGCACTTCTTTCCGACGGTCAGTCCGATCGGGCGCGAGCTTCGGATCGGCCGGGTTCCGTACATGGTGATCGGCGTTGCCGAGAAGCAGGGCAGTGCGTTCGGCGTGTCGCTCGACAAATTCGCGATCGTGCCCTACCGCACGCCCGCGCACCGGCTCGTGAACCGCTACAAGGTGCTGGACGGCATGACGATTCAGTCGTCGACGATGGAGGAGATGGTGTCGACGATGGAGGTCGTCAGGCAGGTGATGCGCACGCAGCACCGTTTGCGTCCCGGCGTGCCCGACGACTTCTCGATGCAGACGCAGGATTCGGCGCTTGCGTTCTGGAAGAAGCTTCAGGGCTACCTGGTGCTGGCGGGGATCGTGCTGCCGGCGATCGGGCTCGTCGTGGGCTCGATCGTGATCATGAACATCATGCTCGTCGCGGTGGCCGAGCGGACGCACGAGATCGGGATTCGCAAGGCGTTAGGCGCGAAACGGAGCGACATCCTGTCGCAATTTCTGGCCGAGTCGACGACGCTCGCCGTGATCGGCGCGTCGGTCGGGATTGCCGCGGGGTTCGGGCTGGCCGAGCTGATCGCCGCGGTGTCGCCGCTCCCGGCGGCCGTCGCGCTGTGGTCGGTGGTCGTGGGAGTGCTGGTGGGCGCGACCGTGGGCATTGTGTCGGGCGTGTATCCCGCGACGCGCGCCGCACGTCTCGATCCGATCGCGGCGCTGCGGCAGGAGACGTGATGCGCGCTCGCGATCAGGTGTCGAATCTGGCCGAGGGCGTGTTGATCGCGATCGACGCGCTTCGGGCGAACAAGGTCCGCGCGGCGCTGACGATCCTGGGCATCGCGATCGGCGTGTTCGTGGTGGTGCTGATGTCGGCGGTGATTCACGGCATCAACTCCAGCGTGGCGCAGGAGTTCGAGAAGGCCGGACCGACGACGTTCTTCGTCTATCGGTTCCCGATTTCGCTCGAGGGGTGCAGCGACGATGAGGACTCGTGCAAGTGGCGGAGCAACCCGCCGCTGCGCGTGGGCGAGGCGGCGGCGCTCGGGCGGCTGGCGTCGGTGCAGGATGTGACGATCCGGAGCGGGACGCAGGCGCCGGCGAAGTTCCGCGACCGCGTGCTCGGGTCGGCCCGGATCGAGGCCTACACGGCGAACTGGGTCGAGGTGACCGGCGGCGACATCGTGCAGGGTCGGAATTTCACGCTGGCGGAAGCGGCGAACGGCGTGCGCGTGGCCGTGATCAACGAGACGATGGCGCAGCGACTGTTCAACGACATCGACCCGTTAGGCAAGGAGGTGTTGCTGAACAAGTCGCCGTTCACGGTGGTGGGGGTGTACAAGTCGTCGAGCGACTTTTTCGTCGAGGCGCGGCCGGGTGCGTTCGTGCCGTTCGCGGCGGGGCGGCGCTACCTCAATCTGTGGATCGACTGGATCGACTTCACGGTGCGGCCCAAGCCTGGCGTGGCGCGCGACGAGGCGATCGATGATGTGGTGGCGACGATGCGCGGCGTGCGTGGGCTCCGTCCGACGCAGCCGGACAACTTCGCCGTCATGACGCAGGACAAGCTGTTCGAGACGTGGGGGAAGGTGACGGGCTTGTTCTTCATCGTGATGATCGCGCTGTCCGCGGTGGGGCTGCTGGTGGGCGGCATCGGCGTGGTGGCGATCATGATGATCAGCGTCACCGAGCGCACGCGGGAGATCGGCGTGCGGAAGGCGTTAGGCGCGACGCGCGGGACGATCCTCTGGCAATTCCTGATCGAGGCGGCGACGCTCACGGCGATCGGGGCGTCGATCGGGCTGCTGGTGGGCTGGGGACTGGCGGCGGTGGTTCGAGCGTTCACGCCGGTGCACGCGGCGGTTCAGCCGACGGCCATCGCCGTGGCGTTCGTCGCGTCGGCGCTGACAGGTATCCTGTTCGGCCTGCTGCCGGCGTCGAAGGCGGCGCGGTTGGACCCGATTGACGCGTTGCGATACGAGTAAGACCGGCGGCCGGCGGCTCACTACTCACTACTCACTACCACTCGAAGACGGAAGTAACGAGCTCCCAGTCATCCGTCTTTCAGTACACAGTTCCTACGGCGCCTTGCCCGTGAGCGCTTCCAGACGGCGCTTCGCCGGGGCGTACGTCGGGAAGAGCTCCAGCACGCGGCGATACTGCGCGATCGCGAGGTCCTTCTCGCCTAACGACTCGAGCACGTGCGCCAGCGTGTTCACCGGGTCCCACGCCTCGGGATGCTCGCGAATGTTGAGCTCGAGCATCCGGCGCGCTTCGGGGAGCTTCTTCTGGTCGATCAACGTCTCCGCGAGCGTGTTCAGGGAGCGCTGGCTGAAGTCGTACGCGAATCGGCCCGTGAAGCGCTGCTTGAGCCGGTCGTAGGTCGCGACCACGGAATCGGGGCCGAACTGGGCGAGCACGGTGGCCAGCGTGTCCTCGAGCATCAGCGGCCGCGGGGAGCCGCGATGACAGGTGATGCACTGCACCGCGATGGGCGGCGTGCCGCGGTTCGGGATCGCGGGCAGCAGCTCGCCGTTGATCCGCGCGACCATGCGCAACATCTCACGCGCCGTGCGTTTCGTCGCGCGCTCGTCGGAGGCGAAGTCGATAGAGTCGAACGGCACGTTGGGCGCGCCATGACAATACGAGCAGGTGACCCCGAGTCCGCTGGCGACGACGAAGCGCATGAACTTCACGACCGAGTCACGCGTGAGGTCGGCAGGGAGAACCTTGAGATTCTTCGGCTTCTCCGCGGGCTGCTGCCCGTCGGTGCGCGCGGGGGCCGCGGCCAGTGAAATGGCCGATATGAGCGCGATTGTTACGCCCCTTCGGTGCCAAGTTGGTAACATGGAACCAATCTAGCGGTGACGTGCCTGGCGTCGACGTGGCGTCCACGAGACGCACCAGGAACGGGCGAGACGACCTTTACCGTTCACGAGTTGGCCAACCACCAGCATCACGATCCGAGCACACATGAAAGCGATTCGCGTTCACGCGCCCGGCGGCCCCGAGGCCCTGCGCCTGGAAGATGTTCCCGAGCCCCAACCGGGTCCGGGCGAGGCCGTCGTCCGAATGGAGGCGACGGGCGTCAACTTCATCGAGGTCTACCAGCGAAAGGGGCTGTACCCGCTCCAGACTCCATTCACGCCCGGGGCCGAGGGCGCGGGGACCGTCGTCGCGGTCGGTGAAGGCGTCGAGACTCCCCGTGTGGGCGAGCGCGTGGCCTCGGAGACGCTCACGGGCGCCTACGCCGAGCTGGCGAAGACCAAGGCCGAGCGTCTCGTTAGGCTGCCGGATGGCGTGGCGGGACGGGTGGGAGCGGCGGTCATACTCCAGGGCATCACCGCGCACTATCTCGCGACGTCCACGTACCCGATCCAGCGCGGCGACCGATGCCTCATCCACGCCGTGGCTGGCGGCGCCGGCCTGCTGCTCTGCCAGATCGCGAAGCGGCGCGGGGCGTGGGTGGTCGGCACGACATCGACCCCCGAGAAGGCGAAGTTCGCCCGCGACGCAGGGGCGGACGAGGTGATTCTCTATACCCAGCAGGACTTCGTCGCCGAGGTCAAGCGCCTAACGGGTGGGATGGGCGTGCAGGTGGTGTACGATTCGGTGGGGAAGACGACGTTCGACGGCAGCCTCGATTGCCTGGCCCCGCGCGGAATGATGGTGCTGTTCGGCCAGTCGAGCGGGCCGGTGCCTCCGCTCGACCCGCAGATGCTGAACCGGAAGGGGTCGCTGTATCTGACGCGTCCCACCATCGCGCACTACGTGGCGACCCGGGAGGAGCTCACGGCCCGCGCGTCGGAGCTGTTCCGCGGGATCGAGGACGGCTGGTTGCGCGTGCACATCGACCGGACGTTCCCGTTAGGCGAGGCGTCCGCCGCGCAGGCGGCGCTCGAGTCCCGACAGACGATTGGGAAGGTCCTGCTCGTTCCCTGAGGTGGTGCCCGCGCCGAATTGGGGTCAGAGTGTTAAGGCATCCTTCCAACGCAGTGGTGT
>Ga0310810_10008148_pt1 | contig 12032 bp, 11 predicted proteins | sample NCmetagenome_FD_207641 | JGI IMG/M metagenome (GOLD analysis project Ga0310810, IMG submission 207641) | Soil microbial communities from experimental microcosm in Duke University, North Carolina, United States - NC | ecosystem: Engineered > Artificial ecosystem > Soil microcosm > Unclassified ...
TCGTGGCGGTCGGGCTCGAAGACGTCTACGCGGCGGCGGAACGCATTCGACGGTTCGTTCTGCGGACGCCGGTGCGCGAGTCTCCGTGGCTGTCGAGCGTCGCGGGCGCGGCGGTGCATCTCAAGCTGGAAGCGATCCAGATCACCAGCTCCTTCAAGCTCAGGGGGGCCTTCAACGCGTGCCTGCGGCTTCGCGAGGAGGCTGCAGTCGTCCGGCCGCGGCTGGTGACGGCGTCGGCCGGCAATCACGGCCGCGCGCTCGCCGTCGCGGCCCGCGCGCTGGATCTGTCGGCGACGGTGTTCATTTCCGCGGATGCGCCGCGCGCAAAGGTCGACGCGATTCGCGGCGCGGGGGCGGAGCTGCGCGAGTGCCGCGACTACGATGAAGCCGAGCGCCAGGCCAAGGCGCACGCCGCGTCGGGGCACGGCCTGTTCATCTCACCCTACTCCCATACGGACGTCATCGCGGGCGCCGCCACAATCGCGCTCGAGATTCTCGAAGACGTGGCGTCGCCGTCGGCCATCATCGTGCCCATCGGCGGCGGCGGGCTGATCAGCGGCATAGGGACCGTTGTGAAAGCGCTGTCGCCATCGACGCAGGTCATCGGCGTCGAGGTCGCCGCATCCTGCCCCTTCACGAAGAGTCTGGCGGCGGGCCGTCTGGTGGCGATCGACGTACAGCCGTCGCTGGCCGACGGCCTCACGGGAAACCTCGATCCCGACACCATTACCCTCGACATCGTACGCCGGGTGGTCGATCGCATCGTCGTCGTGGATGAAGGCGTCCTGAGACGCGCGCTCGGCGGCGTCGTTTCGAACGAGCACGTCATCGTGGAGGGAGCGGGCGCGGCCGGACCGGCCGCGATACTGGCGGGTCAGATCCACGCGCAGGGAAACGTCGCCGCCGTATTGACCGGCGCCAACATCGACTCTTCGACGCTCGCGGACATTTTGCGCTCGGCGTGAATGCCCAACTTCCGCCTTCCGCCTTCCGCCTTCCAAAAGTGTCGACGAAACGGCTCAGCGGGAGAGCCACCACCAGACCGCAGCCGCGGCCGTGGCCGCCGCACCGACGGCCAGCGCGCCGATGAGAACTCCGGCGGCGCGCCTGTCGGGTGTGTCATCGATGGGAAGAAGAGCCGAGGACCGGACGGCGTCGCCCGTGCGGACGTCGAGTATGGCGCCGACGCTTCGCAGCTCGGCGGCAAACGCGGCGGCGCTCTGCTGCCGCTGCGCGATGTCGCCATGGAGCGCGCGCGCGATGACGGCATCGAGCTCCTTCGGCACCGCCGGGTTCGCTTCAGAGGGCGGCGCGAATCTGCCCTGAATGACGTTGACGATGGTGTCGGCGGCGGTCGGTCCGGCAAACGGATTGCGCCCCGTCACCATCTCGTACGTGATCGTTCCGAGCGAGAATACGTCCGTCCGTTGATCGACGCCGCTGCCGATCGCCTGCTCCGGCGACAGATAGGCGAGCACGCTTATCGAGTCTGGCGGCATCGAATCGGGAAACTGCGCCGCGCGCTCCCGCGCGGCGCCACCCTTCGTCCATGGCGCCAGGCCGAAATCGAGGACCTTCGCGCTGCCCTTGGCGGTCACGATGATCGTGTCCGGCCGCAGATCCCCGTGAAGAAGCCCGTGGGCGTGCCCGTCGGCGACGCCGTCGGCAATCTGCACGGCAAGGTCGAGCGCGCGACGCGGATTCATGGCGGCGCCGCCCATTTCCTCGCGGAGGCTGCGGCCGGCTGCGAACTCGTAGGCGAGGTAGTGACGACCGTTCGCGTCGCCGACATCGAAGAGCGTCGCCACGTTCGGATGCGAGACCGCGGTGGCCGCCGCGGCGTCCGCGAGCAGACGCTCCAGCGTCGCGCGATCCGCGGCCAGGGCGTTCGACACGATCTTCAGTGCCACAGTACGGCCGACCTTCGTGTCGCGAGCGCGAAAGACCTCGCCGATGCCGCCCTCGCCGATGCGTTCGAGCACGTTGTAGTGCGCAAGAGATGTGATTGACATGGTCAGCCCTTGCGCGGCGGCCGCGACGGCCGCAGCTCGACCCGGCTCGGCAGGCTGCGAGGCTCGTGGGACAGGAGATCCACGACGACCTTCGCGACGTCTTCCGACGAAAGCTTCCAGTCGGCTTCCCCGCCGATCCCCCGATCGCCGAATCCGGTGGAGACCGATCCCGGCAGCACGTAGCTCACACGGATGTTGTCATACCGCAGCTCCTGCATCAGCGCCTCGCTGAACTGGTTCAGCGCGGCTTTCGAGCCGCAGTATGCGGCGCCGCCCGGGAACGCGTTCTTCCCGGCAAGGCTGCTGATGTTGACGATGAAGCCGGCGCCGCGGCGCCGCATCTCCCGGATCGCGGCTCGCGTGCAGTAGAAGACGCCGCTCAGATTGGTATCGATGACGCGGCGCCACTCATCGTCCGTCATGTCGGCCACGTTTGCGAACAGGCCGACACCGGCATTGTTCACGAGGACGTCGAGGCCGCCGAAGCGCGCGACGGCGTCGCCCACGAGTCGCTCGGCCGCCGCCGGGTCCCGCACGTCGGCGCGCACGGTGAGCAGCCGGTCGCCGCCGCCGAGACGGTCCGCCGCTCGCTTCAACTCATCCGCGCTTCGCGCGCCGATCGCCACGCGATCGCCCCGCGCGAGCAGCGCCCGCGCGATCGCGAACCCAATCCCTTTGGATCCACCAGTGACGATGGCCACCATCTGCAGCTTCAGCATAAACCACGAGCGACGCGCGGCGACGGGGCAAGCCCTTCGGACAAAATCGCTACAATAGGCCCTCCGCATGTCGACCGTCGCGATCATCGGCGCCGGCGCGCTCGGGGGCGCTCTCGCACATTCGCTTGCACGGCGCTGCCGTGTCGGCGAGGTGCGCCTGATCGATCCGGAGGGGCGCGTCGCCGAAGGCAAGGCGCTCGACATCCTGCAGGCGTCGCCGATCGAACCGTTCAGCACGCGCGTGGCGGCGGCGACGAGCCTGGCCGCGGCCGCCGGCGCCGACGTCATCGTATTCGCCGACCTCGTCTCCGGCGGAGAGATCGCCGGCGAGTCTGGGCTCGCCATCCTGCGTCAGATCGCGCGGCTGGACACCGCGTCGCCGCTGCTGTTCGCGGGCGGCACCCAGCGCGAGCTGATCGCGCGCGCCGCGAGCGAGCTGCACGTGGCGTCGCGCCGGATGCTGGGCTCGGCGCCGCTTGCGCTCGAGTCGTCCGTCCGCGCCGTCACGGCCGCGCTGCTCGACGCCAGTCCGGCGGATCTCGCCATCGGCGTCGCGGGCGTACCGCCGAGCCATGCCGTCATCGGCTGGGAAGCGGCGACCGCGTTCAATCAGCCGCTCGACCGGCTCCTCGCCGCGCATCACCTGGCCTCGATCTCATCGCGGCTGCCCGCGTTGTGGCCGCCCTCGCCGTACGCGCTCGCAAGCGCCGCCGCGCGCGTGGCCGAGGCGCTGGCGAAGGGCTCGCGCCGCCGCTACACGTGCTTCGCCTCAATCGACGTCGCCGAAGGGCGCGGCTTCGTCGCCGCGGTACCCGTTCAGATTAGAAGGGGAGGGATCGCCCGGACGTTGGAGCCGTCCCTGAGCCGACACGAGTGGACGGTATTCGAGAACGGCCTTCGATAAAAGGCGACTTTGGGCGTTGGCTTTGGGCCTTGGGAGTTCGGAGTCGCCTGTCAGTTGACGGCCTCGCGCGTGTGCAGCTCAAGGCCCCCGGCGAAGTCTCCGAGCTGCTTCCGGAGGATCAAACGGCCGCGATGCAGGCGCGACTTCAGCGTCTGCGGTTTCACGTGCAGAATGGCGCTCGCTTCCTCCGTCGACAGGCCGTTGATGTCGCGCAGCAGCACCGGCACGCGATAGACCTCCGGCAGCATTGTCAGGGCATCGACGAGGCGCTTGCGCATTTCGACGCGCATCACGCGATCGTCCGCCAGCGTCGTCCAATCGGCGGGCTCGGCCCGGACGATCTCGGCCGCGTCGTTCTGCGTCTCCCGGCTCTGCACTTCCGACATTTTGCTGGCGCGCCCGGTGCGCAGGCGCGACATCGCGGTGTTGAACGTAATCCGGTATATCCAGGACGACAGCGCCGCGTCCCCGCGGAAGGCGTCGATCTTGCCGAACACCTTCATCAGGACGTCCTGAGCCACTTCCTCGGCGTCTTCCCAGTTCTTCAGATACCGTAATGCCAGTTGCTGGATCCGCGGGCCGTAGAGGGACGCCAGGTCGGCGACTGCCGAGCCGTCCCTGGCGCGCATGCGGCCGATCAGATCGCGTTCCGTGGTTTCCTGACGCATCTCATGGGCCTCCGTAACCACCCAGAACACCGGTTCGGAGGCCTTTATTCCAACCAGTAAGCCACTAATCTTCAGTAAGTTAAGTCGCCGATTCCGCGAAAACGGCCTGGAACGCCCGAATCACGGCGTCCTCAACCTCATCCATGGAAACCCGCCGGCCCAGGAGCCGCTGCATGGAAGTCACCCCTTTGTCCGCAATTCCGCACGGGATGATGAGGCCAAACTGAGAAAGGTCCGTGTTGACGTTCAGGGCAAACCCGTGGCTCGTGACCCATCGGGAGATGCGAACGCCGATCGCGGCGAGCTTGTTCCGATCGACCCAGATTCCGGTGAGGCCGGGAAGGCGCGCCGCGGCAATCCCAGATTCCGCGACGGCGCGAATGAGGACTTCCTCGAGATCGCGGACGTAGCGGTGCACGTCGCAGCGATCCGGCCTGAGATCGAGAATTGGATAGCCGACGAGCTGTCCGGGACCGTGATACGTGACGTCGCCGCCGCGGCCGCTTTCGAACACGGCGACGCCCCGCGCCGCGAGGGACTCCGGCGTTTCGAGCAGATTCGGGGTGTCGCGCCGCGCCCTCACGCCGAGCGTGATGACGGCCGGATGCTCGAGCAGCAGCAACTGATCGGTGATTTCTCCGCGTTTCCGCCGTTCGACGAGATCGGCCTGCAGGTCCAGCGCGGCCTGGTACTCAATCGTTCCGAGGCGCCTTACATCCATTCTTCGATCCGGGGGGCTTCTCCCCGCCAGACCCCGCGTCCACTACATCCACGCTTCGTCGAAGTGCTCGAGCCGCTCTTTGATGTAGGCGAGGAACCGGCCTGCGTCGGCGCCGTCGATCAGCCGGTGATCGTAGCCCATCGACAGATGGCACGTCGGGCGGATAGCAATCGCATCGTCGACGATCACCGCCCGCTTCTCGATGACGCCAACGCCCAGAATCGCGACTTGCGGCTGATTGATGAGCGGCAGGCCGTAGAGCGCGCCGAACACGCCGGGGTTCGTGATCGTGAAGGTGCCTGCCTGCACCTCTTCAGGATTGAGCTTCTTCGCGCGCGCGCGCGAGGCGAGATCCTCGATCGCGCGGCTGAGGCCCACGAGGTTCTTCTCATCCGCGTTCCGGATCACGGGGACAAGCAGCCCCTGGTCGAGCGCGACGGCGATGCCGAGGTTGATGTCCTTCTTGTAGACGACGTTGTCGCCGTCAATCGAGGCGTTCACGAACGGAAAGGCTCGCAGCGCATCGACGACCACTTTCGCGACGATCGCGGTGAAGGTCAGCTTCGTGCCGCTCTGTTCGTACTGCGCCTTCTTCCTGTCCCGCAACTGCGAGACGCGATGGAAATCGACTTCGTAGACCGAATACACGTGCGGCGACGTACGCGCGCTCGCCACCATGTGCTCGGCGATCTTCTTGCGCATGATCGTCATCGGCACGATCTCGACCTTGTCGCCCGGCTTGAACGTGGGCACGTAGCCGGACGGTCGCGCCGCGGGCGTCAGAGGCTCTCGCCGCGCGGGGTCGCGCGGGGTGGTTTCGATGAAGCCGAGAATGTCGTGCTTCGTCACGCGTCCGCTGATCCCCGTCCCGTTGATCTGCCGGATGTCGACGTTGTGCTCGCGCGCGATGCGCCTCACGAGCGGCGAAGACTTCTGACGCGGCAGATCTTCCATGAACTCGGCTTTAAACGCCGGCTGCAGCGCCGGGGAACTCTCGGGCTGTCCTGCCGCGGCTTCTGGCAGCCCGGATGCGCCCGGCGACGGCGGAGCCGGAGCCGGTCTCGACGTGGCCGGGTCATCGGCGGACGCTATCACCGCGACGACCGAATTGACCGGAACGGTCTCCCCTTCCTTGGCCTTGATCTCGGTCAGCACGCCCGCGCCAGGCGACGGGATTTCGGCGTCCACCTTGTCGGTCGAAATCTCGAACAGCGGCTCGTCGCGATCGACCGCCTCGCCCACTTTCTTGATCCAGCGGACGATGGTGCCCTCGGCGATCGACTCGCCCATCTGGGGCATGACGACGTTGGTAGGCATATGGGTAATGTAGCAGCAACTAGCTGTGTATGGCCGCTCCGTGCGCCGCGTGCGCGGCCTCCCCCACGGCCTCGGACATCGTGGGATGCGGATGGATCGTGCGGATCAGTTCCTCGACCGTGCACTCGAGCCTGAGGGCGAGCGTGGCCTCGGCGACGAGCTCGGTCGAGCGCGGTCCAATCATGTGGACGCCGAGAATCTCGTCGTACTTCTTCTCCGCGACAATCTTGACGAAGCCTTCGGTCTCGCCGGCGATCTTGGCGCGTCCGAGCACGCCGAACTTGAAGGTGCCGACGCGGACGTCGAATCCGCGCGCCCTGGCCTCCGCCTCCGTCAGCCCGACGCTGCCGATCTCCGGATCGCAGTACGTGCTGGCGGGAACCTGATCGTAGTTGATCGGCCGGAATTCCCGCCCCGCGATTCGCTCGGCCAGGGCAATCCCTTCGGCTGACGAGAGGTGCGCGAGCTGCGGATGGCCCGGTGCGTCGAACGTGATGACGTCGCCGACGGCGGACACGCCGGGCGCCGAGGTGCGGTACTGCGCGTCCACCTTTATGTAGCCGCGGGCCATCGCGAGGCCCGCCTCTTCGGCGCCGAGCCCGTTGGTCACCGGCCCGCGGCCGGTCGCTACGAGCAGATAGTCGGCGCTCATCCTGGCCGACTTGCCGTCGGGCATCTGCGCCTCGATGTCCACGCCGTCGGCGCCGGCTTTCGCGCCGCCGGCTTTCGTGCCCGTCAGGACCTTGATGCCCTGCTTCCTGAACGAGCGCTCGAGCTCCGCCGAGACCGCTTCGTCTTCGACCGGAACGAGACGCGGCAGCAGCTCGATGAGCGTGACGTCGGCGCCGAAGCGCCGGAAGATGGACGCGAACTCGACGCCGACGGCGCCGCCCCCGAGGATGATGATCGAACGAGGAACGGTCTTCAGGGCGATCGCCTCGTCGCTCGTGATGATCCGTTTTCGATCGATCTCGATGCCGGGCACGCTCCTCGCCTGGGAGCCCGTGGCGACCACGATTTCCTTCTTGACCGCGAGCGATTGCTTGTCGCCGTCGGTGATGTCGACCTTGCCTTTTCCGGCCAGCCGTCCGGATCCTTTGATCCAGTCGACCTTGTTCTTCTTGAAGAGGAACTCGACCCCGCCGGTCAGGCTCTTGACGATCCTGTCCTTGCGGGCCTGGACCTGATTCATGTCGAGTCCGATCGCGAGCCCTGAGTCCTGTCGAAGCGCGGCCTCGCCGATCGTCAACCCCCATTCCTTCCAGTTCTGCGCGAGCTTGAGCGCATGGGCGTGTTCGAGCAGCGCCTTCGTCGGGATGCAGCCCCAGTTCAGACAGGTGCCGCCGAGCACGGGCGCGCGCTCGACGCACGCCGTCTTCAGGCCGAGCTGCGCGGCGCGGATGGCGGCGACATAGCCGCCGGTCCCCGAGCCGATGACGACCACGTCGTATTCGTTCGCCATTACCCCTTCTTCTTGATAGACGCGAGCGGAACGTACGCGACGGTCTGCCCGCCTTCTGCCACGGCGGGCGGCGGATCCTCGGACTCGCCGGGATCGAGCCGGGCGACCTGAGATCTCAGGCGCGTGAAGTCGTACCGCAATTCCCAGTAGGATTGGTTGAGCGCTTCGAGCTTGCGCGCGACGCGTCCGGCACGCAGCCACGCCCCGACGGCGACCAGGAGGGCCACACCCGCTGCGAACCACGGCAGCATAACCGTCACAAGTTACCACAAGCCTTCGGCCTGCTAGAATGCCGCAAGTCCTCCAATGACACGCCCCACGAAGACGATCCTGATCTGCGACGACGATCAGGGGATGCGCGACACGCTGACGGCCATCCTCAAACGCGACTACCGGGTGATCACCGTGTCGAGCGGCGAAGCGGCGCTGTCGCTGCTGAAAAGCGAAGACGTGGACCTCATCCTGCAGGACATCCGGCTGCCGGGGATCAGCGGCTTCGACGTGCTGCGGATCGTCAAGGAGAACTACAGCCTGATCGAATGCATCATGATCTCGGCGATCAACGAGATCGAGACCGCCGTGCAGGCGATGAAGCACGGCGCGTATCACTACATCACGAAAGACTTCGACTACGACGAGCTTCGGTCGCTGGTCCGGAACGCCTGCGAGCGGCAGGACCTGAACCGGCAGGTCATCACCCTCAGCGCGCAGATCGCCGAGCAGAGCGACCGCGAGTTCCTGATCGGTCCGTCCCCGCAGATCCGCGACATCGTGGACCTGGTGCAGCGGGTCGCGAAGCTGTCGGCGACCGTGCTGATACTGGGCGAGAGCGGCACGGGCAAGGAGCTGCTCGCGCGGCTCCTGCACAAGGAATCGGGGCGCGGCGATCCGTTCATCGCCGTCAACATGTCGGCGATCCCGCACGAGCTCGTCGAGAGCACGCTCTTCGGCCACGAGCGCGGCGCGTTCACGGGGGCGGTCAAGCAGCAGCTCGGCAAGTTCGAGCTCGCGGCCGGCGGCACGCTCTTCCTCGACGAGATCGGCGACCTCCGCTTCGACCTGCAGGCCAAGCTGCTCCGCGCGATCCAGGAGGGGGAAATCGAGCGCGTGGGCGGCACCAAGCCGATCAAGACCGACTTCCGCCTGATCGCGGCGACGAACATCGACCTCGAGCGCGCGGTCAAAGAAGGACGGTTCCGTGAGGATCTCTACTACCGGATCAACGTGATCCCGATCCGCATGCCGCCGCTGCGCGACCGCCTGGAGGATCTGCCGGAGCTGGCGCGGCTGTTCCTCGATCGCTACAAGACGAAATTCAGGAAGCCGCTGAAGGGCGTCGCCGATTCCGCGCTGAAGATTCTGGCGTCCTACTGGTGGCCGGGCAACATCCGCGAGCTCGAAAACCTGATCGAGCGGCTGGTCGCCGTCAGCGACAAGGAATGGATCACCGACGAGGATCTGCCGCTCGAGTACCACTTCGCGAAGCTCGACGCCGCGTCGACGATGAACGAGACGCGCTTCCAGGACGCGTGCGACACCTTCGAGCGCAACTTCATCCTGCGCGCGCTCGAGAAGTCGGACTGGAACGTCACCGCCACAGCGCGGTATCTGGGCATCCCGCTGAGTACCCTCAAGCACAAGATGGCGCGGCTCGATCTGCGGGATCTGGCGCGCAAGCTGCGGGGAGCGTAGCGAACGGGCGCAGCGAGTGAGACCACGCGAACGGAGCACGCCGGCGAAGCGGGATCGGCCAATTCATTGGCCGACCAGCCAATCTATTGCCCGATCACCGCGCCACGATTGGCCGTCGTGCGCTAATTCCGCCCACAATCAGCCGATCCAAAGAGTCAGATCGCCAATCCTGCAATTGATGGCGAAAATGCACACCACCACTACGGCGTAGGACTCTTTCGACATCCTTACGTCTTTCGGAACACCCGTTGCAGTTTCGTCGATCAGCCGCGGAGCACGACTGCGGTTTCCGTTCATAGCAAGAGTCGTCCCAGGTTTTCGTCGGCGGGCACCACGTCCGTCCGGGAGTACGCATGCAGGCGTCGATGTTCAACGTGCGTGTGCCTCTGGAAGATCGCAACGAGATCTTCCTGATGAACACGTTCACAGACGCGCAGCTGATGGTCAGCCGCGACGTCGTCGATCTGCTGGACCGGCTCGACGCGGGCGCTGCGGCGGTTTCAGCGGAACACCGCGAAGCGCTCGAGCAGCTCACGGCCAACGGATTCGTGGTCGCCGATCGCGAGATCGAGCGGCGCGATCTCCGCGCGTTCTTCCGCGACGTGCGGGAAAGCTCCGACACGCTGAAGATCACGGTGCTCACGACGCTGCAGTGCAACTTCGCGTGCGACTACTGCATCCAGGGCGATCACGGCGATTACAACAAGCACGCCGCAAAGATGTCGATGGAGATGGCGGCGCGTGTCGCCGCGTGGGCCGAGGGCCGCCTCGACGCCGTCGGGCCGAAGCGGCTGATCGTGACGTTTTTCGGCGGCGAGCCCCTGCTCAACATGCCCGTCCTCTACTATCTCGCCGAGCGTCTGCACGCGTCGGCGGCGGCGCGCGGCGTGGAGATCCTCATCAACATCATCACCAACGGGCTGCTGCTGTCGCGCGATATGGTGGAGCGCCTCAATCCCCTCGGCCTCAACGGCATCAAAATTACGCTCGACGGCGATCGCGAGGCGCACAACCGGTCGCGTCCGCTCCGCGGCGGACAGGGCACCTTCGACCGGATCGTCGCCAACATGCGAGAGGTCGCGCATCTGACCCGAATCGCCGTCGGCGGAAATTTCGACGTCGACTCGGTCGACGCATACCCGGCGCTGCTCGATTTCCTGGCGTCGGAGGAATTCGCGCCGAAGCTGTCGAAGGTCACCTTCAAGCCGGTCATCCGCGAGAAGGCGGCCGTCTCCAGAGGCCTCATTCCGCTGACGGCCGTCAGCGCGGAAGGCAAGCCCCTGAACGGCGCGTGCATGACGTCGGCCGGCACCGGCGTGAGCCGTGTCTGCGACACGTGCAACTTCGTCGACGAGAAGATGGCGTTCCTGCGCGAAGAGACGAAGAAGCGCGGCTTCTCGACGGCGGACGGCGTCCACATGGGACCGTGCGAGATCCACAAGGAGCACGCCTACACGATCGGCCCGGACGGCTCGCTGTTCGCGTGCCCCGGATTCGCGGGCGAGGCGCTCCAGTCCACCGGCCATATCGACGGACGGCAGGAGGACTTCCGCAGCCAGGCGCTGAAGAACTTCGAGCGCCTGTCCGCGTGGGAGATGTGCCACGACTGCGCGTTCATCCCCGTCTGCGCGGGCGGATGCGCCGTCGCGTCGCACAACGAGCTGGGCGACATGCACGCGCCCAATTGCCACAAACCGAGCTTCGAGGCGGGCCTCGTCGCGCTGGCGCACGACGCCGCGCGCGACATGGCGGCCGGGTAGGGAAGAAAAAAGAAAGACGGAAGGCGGAAGGCGGAAGGCGGAAGGCGGAAGAAGGAAAACAGGAGGTCATATGCAGGGCAAGAAGACGCAGAACACCAAGAAGAACGGCACGCTCCGTCCCTGGCTCGTCGACGTCGTCGTCGACAGCCTGCGGTAGCGGAGGCAGGTCACCAAGTCGGTCATTCGTGCGTCGCGCGCACACAAGGAGTCAGTCAATGAAGATCACGGTCATCAAGAAGAGCAACGGCAAGGTCAAGACCATGGCGGTCTGCCCCTGGATCCTCGACGAACCGCCCGCGGCCAAGAGCTAGACGTGTCCACGCGGATCTGATTTCAACCATTCGAGACAAGGAATTCGCGATGAAAATCACAGTCATCAAGAAGAGCAGCGGCAAGGTCAAGACCATGGCAGTCTGCCCATGGATCCTCGACGAGCCGCCGGCCGCCAAGAACTAGCGGACTGCGCGGCCACTGGCGCCGCACGCGAATACGGCCGATAATCGTAGTGCCATTTTTTTGCTGTCACTGCATCGCCGTTTACTCGTCGTGACGGTCATTCTCGCCGCAGCCGGCGTGTGCGCGCCTGGCTGTGCGCGAGGAAGCCGGCCCTCCGGGCCGGTCATCATGCGGATTGGCATTGGAGTACCGCTCAAAGGCAATCCGGGATCCGGCGCTAATTTCGTCATCACGTCACTCACCGCGGAACCATGGCTCGCGACGAAGCCGGACGGACGCCAGGGGGAGCGGCTTGCCACCGACGCGACCTGGGACACGTCT